>Ga0116141_10001825_pt1 | contig 18394 bp, 12 predicted proteins | sample AD_UKC097_MetaG_FD_89744 | JGI IMG/M metagenome (GOLD analysis project Ga0116141, IMG submission 89744) | Active sludge microbial communities of municipal wastewater-treating anaerobic digesters from USA - AD_UKC097_MetaG | ecosystem: Engineered > Bioreactor > Anaerobic > Digestate | place: USA...
ACCTTCCAGGATGTAACAAAGAAAGCAGGAGTGGGCGGACCATGGTACTCCATGGGAGCATCAGCGGCAGATATCAACAACGACGGCTACCCCGACCTTTTCGTTAGCAATTACGGACCCAATGTTCTTCTCAGGAACAACGGCAACGGGACATTTACCGACATTACAAAACGTGCCGGAGTGGCGGGAGGTGATGAATGCAGCATTGGTGCAACATGGCTTGACTTTGATAATGACGGTTTTCTCGACGTTTATGTCGGTAACTTCCTGACATTCGATCCTGATTACAAGTATTACTACGCCCCCGACGGATTTCCCGGCCCAATGGCATATGATGCCCAGCCCGACTATCTCTACCGCAACAACGGAGACGGCACTTTTGAGGATGTTACCGCCAGGATGGGCATTGTCGACATTGATGGAAGAGCTATGGGTGTTGGTTCTGCCGATTATGACGCTGACGGATGGGTCGATATCTATGTTGCCAACGATCATACCCATAATTACCTGTGGCACAATGTAGAGGGAAAGAGATTTGAAGACAGGGGCATAATGTCGGGAACAGCTTTCAGCCAGGCGGGAGAAGCCACCGTCAGCATGTCGGTCGACTACGCCGATTACAACTTCGACGGTCTCCTCGACATGTTTGTATCAGACGATACATATTGCGCCTTGTATGAAAACCTGGGAAACGGAGTATTCGCCGACAGGGGTATACAGTCAAATATCTCCATGGCGGCCGCTCAGTTCGTAGGCTGGTCCTCTTCCTTCATTGATTATGACAACGACACTGATGTGGATATATTCAAGACCAACGGGGCGCTCAAGCATCTTTACGGACAGGAAGACCAGCTTTTCCAGAATGAAGGCGACGGGACCTTCCGGGATGTTTCCCTGGAACTGGGGGAGTACTTCCACCAGGAGCTTGTCGGACGCGGCGCCTGTATAGGCGACTATGACAACGACGGCGACCTCGATATCTTTATTGTCAACCTTAACGACAAGGCCGTTTTTCTTAGGAACAACAAGGGAAACCTCAACAACTGGATAATCCTGAAACTTACCGGCACAACAAGCAACAGGGATGGAATTGGTGCGAGGGTGAAGGTCACCGCGGGAGGAAAGACACAAACCGCCCAGAAAAAAAGCACAACGGGATATCTGTCGCAAAATGATCCCAGAATGCATTTCGGGCTTGCACAAAGTTCGAAGGTCGACAAAATTGAAATAGTATGGCCCTCGGGTAAAAGACAGATCCTTGAAAACCTTGACACAAACCAGATACTTGAAATCATTGAACCCTGAACCTTAATCATTATATGATAATTCTGACCAGAACAATTTCGAAAATACTTACAGCCGGACTCGCTCTTTTTATGCTCATGTCGTGCGGCAGGAATGAGCCTGGACCGTCTCTGCTGATCCTTACAGAAGCTCCGGGTGCTTTAGGGACGCCGGATTATTTAAGTGGGGTATCCTGGCGATACATGTCCGGAGCAAGGATCAGCAAGCTTGTACCAGGGAAACCGGGTTCACTGAAAGTCCTTACGGAAGATTTCCATTCTGCAGCCTTTCCTCATATTTCATACGACGGCCGTTCAATGCTTTTTGCTGCCATGGAGAATGAAGGCGAGCCATGGCAGATATGGGAAATGAATTTAAGGAATGGTAAATACAGAAAGGTCGTAAGTAGCAGCGACGATTGCACCGATCCTTCATATCTGCCCGGAGGAAGGATTGTCTTCAGCAGACGGACCCTGAATGATACTGTCGTTAACGCCCATTGTGTTTACATGTGCAACCTCGACGGATCTAGCCTCCGTCAGACAACCTTCAGCCCCGTATCATACTTTGCAAATTGTGTTTTAAAGGATGGGAGGGTCCTTTCAATTGCCACAGAAATCCAGCCTGATATGGGAAAAACCATGATGGCAGTGATGAGGCCCGACGGAACGAAGGGTGACATGCTGTACAGGATACCCGAAGGGAACAATGTTATCAGCAGAGCCTGTGAAACAAAGGAGGGAAAAATAGTCTTTGCCGAAGCAGACAATGTCGGCACAGGAAAAAACGACATTATATCAATTAGTTACAACAGGCCACTTCATACCCGTATAAACCTCACCTCTGATTTGGATGGGGATTTTATTTTTGCACTTCCCCTGCTAACGGGAGAGTTGCTTGTGTCGTACCGCACTGGCTTCGGTGAACCCTACGGACTTTTTGAGTTCGATCCCGGTCAGAGGTCACTCGGCCGGCAGGTTTATTATGATCCGGAATACAATGTTATTGAGGTGATTGCAGCAGAAGAATACCAGAGGCCGAAAAACCTTCCGAGCGAAGTCGACCTGGGGGTAAAGACAGGACTTATTATGTGTCAGAATATCAATTTCCGTGGTTTACAGCCCTCCCTTACCAGTAATGGAGGGCTGAAGGCCTCCAGAATTGAGGTGCTGGGTGTCGATTCGACTTACGGTGTTGTGGATGTAGAGGAAGACGGGTCATTTTACCTTAAGGTCCTTGCGGATAAACCTTTCCGGATAAGGACCCTTGATAACAACGGAAATGTAGTTGGCGAAACCTGTTCATGGATCTGGCTTCGCCCCAACGAGAGGCGTGGCTGCGTAGGTTGTCACGAGGATCCGGAACTTGTGCCGGAAAACAGAATTCCTCTGGCTGTAAGAAAAGACCCGGCTATTATACCTGTTCATATTACAAGCATCGATGAAAAAAGTGTTGAACTAGAATAACTATGAGAAAAATATACAAGAAACTGCTTATAAGCGTCGGTATTATTGCCGTTTTTATCCTAATACTTTTCCCCTCCTTCCACCGCTGGGCAAGGACTCATGTCAACTATATCACAGCTACTGAAGACCATCCCCTTAACTGCCTTTCATGCCATCTCTACACCCAGAAGACCGGGTTCATTCCAAAGCTTATCAATGCTGATTATTATTCTCCGTTCAATCTTGCTGTGTCGTCCGTAAACAACGAACTATACATTGTTGCAGAAGAATCCGGGGAGCTTCTGATCGCAGACACAGAGAGTGAAAAAATAAAGCACCGGATAAAGGTAGGCGAACGTCCGCACAGTGTTATCCTCGACAGCAGAGGGGAGTTTGCATACGTAAGCAATCAATGGTCCGACGTGGTGTCGGTAATTGACCTTAAATCGCACACTGTCACTGATGAAATAAGAACAGGGAACGGACCAGCAGGTCTGGCTCTCAGTTCCGATGAGAAATACCTGTACATCGTTAATTCATATGCCAACGATGTTTCAGTTATTAACCTCAAAACAGGCAAGGAATGGAAAAGGCTCTCAGCAGGCAACAACCCGACCGGAATAGGTATGAATCCTGAAAAGACCAGCCTCTTTGTTACAAGCAGGCGCGCACTCCTGGCACCTTATGGCGAGCCTGTGGTATGTGAGCTGACCGTAATAGAAGAATCAGGCAAACGCATTTCAGGACGAATGGACATGGAATCAGCCTACATGCTCGAGAACATTGAGTTTACACCTTCAGGAGACCTTGCCCTGATCCCGATGATAAGACCCAAGAACCTTGTTCCTTCAATTCAGGTTGAGAGAGGCTTTATCATGACGAACGGGATAGCGGTAATTGAACAGAAGGAAAACGGAAGGACAATTCAACTGCTTCTTGATGAACCAAATGCTTATTACTCAGATCCATTTGATGTTGCAATTACTCCTGACGGCGAGAGAGCATTTGTCACTCACGCGGGCGTCAACGTTATTTCCGTTCTGGATCTCGACTCCCTCAGGTCATTTATAAACCGGCACTCCACCGAAGAGCTTGAGTACTATTCAAATCACCTGGGAACAAGCAGCCATTTTGTTATTGGGCGGATCCCAACAGGGGCCAACCCGAAGGGAATGGCTTTGTCGGGAGATGGCAAAAACCTTTATGTCGCCGAGCACCTCGAAGACAGGATCGCAGTAATAAACACGGAGAGTCTTGAGACAACTGGATGGATTGACCTGGGTGGACCCCGCCGTATTACTGTTTCAAGAAAAGGCCGGCGTTTGCTGAATAACTCAAAGGGTACTTTCCAGAACCAGTATTCATGTTACACCTGCCATCCCGATGCCCATGAAGACGGTCTTGTTTATAATATGGCTTCGAAGGACATGGGGCGTAATCTTGCCAACACACAATCATTAAGGGACATAGGAGAAACAGCTCCCTACAAGTGGAACGGAAAGAACCACACTATCTATAAACAGGACGGTATGCGTTTTTCCACAGTGCTCACAAGGAACGAACCATTCAGCTCCGACGAACTTGACGCACTTGTTGCATATATAGTTACAGGAATCCCCTATCCGCCGAATCTTGTCTATAATCCGACAGGAGAACTCAATGCAATGCAACTCCGTGGCAAAGCCTTGTATGAACGGACTCATGACAAATATGGTAATGAGATACCGGAGAAACAACGTTGCATAACATGCCATCCTCCTCCCTACTTCACAAACAGGAATTTTGAAGATGTGGGTTCGCTTATAGCAAGTGATGATTCGATGCTTTTCGACACCCCTCATCTGAATAACATCTATGCATCACCTCCGTACCTTCACCATGGGCTTGCTCTTTCGCTCGAAGAAATCTGGACGGTATATGCCCACAAAGACACTCATGGAAGGGTAAATGACCTGACAAAAATTGAGCTCAACGAACTGATCGAATATTTAAAATCCCTTGGCGACCCTGAGTATTACAGGGAAGAGGAAAAGGTACTTAAGGCTAAATTAAAACTGCGTTAAATCCGTAAATAATCAATAAATGAAGAAATTCCTTAAAAACAAGTATCTGGTAATTATTTCTATCCTAGTAATTATCGCTGTTGCAGGTATAATTTTGCCGCGGATCTTGAAGGGTGAAAAAACATCTGTCGCCCGCGACCTGCATAATAATGAGATCGATCTCTCGGAATATCCCACTCTCGAAACGGTCGAAAGAGAGAACAGGGATGATATTATAAGCAGCTACGCTGATACAATGCCTGTTTACGGTAACTGGAGGACTTTTACCACGAAGGACGGACTCCCGGATGATAAATGCTATTCTGTAAGGATCGACGGCGACAGGGTTCTCGTGGGGACGCACCATGGCCTGGCTGTTTACGAAAATGGCCTTTGGCGAACATACACCACGGAAGACGGTCTGGCCCATAATGGTGTTGCTTCAATAGATGTAAGCCCTCTTACAGGGGATGTCTGGATCGGAACACTGGGCGGACTGAACCGCTGGTCGGGCGGAAAATTTGAAACATTCAACCAGTTCAACAGCGGGATGCCCAACGATCTCGTTTACAACGTTTTTTGCTATGGTAAGGACATATGGGTAGCCACAGGTGGCGGGGCCGGTATTTATGATACGCAGAAAAAGGAGTGGAAGATCTTTACTGAAATGAATGCTCCGATGCATGAGCCCTGGACATACGCACTCTCCGCAGGCGACGGTAAGGTATGGATAGCTGCTTGGGGAGGAGGAGTGATAGAATACAATATGCAGACCGAGCATTTCAGGGATTACACCGATCCTGACGGATTCATGGAAATAGATCTCCAACCCAATGATGGAGTCGTTCACGACATAACAACTGCAACATCATACAGCGACAGTATACTGTGGATATCTTCATACTTCGGGATGAGCCGTTACGACGGCAAGAACTGGAACGGGTACTTTGATCACGACAGCGGACTTGCAAGCAACTTCATAAACTTCCTCAGGGCCGAAGGTCCTGTGGTTTTTGTATGCAGTGATCAGGGGCTAAGCAGTTTTAACGGCAAAACATGGGTCACCTACAAGAAAAATGACGGGAGCGTTAACGGTAAGGCCCTTGTTTTTAAAGGCACTGAAATCGTTAAGGAGTTACCGCTCAATCCTTCCATTTCCCATAATTTTATTATAGGCGTTGATGCTGAAGACGGTGTATTATGGGTTGCAACATCCCAGGGGGTCTGCCGTGGCGAACTGATAAACTGAAAACCTTATAACTCGCAAATTATTAACTGAACTTAAAATATCTGAAATGAACAAGGACAAACTACCTGTCGATCTTACAAAACTTACGGAGGGTGAGCGTATTGAAATGACAAAACTTGGTATACTCTCTGAAAACAACCTAATCAATAATTATAACTATCCTGCTATACACGCAGACCGGCCACCGGTTGAGAAATTTGCTGTTCATGCTCCCCAGGTGATAAATGAAGCCTACGATTATTCAAGGCCATCCTCCTTTACACGTGCTCTGCGCCTGGAATTCGGAGGGTATAAAGTACTGCTGATATCAGGTACTGCCAGCGTCAATGAGGAAGGAAAAGCGGAACATATAGGTGATTTCAGGGCCCAGACCTGGCGGACATACAGAAATATAACAAATCTTCTTTCTTCCGAAGGAATGACCTGGCATGACGTTGTCAGGACAACAAACTATCTCAGGGACATCGAAAGAGATTACGAGGATTTCAATAAGATCCGTACCTCGTTTTTCAGATGGATGAATCTTGATCCCCTGCCTGCAAGCACCGGTATTCAGGCAAGGCTTTGCTGGGAAACGCTTCTCGTTGAAATAGAGACATATGCTGTTTGTAGAATAGATAAATGAAAATTTTAATAATATGAAAAGGTTTTTTATTGCTGCAATCTGTTCCGGACTTGTGCTGTTGTTTTCAGGAACGCTCGCCATGGCTCAGAACACTCCTGTGAATTATGGCAATATTCCTGACAGCCTTGTGGCTTTCGACAGGTATCAGAAAGCCTACAAGTATCATTTTCTTGAGCCGACGTGGTTCTACGGCGCCGGGCGTGAAAAAAAGGCGCCGACAGACCTCACGGAGGTCAGGATTGGTTTTTTAGGCCCGCTCGAAGGTTCCATTATCCAACCCCTGGGAGAACAGATGATGCAGGGTGCAGTTCTTGCCATCGAAGAAGCCAATAAAAAAGGCGGTTACAGGGGAATCCCCTACAGGCTGATGATCCATAATGATGTTGGTCTTTGGGGAGCCGCCGCCAACGAATTGGTAAAGATGGATGATGAAGGAGTATGGGCATGGATAGGGACTATCGATGATATTAACTCTCATGTCGCCATCAGGGCGACACTGAAGCTCGAAATACCTAATATCAATTCTGGAGATCCTGACCCGACATTTACAGAGACCAACATACCTTGGGTAATACGTAACATACCTGACGACCGTCAGAGCAGCTATTCTCTTGTGAAATACATGCACGTCAGGCAGGGTTACAAACGTGTTGCCATAATGAGAGCAAACAACCGCTACGGAAGGGTAGGAACACTTCATTTCAACCGTTCTGCAACCCGGATCGGATTTCCCCCGGTAATCGAGGAACGCTTCAACGACATGGAGTCTGATTTCACAGCCCAGCTTGAACGAATTAAAAAAACATCACCGGATGCTATCCTAATATGGGGAAATGCCAGGGAGTCGGGACTTATCGTAAAACAGATCCGTGAGCTTGGGATGACCCAGCCCATTTGTGGTTCGGACAGAATGGTGAATTCCGAATTTCTTGAGATTGCCGGGAAGTATGCCGAGGGTATAGTAACCACCTGCCAGTACAATCCTTCATCCAATGATCCGAAGCTTAAAAAATTCCAGGCAGACTATCTGAAGAGATTTTCAATGGAACCCGATGTCTTTGCAGCACATGCCTACGATGCAATAAACCTTTTAGTAGAGGCTATTAACAAAGCAGGGCTGAACCGGGTGCTTATCCGTGATATACTGACCGACCTCAAAACCTTCCAGGGTTGGAAGGGCGTTACAGGCGAAGTCTTTTTTGATGCGACCTTTAACAATATAAGACCAATCTTCATGGCGAAAGTCAGCAACGGCAGGTTTGAATTCTCACCTGCACCCAAGTTTGAAACAGATAACACGATCTACAAAAAAGCTGGTAGATACTAAATGAAAGGAGCATGAAATGGAACTGAACCACTATAACGATCCTTCTGTAATTGACGGCTGCACCGTACCGGTAAAGGTCAGCAGCAGATCAAAGATTGCTCCCTCGACCGTCAGTGCAGGGGGGGTCAGCTTTGGTCCTGAGGGGATCGTGATAATTGCAGGTCCCTGTGCGGTGGAAAGCAGGGAGCAGCTTCTCGGAACCGCGGAAGTTGTAAAAAGATCAGGAGGCTTGATGCTGAGAGGAGGCGCTTTCAAACCAAGGACTTCCCCCTACAAATTTCAGGGTCTTGGCGAAGAAGGGGTAAGAATGCTTGAGGAAGCAAGAAAAAATACCGGCCTGCCATTTGTAACTGAAGTTATGGATACCCGGCAGGTTGAGTTTGTTGCGCAATATGCCGACATGCTTCAGGTGGGATCGAGAAATATGCAGAACTACCCCTTGCTTAAAGAAGTGGGTATGCAGAAGAAACCTGTTCTGCTCAAGCGGGGTATGATGGCTACCATCGAGGAATTCCTTCTGGCTGCCGAATATATACTTAACCAGGGCAACGACCAGGTGGTTCTGTGTGAAAGGGGAATAAGGACATTTGAGACAACAACACGAAATACACTTGACCTTAGTGCAGTACCTGTCCTTAAAAACCTATGCCATCTGCCGGTAATAGTAGATCCGAGCCACGGAACAGGTCACCGGTGGATGGTGCCTGCGATGGCGAAGGCTGCAGTAGCAGCCGGTGCCGACGGACTTGTAATGGAGGTGCATTATAAACCTGAAGAGGCTTTGTGCGATGGTCATCAGTCGATCGATCCGGATGAACTTGACGAACTGATGAGCGATCTCAGAAAGATAGCTCTTGCCATAGGCAGATATATAGCAGAGCCCCGGTCCTCGGTTTTATGACGGGAAACAGGTAAGGCCTGATGAGATCCCCCAATACACTATGCCTTCTGCTGATGATGGTGGCACTGATTTCATCCGGTCATCATGGTGCCTCGTTTACAGCATCCGGAATGCAAAAACAACCGCCAGTGAAAATCGGTCTGCTGATAACCGACAGCTCTTCAATGGCAGCTGTTAACGGGGCTTCAGTGGCAATAAAAAAGGCAAATGAGCAGGGTGGAATTAACGGAAGGCCTCTTCAACTTGTTGTCAGGTCGATGGAAGGACCATGGGGAACTGGCTCGAAGCAGGCTGTCAGTCTTATTTTCGAAGAAAAGGTCTGGGCGCTTATGGGCTCACATGACGGACGCAATGCCCACCTTGTCGAACAGGCAGCCACAAAGTCGATCGTCCCTATGGTCTCTGCATGGTCTGGAGATCCTACCCTAACGCAGGCTTTTGTTCCATGGTTTTTCAATTGTATCCCGACCGACCAGCAACAAGCGGTTTCACTCTCGGAAGAGATCTATTATAAAAGGAAAATTGCAAGGGTTGTGGTGATTACAGAAAGGAGCAGATATGATTCGAAAATGGCTTCTGACTTTTTCCTTAAACAGGTGGTTCTCGGCAAACATCCTGACCCGGAAGTTTTTGATGCCGGTGGTCGCGTCAATAATTATGAGTCACTTACGGAAGAGATACTGCGCTCAAGGCCAGGATGTCTGGTGCTTTTCTGCAGCCCCGAGACATCAGCAGGAATAATAAAGCTCCTGAAACAGAAAAAGATAAGCATCCCTGTTTATGGTTCATTGCAGACACTTGATGAGAACCTCCTTTCATCAGCCGAAATACAGTATTTCAACGATGTTCTCCAGGTTACTTCCTTTCACTGGCAGATTGAGGAATGGAAATCATTCAGAAATGAATATGTGAAGAGATTTGGGAGAATGCCGGGAATGGCAGCCGTCTACTCCTATGATGCTGCAAGCATCCTCATAAGTGCAATCAGGAAAGCCCGGTCAGACAACAGGGAGATGATTCAGAAAGCACTCAGGGAAATCAGTCAGGTAGGTATAACCGGTACTATAAGTTTCGATGAACACGGGAACCGGAGGGGCCGTTTCGGAATTGTTAAAATCATCAATGGAGTTCCTGCGGAACCTCAATGAAGTTTTATTTTCTAACTTTGTCAGCATGGAAAAGAAGTATCTGTTTCTGATTGCCCTGATCGGTATCATGGCCGTCAACGCCTGCAGGAATACGGGCGAAAGAAAAGCTGAAAAGCAGGCTGACCTGATGACTGTGAAGACCCTTGGTCTCGCTTATCTCGAAGAATTCAAGCTCGAGGAAGCCGAAGAACAGTTCCTTCAATTCATAGAACTTGCTCCGGGGGAAAAACTCGGGTATGCAAACCTGGGGCTGACATACCTTAGGATGTCGCGATACGATGATGCTGAAAAACAGCTTAACAAGGCCATAAACATTGATCCCAGGGATGCCGACATAAGACTCATTCTGGCAACAGTGCACAGGATGAACAACCAGAAGGACAAGGCGACGGAAGAACTTAAAAAAGCTCTTGAATTTGCTCCGGATCACGTAAAGACACTCTATGAACTATCTGAGGTTTATTCGACGATCCCGGGCGAAGAAGCACAAACGCAGCGTCGTGAATACACGCGCATGCTGGTTGAAAAAGCTCCGGGCAACCTGGTCGCGCGACTCAACCTTACAGACATCCTGATCCATGAGGGTGATTTCGATGCTGCACTGGAACAGATGGAAACGATAAAATGGCAGTTTCCCGGCTTTCCCAGGGAAGCTGTTGAATATTACGACAGTACAATAGAACTACTGAGAAAAAAGGATAAGGAGAATGCAATTATTCAGTTTACCATTTTCCATAACTACCTGAAGGTTTCAGCTCCCTACCAGGCAGGAATAGTGGATCTTAAGGGGCCGGGAGGTTCGCTTATCGGATTCCCGGTAATAAACTTCGACAGGCAGGGTATGATGCGGAGCGACGAAAACCTGACTCTCCTCGACGTTATAAAGTTCACAGATGCATCAGAGGCGGCGGGCCTTGGTGTTATTCCGGGAGCTTTCCCAAATGGTTCGCCTGCTCTTGCAGTAACATGCGATTATGACGGAGACGGCGATACGGATCTTTACACAGGAAGCACCGATCCTGCAACCGGTGAATTCAGGCATTTCCTTTTCAGCAATGAAATGGGGAAATTCACTGATATTACCAGAGAATCAGGACTAAAACACTCGGGGTTTGAATATGGCGCCGTATTTGCCGATTTTGACAACGATGGCTTTCCCGACCTTTTCATAATGAAGGAAGGGGGCGACATCCTTTACAGAAATGCCGGGGTCGGCAGGTTTGAGGACGTTACTGCAAAAGCAAAAATCGGAAGTCCCGAGGGTGGAAGAAAGGCTCTTTTCTTTGACATGGATCATGACGGAGATCTCGATCTGTACGAGATAACTGCAAAAGGGAACCTGATGTTCAGAAACAATGCCGACGGTACATTCACTCTCAGCAACCAGGGATTGGAACAAGCGGAAGAGAATACAGAGAGCACCGACGCCGTATTCGGCGATTTTGATGACGATGAGGATATAGATTTTATTGTCACAGGTCTGAATTCCCGGCCTGTCTACTATTCAAACCAGCGTCAGGGTGTATATAAGAATATTGTCAACGGAAGCGGCCTGGAAGAAAACAAAAATGCATCTGTAATTACAACAGGTGATTACAACAACGACGGGTTCCTGGATATTTTTACGTGTTCATCGGCAGGGGGAAATCCGGTCCTCTATATAAACAAGCGCGACGGAACCTTCCGGAAGGAAGAGAATTCAGGTTCAATGTTCTCATCAATTGATAATGCAAAGATCCACGATCTCGTTTCTCTCGACTTCAACAACGACGGTTTCCTCGATATTATGGCTGCCGGTGAAGCTGCCACTGCTGACGGCCGCGGAGTTTTCCTTTTTTACAACGACAGAAACGGAGGCTTCAGGGACGTTTCGGAACTTCTTCCGGAGACAGTAAAGGCTTCCCGCCAAATAACTCTCTTCGATTATAATGATGACGGCGACCTCGATGCAATGATCTCAGGCCTTAAAGGCGGGGTTACCCTCCTCAGGAATGACGGAGGCAACAACAACCACTTTATCACGATGAAACTAGTTGGACTGAAGGCTGGAAGCGCAAAGAACAATCATTTCGGCATTGGAGCCAAAGTAGAAATAAGGGCTGAGGATCAATATCAGGTCCTGGTTGTTACTGATCCCTTCATTCATTTCGGACTGGGAAACAAACCCAGGGCTGACATCATAAGGATAAGATGGACTAACGGCGTTCCTCAGAACATCTTCCTTCCCGGTTCCGATCAGGCTCTTATCGAAGAACAAACACTCAAGGGATCGTGTCCTTTCCTCTATACCTGGAATGGTGAAGAATATATTTTCGTGAAAGATATTCTCTGGAGAAGCGCTCTTGGAATGCCCACAGGAATTATGGCCGGAAACACCTCTTATGCTTTTGCAGATGCTTCGGACGATTATCTGAAGATCCCTGGCGAGTTTATGAAAGCTGAAAAAGGAAGATATTCAATACAGGTCACATCCGAGCTTTGGGAGACGATCTATATTGATCAGCTTGAACTTGTTGCTGTCGACCATCCTGACAATACGGAGATTTATGTACCGGAGCAGTTCTCTCCTCCGCCTTTCCCCGGAAAACAGATAATAAAGATCAGCAAAAAGATCTTCCCGGAATCTGCGACCGACTCGAAGGGAAACGACATTCTGCATTTTGTTGATAAAAAGGATGACGTATTCTATTCATGGTTTACAACGGGAAAGTACCAGGGTATAACCGAGTTGCACGACATAATAATCGATCCCGGACGAAATATAGATACTGAAGGACTTCACCTCTTTCTTACAGGGTGGATCTTCCCGACCGACGCAAGCATTAACTTTGCCATGTCGCAGTCTGATTCACTTAAATCACTTCCCCCCGTTATACAGGTCATTAACAAAAAAGGTGAATGGCAGACCGTGGTTGACAATGCCGGCTTCCCCCAGGGCAAGGACAAAACTGTTGTAATTGATCTTGGAGGAAAACTGTTGTCAGAAGACACACGTATCAGGATCAGGACAAACATGCAGATATACTGGGACGAAATATTCCTTGCCAATAATAATCCCGGACTTGCTTCAGTCGAGACGGTTATGCAGCCTGTCTCAGGCGACCTCCATTACAGGGGATTCTCAAGGCTTTACAGGAAAGGAGGACGTTACGGGCCTCACTGGTTCGATTATTCATCGGTTGATAAAACCCCAAAGTGGAGGGACCTGACCGGCAATTACACGAGATTTGGTGATGTGCTTCCCCTGCTTACTGCATCTGATAACAAATATGTAATAACCAACGCGGGAGACGAGACAACGGTTGAATTTGATGCAGGAACACTGCCACCGCTCAGAAATGGATGGAAAAGGGACTTCCTTATAAGAAGCGTAGGATGGGTAAAAGACGGCGACATGAATACAGCTTTCGGGAACACGGTCCTGCCCCTGCCCTTCCATGGAATGAAAAGTTATCCCCCCTCACCCGAAGATACTTACCCCGACGATCCTGAGCTGAAAAGATACAACCGTGAATACAACACCAGGGTAGTCACTGTTGAAGAATATGCCAACGCTGTGAGGGCCTATGAAAAATACTGACAGAAATTACACCGGCACAAGGTTCAGCCTTATGAGGGCTACCTGGGTAATGCTTCTTACGCTTTCGGCTCTTTTCCTTCAGTCGTCGGCAAAACAGCTTGGCGTAAGGTTTACCGATGTGACAAGAAAATCCGGAATCGACTTCATTTATACTTTCGGAGACTATCATTATGAGAATATTCTGGAAAGCAGCGGATCGGGAGTAACCGTATTCGATTACAACAACGACGGCCTCATGGACCTTTTTATGATGAACGGCACCTATATCTATGGTGTTTCGGACGAAGGAGGAAAAGTTTTCAGACAGACCCCCGACAGGCTTTACCGGAATGAGGGTAACGGCAGGTTCACTGAAGTGTCTGAACTTGCAGGGCTAAACGATACGATATGGAGTATGGCCGCCGGAGCCATCGATTATGATAATGACGGGGACGAGGATCTGTTTCTTCTCAACTATGGTCCAAACAGGTTCTTCCGCAACAACGGCGACGGAACATTCTCCGACATTACCTCCGATCTGGGTCTGAGAGGCCCGGAAAAGCTAAACGGTTTCGAGAAATGGAGCATAGGCGTTTCATTCTGGGATCATAACCTCGACGGAAGACTCGACGCCATGGTAGGCAATTTCCTGGCTTTCGATCCCAAATACTTTACCCCGGCAACACCTGACCTCATGCCACATCCTTCAGAATACAGGGGACAGGCATCAATACTTTATGAGCAGGATTCTACGGGTAGGTTCGTGGATGTCACTGAAGCCAATGGCCTTTACTATCCCGACTCCAAATGCATGGGACTAACGGTTTTTGACTATGACGACGACGGCGACATTGATATCTTCCAGGCAAATGACCATCAGTTGAATTTCATGTTCAGAAATGATGATGGAGTTTACAGGGAAGTCGGTGTGGAGATAGGAGTTGCTGCCAATACACAGGGAAAGGGTTCCGGTTCTATGCATGGATCAATAGGAGATGTGGATGGTGACGGTCTTATCGATATTCTTGTCGTTGATCTTGAATATGGTGCCCTCTACAGAAACAGGGGGAACGGGCTCTTCGAGGATATTTCGGAAACCAGCGGCATTTCAGGACCTCTTGCAGGTAAAGGAGCCTGGGCAGCCGCCCTTATCGACTTTGACAACGACGGAGACCTCGACATAGTATCTGCAAACGGAACAGCCGAGGAACTTGTACTACAATACCCCCTACTCCTTGAAAATGACGGAACAGGTCATTTTAAAGACAGGGGTAAAATTTATGGACCTTATTTCAACACCTTAAGATCGGGAAGAGGTCTCGCAGTATGGGATTATGATAATGACGGCGATCGTGACATTATTATTTCCCATGTCGACCTAACGGCGAAGGCTTCTCTTTTAATGAACGATGGCGGAAACTCAAACCACTGGATAGGCATATCGCTCAGGGGAAAGAACGGTCCTGCATCAGCCATCGCTGCTAAAGTAGTGGTGACAGCCGGAGGAAAAAGGCAGGTCCACATTAACCAGTGGGCTACCAGTTACCTTTCAAACAACGACCCACGTATCCATATCGGTCTTGGAAAGGCTGAAACAGTCGAAAGACTCGAAATCCACTGGACCGGCGGCAGGAAAGAAGTATTCGAAAATATTGCCGCCGACCGGTACATAAGTATTCTGGAGGGTAGCGGGATAGTTAAAGAAGTAAAATAAGTAATAAAAAGGTCAACGTTATTTAGGCAATTGACTAACCAGCAACCAGTAACCAGCAACCAGAATTTTACCATAAAAATTTCAAACAAATCAATAACCGTATGAGCAACCATTATGTAACCAACGTCACTGACCTGACAAATCCGGAAAAGAATGTTATTTATAATATGACCCACGAGGAAGCTGTTGAGTGTGTCAGATCGGGTGATGCTGAAAAAGTGAGAAGGATTGACGGCCAGTTCTCCCTGGTTTCCGTCGACGGAAAATCAATAAGAATGGCCCGTTCACTGGGAAGACCGATGCGCTATTTTATTGCAAAGAGGCCAGGCGGGCCGGAACTGGTTATTGCGGAGCGTATTGATACGATTTACAATTACCTCAAAAGAGAGAAGCTCGATCATCAGTTTCATCCCTCCTATACAAGGATGATCCCAGCACATTATATCACAAAAATCGAACTTCTTGGATGCCCCGACCCCAACCCCGTCTACACCCGCTTTTTCAGTCCGGACAGGAACAAATTGACCTCGCTCGACCCGGCCGGTATAGGCAGGATCTACATTGGCGTTATCTATGATGAGATAAAAAAATGGCTCAGCAATCATGCTGCTGACGGCCCTGTAGGTGTCGCTTTCTCTGCCGGGATCGACAGCGGCGCCGTTTTCCTACTCACCTACAAAGCCATGCTGGAACTGCGACAGAGCCCGTCTAGGCTCAAGGCTTTTACGCTAAGCATCGAAGGAGGAGGCGAAGATCTTGTACAGTCGCGCAAATTCCTCCGGGAACTTGATCTGGATCTTTTCCTCGAAGTAATAGAGGTTGAATATCAGGACATTAACTGGAAAAAAGCAGTAAAAGTGGTCGAAGACTACAAAGCCCTCGACATAGAGTCGGCAACAATGAATCTGGCTCTTTTGCAGGGAATCCGCAACCGCTATCCCGGATGGAAATATATTATTGCCGGCGAGGGAGGGAATGAGAACCTCAAGGATTATCCCATTGAAGAGAATCCGGAACTTACTATAAAAAGTGTCCTGAATAATCTTATGCTCTACCACGAAGGCTGGGGAGTCGACTCCATAAAGCACTCCCTGACATATTCCGGAGGACTGAGCAGGGGAATAATGCGATCCTACGCAACAGGCGACGTCCTTGGATTTGAAACTTTCAGTCCCTATACACTTCCGAATGTAATAGAGGTTTCCGAAGGTATTCCGTTCATCGATCTCACCGGATGGGATCACAAAAAACTGTACGACCTCAAGGGAGAAATTGTTTCCGAAGGAGTAAAAGCAATAACAGGGTATAAAATGCCTGTTTTTCCGAAACGACGCTTTCAGCATGGGGTAGCAGCAGAATCTGCATTCGAAAGGCTTTTCCCGGATAAGGAGATTACATACCGGAAGGAGTTCCTTGCCAGCTATGAATAAGATTGCAGGCTTTGACATAAACGATGAATGGATACTGTCGTGCCGCGGCCGTAAAAACAAATTGGATCCTTTCCGGCCTTACGCATGGCTGGTCGAAAAAGAGAGAACTCCCTCAGGGACAATTGAGGATGTTTTAACCGTTTTCCTTACTAACAGGGAGTGTCCCTTTCATTGCCTTATGTGCGACCTGTGGAAAAACACAGTCGATGAACCTCTTCCCGGCGAGGCACTGGCCGGTCAGCTTGAGTGGGCACTTAAGAATGCCAGTACGGTAAAGCACATAAAGCTTTACAACAGCGGAAGCTTCTTTGACAAAAGAGCTGTACCCATGCAGGAGCGTAATACGATAGCATCAATTGTCAAAGGCTTTGATACTGTTATCGTCGAAAGCCATCCTTTTTTCATAAACGATGAATGCCTGAGTTTCAGGGATAAGACCGGAACCGACCTTCAGGTGGCCGTTGGACTCGAATGCGCCAATCCCAGGATACTTACCCTTCTTAATAAGCGCATGACCCTTGGGGATTTTGCTGACCGGACAGGATTTCTTCTTGACAATGACATCTTTACAAGAGCTTTTATACTTCTCCGGCCTCCCTTTCTTGAGGAAGACGAGGCAATTTTCTGGGCTAAGAGATCGATCGATTTTGCTTTCGACGCAGGATGCGAATGCTGCACCATAATACCTGTCAGGGGCGGAAACGGATCAATGGAAAAGCTTCAGGAGAAAGGCCTGTTCGGACTTCCTTCGGTAAGCTCCCTAGAAAATGTTCTTGAATACGGCATCGAAAAGCAGGCCGGCCGTGTATTTGCTGATACATGGGACCTTGAGCTGTTTTCAAAATGTAACAAATGTTACAAAAACAGGCTGGACCGGATTACGGCGATGAACCTTCAGCAAAGGATTATTAGAGAGGTATCCTGCGGGTGTAATTAACCTGTCAGCCTTTCAGCTGCTCAGCGACTTTCGCCATGTCCTTAGTCCGGCAAAAGACATGGTGAGATAAACAAGATAAAGAATAACCGTAGGATAGAGCTCTCTGGTCGAAAAAATAATAACGGATACAAGGTTAACCACAACCCAAAGGTACCAGTGTTCAAATATTTTCCTGGCCAGCATCCATGTGGCAATGACCGAGAGGGACGTGATAAGGGAATCCCATCCTGGAACCGGCGAATCGGTAAGCCCCGAAAGCAACAGCCACATTAATAGATACAGAACAACAAAGACTGCTGAAAGGATAATCCCTGTCCTCAGCTTCAGTCTTGTTACCCTTAGCCCACCGTCTCTGTCTGCCTCCCCTGCCTCATCCTCTTTACTTTCTCCGGAACCATGAGCCTTATATCCTGTGCCTTTAACCCACCAGTACCAGCCGGCGAAACTGACAACAAGATAGTAGACCTGAAGACTCATGTCTGCGTAGAATTTGCTGCTGAAGAAGACATATACGTAAACGGCTGAAGTGGCAATGCCGACGGGCCATAACCAGATATTCTGCCTTATCTCAAGGAATACGTAGATTATTCCGGTAATCACCCCGAAAACCTCTATCCGGTTTAATTCAGTCCAATCGAATGATCCCATCTCAGAATTTCAATCCAATCTTTAACATAAAGTTAGTCCCCGCCTGTGGAAAATAATATGCCCAGCTTTTCTCCACCCCGTCCTC
>Ga0116141_10001826_pt1 | contig 18394 bp, 14 predicted proteins | sample AD_UKC097_MetaG_FD_89744 | JGI IMG/M metagenome (GOLD analysis project Ga0116141, IMG submission 89744) | Active sludge microbial communities of municipal wastewater-treating anaerobic digesters from USA - AD_UKC097_MetaG | ecosystem: Engineered > Bioreactor > Anaerobic > Digestate | place: USA...
ACCTTGGTTATCTTTCCAAGAGCGCCTGTCTGCACAAGGTTAACAGCATGCTGAAATGCCGCATCTGAACGCTGCTGGCTGCCTACAGCAAGAACCCTGTTGTTTTCCCTGACGGCTTTCTTCAGCTCCTGACCTTCCTTGATTGTGAATGTCATCGGCTTCTCAAGGTAAACATCCTTTCCGGCTTTGCAGGCTGCTATGGCTATCATGGCATGACTGTGATCCGGAACGGCAATTACAACGGCATCAATATCCTGCCTTGCAATAACATCCTGATACTTCTCATAGGTGTCAACCTTGAACTCCTTCCCTGCCTTGGTGTAGAAGTCACTTACCCTCCTTTCGAAACGGGTACGTTTGATACCGTAAACGTCACATCCGGCGACAACCCTGACACCTTCCACCTGCAGGAAGCCGCTCAGAAGGAACATGGCCTGCTGACCAAGACCAATGAATCCCAGAGTGATCTCATCCACGTCTGATTCAGCTGCCTTCTTCTTTCCCTTGCATGAACTTGCTATTCCGGGAATAATTATCATCCCTGCCATCCCTGCTGCTGCTGAGCCCAGGAAACGGCGCCTTGACCATACATTCTTTCGATCTTTCATAAATAAAATCAGGTTTTTTGGTTTAAGTTAAATTGATTATTAAGGTTAGTTAAGGAGCTATAAAAATAGTTTTTTTTTGTATTCTGATAATACTTGTCCTTAAAATATCAGAATCTACCAAAGATAGAGTATTTTCCTGTGTTGCAAAAGATCGACGAATACAGGAACAATCCATTCACATTAGTTTCCATTCTCCTCTCAAGATGCAGAACTGGCTGATCCCTTCTCAGGGCAAGATGCTTCCTCACACCCGGGGAAGGCGATATGGCCCTTATCCTCTGTTCCCCGGATTTTATTTCAACACCATAATACTCCCTTAATACAGCAAAAAGAGACCTGTCTTCAAACTGCCTCGATGTGAGCCGGGGCATATTTATATTTGCAATGTAACTTATATCAAAGAAAATAGGATCATCATCAAGAAGCCTGAGCCTTTCCATGTAAATGCATCCCGACTCCGTTTCAAGGTCCGAAAGCGGAAACATAAAATCCTCCGGCCACGGAATCAGAACCGGCTTCACAACAATCCTTGTCTTCAGATCCCTGCTTCCCACAGCCGATGTGGTACCGGATACTGACAAAATTCCAATGTCCAGTGGAGGCTTCCGTACAATGCTGCCTTTCCCCTGATGCTTTCGTATGAATCCGTCATTGGCAAGACAGCCCAAAGCCTGCCTTACAGTCGGTCTGGTCATGCCGTAAATACGGCATAACTCGTTCTCTGAAGGCAGCAGATCTCCTTCCCGGTAAACATTACCGGTAATATGCTTTCTAAGTATCTCATACAGCTTGCGGTAACGGGGAGCTGCCTGGCCAGTGACCATCTTTTATAATTTTAGCGTAAATATAGCGTTTTTTACTTGTAAATACAAGTTTATTTCTTAATTTTGTAATCGCATTAATATTAACACATTCAATACAAATTAAATAGAATATTTTACAACTTATAATAACAAGTTAAGTATCTCTCAGGGTATGTCCCGGGCTTGATCCGGCGAACCTGATCCATAAGGAGAAAGTACTCTGAATCCTGACAGGCAGGAAGAAGAAAATTGTTGAATTACTTATACAAATAACCAATTACAGATAAAACAATGGCAACTCAGGTAATAATGCCAAAACAGGGACAGTCGGTGGAAACCTGCATAATAACCGGATGGTACAGAAAAAAAGGAGAAACCGTAAAAACCGGCGACCTTCTTTTCTCCTACGAAACCGACAAGGCGGCTTTCGATTTTGAATCTCCCGCCGACGGAATTCTTCTGGAAATAATACACCCTGAAGGATCAGAAGTTCCTGTTCTCGACATAGTTGCCCTTATCGGCCAGGAAGGAGAGGAAACCTCCTCCCCGAATATTCCTGACGTATCAGCTATACCTGCTGAAGAAAACCAGACGCCATCAAAAGAATTTCGCGAAATCTCTGCCACCGCTGCCCCCGTAACCGGACAAATTGATACTGAAGCATTGCCGAAGTTGAGGATATCTCCAAGGGCGAAACGCCTTGCCGAAAGAAAGGGAATCGATTATGCATCATTAACAGGATCCGGGCCCAACGGCAGAATAATTTGTTCAGATGTTATGGGCGCGATTGCAGGGACCAGTCTTGCAACAGAGCCTTCACTGAAGACCGGAGCTGAGTATACCGACCAGCCAGTAACCAACATAAGGAAGCTTATCGCAAGGGCCATGCACGATTCCCTCCTGAATTCAGCCCAGCTTACCCACCATATGAGCGCTGATGTAAGAAAGATCCTGGAAGCAAGAAGGAAAATCAAGGAGGGTATGAGCACCGGTAAGAATACACAGGACATAACAATTAACGACATGATCTGCTGGTGTGTGATCCGGGCTCTCAAAAAGCATCCTGAGATTAATTCCCACTTCCTCGACGACAGGATAAGAAGGTTCAATACTGTAAACCTCGGAATAGCTGTCGATACCCAGCGGGGCCTGATGGTCCCTGCAACAAAGAGTGCAGGAGACATGGATATACGGAGCCTTTCGGCTGCGCTGAAAAAAGCCGCAGACGATTGCCGCAGGGGAAACATAAATCCCGAGCTGATCCAAAGCACGGCTGCAACATTCACAGTCTCAAACCTTGGCAGCTATGGTGTGGAAATGTTCACTCCCGTTATAAACCTGCCGCAGGTTGCAATACTGGGTGTATGCACAATCATTAACCGCCCTGCCGACCTTGGAAACAATACTTTCGGCTTCGTTCCCTATATCGGACTGTCACTAACGTACGACCACAGGGCAGTCGACGGTGGACCGGCCACTCTGTTCCTTGGAGAGATCAAAAAGGAAATCGAGAATCTCACCTTATGAATCCTGAAGGGGTCGCTTTTCCGGGCTTAGATTGAGTTAACCGGAAAAACCTTGCCTTTCAGCCTGACTAACAAGAATATAAGATATTTAATAAACCAATAGCAATGCCAAAAAGTCAGAATCTTTATCCGGGGGAGATAAGAAAACCACAGTTCATTGAATTTGGAAAGATCCCGGTAAACCAGTACAACAGAAGCATAGAGGACGAAAAAAACCGGTTCAGTAATGACGATTTCCTGAGGATCTATCATGACATGGTAATAATCAGGGAGTTTGAGACAATGCTGAATCTAATCAAGACAACCAGCGAGTACAGGGGAATATCCTATAATCATCCCGGGCCCGCCCATCTTTCCATCGGTCAGGAAGCTGCTGCCGTGGGAATGGCTTACACGCTCGGAACAGATGATTATATTTTCGGCTCACACCGCAGTCATGGCGAGATCCTTGCAAAAGGACTGTCTGCCATCCACCGGCTTGACGAAGACACCCTCTACGGCATAATGAAGAACTACTTCGCAGGCAAGGCCCTGAGCGTTGTCGAAAAGGGTTTTTCCGGCACTGTCAGGGAACTGGCAATACATTTTCTGCTTTACGGAGCGCTTGCCGAGATCTTTGCCAGGGAGAACGGATTCAACAAAGGCCTCGGAGGATCGATGCACGCCTTCTTCACTCCTTTCGGGATCTACCCCAACAACGCGATAGTAGGCGGTTCAGGAGATATCTCGGTAGGCGCCGCTCTTTACAAAAAGATAAACAGGAAACCAGGGATAGTGGTCTGCAACATCGGCGACGCTTCCCTCGGCTGCGGTCCTGTCTGGGAAGGAATATCTTTTGCCACAATGGACCAGTACTATAAACTGTGGGAAGGAGAATTCCGCGGAGGCCTCCCGCTCATATTCAACTTTATGAACAACCTTTACGGTATGGGAGGACAAACAGCCGGGGAAACTATGGGCTTCGGAATCCTGGCCAGGGTTGGCGCCGGCGTTAATCCCGATATGATGCACGCTGAAAGGGTCGACGGATACAACCCCCTTGCCGTTATCGATGCCTTTATGAGGAAAAGGGAAATCATAAACGAAAAAAGAGGCCCGGTTCTCCTTGATACTCTGACTTACAGAATCAGCGGACACTCTCCCTCCGATGCTTCATCTTACCGCTCGAAGGAGGAAATTGAGGCATGGCAGAATGAGGACTCGATAGCATCGTTCGGACTGCAGCTCGAAGAAGCAGGAATAGCCCCGAAGAACATTCTGGAGAAAATTTACAATGATGCCGGTGACCTGATAGCCCATTTGCTCAGACTTGCAACAAACGATGATATATCGCCCCGGATTGACCTGGCAGCTGATCCTGATGCCATTGGGAAGATGATGTTTTCAAACCAGTCGGTCGATAAGATGGAGGACCGTAGTCCTGATGTCCTGATACCAGCTTCAGAAAATCCAAGGGTAAAATCAATAAAAGGAAAGGAAAGGTTCTGGACCGACAGCGAAGGAAAACCTGTATCAAAAGCCAGGACATTCCAGCTGCGCGACGCACTGTTTGAAGCTATTCTCGACAGGTTCTATAAAGATCCGACCCTGGCAGCCTGGGGTGAGGAGAACCGCGACTGGGGAGGAGCCTTTGCAGTTTACAGGGGCCTTACCGAATCCCTTCCCTATCACAGGCTTTTCAACTCACCCATATCGGAAGGAGCAATAGTCGGTACGGCAATAGGTTATGGAATGTGCGGGGGAAGAGCCATTGCAGAAATAATGTACTGTGATTTCCTTGGCCGCTCAGGAGACGAAGTCTTTAACCAGCTTCCAAAATGGCAGGCTATGAGCGGGAACCTTATCAAAATGCCTGTTGTAGTTAGGGTTTCAGTCGGATCAAAATACGGAGCCCAACATTCTCAGGACTGGTCATCACTGGTGGCTCACATACCCGGACTGAAGGTGGTCTTCCCTGCAACTCCCTACGATGCCAAGGGCCTGATGAACAGCGCCCTTCAGGGAACCGACCCGGTGATCTTCTTCGAAAGCCAGAGGATATATGATACAGGTGAGATGTTTCATAAAGAGGGTGTTCCTGAGGATTATTATGAAATACCCCTGGGCGAACCCGACATAAAGAGAGAAGGAAAAGACATTACTATACTTACCATCGGAGCTACCCTTTATACAGCCGTTAAAGCAGCCGACATCCTTATGGACACCTACGGAGTAAGCGCCGAGGTAATTGATGCGAGGACTCTCGTCCCGTTCAATTACCAGCCGGTCCTGGAATCGGTCAGGAAGACGGGAAGAATAGTCCTTGCCAGCGATGCCTCCTCAAGGGGCTCCTTCCTCAAGGAAATGGCCCATACCATCACCACTCTTGCATTCGATGAGCTTGATGCTCCACCCGTTGTTGTCGGATCCCGAAACTGGATTATCCCTGCCCATGAAATGGAAACAAGTTTCTTCCCTCAGCCCGGATGGATAATCGATGCAATCCATCAGATGATAATGCCGCTGAAAAATCATAATGTAAGCACCGGAATTTCTGATGACATAATCATCGGACAAAATAAAGAAGGCGTATAACTCCTTTTTGATATCTTTACGATAACAATAAAGTCATTATGGTAAACATAACAGAAGAAATCAAAGCAAAGGCAGGTTTCATCATCGATATGGATGGTGTTATTTACCACGGAAACAAAATACTGCCGGGGGTCCCTGAATTCCTGAGATGGCTTGAAGAGTCCGGGAAAAAATACCTCTTCCTCACAAATGCCAGCCAGCGCACACCCAAGGAACTGCAGGAAAAACTTCAGAGGCTCGGAATAACTGTCGGGGAAGAACATTTCTACACAAGCGCCCTTGCCACTGCCGGATTCCTTTCGAGCCAGAAACCCAACGGAAGTGCTTTCATAATCGGAGATGCCGGCCTCATTCATGCCATGTACAGCGTGGGATATACAACAAATAACGTCAACCCCGATTACGTTATCGTCGGCGATACCAGCAGCTATAATTTCGAAAAAATAGAACTGGCAGTTAATCTTGTACTTAAGGGAGCCAGACTGATCGGAACAAATCCGGATGTGAGCGGACCGGTCGAAAACGGAATATCCCCTTCCGTAAAGGCTCTTATTGCCCCGATTGAGATTGCGTCAGGAAGGGAAGCATACTTCGTAGGGAAGCCAAATCCTCTGATGATGAGGATAGCTCTGAAAAAACTCGGACTGAAGAGGGAAGAAGCGATTGTTATTGGCGACAGGATGGACACTGATATCAGATGCGGTATGGAATCGGAGATCGACACACTCCTCGTTCTGAGCGGAATAACCGACCTGGCATCTATCGACAATTTCCCTTACCGGCCAAAATATGTCCTGAATGGTATTATCGATCTGGTAGGATAAGAATGACTGATCAGGAGGCATACCGGAATGAGCGCAGAGAGGTCGCACTTTTCATGCGAAGACTCTACAGGCAGGGCCTTACAACAACCTCGGGCGGCAATATAAGCCTTAGAATCAGTGAGGAGATTATACTCATAACGCCTTCTGCAACTGATAAGGGCAGGATGAGATGGAATGAAGTCGGGATTATGACAATGAAGGGCGAAAACCTCACCCCGGAGCTGAGACCTTCAATAGAGAGCGAAATGCATCTGAGTATCTACAGGGCTAAAAATGCCATAACAGCAATTGTCCATGCCCATCCACTGTTTGCCTCAGCATTCACAGCCATGAAATCCAGGATAAACACCTGTCTTACTGCCGAAGCAAGAGCGATATGCGGCGAACCCATTCTTGTCCCATATGCACTCATGGGTACCGCTCAACTGGCAAAACTGGCATCTGAAAACATTCACGGCTCAGATATCCTTTTACTCGAGAACCATGGCATTCTTGCTGCCGGAACTTCTCTGCTCCAGGCATTCGACAGACTGGAAGTTCTGGAAAATGCTGCAAAAATGACCCTTATTACTGAAATCACCGGAAAAGGGAAACCTCTTGGAAAAGCCAGGATCATGGAACTCGACCGGCTTTTCAGGTAAACTACTGATATTAAAGATCTTTAACGACAATTAGTATTAATACCATAATCTAATAAAGCGTGGATAAGCATTTTCTGGCAAATTACCCACAACCTGAGGAAATCAGGAAAAAAGTTGCAGGATCAGAAATACCCGATTTCAGGGAAGTGAACGGCCATATACATACACCCTACTCATTCAGCTCATTCAATGATATGGATGAGATATTCAGGATGGCCAGGGAAGAAGCAATTGCCGTCCTTGGAATAAATGATTTCTTTGTCACACACGGATATGAATCATTTTACAAGCAATCGCTGAAAAACAGGATATTCCCTCTGTTCAATATAGAATTTACCGGCCTGATGAAGAGCGAAAAGGCTAATGGAACAAGAATAAACGATCCCAACAATCCCGGGCGGATATATTTCAGCGGCAAAGGCCTGGATTATCCTTTTAATCCCGGTTTCCTTAACAGGATTAAACTGAATTCAGTTATAAGGGAGAGCCAGTCGCAGATGAAGGCTATGATAACAAAGCTCAACAAGCTCATTACCGATGTTAATCCTTCCCTTAAGCTTTCATATGATGAGATACGAAATGATTTTGCAAGGGAAATGGTGAGGGAACGGCACCTCGCAAAGGCAGTAAGGGTGCTTGCAGAAAAAAAATACAGCGATCCCGGAGAAAGAAATCAGTTTCTCGCGAAGCTTTACGGAGAAAACAAAACAGTGACCGGCAACGGTGACCACGCACAGCTTGAAAACGAGATAAGATCAAATCTATTGAAAAGCGGCGGCAGAGCTTTTGTGGAGGAAAACGAAGCAGCTTTCCTTGATATAGGAAGAATAATCAAGATTATACTGAACTCCGGCGGAATACCATGCTATCCGGTTCTTCTGGACGATGCCAAAGGAAGATTCACGGAGTTTGAGTCCGACCCCTCGAAACTTCACAAAGCCCTCACAGAACTCAGAGTCGGATGCATCGAACTGATACCCGGACGAAATGATATCTCCATTCTGCGTGAATTTGTAGAGTTTTTTCATGAGAAGAACTTCATTATTCTTTTCGGGACGGAACACAACACTCCGGGGTTGTTTCCCCTTACGGTGGTTGCCCGCGGAGGAGTACCTCTTGACAATGACCTGAAAACCATTGCCTGGGAAGGGGCATGCATTACCGCTGCCCACCAGTATCTCAGGGCTAAAGGGATGCAGGGATATATCCTCGCCAACGGGATGCCGAGCTTCGAACAGAAAAAGGAACTTTCCTACCTGGGCCGGCTCATAATCGAATTCTTCCTTACAAACAACTGATATCATGAGACCGGAGATCAAAGAACTGATTGAAATATCCAGATTTTACGGGAAAAACAAGGATTATGTAATTGCAGGCGGCGGAAATACATCATTCAAGGATGATTCAACTATCTGGATCAAGGCCAGCGGAAGGTCACTTGCATGCCTTGATGAAGGAAGCCTGGTGGCTCTTAGCCGTGAAAAGCTTCATCTTATCTCAGAAAAAACTTACTCCGAAGATCCTGTCCTCAGGGAGGAACAGGTGAAAAACGATCTCTATGCCAGCATTGAAGGATCAGACCTCAGCCTGAGACCCTCGGTAGAAACATCATTGCATGAGCTTATCCGGTATAAATTCATTGTCCACCTGCATCCAACCCTTGTAAACGGGATTTTGTGCAGCAGGAATGCAAAAAAAATGGTGCAGAAGCTTTTCGGGGAAAGAACGCTCTTCGTTCCCTATACCGATCCGGGCTATATACTATTTAAAAAACTCGGGGAGGAGATTAAAACATTCAGGAATAATTTCTCATCCGATCCTCACCTGATAATGCTCGAAAATCATGGTTCCTTTGTGGGTGCCGATTCGACGGAAGAGGTTAAGAACATTTACGATCAGGTAATATCGGCAATCACGAATGAGATCGGCACTCTTCCGGAAACAACAGATTTGCAATATAATCCGCTTCTCAATAAGGTTCTTCCTGCCTTACGGATGCTTCTTTCAGATGATGGCCCGAAAGTAATAAGATGCCGGCATAACACCCTTACAGAGAGATATTACAAATCACAGGCGGATTTTCATAAGATATCCCTTCCCCTTACTCCTGATATTATAGTATACTGCAAGTCGAGATACCTTTACATCGAACAATCCTCTTCTTCAGAAAGAATTTTGCAATCAGTGAAGCAGCAACTTCCTGTATTCAGGAATGAGTACGGCTACCTTCCATCGGTGATAGTAGTAAAAAACGCAGGTATAATTGCCGTTGGCAGCTCTGCTGAGTCGGCTGAGACCATTCTGGATGTCTATGAGGATCTTGTAAAAGTAAGTTATTACTCTTCGCTTTTCGGCGGGACCAAGTCTCTGACACCAGAGCAGTCGGCTTTCATTGATAAATGGGAGGTAGAAAATTACAGAAGGAAGATGGCAGGGACCAGGACATCTTCCTCTAAACTGAGCCACAGGATTGCCGTGGTAACGGGTGGGGCACAGGGATTCGGGGCCGGAATAGCAGAGGCTCTTTTCAGACAGCAGGTTAATGTGGTCGTTGCCGACCTGAACGAGGAAGCCGGCCTGGACCTCGTTAAGGTCCTGAATTCGGAAAGGACGGGAAACCGGGCCGTTTTCGTGAAAACAGATGTTTCTGACCCGGCTTCTGTGGAAAAAATGATCGAAAAGGCTGTAAGCGAATTCGGCGGAATCGATATTATGGTTAGCAACGCCGGCATCCTCAGGGCAGGAGGCCTCGATGAAACCGAACCTGAACAGTTCCTGAAAACAACAAACATCAATTATGCCGGATATTTCTACTGCGCCAAGTATGCTTCCGAAATAATGAAAATTCAAAATGCCGAACGTCCCGGTTACTTTTCCGATATCATCCAGATAAACTCCAAGTCAGGCCTGAGAGGCAGCAACAGGAACTTTGCATACGCCGGAGCCAAATTTGGAGGTATAGGTCTGACCCAGTCTTTTGCCCTGGAGCTCGCTCCCTACAGGATCAAGGTCAATTCAATCTGCCCCGGTAACTTCTACGAAGGTCCCCTCTGGTCCGACCCGAAAAACGGACTTTTTGTCCAGTACCTAAATACAGGCAAGGTCCCTGGTGCAAAAACAGTTGATGATGTAAGAAATCATTATGAGAATCAGGTTCCTCTGAAAAGGGGCTGCCGGCTCGGGGATGTTGTAAAGGCTCTGCTCTACATTATCGACCAGGAATATAAGACCGGACAGGCAGTACCCGTTACGGGAGGCCAGGTAATGCTGGGATAGACATAATTAACCCGGACCGATGCATGATTCCCGGATTGCATGATAATGAGACGTTTGGGATGATAAAACAAGTATAATATGAGAACCAAAGCGGTACGCATCTACGGAAAAAAAGATCTCCGGCTTGAAGAGTTTGAACTTCCTCCTCTTGGCGAAGATGAGATCCTGGCCCGTGTCGTCTCCGACAGCATATGCATGTCATCACACAAGGCCGCAATCCAGGGCGAAGATCACAAAAGAATTCCCGACGATATAAATATCAACCCGACAATCATCGGACATGAGTTCTCAGGGGTAATACTTGAAGTGGGGAATAAATGGAAAGGGAAATTCTCACCCGGACAGAAATTCTCCATACAGCCGGCTATGGCACAAACCGGCTCGCTTGACGCTCCGGGATATTCTTTCAGGTATATAGGGGGAGATGCGACTCATATCATCATTCCCGATATCGTAATGGAGACAGACTCGCTTCTTCCCTATGAGGGCGAAGCTTTCTATCCTGCTTCCCTTTCAGAACCAATGTCATGCATAGTCGGAGCCTTTCATGCAAGTTACCATGTGCCTCCGGGAACCTATAACCATATAATGGGGATAAAAGAAGGCGGGAATATGGCAATTCTTGCCGGCGTGGGTCCTATGGGCCTTGGAGCAATAGATTACGCTATCCACCAGGACAGGAAACCGGGACTTCTGATTGTCACCGATATAGACGACAGCAGGCTTGCACGGGCAGCCTGCCTCTTCCCTCCGGAAAAAGCCCTCAGGGAAGGAGTACGTCTGGTGTATGTCAACACCGGCAAGACTACCGATCCCGTTAAAAATTTAAGGGATCTTACAGAGAACAAAGGCTTTGACGATGTATTCGTTTTTGCACCCGTCAGGCAGGTGGTTGAACAGGGAGATGCCCTTCTGGGATTCGACGGCTGCCTTAATTTCTTCGCTGGTCCGACGGATCCGGAGTTCAGGGCTGAATTCAACTTCTATAATGTGCATTATGCCTTCACCCATATCGTCGGTACTTCAGGAGGAAACACAGACGATATGCGCGAATCACTCCGGCTGATGGCCGCCGGCAGGATAAATCCCGCGGTGATGATAACCCACGTGGGAGGCCTTGATGCAGTACCTGAAACAACACTCAACCTTCCCCGGATACCAGGAGGTAAAAAACTCATCTATACCAACATCTCAATGCCGCTTGTCTCTCTTTACAAACTTGGAGAACTGGGAAAAGCAGACCCTTTCTATGCAGGTCTGCATGAGATAGTTTCAGCAAACGACTATATATGGAATCCGGACGCAGAAAGATACCTTCTTGCTTACGGCCGGCCCATCTGATAACTTCCCGGATTAAAATCTTCCCTTTACTTCCGAGGCAAATTCCCTTGTGATGTAATTTTCATAGCTCATACAGACCTCACTGGCAAAATCAACTCCCAACCCGACAACCTCCGCCCAAAGGTCACCATCAGCAAGGTGTAAACGGTCTCTCTCCGTTCCCCTGAAATAAAGTGCTGCCATCATTCCCGCGTTGAAATTGTCGCCTGCGCCTATCGTGCTCACTGGTGTTATTCTTTTCACAGGAAACCTGCCGCTGAACTTCTCTGTCCTGACAAATACACCTTCAGCATTAGCCGTGTATACGAGGCATTTACAGTAAGGCCTGACTGCTTCCCATGCTTCATCGGCATTGGCTGCACCGAAGATGTTGCTGAAATCCTCATCCGATCCTCTCACCAGAACGGCCATCGACATGTTTTCCACGATAAGGGGCTTCAGGCGATCAAGCTCATGACGATGGGCGCTTCTGAAATTGGGATCATAGATCACCACTGCCCCGTTGTTGTACGACCTGCTTATGAAATCCCTGAAACCTGCCCTGATTTCATCGGTTATCGCATAGATCGATCCGCACAGCACAATGTCATTTCTTTGCGGCGAAGGAAATTCAATATCAAGCCTTTTCTCAGAATATTTCTCATAGAAGGTGTAAGCAGCATCATTTCTTTCGTTGAGAAAGGCCAGGGCAAGCTTTGTCTTGCCATCACGGTAATGATGAACAAAGGAATTGTCAACTCCGTTTTCGCCGAGAAAATCATCGATCAGTTTCCCGACATCGTCGTCGGCGTATTCGCTGATGAAATGAACCGGAAGACCGACCCTTCCCAGAGAAACAATGCTGTTGAGCATTGCTCCCCCCGGCTTCGCGGCCTGCGGCTGTCCGTTCTTGAAGATAATATCGAGCACTGTTTCTCCTATCGCGTAGATCTTTCTCATAATAATATATTTACTTAATAATTCCTGAAATCATTTTAAACACCCCCGTACCGGCAATCCTGGTAAGCTCAAACAGAATGCTCTCCGAAGTTGTAATAAGCGCACCCTCCTGCCGCATGCGTTCAACAGCAATCACCTTGTCGTTGGTGTTCCTTGAAGAAATACAATCCTCAACCACCACAGGCTGATATCCTTCTGCAATAAGGTCGAGACAGGTCTGAAGCACACATACATGCGCTTCAATTCCAAAAAGTATAATGCTTTCCTTTCGCAAAGTCTCCAGCTGGTCCCTTACCAGTGGCTCATCCATACAACTGAACGATATCTTTTCAATATAGCTTATGCTGCCTGCCTTTTCTCTGACAGGCACTATGGTGGGCCCGAGACCTTTGGTATACTGCTGCGTGGCTATTATGGGGACGGATAATACTTTAAGCCCTTCAATAAGTCTCAGACAGGAAGCAAGCATCATATCGGCCCCGGACATATGGGGAAAGAGCTTCTCCTGAATGTCAACAAGCAACGCCGCCGTCTCTTCCTTTAAAATTCTCATATCCGCCGTGAATGGTGAGAATGTGAATATACAAATTTTAATTCCAGAATCGATAACCAATAGTGAAGTTAAATATGGCCTGGGCTGATATGAAGGCACTGCTGTCTGTCATACTACCTTCAAGGCGGAAAGTGATTCTGAAATAGTATATATTTGTCTTATACTAAAAGGCTGTTTATGAAAGCTATGATGCTTACGGGGATACGTTCCATGGAAATGAAGAAAGTTCCTGACCCTCAGATCATCAGACCAGATGATGTACTTATAAGGATCATTGTTCTGGGAATATGCGGTTCTGATATCCATTATTACAACAGAGGCAATATCGGTTCGCAGAAGGTGGTCTACCCTTTTACTGTGGGACACGAATGCGCCGGAATTGTCGTTGACACAGGTCCTGAAGTAAGGAGAGTCAGAAATGGAGATGTGATTGCCGTCGAACCTGCCATGTGGTGCGGAGAATGCGATCAGTGTCTCTCTGGCAGGCATCACACATGCAGAAGGTTAAGGTTCTTAGGATGTCCCGGACAGGCAGAAGGCGCTCTTTCAGAGTTTATTGTCATGCCTGAGAACAGCTGCTTCAAGATCCCCGGGAACCTTACTGCCGACCACGGTGCAATATCCGAACCTCTTGCCATTGGTGTCTATTCTGTAAAAAAAGCAGGTTCGTTGCAAGGTCTGAATACGGCAATTCTAGGCTTCGGGCCGATTGGCATGAGTGTAATGCTGGCAGCAAAGGCAGATAATGCCGGAAGGATTTTCGTTACCGACAGGATAGATGAAAGGCTGGCCCTGGCTTCCAAGGAAAAGTCAGAGTATTCCGGTAATCCCCTGAGGCATGATATAGTTAGGGAGATCACTGAAAAGGCTCCGGAAGGCCTTGATGTCGTTTTCGAATGCTGCGGACAGCAGGAAGCCGTCGATCAGGCTCTTGAGCTTCTGAAGCCTGGCGGAAAACTTATAATAGTTGGCATACCGGAATTTGACACCTGGTCACTTAGTGCAGACATAACGAGAAGACACGAGATCTCAGTCCAGTTCATTAGAAGACAGGTTGGCTGTGTCGATCCTTCCCTTGAAATGATGAGCGACGGCAGGATTGACGTTTCAGCCATGGTAACACATCGCTTCCCCTTTGAAAGGACCAGGGAGGCCTTCGACCTTGTGGCATCCTATGCCGACGGCGTTATGAAAGCAATGATAGATTTTTAAATCCCTTCCTCAATAAGAGCTTTGTACCTCAGCAAAGCCTCAATGAAATAGTAGTCGGCATAGGTAAGAGGAACATCAACCTCGCTCTTTGCCGGAAGGGATCCGACACTATGCCTGAGAATGAAGTTCCCGTTCTCCCCCGGCTTAGCTAAATACTGAGGCGAAGCCAGAGTCCGGATCTGCTTTTCGGCAACACCCAGATATTCCTTTTTCTTCTCTTCTTCAACATACCCGCTAAGTTCAATAAGGGCCGATGCCATAATTGACGCTGCTGATGCATCTCTTTTTGCCTCAGGTATTCCCGGTGCATCAAAATCCCAGTATGGAATCCTGTCTTCAGGCATGTTGGGATGCTTTATCAGATAGTCGGCAATCCTGACAGCCTGATCAAGATATCTGGTCAGACCAGTCTCCCTGTACATAACCGTGTAACCGTAAAGGCCCCAGCTCTGGCCCCTCGACCATGCAGATCCGTCAGCCGCACCCTGATGGGTTTGTTTCTTTTCAACCTTTCCGCTTATGGTGTCATACGATACTACATGCCAGGTGCTGTAGTCGGGCCTGAAATGATTGACTATCGTTGTATCCGAATGCCGGACTGCAATATTGTAAAACGACGAATCGCCTGATTCCCTGAAAGCCCACATCAGAAACTCAAGATTCATCATATTGTCTATTATTACAGGACACTGCCAGTTCCTGCTGCTTCCCCACGACTGGATGCAGCCTATGTTGTCCCTGAACCTTGTCGACAGTGAACCTGCACCTGTAAGAAGTACTTCCCTGTAACTGTTTTCGCCGGCAATCCTCAGTCCGTTACCGAAACTGCAGTAAAGCATAAAGCCGAGATCATGGGTCCCCCTGTTGTTTTTTTCCTTTTCTATGAGCGATGTAAAGCCGAAAGCCGCATCCCTGAACTTTTCGTCACCTGAATATTCATACAGATACCACAGACTGCCCGGGAAGAAACCACTCGTCCACCATCCGGTGTTTGATGTTATAAGAACTCCGGCGGTATCGATTGTCCTCGGCAGAAGACCCGGCTTTGACCTCATCTCTTCGATCATAAGTCCGTACTGCCTGAGCGAAAGATCAAGAGATCCTTCAATGACCTCTTCCATTGTCTTCTCCCTGGCACAGGAGACGCCCAGTAACAATGCAATAAACGTAAAACAAAACAGTCTGTAATTCATCATGGTTTAAGATTATTTGAATATAGAACGGGTTTTCTCAGATTTCTGATCCGTGAAAATAATAATCATTTATTTTCCCCAAGAAATAAGAGAAGGAAATGTAAATCAAATTTTGTTAAATTTATCTATTCAAACTTAAACCTATTGATCCATGAATAAAAAAATAGTGCTTCTCACGGCATTCGTTGCTTCCTGCATAATCGCAGGAGCCCAGAATGTAGGTTCTTCACCCGAATATGTTAAAGCCCTCACTTCCGAGTGGAAGGGGGAACGGTTTCCCGACGGAAGACCAAAAGTGCCCGATTCATTTCTCGAGAGGCTTAAGAACATTTCAATTGAAGAAGCATGGGGCGTACTTCGCAATAAGGGATATCATAACCAGTTTGAAAGCGACTGGCAGATAATAAATCCCGACGAACCGATGACAGGCCGTGTGGTTACTGCACAATATATGCCCCTCAGGCCTGATCTTGAGAAATATGTGAAGGAGAAGGGAAAGGCCGAAGGGAGAGCCCAGCAGGGAGGGACAAACTCCTGGCCTATCGATGTTCTTGTTGACGGTGACGTCTATGTGGCTGATAGCTATGGTAAAATTATCGACGGAACTCTTATTGGTGACAATCTTGGAAACTCGATCTTCGCAAAATCAAAAAGAGGAGTGGTTTTCAACGGTTCGGTCCGTGACCAGGAAGGACTGAGTGAAATAAAGGGATTCAATGGCTGGATCAAAGGCCAGGATCCTTCCTTTATAATGCAAATGAGCCTCGTCTCAATCAATGCGCCCATAAGGATTGGAAGGGCAATCGTGCTTCCTGGCGACGTGGTGCTGGCAAAAAAATACGGAGTGGTGTTTATTCCGGCACACCTGGTCGAAGAGCTTGTCATCACTTCTGAAGTTACCGCCCTCCGCGATGAGTTCGGCCACCTCCGCCTGAAGGAAGGAAAGTACAAACCCGGCGAGATCGACAGCCAGTGGAGCGAAGAGATAAGAAAAGACTTTATGAACTGGCTTGGCAACTATCCGGGAAAACTGCCCATGACTAAAACAGAGCTGGATAACTACTTTAAGGAGAGGAACTGGTGATTTGTGATTTGTGTTGGTTAATTGGTAATTATTGGCAGATGGTAAGTGAAAAAATCAATAAACAGAACATTTAAAATGAAGGATATTATTACTAAAATCAGGGAACAGAACCGGCAGAGGGAAATGACGGAAGCTGAAGCAATAAGATACGAGATCAATAACCAGGCAACCGACAGAAGCCGCAGGAACTTCCTTAAAAAAACGGCACTCGGCGGAATCGCCCTTGGCGGACTTTTGAATCTTTCCCTTGAAGACACGATTGCGCAGACAACTTCGAGGGTAAACAGGGCTTCCAGTCCTAGCGACCTGAAGATAACCGATATGAGAGTTGCCGTGGTAGGCAATGTCGGAAGAACGGCAATCATAAGGATAGACACCAACCAGGGTATCTATGGCCTTGGTGAGGTTAGGGACGGAGCCGACGAACGATACGCCCTGATGCTGAAAAGCAGGATACTGGGACTGAATCCGTGTAACGTTGAGATGATATTCAAGATAATAAGGCAGTACGGTTACCATGGAAGGCAGGGAGGCGGAGTTTGTGCTGTCGAAATGGCCCTCTGGGATCTGTGCGGAAAGGCATACGGCGTTCCGGCGTGGCAGCTCCTCGGAGGAAGATACCGCGACAAGGTCAGGCTGTATGCCGATACCCCGGGGGCAAACGACCCTGTCGCTTTCGCCGCGACGATGAAACGAAGAGTCGAGGAGCAGGGCTTTACATGGCTGAAGATGGATCTGGGAATACATGTTGTTGCAAAAGAAACCGACACTCTTGTAAACAACAAATTCTGGGGAGGAGCAACTGGCCAGTACGATCTCCGTGAATATATGGGATACGGAAATACCCTTCATCCTTTCACCCAGGTCCAGATTACCGACAAAGGGCTGGAAGGATTGGCTCAGTATGTCGAACAGGTAAGAAACGCAGTAGGCTATGAGATGCCTCTCTGCGCTGACCATTTCGGACATTTCGATATCAACAATTCAATTCGCTTCGGAAGGGCAATGGAAAAATACAGGCTTGCGTGGCTCGAAGACATGGTACCATGGTTCTATACAGACCAGTGGAAAACAGTCTCGGATGCCCTCGAGACGCCGACATGCACCGGAGAGGATATCTATATGCTTAAAGGAGGCTTCAAACCCCTTCTTGATGCCCGTGCCGTTGACATCATACATCCCGACCTTGCAACATCGGGAGGGTTGCTCGAAACAAAACGCATAGGCGATTATGCTGAAGAATGCGGGGTGGCCATGGCGATGCATATGGCAGGAACCCCTGTATGCTTCATGGCAAACGTCCACTGCGCGGCAGCAACGCAGAACTTCCTTTCCCTCGAGCATCACAGCGTCGACAGCCCGTGGTGGGAAGGACTTGTGAGGATGACAGGCTCACAGCCTATGATTACAAAGGGATTCGCCAATGTGCCTCTCGACTCTCCGGGACTGGGAATTGAACTTAACGAAGAAGAGGTGAAAAAACATCTGCATCCGCGGGCAAAAGGTTTCTTTGAACCTACCCCCGAATGGGATGACAAAAGATCACACGACCGCCTCTGGAGCTAGCGTATAACCCTGCCTGAAGCATCACCTTTCATAAGCTGCTCCACCTCTGCGGCTGAAACGAGATTAAAATCTCCATGGATGGTGTGCTTCAGGCATGATGCTGCCACTGCAAAGTTAAGAGCCTTCTGGTCATCGTCACTGTAAGTCAGCAAACCATAAATAAGACCTGCCATAAAGGAGTCGCCCCCTCCTACCCTGTCGACAATATGCGTTATCTGGTACACAGGTGCCTCGTAAAGTCGTAATCCGTCAAA
>Ga0116141_10001829_pt1 | contig 18374 bp, 12 predicted proteins | sample AD_UKC097_MetaG_FD_89744 | JGI IMG/M metagenome (GOLD analysis project Ga0116141, IMG submission 89744) | Active sludge microbial communities of municipal wastewater-treating anaerobic digesters from USA - AD_UKC097_MetaG | ecosystem: Engineered > Bioreactor > Anaerobic > Digestate | place: USA...
GCCGCGGAAAAGAGCGCGGCGATTGGCGCGTCCGTGGCGGCGTTGCCCGAATTCGCGGCGGCGTCCGCCGTGTTGACCTACGTGGCCTCGAAAGATAACGAAGTTGACACCCAGCCGCTGATAGCGCGTCTGCTCGAGGCTTCCCGGCCCGTGCTGGTGCCGGCGACCCTGGGCAAGGGGCGCATGGTGTGGTCGCGCCTGGAATCGCTGGACGAACTGGCGCCCGCGACGTTCGGCGTGCTGGAGCCCCGGCCCGAGTACCGCCGCGACATGCCGCCGCCGGCGGGCAGCGTGGTGCTGGTGCCGGGGCTCGCGTTTACGAAAGCGGGATGGCGCATCGGATACGGCGGAGGATACTTCGACCGGTTCCTGGCGGAGTTCGCGGGCACGCGGATCGCCGTTGCGTTCGCGCTTCAGATCGTTCCTGAAATGCCCGTCGAAGCCCATGACGTTCCGATGCACATCATTGTGACCGAGTCCCGCGTGTACCGGTGCCCGGCGGCAGGCTGAGCGGCCCGCGCCACTACAACAGGCCCAACACCTCGTCCGCGTAGCTTTCGACGGTCCGTTCCGGGCCGGCGTTGAGCCAGTGGATGCCGGGATCGGCGCGAAACCAGGTCAGTTGGCGTTTGGCGAAGCGGCGCGTGTTCTGTTTCATGGCGTCGACCGCCTCCTCGAGCGTTTTCTGCCCGGCGAGAAAGGCGGCGATCTCCCGGTACCCGAGCGACCGGAGCCGGTGGAGATGTCTGGCGTACCCCGCGTCCAACAGCCGCTGCACTTCCTCGACAAACCCCTGTTCGATCATCCGGTCGACCCGGGCATCGATGCGCGCATAGAGCTGTTCGCGGGGCCAGTCAAATGCGGCCTGCACGGCATCGAGCGGCATGGCGGCCTCCTTGTGTTTGGCATGCAGCTTCGACAAGGGCTCCCCGGTCAGTTCATAGACTTCCAGGGCGCGGACGATACGGCGCAGGTCGTTCGGGTTGATGACCTGTGCATAGGCCGGGTCGTGCAATTGCAGCCGCGCGTAAAGCGCGGGCACGCCGGCCTCTTCGGCTTCGCGATGCAGGCGCGTGCGGATTGAATCGTCTTTCGCGGGTCCGGGAAACAGCCCCTCGATGAGCGCCCGCACGTAAAGGCCCGCGCCTCCGGCCACCACGGCAATCCGGCCGCGGGCGTTCAGGGCATCGACGGCCGGGCGCGCTATCCGCTCGAACCTGCCGGCCGAGAACTCCTCGCCGGGCTCGAGGATGCCCACAAAATGATGTTTTGCGCGCGCCAGTTCTCCGGGTGTGGGCGCTGCCGTGCTGATTTCCATCCCCCGGTAGACCTGCATGGAGTCGGCCGAGATGATCTCCGAATCGAGGCGCCGGGCGAGTTCGAGGGCGAGGGCGGTTTTTCCCGAGGCCGTCGGTCCGACGACGGCAATCACGTTCTTCACTGGCGCCTCCGGAAACTCTTTTCCATCTGCATCTGGGTGAGTTCCGTGATGATGGGGCGGCCGTGGGGACAGGTGTACGGCGGGCGCAGACGCCGGAACCCCTCGAGGAGTTCCCGGCGCTCCTCGGCCGACAGGCGGTCGCCTGCCTTGACCGAGCTGCGGCACGCCTCGACCGTCAGCCGGAGCAGGTCGGAGACGAGTTCCTCGCGGTTGAACAGGTCGCCCTGGGCAAGGGTGTCCAGCACGCGGTGCACAACGCCGGGGATGGCCGCGTCTTCGTAGAGATGGCAGAGGGCGGTCACCTGAAAGGTGTTCCCGCCGAACGGCTCCATTTCGATGCCGAGTTTCGAGAACAGCTCGCGGTGTTCCTGGACGATTCTCACGTACGACGGCGGCACATCGACCAGAATCGGCACGACAAGCTGCTGGGCCTGGTAGTCGGCGTCCTGAAGATCCGCGAGCAGGGTGTCGTAGGTCAGACGTTCGTGCAGGGCATGCTGGTCAATGATCAGCAGGCGGTCGTCCTCGGGGACCAGGAGATACGTCGCGAAAAGCTGCATCGGCGCCTCGCCGACCCGTCCCAGCGGCGCGTAAAAGGCCCGCGGCTCGACGCCGGGGGCTTCTTCGCGCGGGCTGCGCTCGGGCAACCCGGCAAACTCGATCTGGGCGGGCGGCGGCGGATCGAGCGCCGGCTGAGTCCCGGACACGGACGGTTCCCGCGCGTCCCCGGCATCGCGGGGCGCGGGGTGCGGTTCCGGGCGGCGGGCGGAATCGCAGCGGAGGCGTTCGGGTGCTCCGGAGAACGCACGCCCGGCCGCGTCGCCTCCGTCGTCCGTACGTTCCGGCACAGGCGGGGACGTGCGGACCAGTTGTCCGAGGCGGTTGCGCACGGCCTCGCGGAGGGCCTGGCGGGCGGCGTTCTCGTCGCGAAACCGGATTTCGCGTTTCGCGGGGTGAATGTTGACATCGACGAGGCGCGGCGGCGCAGTCACCAGGACAATGCCCACAGGACGCCGTCCGACGGTGAGCAGTCCGCGGTAGCCCTCTTCAAAGCCGTACTGGAGACTTCGGTTAACCACCGGGCGGCCGTTGAAGAAGAAGAACTGGTGGGTTCGGCCGGAACGCGTGAGCGAGGGGGTGCTGATGAAACCCGAGAACACCAGCCCCGCGTCTTCTCCGTCCAGTTCGACGAGATCATCCACAAATCCCAGGCCCCAGATCAGGGCGATGCGCTCTTTCAGGCTGGCGTTCTGGGGTATGTCGAAGAGCAGTTTTTCGTTGTGCAGCAGTTGGAACGCGACTCCGGGCGAGGCCAGGGCATGGCGCTGCACGATGTCGATGGACTGGCTCAGTTCGGTGGTGATCCCCTTGAGAAACTTGGCGCGCACGGGCGTGTTGAAATAGAGCCGGTTCACGGCAACCCGCGTGCCGGGCGGGGCGGACACCTGCGACACGTCGCGCAAGACGCCGCCCTCGATCCGGATACGGGTGGCGTGCTCGTCGCCGGCCCGGCGGGTCACCAGTTCGAACCGGGACACCGACGCGATGCTGGGCAGCGCCTCGCCCCGGAAACCCATGGTCACGACGTTGTCGATGTCGTCGGCCTTGCGGATTTTGCTGGTGGCATGGCGTTCAATGGCGAGGAGGGCGTCCTGTTCCCCCATGCCGTGACCGTTGTCGATGACCTCGATGGTGCGGCGTCCCGCGGCCACGAGTCGCACGATGATCCGGCTGGCCCCGGCGTCAAGGGCATTCTCGATGAGTTCCTTGACGACCGATCCCGGCCGTTCTACCACCTCGCCGGCGGCGATTTTGTTGGCCACGTCCTCCGGCAGCACACGAACGGGCCGGATTTCTCGTTTTTTTTCAGTCATGCCGATATCCAGCTGTAAAGCAAGAGGCTCATTGTATTGAAGCCCGGGAATGGCCGCAACCTGCCCGCGAGGCGAGCCGGCGGAGCGGGGTTCACGCGCTGCTCCATGGCCCGTCAGCGGCGGCGGTCGAACGAAATGAGGGGCGGGGCGCCGCTGACGTGGGGCCAGGCGTCGCAGGCGCGGTCGACGGGCGCGCCGTCCACGCTTTCGATCACCCAGACGCCTTTCGGGGCGTTCGTGTCATACCCGACGAACCGGCCGTCCGGCCAGCGGAATTCGCGATGCAACGCTTCCGGGTCGGAGTTGACGGCCTGCAGTTCCTCGAGAAGCGACTGCGGGAACAGGGTTTCTCCAGGAAAGAGCGCGAGCAGGCCGAAGGCGTCGTCGCTGTAGACCGCGATGGAGAGGTTCGGGACGGCCTCCGGTTTGAAGACCGCCCAGCGGCCGGCGCGCGCTTCCGGAACGTAGTCTTCCGGGATATGCACGGGACCGTTCCCGCACGCGAAATGGCGGTGGACGCCCGTGTTGTTCCAGTCCTGCCACGCGCCGGCGCCGCGAATGTGAAAACACCCGCTGAGATCCGTGGCCCCATCGCTCAGCATGAGCGAGATCGGCCGCGCCACGATCAAGGAACGCTTGCCACGATGCACCCCGCCCGCGGACAGCAGGTAGCCCGGACCACCGCTGTACAGCTCGGGAGTAGCCCGGGGTCCGCGGCCGAACTGCACGAAGTAGTCCGAACGCTTTTCCAGAATCCATGAGAGGACGTCGTCCGGGGGACGGTACGGGCAGAGTTCGGCGATGATGGCCTGGGAACCATTCCCGGCGAGCGAGGTGAAATCGAATTCGGCGCCGGCGGGCGGCGAGGTCCAGACCCGCATGACTTCGGTGTGCTCGTCGCTGTTCAATGCGGTATCTCCGGCGTGGCGCATTTGCCTGCGAAAGGGGGGGAAGCGGCGCAGGTCGAGGCTGCCCAGTGCGTACTGGTAGTTGATGATGTCCAGGAGATACCGGGCCCGGGTGGTGATTTCACCGGACTGCGGGAAGGCTTCCAGATTGAGCAGGGCCTGGACGGTAAAGCCGAGGTAGGGCCTGGAATTGAACTCGTAAACGCCCTCGTCAATCATCTCCTGGAGGTAGTCCGCCAGCCAGCGTTCCAGGCCGTTGGTCTGATTGTTGTACCGGGGTTCGGGGGTTCCGTGGGTGAACAGCCACTGGTTCTTGAGATAGCGGCTGCCCTCGGTCATCAGATGGTGGTTTTCGGTATCGGGCACGAGTCCGAACGAGCCGGGCACCTTGACGCGGGGTTTGCCGCCCTCCTCGATGAGCAGCACGTTCACCACATGTTCGACCGTCTCGGGATACAGGCGTTCGGGGTCCTCGCCGAAGAGGTAGAGCAGGGTCGTCAGCGTGGCTTCGGTGAAATCGTAGTCGCCCACGCGGCCGAGCGGTCCCAGTTGCCAGGTCGAACCGCTTTCGTTGTTCGGGACCTGGGCCTGCAGATACGCGTTGACCTCGCGGACGTCGCGGTCGAGGGCCAGTTTGGCCAGGCAGACGCGCGGCGCGGTGACTTTGGCGCTCTTTTGCCAATCCGGAAGGTCCTGGGCCGCCCACTGTTCCAGCCAGGCCAGCCCGGCCGCCGTGGACGGGCTGCCGGCGGGGGCCGACGGCGGGGCCGCACTCATGGGCGGAAGAAGGCCGGGTTCCAGGGGTTTGGTCCAGAGGCGTCCCGCGCCGTCGCCCAACCGGTCGGCAGCAAACGGGAGGAGACTCAGAAGGAGCGCCGCGAGCCCCAGTGCAAGCGCCCACTTCAATGGCCGCCGCCAGTTCAGGGGCCTCTTCTGGGGAACGGCATAGGCTTCCGGGGGCAATTCGACACCGATGCGGGCCTGAAGCGACGGCACGCGCGGATCATTAAACACCTGCCCGAGCCGCTTGCAGCGCTCCAGCGCCTCATTGATCCGGCCCGCGCCGTGAAGACACACCGATTCCAGGTACAGCGTGTCGGCGTTCTCGGGGCGGCCCGTCTGGGCGCGCGCAATCTCCGCCAGGGCTTCGTCATAGCGGCCGCGCCGGTACAACGCATAGGCCGCGTCGAGCGGATGCGAATTGTCCTGTGCCATGTGGGTTCCTCGATGGTGCGTTGTCCCGCGCTGGATGCACTCACCTTACCTGCGGACCGCCCGCCGGTTCAACCCGCGGGGCCGGCGGTAACAGTGGATTCCCGACACGTGCAGCTTGCATAATGGCGCCTCGTCCAAGCGGAAGACGTTTCCTGAGTAAGGCACAATCCCGTGAAAGCCACATACATGCGGTGGGCTCTGGTGATGGCGGCATGCGTTGCCGTCGTGGCTGCCCTGTGGCCGTCGGAGGCGGGGTCGCCCGGGGAACAGGCCGCGCTCGAGCAGGGCCGCGTTATCATTACCTATTGGGACCGCCACACCGGGCATGAGTTCGACGAGCGCGAGGTACTGATAGACGAGTTCAACGCGTCGCAGAACGAGGTGTACGTGCGCGCGCTTCCCATAGGTTTCACGATGGAAAAGCTGTTGACCTCCATCGCGGGCAAAACCCCTCCGGACATCCTGAGCACGGAGGGGGCCATCCTGGCGGCGCTGGCGCCCCAGCACTGCGTCATGCCGCTCGACCACTTCATCGAGGCGTCCGAATCGGTCGATCCCGAAGACTTCTTCCCGCACGTATGGCGCGCGGTGACGTTTGGCGGGCACACCTGGGGGATTCCCGTCACCACGGACAGCATCTGCCTGCTGTGGAACAAGACGGCGTTCCGCAAAGCGGGCCTGGACCCCGAGCGCCCGCCGCGAACCATGGCGGAACTGCTGGAGTACGCCGGCAAGCTGACCGTCCGCGACGAGACCGGCCTGAAACAGATCGGCTTTCTGCCCTGGCTGCCGTGGGACCACACGCACATGTGGGGCGGGCTGTTCGGGGGCGAATGGTTTGACGACGCCTCGGGCCGTTTCGTTTGCGGCGACGATCCCCACATCATCGCCATGTTCCGGTGGATGCAGAGCTTCTCGATCGACCCGGGCGCGCCGGCCCGGCTCCCCTATGCGCTGGATCCCGAGATGGTGGCGGCGTTCCGGACGGGGTTCGGCGCCTATCAGAGCGCAAACAACCCGTTTTATTCGGGGAAGGTCGCCATGACGCAGGAAGGCGAGTGGCAGGCCTCGTTCATCGCGCGGTACGCGCCGGAACTCGACTGGGGCGTGGCGCCGCTCCCGCAGCCGGAAGGCGCACCGCCGCGCTGCTACTCACCCACCTGCGTGCTGGACCTGATCCCCGCCGGAGCGCCGCACCCCGAGGCGGCCTGGAAATACATCGAATGGTTCAACAGCCCCCGCCCGGGGGGCCGGCCCTCCCCCGCCAGCGATTACAACCGGGCGATCTGCAACATCCCGTGCCGCCGGGCCGACGCCACGCACGATCGGTTCATGGGCGACCCGGCGTTGTCGGTATTTGTCAACGAACTCCTGACGAAGGAGACCCCCGTGTATCCCGTGACGCCCGTAGCTCAGTTTTTCATCGACCAGGCGGAACGCGAGCGCGAACTGGTGGTGCTGCGGCAGCGGTCCCCTGAACAGGCCGCGCGCGCGATTGAAGACAGCGCCAACGCGGAACTGGACCGGATTCTGGCGATCATGAGGCGGGACCGGCCATGACCCGGATGGAACGGCGAAACCTGCGCAACGGCATTCTGTTTGCCCTGCCGTACCTCATCGGCGGCACGGTATTCATGGTGTATCCGCTGGTCATGAGCGTGTATTACAGCCTGTGCCACTACAACATCATCACCCCCGCCACGTTTGTGGGTCTCGACAATTACCGGGTCTTGTTTTTCCATGATGAGGTATTCTGGAAATCCGTCTACAACACGCTCTATTTCACGGCGTTTTCGGTGCCGTTGAGCCTGGCCCTGGCCATCGGCCTGGCCGTGCTGCTCAACCAGGCCGTGAAGGGGCTGTCCGTGTTCCGCACCGTTTTCTTTCTGCCGACCATCGTGCCGATCGTGGCGTCGGCGGTGCTCTGGCTGTGGGTGCTGAATCCGGAGAGCGGCCTCATCAACGGCATGCTGCGCGCCTTCCTGCACATCGAGGGGCCCGGATGGATTGCGGACGTCCAGTGGTCGAAACCGTCGCTGATCCTGATGAGCCTGTGGTCGGTGGGCGGGCCGATGGTGATCTTTCTGGCGGGCCTGGCGGAGGTGCCGGCGGTGCTGTACGAGGCGGCGGACATCGACGGCGCCGGCCCCTGGCAGAAGTTCCGCAATGTGACCCTGCCCATGCTGACGCCGACGATCCTGTTCAACCTGGTGATGGGGCTGATCGCGGCGTTCCAGTATTTCACGCAGGTCTACGTGATGACCGCGGGCAAAGGCACGCCCGCCGACAGCACGATGTTCTATGCCCTGTACCTCTACCGCAACTCGTTCGTGTACCTGAAAATGGGTTATGCCTCGGCCATGGCTCTGCTGCTCTTCCTGGTGATTCTGGCGGCCACCGCCGGCGTGCTGGCGTCGTCGAAACGATGGGTGCATTACCATGGCGAGTAAAGCGCTCCAGCCCCTCCTCATCTACGCCGTCCTGCTGGCCTTGTCGGCGGTATTCATCTCGCCGTTCCTGTGGATGCTCTCGACCTCGCTGAAACACGAGTCGCGGATCTTCCCGAAACCCGGCGAGCCCCCGCAGTGGATACCCACCACCGCGCGCGTCGACGCCGGGGGCCGCCCCGTGGTCGTCTACGAGGGCCGGGAAGGCGTAGACCTGGGGCCCGACGAGATGGGCCGCCATGTGCTGCGGATCGGCGCCACGGAAACGCCCGCGTGGCCCGGGGATTTCGAGGTGCGGCAGCGAATCGGCCTGCACTGGCAGAATTACGCCGACGCCTTCCACAAGATGGCGTTCTGGCAGAACCTGCGCAACACGCTGTTCATCTGCGTGACGGTGGTGCTCGGCACGCTGGTCTCGTGTTCCCTGGTGGCCTACAGTTTCGCCCGGATTCCGTGGCCGGGACGCGACACGGTGTTCATTCTGGTCCTCGCGACGATGATGCTGCCATACCAAGTCACGCTGATCCCTCTCTTCGCCATGTACCGCGAGCTGGGATGGGTCGGGACGTTCAAACCGCTCATTATTCCGGCGTTCTTCGGCACGCCGTTCTATATTTTCCTGCTGCGCCAGTTTTTCCTGGGGGTGCCCCAGGACCTGAGCGCGTCGGCCCGCATAGACGGCTGCAACGAGTTCGGCATCTACCTGTTCATCATGCTGCCGCTCTCCAAACCCGCCCTGGCCACCACGGCACTGTTCATGTTTCTGTTTCAATGGGCCGACTTCCTGAGTCCGCTCGTGTACCTTCAGGACGACCGCCAATACACGCTGGCGATCGCGCTGCAGCAGTTCCAGAGCCACCACGAAAGCGCGTGGGGACCGCTGATGGCGATGTCCAGCGTGATTACCATCCCGATCATCATCCTGTTTTTCCTGACCCAGCGCACCTTCATCCAGGGCATCACCCTGACAGGCCTCAAGGGGTGACGCCGTTCAAGGAGCCGCAATGACCGAAGTCGAATTGATTGCCCATGCCTTTGAAACGCTTGGCCCGTACGTGATGGAGCGCCGGGCTGACCGGGAGCATCTCGGCATTTCCTCGAAAAGCCACGCGAACGATCTGCTCACGGAGGTGGACATCGAAACCCAGCGCCGCATCGTGGCCCTGATCGGCGCGGCATTCCCCGGCGACGTGATTGTCGGAGAAGAAGAGGGCTACACCCGATACCCCGGCGACCCCGGCGCGCGCGCCTGGATCATCGACCCCATCGACGGCACGCAGAACTTCGTCCGCTCGCTCCTGCCCGAATTCGGGATTTCCATCGCCTGCGTCCAGGGGAATGCGTTCGTGGCCGGCGGGGTCGCCTTTCCGGGCACGGGAGACGTGTTTCTGGCGGAACGGGGCGCCGGCGCGTCGCGCAACGGCCGTCCGATTCGCGTTTCGGACGTTGCGTCGCTCGCCCTGGCCCGCGTCGAGATCGATCTTGACGGCCCGCACAAACGTCAGCCCACGCTCGACCGCGCCGGGACGATCCTGTTGAACGCGGGGCAGGTCCGCTGTCACTGCGCGGCGGTGCTGGGCCTGTGCTCGATCGCGTCCGGCGACGCCGACGCCTACGTGCACGTGTCGCTGCGTCCGTGGGATTACGCGGCGGGCCTCCTGCTTGTGGAGGAAGCGGGAGGCCGTTCATCGGACCTGAGCGGCCATCCGGTGCGGGTATTCGGCGAGAACGACGGCCTTCTCATCAGCAACGGCCGCATTCACGAGGAATTGCTGACGCATCTGCGCCGGGCGTGAGCAGGCGCCTTCCCGCAAAGATCGCAAACGTCACCCGGCATCGGTATAATCGGGGTCCCTTCATGCCCAAACCTGGAACTGGAAAGGAATACCTGTGAAACGGGCTCTGCAATTCGGGGCGGGGAATATCGGCCGGGGATTTCTCGGACAACTCTATTTCGAGTCGGGGTATGCGGCAACGTTCGTGGACGTGCTGGACGACGTGGTCCGGGCGCTCAACGAACGGGGGGAATACCCTCTGCGCATCGTTGACGACACGCCGCAAACCCTCTGCATCCGCAACGCCTCCGCGTTGCATGCCGGCGACGTCGAGGCCGTGGCGCAGGCCATTTGCGATGCCGACCTTGCGGCTACGGCCGTGGGGGTGAACGTCCTGCCGAAGGTCGCGCCCACGATCGCCCGCGGCATCGAAAAACGCTTCGCGGACCCGTCCGCGCGGCCGTTGAATTTCATCGTATGCGAGAATCTCATCGGCGCGGGGCCGTTCTTGCGTGAAACGGTGCGAGGCCATCTGGCGCCGCAATTTCACGCGGTTCTGGATGAGAAGGTCGGCTTCGTGGAGGCCAGCATCGGGCGTATGGTGCCGATCATGACCGAGAAGGAGCGCGCCGAGGACCCCCTGCTGATCTGTGTCGAGGCCTATTGCGAACTGCCCGTCGACAAGGAGGCGTTCAAGGGCCCCATTCCCGAGCTGCGTAACCTGTTGGCCAAAGACAACTTCGGGGCGTATGTCGAGCGCAAGCTCTTCGTACACAACCTGAGCCACGCGACCGCGGCCTATCTCGGCTACCTGCGCGGGCACGAGTACATCTGGCAGACCATGGAAGACGACCGGGTGCTCGCCGGGATGCGCGCGGCCACCGCCGAATCCTGCGACGGGCTCGCGCGAAAATGGGGGCTGGACAAGAGGGAACTCGAAGCGCACGCGGAAGATCTGGCCCGGCGGTACCGCAACCGGGCCCTGGGCGACCAGGTCCGGCGCATCGCCGCCGATCCGGTGCGCAAGCTTGGCCCGAACGACCGGCTGATCGGCGCGGGCAGCATGTGTATCGAGCAAGGCATTGTGCCTGAACACATTGCATTTGCAGCGGCCGCGGCAATGCGGTACGATCATCCCGCCGATGCTGCGGCCGGCCGGCTTCAATCCACACGCGCGAAGGGTGGCATCGAGGCCGTTTTGCAGGAGATTTGTAAACTGGATTCCGCGTCGGAGCTCGCCCGGCTCATTCTGGAAGCCGGCGCGCGCCTCCGGCACGAGGGTTGGCTTAAACAGGACACATGATGCACGAGATTAAACTTCCACAGCTTGGACAATCCGTTGAAGAAGCCTCCATCGTCGAATGGCGCAAGAAGGAAGGCGACCCCGTCAAATCCGGCGAGGTGCTGTTCACCGTGCAGACCGACAAGGCCGAGATCGAGTGCGAATCCACGGCCGACGGAGTTTTGCGCAAGATCCTCGTCGCCCCGGATGTCGAGGTGCCGGTCATGACCGTGGTCGCGCTGGTCGGCGAAGCTGATGAGGCGCTGCCGGATCTCGCCCAGTTTGGCGGAGCGGCGCCGGGCGCGGCATCCTCTTCGGGCGCCCCGGCCCCAGCCGCGCCGCCCGCTCAGAATGCGGACGCCGCTCCGGTGCAGGATAAAGCGTCCGCGGCACCAGCCCCGCAGCCGGCGCCGGGCGGGCGGATCCCCGTGTCGCCCCGGGCGCGCAAACGCGCCGAACAACTCAAGGTCGATCCGGCATTCGCGCAGGGTTCGGGCGCCGGCGGCCGGGTGATGGAGGCGGACGTCGAGGCCTACGCGGCCCAGGTGGCGATCACCCCGACCGCGCGGAAAATCGCCCTGGACCACGCGCTGGACGTCTCGCGCATCGAGGGCTCGGGCCCCGGCGGCAAGATCACGAAGGCCGACGTGGAACAAGCCCTGGCTTCCCCGCACGGGGCTGCGGCAGGGGCCACGGCCGCGATGGTTCCCGGCGAGGTCCAGCGGGTGCCCCTCTCCCCCATGCGCCGGATCATCGCCGAACGCATGGCGGCGAGCAAGTTCAGCGCCCCGCACTATTACATTACGGTCGAGGTCGACATGGCTGCCGCGATGGCATTCCGGCGCGGCTGCACGGAGTTCAAACCGTCGTTTAACGATCTGGTGCTGCGCGCGGCGGCCCGGGCCATCCAGCAGCATCCGCAGGTGAATGCACGCTGGGCGGGCGACGCCATCGAACTGGCGGGCGACATCAACCTGGGGTTCGCGGTGGCGATGCCGACGGGCCTGATCGTGCCCGTCGTGCGCCAGGCGCAGACCAAGACCCTCAAAGACATCAGCCGGACGTGCGCCGAGCTGGCCGAGAAGGCCCGCACCGGCAAACTGTTGCCCGACGACTATTCCGGCAACACCTTCACGGTGTCCAATCTCGGCGCATTTGGCGTCGATCAGTTCACGGCGATTATCAACCAGCCCGACAGCGCGATCCTGGCGGTCGGTCAGATCAAGGACCGGCCCGTCGTGATTGACGGGGGCATCCATGTGCGGCCGATCATGAAGATGACGCTGTCGAGCGACCACCGGGTGATCGACGGCGCCGTGGCGGCCCAGTTCATGAAGACGCTCAAAGACATCCTCGAAGACGCGAACTTTTAAGGGGGTAATTCAGGAATGATCACATGCGATGTGGCCGTGCTCGGCGCCGGCCCCGGGGGCTATGTGGCGGCGATCCGTGCGGCGCAACGGGGCGCGAAAACCGTCGTTGTCGAACGCAACCAGGTAGGCGGCGTGTGCCTGAACTGGGGCTGCATTCCCACCAAGACGCTCATCCATACCGCCGAACTTTACCAGAAAATGCAGGATGCCGAGCGCTTCGGACTGAAAGTCAAAGGCCTTTCCGTGGATATGAAAGGCCTGCTGAAGCACAAAGACAGCGTCATCAAGACCAACCAGGACGGCATCAAGGCCCTGTTCAAGGCGCATGGCATCGAGCTGGTCAAGGGCAAGGCCGTGATTGTGAAACCCGGCGTCGTAAGAGCCGGGAAGGAAGAGATTCACGCCAGGGCCATCATTGTGGCGACCGGCAGCGCCCCCGCGCGCATCCCCGGGCTCGAGACGGACGGCGAACGCATCATCGGCAGCACCGAAGCCCTCGAACTTGATGAGGTGCCGAAGCGGGTTGCCATCATCGGCGCGGGCGCCGTCGGCGCGGAGTTCGCCTGCATCTGGAACGCCCTGGGGGCCGAGGTTACCCTGATCGAGATGATGCCCAACGTGCTGCCGCTTGAGGACGAGGAACTCACCAAACGGCTGGGCGCGTTGCTCAAGAAACGGGGCATCAACGTGCTCACCGGAACCACCGTGAAGTCCATGACGCGCAAGGGCAGCACGGTTAGCCTGGAGCTTTCCGGCGCGAAAGAGGATTCCATCAAGGCGGATTACGTGCTGGTGGGCATCGGGGTTCGCTACAATTCGTCGCCCGTGACCGAGGAGCCTTCCCTGGGAGTCAAGGTGACGCCGAAAGGCGCGATTGTGGTGGATGCGCGCATGGAGACCAACATCCCGGGCATTTTCGCGATTGGCGACGTCACCGGCAAGACCATGCTGGCCCACGGGGCGTCGGCGGAAGCCATTGTCGCCGCGGAGAACGCCACCGGGGGCAACCGGGTCATTGACTACCGCGTGGTGCCGGCCTGCACCTTTACGCACCCGGAAGTCGCCAGCGTGGGGCTCACCGAGAAAGAGGCCGCCGCGACGGGCGCCTCGATCAGGATCGGGCGGTTCAGTTACCGGGCGAGCGGCCGGGCGCACGCCATCGGCGAGACCGAGGGCCTGGTCAAAATCGTGGGCGACGCGGCCACGGGCGAGGTGCTTGGCGTCCACATCCTGGGCGCGGAAGCGGGCGAGCTGATCGCGGCCGCGGCCATGGCGATGCACCTGGAGGCGACGGCCGAGGAGATCGCCGATACGATTTTTACGCATCCCACGCTTTCGGAGACGATCAAGGAAGCCGCGGAAGATTTTCTTGGCGTTGGCATCCACACGCCGCCCAAGACCGTGAAACGAGGGTAAATCCGGGAGGCCGCCAGTGCGACCCTGGGTTCGGAACACGCTGGAACATGTTATCTGCCTCGTGGCAGTCGCGGCCGGGGCGCTGGCGGTGCTGTACCCGGTTCTTCTCGAAGACCGGCTTCCCATGCCCGCGGGGGACACCCTGTTTGCCTCGCCCTGGGAGCAGGCCCGCCCGACGGGCCTGGAAGCCGCGGGCCAGCCCAGTCCCGCCGCGGCCCGCCAGCATTATCCCTGGTACGTGTTCCTGTCGGACACGGTCGAGCGCGGCGATTCGCTTCTATGGAATCCGCTCGAAGGCTGCGGGACGCCATTTTTTGCCTTGTGGCGGTCGCGGTGCCTGTCGCCGTTCACGCTGCCGTTCTTTTTTGCGCCGCCGGAGACGGCGCTTCCCGTCTCGGCGTTCCTGAAACTGCTGGTGGCGGGGGCGTGCGCATTCATCGCGGGGCGCCGCCTGGGATTCGCGCCGCCGCTGGCGTTGTTTATCGGCGTTTCGTTTCAGCTGAGCGCCCCGTTTTTCTACTGGCTCGATTCGCCGTTTTCCGACACGCTGCCGTGGCTGCCTCTGCTGGTGATCTTCGTGGACCGTCTGGCCCTTGGGCGAATCCATTACTGGCCGTATGGCGCGCTGGTGCTTGCGCTGATGCTTCTTGGCGGCGAACCGGAAGCCGTAGGCGGTCTGTTCGTCATCACCCTGGTGTTCATCATTGCCCGGAACCTGCTGGGACAGCGCGGGTACGCTCAACTGTTTGCGAGCATCAGCACGTATGTGATCGCCATTGTGGCGGCGGTGGCGCTGTGCGGCATTCAGATCGTGCCGTTTTACGAGCTTGCGCAGGCCTGTGTGACCTCCGGCAGCCTCGAACCGGTCGTTGACCTCAAGCTGACGCATCTGGCGGCCCTGTTCCTGCCGCATCTTTTTGGCCGCACGCCGTACGCGTTCGCGGACAGCGCGTGGTGCGCCCAGACCCGCATCGCGCTGCTGGTCCACGCGGGCATCATCCAGCTCTCCCTCCTCCCGCTGTGGTTTGCCGTGCGCCGCTACTCGCCGGCGCCGCAGCGACACCGGATCGAGGCGCTGCTGATCGCCTCGGCGACCGGACTCGTGCTGGCGGCGCTGGTCTGGATGCCGCTCGCCAGCGTGTTTCCGTTCAGCTACCTCCGGCCGGAGCATTTGCTGGCGGCAGGCGCCCTGTTCATGGCCATCGCCGCGGCGGCCGCGGCCGAGGAATGGCTCCTGCTCGACGCGGATGCCTGCAAACGGACGCTGAAACGCCTGCTCGCGATTGTACCGGCGTCTCTGGCCGCGGCGGCCATCATCACCGCCCTGGGCTGGCAGAGCGCGCGGGCACACGACCTGCATCTTCTGGGCCAGGCCCTGATTCCGGCCGTTTTTTTCGTGCTGACCGTCGTGCTGGTGTTCGTGACGATGCTGAAACCGTCCCAACGGTTGATGGGGTATGCGTTGTCGGTCCTGGCCGTTGTGCAGGCGTTGGCCGTGTTTCACCCGGGGAGCGGATATCCGGCGTTTCCAGCGCGGGAAGAGCTCTTCCCCCGCACGCCGTTCATCGACGCACTTCAGGAAAACAGCTACCGCGCGGGCGGAAGCCTCCGTCTGAAAGAATGGCCCTTGACCGGCAACCTGGTGCCCCAGACCTACGCGCCCGGCGGCGTGGTGCTGGAACGCCACCAGGCCTTCTTTGGCGCCGCGGAACACCAGCCGCTGCTGATGAGACGGGCGGGCTCGCGCAATTTCGTGCTCACGAAGGAGGACATTCAGGGGCCATTCGCGCCCATTCGGCCGTTGTTGCGCCTGAAGCATGTGCTGCCCTCCGGCGCGGGGATTTTTGAGGATCTGGAAGCCAAACCGCGCGCCTGGCTCACGTTTGAATGGCGGCCTGTGGAAGCATTCGACCCGGCCCAGCTTGACAGCGCGTTGCCGCCCCTCATTGAAGGCCCCGTGCCCCCGCCGGTGGAAGGCGGCCAAAACGCGGCGGCGACGGTCCTGCCCGAAAGCGGCAACACATTTCTGCGTATTGCCGTCGAATCAGGCAAACCGGGGGTTTTGTATCTGGCCGACACCTGGTATCCGGGCTGGAACGCTCGCATCAACGGAAAACCGGCGGCGATCTTCCCCATTGACGGCCTGTTCCGGGGAATCCACGTTCCGGAAGGCACCAGCACGGTCGAGATGACCTACGAGCCGCGCAGCCTGGTCATCGGCGGATGGACCAGTCTCTGCGGAGGGGCGCTCACCGCGGGGTTCATTCTGTATCTGGCCATCCGGTGGCTCGTGAAACGGCAGCGCGCCCGCAAACTGGAGCGGGAACTTCAAGCGTCCCCGATGCCGTAGACCATCCCGGAACCGCAGCTACGATTTGTCGCTCTGCCCGTCTTCCGAAAGGTATTCGTCAATTCTCCCGACGGGTTTCATGCCGAGTTCAAGGGCGCGCCGGTAATACGGGCGTGCCGACGCGGCATCCCCCTTCTCGATGGCGTGCCACCAGGCGAGATTCATGTGGGCCGGGGCATAGTCCGGCCATTTTGCGGTGACGGCCGTCGCGGTTTCGATGGCCGCCGGGAGCTCCCCCATGTGGCCCCGGATCACCGCAACGCCGCAGTGCGCGGCGGGATAATCCGGGTTCAGCGAGATGGCCTTCCGGTAATGCTGCAGGGCCTCTTCGAAGTTCTTCCGCATCAGGGCCAGTTCGCCGAGATGGAACTCGCCGAGGGCGTTTTCGGCGAGCCCCAGATTCGCGACCAGGGCCGCCGCGGCGCCCGCCGCCGCCTGCTCGAAATCGGCCCGCAACGACCGGCCCCCGGTCTGCCACTTCGCGAGGGCATCGTCCTCCACGGTCAGGCGCGCCCCCTTGATTCGCGGCGTCATGCGGTCGGTCGGGTCGCCAAGACGGTCATACGCCATCACGGGCTCCACCGTGGCCACGATCTCGTTGTCCCACAGCGCGTGCCCGGAAGGGAGCTCGACCATACGGCCGTCGAGTTTCACGGCCAGGGTGGCGTCATGGCCGAAGATCCCGTGCGTCGACCGGAGCCGCAACAGCACGTCGTGTCCGGCCCGTGCGAGACCGTCGTAGTAGGCGGAGAAGGCGTCGCGCCTGCTGTCGAATCCGGCCGTGCTCGGCAGCGGAGCCGCCTGAGCCAGGCCCGCTGCCCCGGCCCCGGCCAGGGCTGTTTCCAGGGCGTTGGCCAGGATGGCCGCGGTATCGTCTTCGCCAATCAATTCCTGAATCCGGCTCCGGTACCGCGCGTTCACGACGGCATCCACGCCGGTTCCCAGGACGAGACCGGCCGAACCCGCAAGGCGCAGACTTCTGCCCGCGGGCGACACGGACACCACCAGTTCGTCATTGGCTTGTTGCAGCGACCAGACGGGGGCGGCGGCCTCGCGCAGGTTCAGCTTCGGGGAACGGCCCGTTGTGGCGCAGCCCGCGGCCAGCAGCACTATGCTCGTCAAGACAACACACGCGAACGGCCGACGCATCATGAATTCTCCTCTCGGGCTTCCCGCCCGGAAAACCGTGGTTTGCGGCGCATGGCACACGATGGCCCTCGCACCCCGCAGCCGGAGGGCCAGACGCCGTATGCTACCCGCGCACGGGTTCCGGCGCAAGCTTGCCTCCGGAGCGCGCCGTCCCCTGCGAAGCCGAAAGAAGCGCGGGAACGCCTCTCGCGCTCCCGCGCCCGGAAACGGCCCGCCTCACTCTCCGTTCATATGCGGATACCGGTAATTGGAAGGCGGCAGGAAATTCTCCTTGATGGACCGGGGCGAGACCCAGCGTTCGAGGTTCAGCCACGACCCCGCCTTGTCGTTGGTGCCGGAGGCGCGGCTTCCGCCGAACGGCTGCTGCCCCACCACGGCGCCGGTCGGCTTGTCGTTGATGTAGAAATTGCCCGCGGCATTCACGAGGGTTTTCGAGGCCTTCACAATCGCCGACCGGTCCTGGGCGAAGATGGCGCCCGTCAACGCGTAGGGGCTGGTCTTGTCGCACAGTTCGAGCGCCGCCTCATACTGCTTTTCGGGATACACGTGAACCGTCAGCACCGGCCCGAAGATCTCCTCGCACATGAGCCGCGATTGCGGGTCCGGGCTCAGCACCACCGTGGGATCAACAAAATACCCCTCGGAATCGTCGCACTTCCCTCCGGCGAGAATCTCAAGCTGCGGGTCGCTGTGGGCGAAATCGATATACCCCGAGATGCTCCGGAACGCCGCGCCGTCGATCACCGCGCCCATGAAATTCTTGAAGTCGCACACGTCGCCCATGTCGAGCGTGCCGAGCTGATCGAGCAGGCGCTCCTTCAATGCGGGCCAGATCGAATCGGGGATGTACGCGCGGCTCGCGGCCGAGCATTTCTGCCCCTGGTACTCGTAGGCCCCGCGGATCAGACCGGTACACAGGGCATCGAGGTCCGCCGAGGCGTGGGCGAAAATGAAGTCTTTGCCGCCGGTCTCTCCCACGATGCGCGGATACGAATAGTACTTCCGGATATCGGACCCGACCGCGAGCCAGATGGTCGAAAAGACCTTGGTGCTGCCGGTGAAATGGATGCCGCCCAGGTCGAGGTGATCGAGTACGGGCGGGCCGATGGTGTCGCCGGGGCCGGGCACCATGTTGATCACCCCA
>Ga0116141_10001832_pt1 | contig 18368 bp, 16 predicted proteins | sample AD_UKC097_MetaG_FD_89744 | JGI IMG/M metagenome (GOLD analysis project Ga0116141, IMG submission 89744) | Active sludge microbial communities of municipal wastewater-treating anaerobic digesters from USA - AD_UKC097_MetaG | ecosystem: Engineered > Bioreactor > Anaerobic > Digestate | place: USA...
CGTTTGTGCGCGGCCGGCGCCACGCGGTCGCGCGGCGCGGGTTTCCCCGAATCGCGCAACTCGAATTCGAGGAACCGGTCGGTCGCGCCCATGGCCAGCACGAAGCTGCGCGCGGGATTCGATCCGTACGAATGGCGGATGGCATTGGCACAGGCCTCGTTGACCGCCAGCACGATCTCGTCCACGCGCCCGCTGGGGAGTCCCCAGCTCCGGGCGAAGCCCCGGACCAGCCCGCGGACGGCCTCGAGGGCTTTTGGATCCGCCTGCACGGTGACGCGTATTCGCCGTTCCATTCCCCTTCCGTCCTGTGTGGCCCGGGTCAACCGGAATACCGCAAGGCAATCATGGTGCAGTCGTCGTGCGGATGAGCCGGCGCGCAAAATGCCCGGACCGCCTGGTTCACGGCTTCGATGAGGCGCCGCGGGGAGGCTTCGGATTCCCCGGCGACGGCCTGCTCGATGCCGTGGATGCCGAATTCGACAAACCCGTTGTCTTCGCGCGCGGCGGCGCCCAGACGGGCCTCGACGATGCCGTCGGAATACAACAGGAGCGCTTCGCCGGGCTGCAGGGTCGATTGCACCTCGGTCCATTGGACCTCCTGCACCACCCCGAGGGGCGGCCCGCTCGCCTCGCCGAACGGCGTCAACCCGCTCTTGCCAATGCGCAGGGCCGGGAAATGGCCCGCGTTGGCGCTGGCCATGCGGCCGGTGTTGAGGTCCAGGGTGATGTAATGCAGGGTGCAGAAAATGCCGGAGTTGCTGCGCGCGGCGAGGTCCTGATTCAATGCGGTCAGCACCTCGGCCGGCGATAGGATGGTCTGGACGCGCAACCGGAACTCGGCGAGCACCTGGGCCATCGTGAGGGCGGCCCCGACGCCTTTCCCGCTGACATCGCCCACGAGAATGCCGACCCGGTCGCCGGCGGGCTGGACAAAGTCGTAGAAATCCCCTCCGACGACCTTGGCGGGCCGGGTTTCGCCGAAGACTTCAAAGCGGCGGGTGTCTTCGGGCCAGGATTTGACCAGGAACCCCTGCTGGATGGTCCAGGCATGCTCGATTTCCTGTTCGATGCGCTGTTTTTCGAGCATTTCGTGCTGGAGATGGACGTTTTCGAGCGCGAGCCCGGCGGCATTGCCGACCGCGGCCACGAGCAGCATGTCGTCGTCCGTGTACGGCTGATCGGGCCGGTTGCTGTCGACGTACAGGATGCCCGCCACGTTGTTCTGGCCGCGAATGGGCGCACAGATGATGGAGCGCAGATCGAGTTCGATGACGCTCTGGGCGAGGGTGATTTCCCGGTCCTGGCGGGTGTCTTGATACAGCACGCTCTCCTTGTCGCGCAGGACGCGCCGGGCAACGGTGTTGCTGACGCGGATCTCGCCGGGCCGGGCGTGGCGCAGGTTTCCCAGCTCGAGCATGTGCACATGGCCGCATTCCGGGCAGGGCAGGAGTTCCGGACTGTCGGGGCCGGCGAAGAACACCGCGGCCCGCTGGGCGTCGATGGCGCTGCACGAAGTCTCCAGCACACGGTCCGCGAGGCCGCAGATGTCGTCGCTGAGCGAGATGTCGCTCATGAGCGTGCAGACGGCCCGGAGCATGGCTTCCTGGCGCGCTCCGATGGACGAGGGGCGGGCGTCGCCTTCGGGCCCGAGCACCGTGCCTTTGAACCAGTCGATGTGCGTGGAGGTGAAGCTCGATGGGGGCGGCTCCGGCGCTTCCTGTTCCTGCTCGAAACGGATGCGGGTTTCGCCGATGCGCAATACGTCGCCCGGGCGAAGCGGTCCCCCCGCCAGGAGGGCTTCGTTGCACGCCGTGCCGTTGGTGCTTCCCAGGTCGCGCCAGCAGAAATCGTTGCCGATTCGGGTGACCTCGGCGTGGCGGCGCGAAGCCGCCGGGTCGTCGATCACGAAATCGCAGTCCGGGGATCGACCGATCACCGCGAGGGACTCGACGGCGAGACGACGTACCGCGCCGCGCTCGTCGCGGCAGGTGAGATACCCGATTGCCACGCTCCGCTCCTCCGCCCGCCATTCTAGTGCAAAATGCCGGAATCACACCAACTTATTATGAAGGTATCCGGGGGCTGGTCATGGCGCTATCCGGCTGTGTTCCAAACCCGCACGAGGATGAGGCCCCTGCTCCGTATCGAACGATTGCCGAGGTAGGCTAACACCCGGCAACCAAGGCTTCTTCCCGGGATGCCGCCGCCTAATCCAGCATGACCGTCTTGCCTTCTCGGGCGGAATCGTGAACGGCTTGCACGACCTGCATGTACTTCAGGCCGTCGAGAAAATCGGGGTGATACTCGGCGCCGTCGCGAATGGCGCGGATGAAGTCGTGTTCGACCGGCCAGTCGCGCAGGTCGCACGCTTCGCCGGGACGCATCTCCACGGGCGCCAGCGGTTCGCCGGCCCGCGCGCCGTACAGGGCGTCGTCGTTGACGTCGTACACCAGCGAGCCCTCGGACCCGAAGATCTGGATTTCTTCTTCGCCGTGATGCACGGCGGCGCTGATGGTGTACTGGACCAGGAAGCCGGCCCGCATGCCCGCGGTGAACAGGATCTGGTCGGGGATGTTGACGCGCGCGGGCTGGCCGGCGGCGTCGAGGCGGGTCCGGGTGAAGGTCTGGGCGATGGCGTGGACGGTCCAGGTCCAGCCGAACCAGCGGTGGATGACCTCCGCGTACATGCCCAGGGTGTGCATGTTGAGCCCCGACAGGCGGTCGTCGTTGCGCCAGTGCAGCGGAGTCTCGGGCCGCGCGAAGGCGTCGGAGAAACTCTGCACCCGGACCAGCCGGATGTCGCCCAGGGCGTCTTCGCGAAGCAGCCGGGCTATCGTGGCATCGACCGAAAGCCCAATTGGCACGGGACACAGGGCGGCCACACGGCCGCTGCGTTGCGCCGCCTCGTGCATGGCCCTGGCCTCGCCGAGATCCCGGGCCATGCGCGCCTGGCAGAACACGTGTTTCCCGGAGTTCAGGGCCGCGATGCTGACGTCTTTGTGCAGGTACGGCCAGGTGCCGATGAATACCGCGTCAATGTCGTCGCGCTCGACAATTTGTTGCCACGAATCGCAGACCTCGGGGATGCCGAACTGAGCCGCCGCGCGTTCGCTCGATTCCCGGGTGCGGTTGGCCACGGCGACGATGTCCACGCCGTCGAGACGGCGAAGACCGGGCACATGCCGGCTCCTGCAAATGCCGCCCAGTCCGACAAATCCCACGCGAATCGTGTTCATGGCGGTCCCGTTTCCTCCCGGTTGCCGGCCGCGTACGGGGCGGGTTTGTTATTCACGCAGGGGCCTTTCCCCAGGCCGCCTGCCATCCGGCGCCCAATCCTCAGCATGCGCCTTTCCCGTGTGGCGCCGCAAGCCCGGCACGCCGCCGAACCTGGCGGGCGCATGTTCAACGCGTCTATCGGGAAAGGTCGATGGGCCGGCCGTCGCGGCCGGTCACACGCACGCAGAACTGCCAGTCGGCGGCGCCCTGGAGCACCTTGATGAGCACGCGGTTCACGCCCGCGGTCAGCGATGCGTTGACCTTGTCCTCATCGACCGCCATTCCGCGGGCGGCGTTGGTCCCGTGAAGGCGCTGGCCATTGACCCAGAGTTCGCAGCCGTCGTCGCTGCCGATCTGAACGAGGACGTCGCGGGCTTCCGGGGAGGGCAGCTCGGCGTATGCGTAGGCCGCCACATTCTCGGCCGGGTCGAGCCGGGCGCGCAGCCCGATCACCGCGGGCACGCTGTCCGTTTCCGCGGCAAGCCAGGAGTAGGTTTTCCCTTCAAAATCGACCGGAGCGCTGCCCGTGCAGGCGGATTCGTCCAGGAACGAGCGGTTGAACGCCGTGCCTTCGGGGTTGGGGAACGGTCCGAGGATCTTCCAGTCGGTCAGAATCCCTGGCGTTGCGCCAGCGCTTTGCGGCTGACGCCGAGGGCCGCGAGCTTCTCGACCGCCAGATTCGTAACGCGGGGGAACGAGGAGTTCTCGGCCGCGTGAAACAGGCGTTCTTTGGCCGCATCGGGATTGGTTTCGGCGGCGGCGCAGGCCACATAGGCGCACTGGGCCGCTTCGAGCCCGGCCGGGGTCAGCGCCGGGGGGGCGGCGGACGGTTGCGGCTGCCACAGGCCCAGGGAATCGAGGTGCGCCGTGGTGGCCTCGCCGGGAAGCTGTTCGAGGGCGGCGAAGGCGGCGACGGCATGTTTTTCGGACAGCCCGCTGCCCAGCAATTCCAGGCACGCGGACCGCGCGGCTTCGGTTTTGCCCGCGGGAATCATGGCCGCGATACGCTCAAACGCGACGTCGAGGGCGCGGGGCCGGGTCCATTCCGAACCCGTCCTGGCCACGATGAGGACGTCCTCGAAGGGGGGCGTTTCGTCGGCGAGGAGGCCGGCCGTTACGCGCACTTCAGGGGCGTCGTCGGCACGGGCCGCTTCCAGGAGACGCGGAACGGATTCGGCGTTCCGCTGCTGGAGGATCTGGAGCACCGCGGCCTTGCGGGGGGCTTCGCTCTGTTCCCAGGCGCGGGCGAGTTTGTCGTTGAGGCCTTCCTGGCGCGATTCAACCAGTGCGCGGAATGCCGTCGCGCTGACGCCCGGATGGAACAGGTAGCCCAGCGCCTGGGCGGCGAAGCCTTCGGAATTCGCGGCTTCCAGCCCGAGAATCGATTCGCTCAGGTGTTCCGGCTCGTTCGAATAGGCGGCGACGCTCTGGTAGATCTCGGCCGCTTCGTCATTGTGGCCCTGCTCACGAAGCCGGTACGCGGCTTCCAGCGCGGCCTGGACATACAGGACGCGTTCCTCGGGCGTGAACGAAGGCCGGCGCGCAAAGACCCGGTGCGGAGGCACGCCGAACGCACCGAGGGCGTTGAGGCACGCGAAGCCCACGCGGCGGTTCTCGCTGGTCTGCGCCAGTTCCGTGAGCGCGGGGATCGCTTCGGGGGCCTGCCGTCGCGCCAGGGCTTCGGCCATGCGAAGCTGGACCGCTTCCGAAGATGAGGAACGCAGCGCATCCATCAGCGCACGGGTGGCCGTTTCGCCGGGGATGCGTTCCAGGGCGATGCGCGCGTCCTCGCCCACGGCGGGGTCTTCGAGGAGGCCCGCCAACACGGGCACTTCGGCATCCGAGGCGGCGAGCCCGAGATAATGCAGGAGTTCGCGGCGGAGCTGTTCGTCCGTCGTGGTCTGAACGGCCTCCGCGAGCGCCTGGGCGACGGCGTTCCGTTCCTCCTGGGCGCCGGGCCGCCCCGCGTGCGCCGTGATCACGCCGATGGCGTGCAGCGCGGCCCCGCCAACGGCCGACCCTCCGGTTTCCGCCAACCGGGCCAGCGGCACAATCGCAGGCGCGCCGAGCGGCCCGGCCGATTTCCAGGCTTCGGCGCGCACGTCGGCGCTGGGGTCGGCAATCCGCGCGAGGAGATCGTTCAGTTCCGCGGCCTGCGCGGTCCAGCAGGCCAACGCGCAGGCGGTCATCAGGAAGCATTTCGTGTACACGCGACGTTGTGTATTGCGCATGGAGCAGTTCCTTATATGTGCCACGGGCCGCGGCCCGAGTTCCCCAACATGCGGTTCGCCTGTTCGTCGTTGATGAACCGTTCGCTGGCGTGGTCCCAGTCGAGGGGACGTCCCAGCCGGTAGGCCAGATTGGCCATGATGCACAGTTTGGCGACGTTGTGGGCGGGGGCAATGTCCATGATCGGCCGCTGACGCGACTTGATGCATTCGAACCAGTCCTCGTGATGGCCGGGACTCCGGTACACGGGCGCGCTGCCCGCCGGGGGTTCGTAGGCGTCCGCGCCGGAGACGAGGCCGCCGCCGTCGCCTCCGCCGACCGTCAGCGAGCCCTTGTCGCCGTAATAGACCGCGCCGAACTTGGCCTCCGTGCCTTCGGGCGCGTCGCCGGGCTGTTTCCAGACGATGGTCAGGTCGGGGTCTTTGAATTCCCAGGTGACTTCCATGGTGGTCGGGCAGTCGTACATCCCTTCGTGAGGCGGTTCGCCCACCGCCGTGACGCGCACCGGCCCCTTCTCGTCCAGGCCGAGAAACCAGCTGGCCAGGCTGAGCACGTGGGCGCCGCGGTCGCGCACCTGGCCCCCGCCAAACTCGAGGAACCAGCGGAAATTGAAGTGGACGCGGTCGGGGTTGTAGGGCACCCAGCGGGCGGGCCCGAGCCACAGGTCCCAGTCCAGATGGTCGGGCGCGGGCCCGTTCTTGGCGGGGTCGCCGCCGACCGGGTTTTCGTAATGCCAGCATTCGACCCGGGAGACATTCCCGAGTTCCCCGTTGCGCAGGTACGAGCAGATTCTCCAGGCGTTGGGCATCGAGCGGCCCTGCGACCCTACCTGCACGATCCGTCCGTAGCGGCGGGCCGCCTCCACCATGGCGCGGCCTTCCTCGACGGTCACGCTCGAGGGCTTCTCGACGTAGACGTCCTTGCCCGCCTCACAGGCCTGCACGGCCATGACCCCGTGCCAATGGTCGGGGGCGGTGATGAGCACGGCATCGAGGTCGTTGCGGTCGAGAATCCGCCGGTAGTCCTTGCAGGTCTGCGTTTCGGGGCGGGCGGTCTTCATGGCCTCGGCGAGCTGGTTGTTATCCACGTCGCAGATGACCGCGATCTGGTCGCGGAGGCGTCCGAGATGGTAGCGTCCCATGCCCCCCGTGCCGATCTGCCCGATGACGATACGATCGTTGGCGCCCGGTCTGCCGGGGGCGGCCAGTACGCCCTGGGGCAGCACCATCGGGGCCACGGCCGCCGCTGTCGCGCCCAGGAATACTCTGCGGGAAATGCGTTTTCGGGACATGTGCAGGCCTCCAGACCGGCCGGTGCCGGCGTTTGCCTTGTTCGAGGGGATCGTGTCCGGCAGAGCGGACCACCCTCGATTGCCTGAGTGAGTAGGGGAAAACGGGGCCTGTAATCAGGCGCCGCGGCTAAGCCTAGTCAAAACGCCCGCCGAGATCAACACGCGCGCCGCGCCGCACGCCCGCCGGGGGCGGCGGTCCCCCACGCGGCTGAAGACGGCAGGCGCGACACGTGCGCTGTACATGGCCGGCATCCCCACAATCGAGGGTGCGGGGCGGATTAAATGCGATTCCCCCCGCCGTGCCGGGTCTTTTGCCGGTCTCGGGCGCCTGTGATAGGATACGCCGGAGGCTGGAAAGGAGAGGGAATGCCATGAAACTGGGCCGATTGCGGAACCTGTGTTTGTTTCTGTGCATCGTGGGCGCGGCCTGCCAGACCACCCCGACCGCGCCGCCGGACACCGAAGCGCCCATCCTTCCCGCGCCGCGGGGGTATCAACCCATGTCCTATGTGTCGCCGATCCAGCTCGAGGAGGGCGACTACGCCGATCTGTTCAGTGCGGAGTCCTCGGCCGTCTGGGTCGATAACGACGTAACCGAAATGAAGTACGCGCGGGAGCGCGAAGCGGGAAACACTCCGCCTGAAGGACTGGTGGCGGCCGCCCGCGCGATCAACCGCGACTTCTTTGTGTTCGAGTGCCACATCGAATCGGTGTTCCGCGACACGAGCATCGCGTATGATGTCGTCGGATTCCGGGGCATCGATGTACACCTGGAGACGCCCGACGGAAAACAGATCGACCCTATTCAGATCATCATCGGAACGCCGGTGGAGGAGGAGCAGCGCGGGACGCTGAAACTCTTCCGCCGGACCAATATCGTGGTGTTTCCCCGGCAGGACCTGTGGACCGGGGGCGACACCGTCGCCGTGGGGAGCGGAGCGGTCCGGCTTGTTCTTGCCGGCCACGGGTCGGCATTCTGCTTTGAATGGCCCGAACTGCCCCAGGCCTCGGCGGAGACCGGCTGGTCCTGGAAACCGTCCGAGAACGAAACCGTGCAGGTGGTGAAGGTATCGTTCAGCAATCTGTACGGGCGCCTTCGGCGGCTGGCGCACACCTTCGACTGAGTCGGCTTCGCGCGGCGCGGAGATAACACACAGCATGCGGTCCTGTTTGAAGACACTGATGGTCAGCATCGGGATCGTCCTGATCCTGATCGCGGTCCTTCTGCTGTTGGCGGCCACGCAACTGAAAACGGTGGCCCGCGGCGGCATCGAACGGACGCTGAGCCTCGCTTTCCTGACCGACGTGACGGTGGAAGACGTCGATATTGTGCTTCAGGAGGGCCACGTCGAACTCCACAATTTGGTCGTGGGCAATCCCGCGAGCTTCCGGTCGGGCCCGGCCATGGAGCTCGGCACGGTGGTGGCCGACCTTGACCTGAAAACCCTCTTTTCCGCGACGCCCACCATCCGTTCCATCGTGGTCAGGGATGTCCACGTGAATCTGCGGCACGAACTGGCCGAAGGCGCGAATCTGGCGATGCTGGCGCGGCACGCGTCGCGATTCTCGAAACGGGATGAGGCCGAAGGGGGCGAGGGGAGCGAGCCCGCCGCGAGCCCGTCCGACGGGCCGGGCCGGGAGTTCATCATCCAGGAGCTCCGGTGCGAGGGCGCGACGGTAGCCATGAGCAGCAATCTCGTTCCGAGCTCGGGGGTGAAGGTCGAAGTTGCCCCGTTCACCATGACGGAGATCAGCAACAGCCAGCCCATCTCGACGGCGGATCTCAGCGCGGTTTTCATCCGGTCGCTGATCCGGCAGACGCTCTCGACGAAGGGGCTGCTCCGTCCCATCGCCGACCTGCTGCGGGGCGAAGACGAAACGGCCGGCTCGAATGTCACGCTGATCGAGGAACCCGAACCGCAACTGCGGGAGTAGGTCCATGCGGACGCGTGTGCGGCGTTCGCGCCTGTTTGACTGCCCCCGGGCAGTGGGGTATCATCCAAAACCGCAACGCGAGGATTGTTTCGACCTGCCCTGAACGACGTGACGTATCTGCACTCAGTAGGGAGGCCTCTGCACCATGGCGAGGGTAGAACTCAAGAACGTTCGAAAAGTGTATCCCGGAAACGTGGAGGCAGTGAAGAACGCCAACCTCGACATTCACGACAAAGAGTTCATCGTTCTGGTCGGCCCCTCCGGATGCGGGAAATCGACCACCCTCCGCATGATCGCCGGTCTCGAAGAGATCTCCGACGGCGAGATCTACATCGGCGACACCCTCGTGAATGATGTGCCGCCCAAGAACCGCGACATCGCCATGGTGTTCCAGAACTACGCCCTGTATCCGCACATGACGGTGTACAAGAATATGGCGTTTGGGCTGATGCTGCGCAAATACCCCAAGGCCGAGATCGAACAGCGGGTGCATGAGGCGGCGCAGATTCTCGGCATCGAACACCTCCTCGATCGCAAACCCAAGGCGCTTTCCGGCGGCGAGCGCCAGCGCGTGGCCGTGGGCCGCGCCATCGTGCGCCAGCCCAAGGTGTTCCTGTTCGACGAACCCCTGTCGAACCTCGACGCCAAACTCCGCGTGCAGATGCGCGCCGAGATCAGCAAGCTGCACACGCGGCTGCAGTCCACCATGATCTACGTGACGCACGACCAGGTCGAAGCCATGACCATGGGCGATCGCATCGTGGTGATGCTGGACGGCGTGATCCAGCAGATCGCGTCGCCGCTGGAGCTGTACCACCATCCGGTCAACAAGTTTGTCGCGGGGTTTATCGGAAGTCCGCCCATGAATTTCCTCGAAGGCGACCTGGTCGGTGAAAATGGCGTATTGCGGTTCCACGACAAAAGCCATACGCTCGGTATCGATGTTCACGAGTCGCATTACGCCGCGCTGAAGAATTACGCGGGAGAGAAGATTATCCTGGGCGTCCGGCCGGAACATTTTCTTGAAAACCATTCCCAGCAACCCACGCCGGGCCGCAGCATGACGGCAAACGTCGAGGTCGTCGAGCCCATGGGACATGAAGTGTATCTCTATCTCGACGTGGGCGGCCAGTCCATTACGGCCCGGATCCCGGTGGGCGAGACCGAGCCCGCGGTGAACAAGCCGCACGTTCTCGATATCGATACCCAGGGGATTCACTTCTTCGATTTCCAGACCGAAGCGGCCATCACCTGAGTGCGCCAGGACCGGATGCGCCACGTTCGGCCCCGGCATGCGCGTGCTGTGCGGGGCCGCTGTACGGACGAGCCTGCGCGGACAACGGTCTGATGCATCGGAAGATTCCCTCTTTCCAGGGCAATACGGCCCGTGGAACGCAGGGTGACAGACGGGACGCGTTTAAGCGAAGGGAAGGGATGCCATGGCGATCCTGGTTACAGGCGGAGCGGGCTACATCGGCAGCGTGGCAACGGAGCTGCTGCTTGCCGCGGGCGAGCGCGTGGTCGTGCTGGACAACCTGTCGCGGGGCCATCGCGCGGCGGTGGAACCGGGGGCGGAGTTCATCGCGGGCGATACGCGGGACCGCGCAGTGCTCCAATCGCTCTTCAGACGCCACGAGATCGACACGATCATGCATTTCGCGGCGTTCGCGCTGGTCGGCGAATCGGTCGAGCATCCCGCCCTCTATTTCGAGAACAATGTCAACGGCACCCACACGCTGTTGAACGCCGCCGTTGAGGAGGGGGTTAAACGGGTCATCTTCAGCTCGACCTGTGCGACCTACGGTTTTCCGGACCGGGTTCCCCTGACCGAGGACCTGCCCACGCGGCCAATCAGTCCTTACGGACTCTCAAAGCGGATGGTCGAGGAAATTCTCGAATGGTATGCGAAGGCATACGATTTTCGGTATGTGGCCCTGCGGTATTTCAACGCCTGCGGCGCCACGGAAGCCCACGGTGAAGATCACGAGCCTGAAACCCATCTCATCCCCAACATTTTCCGCGCCGTCACCGGTGAAGGCGGGCCGCTCAAAGTGTTCGGCGATGACTACGCCACTCCGGACGGCACCGGCATCCGCGACTATGTCCACGTGACGGACCTGATCGATGCCCATATCCGGTCCGTGAGGTACCTGCGCGAGGGCGGGATGTCTGACTACTTCAACCTCGGCACCGAAACGGGCAATTCGGTGCTGGAAGTGATTCGGGCGGTTGAGCGGGTGACCGGCGGCGCCGTGCCGTACGCGTTCGCGGCCCGGAGGCCGGGCGACGCGGATCGGCTGGTGGCCTCGTCGGCAAAGGCCCGCGACGTGCTCGGCTGGCAGCCGCTGAAGCGGGACATCGAAGTCGTGGTGAACGACGCCTGGCGCTGGCATCAGGCGCATCCCGCCGGCTACGGCGGCTGAAACAGAAGCCTCGTTCCGCGGCGAGGGAAACGGACTCGTTTTCTCGATGTGGCGCGCCGTCTCCGGGGGGACGCCGGGCGCTAGACCACGGCGGGGGCGCGGTATACGGTGAACAGAACCGCCAGGTAGGCGGCGTACACGGCCAGCAGCACGAGCCCTTCCCACCGGTTGAGCTTCTTTCCCGTGAACCCGAACACGAACAGCAGCACGGTCATGAGCAGCATCACCGGGATGTCGAAATGCAGGTTTTGCGCATCAAACGGGACCACCATGATCAGGGAACTCACCCCGAGCACCCACGCCAGATTCAGGATGTTCGCCCCGATGATGTTGCCAATCGAGAGGCCCCGCTGCCTCTTGATGATCGCCGTAAGGCTGATGACCAGTTCGGGGGTGGACGTGCCCAGCGCCACCAGGGTCAACGCGATCACCTGCTTCGAGATTCCCGCCGCGAGCGCCAGGTGTTCGGCGCAGTACACGACCAGTTTGCTGCCCGCGATGACGCCCACCGAGCCCAGGATGAAATAGGCAATGATCCGGCCCGTGGTCAGACCGGTCGCGAGCTCCACACGCTGGGCGCCATCCACGGAGGTTTCCGAGGCCAGTTCCTCCAGAAGGGCTTCGCGGGCCGGTTCTCCGGCATCTTGCGTTCGCGGGGCGTCCGGTTTCCGCACCGGCATCGCCGAACGGATGTTCGCGGCGAGATACACGGCGAGACAAACGAGCATCACGACACCCGCCCAGCGCGTGCCCTCGGGAAAGGCGTAGCCCATGCAGGTGAAAATCAAGCACACGAAAAACAGGCCAAGGCTGCTGCGCAGGAACCCCTTGCGCCCCACCCCCATCGGCGACAGGACAATGCACAGGCCCAGAATCAGGCCGATATTGACGATGGTCGAGCCCACGGCATTGCCCACGGCCATTTCCACCTGCCGGTTCATCGCCGCGGTGACGGACACGGCAAATTCGGGGAGCGTCGTGGCGAGGCTTACCAGCGTGGCGCCGATGATGATGTCCGGCACATTCAGGCGGTAGGCGATGCTGACCGCGGCGTCCGTAAACCAGTCCGCCGACTTGACCAGCAAAAACACCCCGAGGCCGATTCCGAGGATATAGAGCAGTAATTGCATACTGCGCGGGAGTATAGCATGGCCGGGCCGGAGCCATGAACAGGAACGCGCAAACGCGCCCGGAAACCGGGGCCGGAGACGGTGGCCGGAGCGGGGTCCGGCGGCGTCGCAACCCGCAACGCGAGTTTTCGTCGCATTTGAGACGGAATTCGTGCTAAGATCCCCCGCTAATCCACCTGAAAGGAAGCATAATGCTGGGATTTCGCAGATTAATGCGCGAGGCGCTTGCGGAAGACGTCGGCCAGGGCGATATCACGACAAAGTCGACGGTGTCCAAAGATGCGCGGTGCCGGGTGCGGTTGGTTGCCAAACAGACGGGCATTTTGAGTGGCATCGAAGTGTTTCGAGCGGTGTTCGACCTGTTGACAGCGCGCGTCCGGCACTGGGAAGCCCTGGAAGACGGGGCTGCGTTTGTGACCGGAGACCGGGTGGCCGGGTTCGAGGCGAATACGGCCGCGGTGCTGACCGGCGAGCGCCTGGCGCTCAATTTCGTGCAGCATCTGTCGGGCGTCGCGACGGTCACCCGCCAATACGTGGAGGCGGTGAAGGGGCTGGACGCCCGGATCTGCGACACCCGCAAGACCACGCCCCTCATGCGGGCCCTGGAAAAACAGGCCGTGATGCATGGCGGAGGGACCAACCACCGGTTCGCCCTGTTTGACGGCGTGCTCATCAAGGAGAACCATATTGTCGCCGCGGGCAGCGTCCGCGCGGCGGTCGAGAAGGCCATTCGCGGCACGCATCACCTGATGAAGGTGGGCATTGAAGTGACCAATCTGACGGAACTGAAGGAGGCTCTCGAGGCGGGCGCGGACTCGATCCTGCTTGACAACATGAGCCTGGAAGAGATGGCCAGGGCCGTCAAGCTGACGGCGAAGCACAAAGTCATTCTCGAGGCCAGCGGCAACGTCACCCTCGAGCGCGTACGCGCCATCGCCGAGACGGGCGTGCACTACATTTCCGTCGGGGCACTGACGCATTCCGCGCCCTCGGTGGACCTGTCGTTGCTCATCGAGAATGTTTGAGTCTCCTCCCATGGAGCTGCTCTTTTCGCGGCCGTTGCACACCCGGGTGGTCGGCTCGCGCATCCTTGTGTTCGAATCGGTGGATTCCACCAGTTCGCGGGCGTTCAACAGCGGCCGCGACGGCACGGTGGTTGTGGCGGAACACCAGACGGAGGGCCGCGGCCGGCATGGGCGGGCCTGGCACAGCCCTCCGGGCCTCGGGCTGTGGTTCAGCGTGGCGTTCACGTGCGGCGCGGACGGGCTCGAGTTCGCCGCGCCCCTGGCGGTGCGGGACGGGCTCCGGCCGTTTTGTGCGCTCACCCTCAAGTGGCCGAACGATCTCCTGGCCGAATCGCGTAAGATCTGTGGTATTTTGGTTGAGCGCCGGGCCGGGACCACCGTGGTGGGCATCGGGATCAACGTCCGCCACCTCCCCGAGGATTTCCCGCCCGAACTGCGCGCCAGCGCGACGTCCGTTCTGGCGGCTACGGGGCGCGCTCCGGAACGGGGCGACGTGCTCGAGCGCGTGCTGACCGCGCTGGACGACCGGGTCTGTGCGTTGCGGGCGGGACAAGGCGAAGTGGTCCGGCGGGAATGGGCGGCGGCCTGCGACATGGAGGGCCGGCGCGTCCGGTACCGCGGCGTCGAGGGCTTTGTGACCGCGATCGACGGCCTCGGCGGTCTGGTGCTCGATACGCCCGCGGGCGTGCGCCGGGTTCTGTTTGGCGAGCGCCTCGAGTGGATGGAGGACGAATCATGCTGCTCGTGATGGACGTGGGAAACACGATCACCGCCATCGGGCTGTACGAGGGGCCCGAGTTGCGGGCTCACTGGCGCAGCATCACGGGCAATTACCGTACGAGCGACGAGTTGCGCGTCTTTCTGAACATGCTGCTGCAGGGCGAGGGCCTCGAACCGGAGACGGTCAACGGGTGCTGCGTGTCCAGCGTGGTCCCGTCCCTGAACGGCGCCCTGATGGACTTGTGCGCGAACCATTTCGAGGCGGAACTGGTTTTCGTCGAGCCGGGGGTCAAGACCGGCCTCGTGATCCAGGTCGACAACCCCAAGGAGGTCGGCGCTGACCGCATCGTGAATGCCGTCGGCGCGCTGGAAGAGTACGCCGGCCCCTTTATCGTGATCGATTTCGGCACGGCGACCACATTTGACGCGATCACCGCACGGGGGGAATACCGCGGCGGCATCATCGTGCCCGGCATCAAGACCGCGGCCGATGCCTTGTTCGAAAAATGCGCCAAACTTCCCAGCGTCGAGATCGTGAAGCCGGCCACCGTCATCGGGAAGAACACCATTGATCACATTCGCTCCGGACTCACATACGGCTATGCCGATCTGGTGGACGGTCTCATCCTCCGTATAGCCGGGGAAATGGGCGACACGCCGTTCGTCCTGGCCACCGGCGGATTCGCGGAACTTGTGGCGGGCATCGCCACGCGGATCGATCGGGTGGACCCGCACTTGACGCTGAAGGGGCTTCGGGCCGTGTTTCTGAAAAACCGAAAAGGCGCCGCATGAAGCGGGTCTGGGCCATGGTCCTGCTGTGCGCCGCGGGGGCGGTTCTACCGGCCTGCGACCGGCAACCGGCGCCGAGCGATGTGCCCGTGCCCGGCGCTCCGGACGCGCCGGACGGCGCTCAGCCTCCCCCGCCCGCGGCGGCGCGGCTGACCGAGTTTTTCTTTTACCGGGCAGGCCAGGGCGGCGTCGAGCAACGGCCCTCGTTCGTGATGCGCACGCCTGCCGTATCGATCACGGTCGAGGGGGAAGCCCTTCTCGAACAGGTTGAAGCGGAGATTCACGGCCGAGACAACGACGTGACGACGATTCGCGCGGAACGGGGCCGCTTTGACCAGCAGGCGAAAACGGCTACCATGGAGGGCGCGGTCGTTCTCGAACGGGGCACCATGCGGGTCGAGATGGCAGACCTTGTCTGGCTCGACGAAGAACGGGTGGCCCGGACGGAGAAACCGGTGCGGATCCTGGACGAAGGAGCGAACTGGGCGCGGAGAATCTGGAGTTTCATCCGGATGAAGGCGCGCTGTTACTTGATAATCTCACGGGCGACGTGACGCTGGCAGGGAGAACCGAACCATGAAGAAGCGGATGTGGGCATTCGCGCTCGCATTGAGCGTAGCGGCGGGCGCGGGGGCGGGCGAGATGAAGTTCGATCGCATGAGCATCACCAGGGCGCCCAAGGTCAAGATCACGGAAGGCCGCTGGCACATGCAGGGGGGCGTCGCCCTGACCCTGTTCTCCAGGAACCCGGACGAAAAACCCCTCGACATTCAGGCCAGCGAGATCGTGTTCGAGTGGCAGCCGGGCGAACAGCCCCAGAAGGTCGACCTCAAAGGAAATGTCAGCGTGGACGGCGAGATCGGCACCATTTCGTCCCAGACCGCCCTGCTGGACATGACCGCCGACACCCTGATCTTCACGGAGAAGGTGAACATCAACTCCGAGGCGTTCCAGGGCATCTCGGCATCACGTTTCATCTACCATCTGGGGGACGGCTCCATTGAGATGGACGACATGGTCACGACCGACACCATCTCGCTGGAGAACCTGGGTGGCGAGAGCGAAGCCCAGGATCCCATGCTGCTTACCGTGGCCGACGTGACGGACTGGCAGGGCATTATCCCCGCCATCAAGGCGCAGGCCGCCGCCGGCGCGGCGTCTCCCGGCAAACGGCTTGTTTCCCTGCTGCCGGAAGAAGCCCGGGCCCAGTTCAATGCCATGGCGGCCGACGCCCAGTTGACCGCCGGCATGAGAAAAGACTTCGTCGGACAGCTCAACAAGGTGCTCCAGAGGAAGGATTTCTATGACGCGGCCGCCTGGGAAGGCACCGCGCTGCCCGAACCCGTGCAGGCGCTGGTCAATGCCAAACCGGCGTCCGGGCCGGACCTGATCAAGCTGAATCGCGGCCTGTTCGAAACGGCGTTTCCGCAGTTTGTCGCCCGGAAAGTTACCCCATAGCCCGGGCCGGAAGGAAGTTCGCGTGTCCGATACGAATCATGCCTTGTTGCGCACCGAGGGGCTTGTGAAACAGTTCAAGCGCCGGGTGGTGGTGCGCGATGTCAGCATCGAACTGCATCCCGGCGAAATCGTGGGGTTGCTGGGTCCCAACGGGGCGGGCAAGACGACGACGTTTCGCATGATCGTAGGCCTCTTGCGGCCGGATAACGGAGGCATCTATTTTCAGGACCGCGACGTCACCAGGCTGCCGATGTACCGCCGGGCGCGCGAGGGCATGGCCTATCTCCCCCAGGAAGCGTCGGTGTTTCGCAAACTTACCGTGCGCCAGAACCTCCTCGCCATCATGGAATACCTGCCGTTGTCCGCGGCCGAGCGCGAATTGCGCGCCGACGCCCTCCTGGACGAAATGGGGATTGCGCACGTGGCGGACAGCCCCGCGTACACGTTGTCGGGCGGGGAACGCCGCCGCACCGAGATCTGCCGGGCGCTGGTCACCAGTCCCAGGGTGTTTCTGCTCGACGAACCGTTCGCGGGCATCGACCCGATCGCCGTGGCCGACCTCCAGGAAACCGTCGCCCAGCTCAAGAGAAACGGCATCGGCGTGCTGATCACCGACCACAACGTCCGTGAAACCCTGGAAATCACCGATCGCGCCTACATCATCAGCGAAGGCACCATCAGCGTGGCGGGCACGCCCCGCGAAATCGCCGAAAACCCCGTGGCCCGCCGTACCTACCTCGGCGAACGGTTCCGGATGGATTTCGAAACATAGGAACATGACCCAAATAGCCATGAAATGGAGTTGCCATTGTCGGTTCCGCGAAGACGATTGACTGTCCGTCTTGTCGAAGATCGAAGACGGTCCACCCGTCTTGTGTCAAAAGGCCCCGGTTCTTTCCGCGAAGTTCACCCCATTATCTTTCTTGCTGTCAGTTAGCAATGCGCCAGCAAGTTCCACATTGCCAGCCGCGACGAACACAAGCACAAAAAGCCAATCGGCCTGGAAAGAACCCCTAGTGCTCTGTGCTAACTTTGCCAAGAAGAGGCTAACGCCCGCATAAGAATCAAGGCGACGCGGGTAACCATCTCTTGTTCTGTTCCAGGACGGACTTGATTTGTCATGCTGGTCGCGAGCACTTGGGCATCCGAGAGACGAATTGCCCGAACAACCATATTGGGAACTTCAATTATTTGATCACCTGAAACACGCTTGATGACTGCTTCCCCTCTTTCGACCCTTACAGTTACAAGGATGTCCGCGTATTTTTTCACAGCCGCAACCTGACTCTGCTTGGTCTCGGGGAGATCTTGATACGCGAAGACTTCCTCCTCGGTTAGACCATGGATACGCACTGCAATATCTCGGTCTACCAGTTTGCTCTTGGCCCTTACAAACGGGCCTTCGAACATGAGTCGAATACGCTCCATCTCTTCCTTAGTGTATGCGCGGGAGTCAGGTGCTTTGCGAATGAATATTGAGCCACCTCCTTCCTTACGCAAGCGCGTCGTTTCTCCGTTCTTCTTCTGCACTTTCGAGATCCCGCCTTGGACTTTTGCTATCTCGACCATCGTATCGTCGTCGTTGTCTTCCATTGTCCGGTTGACGAGCACAAGCACTCTAGGACTCTTTGCCTTCTGATAGGCGTCAACAAATGTGGGCAATGTACTCTCGATTTCTTCATCAAGAGTTGCTACCGTGCGTCGAATCTGCTGGCCAGGCGGAGGGAGTTCCTGCACGGGCTCAGAAACGGGTTTCGGAGGGATGTCAACGGACGGTGCCTGATAAGCCGGCACATCTTGAGCAGCAAACACGACGCTCGGCATTAGCTGTGATACAACCAAGATACCCAACACTGAGATAACGAACCTCATGGTCACCATTCCTTTCCTAATTCAGCGAGGTAGGCGAACACGAACGGTATACCTCACTGAGTTCGAGTTAAGTGCGTTCGCGCTGTAGATTTCCGCTGCGTGAGATTCCATCAGAACTGTTTGCCAGGCCGTCGTATCACCGCACTCCATTCCCTCTTCATCTTTGAAAACGGTTTGGAGTTGTACAGTGAGTGGCTGCGACGACAGGTTTCGAAATCTC
>Ga0116141_10001836_pt1 | contig 18342 bp, 6 predicted proteins | sample AD_UKC097_MetaG_FD_89744 | JGI IMG/M metagenome (GOLD analysis project Ga0116141, IMG submission 89744) | Active sludge microbial communities of municipal wastewater-treating anaerobic digesters from USA - AD_UKC097_MetaG | ecosystem: Engineered > Bioreactor > Anaerobic > Digestate | place: USA...
ACAGTCAATCGCTGAACCGTTCAATGTAATGGAGTCAAATTTATCTAGGACGTATATAACGTTGTCTATGATATCGTAGTAGTCAAACCTGGCTATATAGAGGTCAGCCGCGTCAGACCAGTTTACAAAACCATTTGGTACTATCTTTAGACCTACTCCTGAAGTAACAACTGGTATAAGCTTGGCGTAAATGTCAGCGCGAGATTTGTTCGGTACTTCAAAGTGATATAAACCTCTTTCAGACAGAACGAATACGTCGTTATCGACAACATCAAATCCTAAATAGTCGGTTATGCCCAATCCGGTAAACGAATCGAATACTCTCCATATCGTTCTTATATTGCCGCGCTCTTTTGTGAGACCAACTATTGCAGATCTAGACGCGTCAAAGTAGAATATGTATTCCGACATGACTGTGCCGTCATTAACATATTTGTTAAATATCCTGTTGCCAGACACCACGAATGGCGTGTCGTAAGAATCGTGTAACGTATATCTTGTGGGTTCTACCGAGTCAAGCAGCCCCCTGCTCAATTCTATTTCGGTTTCACCTTCTGTTGCTGTCATAGATGTAACGTCGCCACTGTATATATAAGCCATAGATATATCTGGATCTGACCATTTTATAAGGCTACCTTCTCTGGCTTTGCGCAATTCCATTATGTCATTGCTTATCTCTTTTAGGGGCATACCGAAGGCATGCATCAACACGTTTAGATTGGAGCCTTCTTCAGACGCCCTTTCGAATATCATAGGGAGTAATGAGGCAAGGTTGTACCCCTCAAAGTTCCAGTCGCCAGACTCATTGAAAGAATAGTCGACTTTTATTAGCCTTACGTACGTGCACACTTGCGTATTTTCAGCACATATTTTCAGGTAAGCACCATCGTGTTCGTAAGGCATGACTCCGGATGATGTTGTGCCGTCATACCTCCAGAACGAATTTTCTCTGGAATCAAAAGTGTAAACATCGTACTCGAGACCGAAATTCGATGTAACGTGAAGCTCTGTACCGTCAAAGTAAGCGCCGTCACAGTAAGGTTCTGGATTGACAGAGGCAGATATTCCTATATATTGTTCCATGCAATCACGTCCAAGATGAGACTATAAGTGTAGGAGATGCTACAAGTTTTTCAAACGGAGTACAGCTGTAAGTTTCCGACGCAAAAGGTGCGCTGTGCATCACTCCGTTCTTGTCTTCGAATGTGGTTCTTATTTCTATGTTGTCTGCGCTCAAAACTTCAGCCGTTTTGTATATTGCGTTGTGAATGTCGTACTTCCTTATAGTGCCGCCTATCCTGACATAATCTATTACATTTCGCGCGCTTTCGGCAGCCAAGTCAGATGCGTTGTCATAATCGGAGTATATGTTCGTCTTTATTGTCACATATGTCTTGTTGGGAAGCGACACTTTAAAGTTGGTCCATGGAGTTATACCTAAACAATTTGCGCTTACTAGCCCGGGAAGAGATTCATCATTTATTAGGTCTTCACCGACGACATAAAGCGTTAACGTGCCTGGACCGTTTGAATATCTGTCTATAACAACATCTGCCACTCCGGGCGTGGACAGCGCCGCTATTCGTAAAGCAGTTTCGTTTGACAGTTCCAAACTCTTGCCGTCATAACTCCTATGAGTTGGCATATAACGCGAAATTCTGTACCTATACTGGTCGTCTGATTCCGGCTGCGTGAGAAGCCTTATCCTCGATAGATTAGTACACGATAACCCATTTACCTGTGGTTCGTATATGGAGAAGTCGCCGCGTTCGGCATAACTTGTTTCAACCCTTTCTGGATTGAGCCTGACGTTTACATATGAAGATGCGAGCTGTTCTTCGGATAGGGTAAACGGTTTTACAATATAGTAGTTGTTTCCGACTTTTGTGTAGCATTTAACCGTGCTTGCAAAGAAATCGTCAGGTATGATGTCAGACAACGGAGAACCGTCGTTGGTGTAGAACCTTACGCCCGATATTTCACTTATTGGATCTGTAAAAGTCCTTTCTATTCCTATTATCGATCCAAGCGCATTTAAATAAGGTCCACTTGATTCTGACAGATAAGTATTTGAAAATAGTTCTATCAGAGAAGAGTATATCTTGCTTATCTCGTTTCCTACCGCAAGCGATATGGTGTGTATAACGCTTCCGGGAGTTACAGTATCTATATTTGAGCCATTACCTATCTTGCTTATTATGTCATAAGCTATAGATGTGGCGGATTTACGCTTTACGTCCATGACTGTCCCCTTTGCAAGATCTCGTAGCCGGACTCTCTGCGTTTAAGAGTACAGACATACTGTAGATCGTTTTTGTAATTCTCTTTAAAGTAAACATATATTTCCATATCACCAGTATCCAGTATTTTTATATCTATATCGAACAGGGTAAGCAGTGCAGCGTCGTTATAAGCTATTGCTGTCTTTATCTCTTTCTTGAAAACTTCAGCTATTTCTGATCGAGGCCCTAAAAAGATATCTACTGACGATAAGAGCTGCATTATAGATGATCCGTATACAGGGTCTACAAATGTGCCGCGCGGAGTTGACAGTATATTTGCCAGTACGTTTACTATGGCCTCTTCTGTATTGACAACTTCGTAATCGCCGGCGGAAATAACTATATCTCCGTTGTACATTTTGATGTCGTTTATCATGATTTCAACTTCTTTGCTAGCCTAACTACGAAGCTAAGTGGATTTGCCGGAAAAAGGTTTGGCTGCGGTGTAACCATAGATCCCGGTATGAATAAAAGGTGCGTCGGACATTCCGAATAAAAGCCCATAGTCTTCTTCTCGGTAGGAAAAGTATTCTGCTGCACAGTACCCTGCATATATACACCGTCAGAAGTTATAACTATGCCGCTCATACCGTCAACCACTATCTCTATCCTGTCATCCAAAATCCTGATAAAGGATTTAGAGTTGGTTGATTCATTGGATATTATCTTACCTTTAGAAGATTCCGCATTTTGAGAATTGGTAACTATACCTTTGAATAATTCGTCTACTGTCATGCCACTATCCCGCATTGAAATTTTGAGTTGCGTTCCTTTAACTTTTCCAAATATTCTGTTCTAATAGTTATTAAAGCCATCATTGGAATGCCGTTGTTATAAAGGACTATACCTTCGTAAGCTTCTGGCATGGTAAGGCTAGTTTTATCGCCCAAATTCACATATTTGATTTTGTTCCTACTTCCATTATAGATATAACTGATCGTGCGTTTCTCAACGTCAATAGCTGTTATTTGAACTTCAACTATACTAGTCATTTAAAGTCTCCATGTATTGAAGGATATCGGCGTAGGCTTCTGCAAAGGATGTGTTAACGTAATTTACAAGATACTGATAACTGTATCCAAACATTTTTAGCCCCAAGATGAAGTCCGTCCAAGATTTCTTTGATTTTTGCATCATGTAGTCGAAAGAGCTTATTATCTCTGGGCTGTATCCATTTATTCCTGCTACCAAAGGTCTTAGACTCTTTGACAGCGGCTTTATTTTTAAAAGGTTGAACGCTTCAGTTGTACTTATATAAGCACCTATTTGTGATGTGTCTGATACCAAAGAGTTTTTGCCAGTTACAGCGGAATAATTTGCGTGTTCAAAGAACAGTGAAGACATTATACTGTTTACGCCTTTAGATGCGGCAATTCCTGCAGAATAGGCTGACAAGGCAGGTATGAGTGCGCTGCCTCCAGTGACTGCTCCCAATGTTATAAGACCAACAGCAACTCCAACCTTGGCTATTCTGGATAGCCACATGGAATTTTTGGATACAGAAAGATCTCTTGCTTCTATTATAGGATCTACTTCTATTCTAGTTATAAATCCTATACCTTGCCCAAAATGGTGTCTTACTGTCCTTACTATTGCAGTACCTGTTATTTCGTTCTGCTCGTCGTTTATATACAACATATCGTGCGGTTTGATCGTAGGATTTCCTATAATAGTTATTTCACCTTGATACATATTCTTAAGCGAGTTTATAAGTATGCTTGTACCGACTATTACCCTCGTCTGCATTGTGTCAGCCCATTCGTCAGTAGCCATAAGAGTTTTTCTTTCCCACTCCGGAATATTTACGTCGGCAATTATAGTGTGCCTTTGCTCATCGCCACTAACATCGCCATCATTAAAACCGAATATAGACTTTATAAACCTCCATACCTGTTTAAATACAGGCCAAACATCCGCATCGTCTCTTCTACCTGTCAAAACAATCTGGTTGAATACGTTCGAAGAATCCGTCATTATGCCGTTATCTATAAGATTGACTCTTGAAACGGCAAGCCAGTTGTTTCTAAATATCTTTGTTCCTGGCACATTTATGTATTTCTCGTATTCTTCCGGCTCTCTTATGACCGAGAATACTCTTTTTTGCGGATCTTCAGATGCTTTTGTTATGTTAAAATATTGGTTGCTCAAAGCAAGAGCATTTGACATAGAATCTGATAAAGTCAAAACAACGCTCTGTATTGAATCTAGTGGGGCCATTATGACGTTATACAGATTTGTTTGCTGTATAGATCCGGCTGTGATTATTCTGTTTACGTAATTTGTAACTGCTTGATCTTTGCCGTAATTGCTTGTCATAAACCTAAATATGCTATCGGCGCCATTATAAAATTGCATCATCGTTTCGGTAGTAAAAATAAGCTGACTATTAAAATTATCGTCTGCTACACCAGAATTAGCCATAAGAGACATTTGCGACATGATATATTTTATTCTTTCTTTAAACAAAGTCAGAAATTGACTGCTTATTTTTTGAAAACTGTCTTTTGCTCCTTCTATAAGATCTTCAATTATTCCTGAGTCTATTATTTTGTTAAAATAATTGTGGTACTTTATGTTCTTCTTAAATTGTTCGCTGTCTTGCTGAAACTCGTGCAGAAATTCATTTATATATCCACTTGCTATCATCAAGGATGAAAGGCTAATCCACTTGTTTCTAAGGCTAGGAATCGTACCAGTATAATAAACGTACGCATAAGACATGTACCTTTCATAAGACTTATTTTGAGTAGGTATTACCAGCAATTTTTCTCCGAAGGATTTTATGAGAGCGTAAGCCGCATCGCGTTGTCGCCTTGCCTTTTCTGACTCTTCTCCGTCTATTTCCGCGCAGTCGTAGCCTATAAACCTGTATCCAGTTCTGGAGCCAATTATATCGTCTGTATAGAGAGTGTCACCGTCATAAAGAAGGTTTGCCGTCAAAGACGTACCTGTTATGATATTATCTATCACGTAACCTTCACTTTCTTCAGCCGTTGGGATATCAGACGGTATATTGAAGCTGTAACCGCCGATTTTTTCCTCCGTTATTTCAATGCTCTCTAAGTCTTCGTACACTATGGACTTTATCTCTTTATACATATTGCTGTAGTAATCTATTATTTCGTTATCTATAACGTTCTCAAGAGATTTTTTCTTTGAATTGAAATCTTTGGCAATCATTTCTGATGCCCTCTTCCAAAATTGAGGGTCTAACTTGCTTGTAAAAACATATGTCCATTCAGGTTTGCCAAAAAACACCCTACCATTTCCGGCATCAAAATCTGTTACGGCTGCAATAAAGCCAGGGACTCTGTTGGCTGCGTCACATATCACATCCCAAGCAGAGTAACCAGCCTTTGCCTTGTAGTCTGCCTGGTATTGTTCAAGGTAAGATATACCTTTTATTCTCGATTTGTTTAATAAAGGCCAATATTTATCTGGAGAATATACATTTATTCCCATGTCGTTATATCTCAACGTTGGGAATAGAAACTTATCGGAATAAAGCCACAAGTAATCTTTTTTATTAAAACTTTCCGCCATCCGTTTTATCATTTCGTAAAATCCGTTTTCGGGACAGCCTATACGAACGCTGTTGGTTCTTGTTATTGCATCTATGACCATTTCTCTTGGGTTTGTACAACCTCCGCCAAGTTTTTCTTCTTTGGTATAAACGGGCTTTTGAAGGGCAGAACCGTAACCGTCTGCTATTATTGTAACTGTATTTCCCTGATATTGCGCACCGCTTATTATTCCTTCAAAAATTTTGCTTTTAACTCCTTTTTGGAAAGTAAAAAGCTGCATGGCAACTCCTTCTTTTACAAGCAATTTGTCTATTTTGGAAGCCATGCCTTCACTGTTCTCGGACAGGTATTGATAATCGTTTAGAGTAGAATTGGTCAATATACCTTTAGAGTTACTCAAAACCACAATGGCTTTGTCACTAGGATCTTCCCTTGACTTCTGTATTTCTACACTTATAACTCCTCTGAATTCAAACATGAACTGAACTGGTATAAAAATTCTCTTCTTGGTCCACATGAAAACAACAAACATTTGAGGGCACATGTTATCTATTGTTAGTGAAGACTTTTTTATACCTTCTGTTATGCTGAAAATTTCCTTTTCGTTTTGTTCCTTGCTGTAACTTTCAGATACCAAAGCGTTGTCTATTATTCTTCCTTCAATGATGTATTTGTCCATTAGAGCGATGAATTTAGCAGCCTTTGATTCATCCGAAAGAATGTCCGTATCTATTTCATATTCAATTATTTCTTCACCGCTGGCGTTTTTCTTTTTAACTTCCTTTATGATGCTGCTTGCCATAAGTTCGTCGTGCAAAGCTATTACATTGTTTCCATTTACATAACCGGTTGTGCCTTTCATTATTACTTCCGAATAGTAATCTCTGTAAGTTAAAACTTGTGGTCCTGATACTTTGTAGTTGTTATTTATATAGTGGTTCATTAGATTTAACTGTTGCTGTATATCGTTTATATAGGCATCTATTAAGCCATCAGAAGTTGAGCGCATTACTTCTCCGGATAGACTTACTGCGCCTTCAAGAAAACTTTTACCACTGAAAATAGCACCTGTTTCGGTTGCTATTTGACCGGCTTTACTCAAAAGCGAATCTACAACTCTATAATCATGACCTTCAACATAAAAGTCATGAGGATTGACAAGGGTATACATAGACGCGGATTCTGAAAGCACTGCGTTTCTTATAACAGAACCGTATGTATTTAACATGACAGGATCTAATGTGGATATGGCTTTACTTAAATTGTATTCAAACATAAAATAAGATTCAGCCACGTCTTTTGACGTAAGTATGGTTTTGTTTATATACTCTTCGGTCATTTTTTGGTTTGAATTCAAATATGTGCATAGCATACCGGGTATATCTCTAGATGCGTTCAGCGCTTCTGAATTCAATTCAGAAACAATTATGTCGGTTATTTCTGGTTGGGTTAAATATTGAGAAGTTCCAACGAAAGAATAAACAACAGATCCGGACGAATCTGGTATTCTAAAGCCATTTATTATTCTTTCGTACGCAGTCCTTACTTTTATGTCGTTGTTTATGTATTCGTTACCATTTGTTGTAATCAGCATGAGTTCGGACAGAGATGACGTAAATTCAAAATAACCTTCTGCAAAATTAAACAAAGATGGATCTGCGGTGTATATATAAGGCGAAGGATTTTTCTTTATAGCTTCGTCTTCTGATTGACCAAAAGACTCATAAATTTTTTCCAGTTTGTCTAAAAACGATTCTATTTGACTGGAATTTTCTGCATTGATATTATCAAGTCTTACTCTTCCGGAGAATTCTTCTATCAAATTTCTCCTGTTTTCCATTATGTCTTTAGTTGGCAAAGGAGAAAAACTATTCTGTCTGACAAATGTGAAGTTCAGTGTATCGTGTTTGTTGCCATAAGCCGCGCAAGAGTACATTTGAAGGAATTGCCTTCTAAGGTCCACGCTAGATCCAAAAAAGTTCGCAATTATTTTTTCTTCACCAAAATAATCTGACATGTTTTTCTCGGTAACGTTTGGCTCTAAATATCCAGGAGTTTCGGATTCCTTGAATTCACATATCGGTGTATAAAGGTTGATTGGAGAATCGTTTACTTCCTGAGCATTGTCAAGTTTGTTTTCCTTTTTTATTCCTATTTTACCGATTAGCTTAAGCATATAATCAGTTAGGTCATTTGAATATACAGCGTTGGTAAAATCAGAAAGTATTTCAGAATACATATTCTCAACTGTTTTATTGTTTATAACGGAGTTAAATACAACAAAGTTCTTTATAAGCTCTTTACTGCCGGAAATTGACTTGTTTTTTGTAATATTGCTTTCTTTGTACTCTACGTTTCCACCAAAGTATGGGGCAACGTATTTTTCACGAAAACTGCTGTCTTTTGAGCCTTTTGTGTAATCTAGTTTAAGCATTGCTCCTGCAACGCTTGTGTTGACGACAGCCTGCGATATCGAATCTATCAACCTAGCTACATCTATTATAAGTTCCCTGTATAGTTCTTCTGTATCCCCTATTTTATTTACAATTGAGTCGAATGAATTGTTTATAAAGTAGTTAACTAACTCTTCTTGCGGGTAGCCGATAGCTTCTGCTATGGCCTTTGTTGCGGACCTGACTACGTTTTTCGCTATCTTTGATGTGTTGTCTATAAATGAAGACGCGGCAGATTCCGACATTATGCCTTTAGAACCATCTACAAACATAATTGTTACCATAAAAGAATTTGGTATCTCGTCTAATGTGGATATGTCTATCTTGGTTATAGTAGCGTTTTGCATACCAACCAAGCTGAACGCTTCACCGTTTATTGTTGCTGGCATACTGTAACCGAGAAAGTCTATATCCCTGTGTATTTTCTGTATCATGTAGTACAGAGTCTTGAACAGCTTCACGTCATTGGCGCTTTGACACACAAAACTTACCTGAGCAGAAACAGGCGATCTTCCCATAAACGAGTGTATTGGTATCGCCGAATCTTGCATATAGGTAGGATTCATGTAGTTGTCGTAACCTACCGATATGTTGACGATGTTGTCGAGATATATCCTGTAAAGCTCTTCGCTGTCTTTAGTTACTGATGAGTATTGAATCGACATCGTTGAATCTTCTGCTACGTGTTTTATTGTGCTGTTTATTTCGTTGAAGGTTTGAATTATGGTATTTTTCATGTTTTCTTCTGTATAATTTATTTGGTCGGAAAGTTGCGCAGCCTTTTTTGCAAATTCATTTTCATTGCTTGTAGATATTTCTGACAACATTATTTTTATGCGACTTATGTAATTTTCAAAGTTGTTTATTACTGTAAACGAATCTATTCCAAAGATTATGTTGTTAGAGTTTTGTGGACTGTCTTTAATCTCTTTCTTCTTTTTTTCTACTAGCTGTTTTATATGATTGGAGAGGTACATTGACGATACTACGGATTCGTTTTCCTTGTATCCAACTATATTTCCAATATACGGTGAAATGTCTGTTATAAGGAAAGACATTGTGACTTCATAAGTCCTGTTGAAATCAGAATACTGTTTAATTGCAAGACTTTGAAGTGCGCCGAAAAAATAGTCAGATGCATAGTCTGACCCACTTACAAGCTTTGCCAATTCAGATGAATATATTGGAACGAAAGGCATAAGCTCCAGAAGTGCGAGTAATGAATACATATCTGCAGGTATATGCAAGCCTTTATAAACAATTGTCGCGTCATCTACGAATTCGTCGTTGAACAACGCGGTAATGGTTATCATGCTGTCTTCTTTGCCAATGTTTTTTATAGAAGAATAGCCTGACGCGTTTTGGGCTATGGCTATCTTTGGCGCAGTGGAAGCAGACACACGTACTGGACCGCTTGGTAAAGCTACCGTACCTATAACAACTACCTGATCTGTATTCAAATTAAAATGTTGTGGAGTGAATTCGTTGGACAAGTCTTACACCTCTAGTTAGAAATAACAAAATTAGTATTACGCACGATACTCTATACGCCCGTTTGTGATTCCAAGCATATTTAACACATTGGCATTATCGTTCATGTTGGGCTGGTTCGCGATTGCAACCGTTGCTGACATTTCAGCGTTTGTCGGTGCGTAACGCATTTGCTTTGCAAGCAGGTTGTTCGAACTCAACACGTTAACCGTCTGAAGATTCTGAGCCTCTATCTGCTGACGCTTAAACTCGGCCCTCGACTGTGCACCTATAAGTGCAAAGGTACCAAACATTATTCCTATCGGCAGCAAGCCGCGCATATTACCTTTAAGGCTCTTAAAGTCAACAACATCGTTTATCTTTTTAGCCACCCTGTCTGCCGTTTCTGTTTTAAATATATTGGCTTTCTTTGCTTTTGATGTTGGCTCAATAAGCTCTTTTAACACGTCTGTATTTAAGCCTAAAGCTTCGGCTTCGGTAAGCATTTCATCAAGATTTCCTCTTCTTGCTGCCGATATCCACTTTTGCGCTTCTGATTGAAAATTTCTTTCCGAAACGTTTGATGATGCAACCATTCCGAACACAAATTTTGCTTTATCAACATCTTTAGTTATGTTGAGCTTTTCAAATATTTTGGCCAGCGTTTGGTTCTCGTCGCCAACATCAGGATTTTTTACATCAAAATATCTTGCGGATTGGACCATAGCCTTAAATTGATTTTTGTTTATTTTTAGATCTTTTTGATTTAAAATGCTGGTAAGGGCTTCAAAATTTACGTCGTTTATAGATCCATAGACATGACTTCTGTACAGATCCATAACTTCGCTAACCTCTATTCCGAGCTGCTTTGCTGTCAACTTTGATTTTTCTAAATCCTCTGCGAACAGGTTGAATATCTTTTCTGCTCTTATATAGGTATCATCGCTTGGTTTTAATCTTGAGTATTCAGTCTTTTCAAGGAGTTCCTTTTCATATTGGAATGCATATTTTTTGTATTCTTCTTCTATGTTTGCTTTTTCAAGCATTTCTCTTACAAACGCGCCTTGTGTATTTACTCCGGAAGTATCAACATACTTTTCTAATTCGCTTAAAATTTGAACCGCTTCTTTGTCACCAGAAAAACTTGCTGTCTTGAGGTCGTAAATTCCGCCGTAGCCAAGCACTTGCATAGATATACGTGCAGCTTCTTCAGAATACGGATCTAGTCCCTCTATATTTTTTATGGTTGAGCCCTTTATTATTATTCCTTTTAAGAAGCCGCCTTCCCTTATTGCCCTGTTGGCAACAGATATAATGTTTTCTCTCATGTTGTCGTTCATTTTGTTTGTCGATATTTTATCAAGAGTCTTTAGTACTGCTATTCTTGTTTCTTCCGGCCCTTCTATTGTTGCCAGTTTTACAAAAACATCTTCGCCAGCATTCTCTTTGACATTTTTTAGGATGGCTAAATCTTGCTGATACATTTTTTCTAAAGAGTCTATAAGGTTATCACCTGCATCCATATGCTGTTTTAACCTTGTCCCCTCTTTTAAATGCGTTTTCAGATTTTCATATGTTATTTCATTTGAGTATCCGGTTGACTTTCCGACATATGTTCTGTATAAACGTGTCTTAACTGGGTCGCCTATAGCGTTCATCAAGCCTTGATAGTTAACCTCTTTAGATAAATCAACGCCTCCAAGAGAAGACCCTTCACCGGCAACAACTTTTTGGTTTAAGGCTCTACTCAATATATAGTGTATATTAGATTCTCTATTTGTAAGATCATATCGAGCGCCTTCAAGCATCATGTTGAAAGCTTCTTCTTCTGTGTATCCCTTGGCTATAGATGACATAGAACCCTTACTGTTTGCTTCTAAAATCATTCTCTTTACATTGTTTATGTAATCAAGAGTAAGAGCGCCCTCATCTTTTAGGCTAGATATTTCATTATACATTTGGCTTATAAATTTAGGCTGTATTTTTTTGCTCTTAAACATTAACTCCATCAGAAATCCCAATTCTCTTGCCTGTTCCTGATCAAGTCCTTCAACAAGTTTAGAAACAATAGGTGCAAAATCTGGTTGAGATCCGGCAAATAAAACTCCCAAGGCATTTGATGTCATATCACCGTGCCTTGATATAAGTTCAGATATTTGAGAAACATTTTCTATCAAGTTTTGCGATACACGTACATTTACTTCATTGCCAGCTTTTTCAAACGCAGTTTTATATAGAGATAAAAATGCAGACAAATTTTCTTCGCTTTGTATATTTGTTGTCTTAAGGAAATTGTTTATCATCTCAGATGCATAGATGGCGTTTTCTACATAATTTTGTCTGCCAGCCCTACTAGCGTTTGTTATTATCTTTTCAAGAGATGCCATACCAGCTTTTGTATGTTCTGGTATAGAGTCTTCAAAGAATTTATTTAAGTCATCGAATATTCTTTCTGGGTGTACATCTTGAACGTCTCCTATACTGACTATGTTTCCGCTTTGATCCTTTGCTAATGTCATCCCGTATTTTTGACCTATCACAGTCAACTTTCTTTTCTTCTTTTTTGTTCCGACGGTTATTACAGTTCCTTCTGAAAAACTCTCAACTTGGTGTAACATATCTTTGTAAGAATATTCTTTCCCATCGACGGTTATTGTATCCATACCAAAGTATTCTTTACCGATAAAGGCCATCTGTTTGGCTTTATCTGCGTTAATAGAATCTGTTATTTCATCCGGCAAAATTTCTTTTAATGCTACCTCGTTTATATCAAATTCGCCAGGGTCTCTGCCTTCTGCTATCCAGCTTCTCAAAAACATACTTTCTATAAATTCTTCGTCTTTAGAGGCTTTGGGGATTATTCCGCTGGCCACAGCTTTGAAATAAGACGCCTTGGCCTCTTCCGAACCAATACCAATTCCTATAGCTCTTGACACAGAACTTTTTATTGACCGCAGTGTAGCCAAGTCATTGGATAGTTTTGAATAACCGGATGTGCCTTTTTCTAATCCCAATAACTGATCTTCAATTTTTATTTCTTCACTTTCTAGCTTGTCTAAAATGTTATATCCAGTTTTAATAGCTTTTTCAACAGCTGCTTCAGAATCCAAACTTGAGTATCCAACTGATCTTGTCTTAAACTTTGTTTCTGATTTTACTATTTTTGGTATAACGGTTTCTCTGACGTCTTCAATTTTTGGTATTGTTGGATCTAATTCTGAATATACTGGAGTACCTTTAACAGGAGTAGATGACAAAGCTTCTTTCTTTAAGTAATAATCTTTTCCTTTTTTAAGTTTGTCTGAAGACCAGCCTGTTCTAGACTGTCTAATTGGCATATATTTTCCTTTGGTATCTTTGTAACCTTCCGAATACTTATAATAATTCATCTTTATTTTTTCTGATTGTTTTATGGAAGAATTAATTGACGATCCTCCACTAGATTTTTCTGCATTTGCTCTTATATATGCATCGTAAGCTTCTTCTCTTTCTCTTGTAACTTTTATTCTTTTTAAATTAGAGCTTCCTCCACGTCCGTAATTGTTGACTTTAATATCCAAGGGTTGTCTTATTGAAACATAAGATTGTTTTGGATCGTAAAAATGTTCTAAAATAAATTCACGTTGTGATTCGTTAGAAGCAAGGTCTACAGTTATTTTACCGGCACTCCTGTTGATACCTTCTAGTGATGCCTGCCTTTCAGATATATCTCTGGCCTGTATCAGTTTGTGTACATTGTATTTTTCTATGGTATCGTTACTGATATTTCTGTAATATGTATAATCTCTCCAAGCCTTTTCAAAAGCTGTATCCTGTACCTCTCTTGTTTCGGCAAAAGCGTTAGCGGACTTATTGGGGTCCAATCCCATGAACCCAGCTTGCCTTGTTGATTCAAGAGCCAATTCACCGACATAAAATATTTTAAACTTCTTATAAGCATCGTTAATTCTAAAATCTATACCAAACTCTCTAGCTTCGGCGTTCATCTTAATTGATAGAACTTGCGCTATTCTATCGTTGTTAGGAATGTTATAATGAGAAGGCATTTTAACAATGCCCTTTACAGTGGGGACTGTCTCTTCTCTATAATCATCAAAATTTGCATATTCTATATCTACAGCTCTTTTGGTACTGGAAATTCTTTTGTGCTTCTCGGACAACAAAAGTAGTCTTGCTCTTGATTCTACAAATTCTTGCCTTAGCTCATTGCTATAATTTTCTTTCTTCTTATATAAAACGTTTTCATACCATTGTTTTTCTTGTTCTAAAGCTTGTTCCATTTCATCTTCAGATAAATTTGCTACACTTTTTCTGATTCTTTCATATATACTTTTTTCTGTTATTTCTCTGGCTTCTCCAGTCAACTGATTTATGTTGCTAAAAACTTCATAAGATGGATCATCTGGATTTAGTCTATGCATCTTTTCACTTACAAGCTTAAATAGGTCAAAATAACTATCTGCGCTTTCAAAATATGTTTTCTGATTTCTTTCTATGACCTCATCATAAATTACAGTTGATCTCAAAAGTTTCCTTATAAAAGACTTTTCTGATTCCAGAGTAAAATTACCCTGTTTTATAACTTCTTCAAACAGCTTATCATTCAAAGTATTACCGGCGTTTTTGTTTATTTCGTTTAGGTTTATCGTCTTTATTATCTCTCTTACTTTTGTTTCTAGATCAAGACTAGGCATAGATCCAAATTTGTTTTTAACTATACCGGCTGTTATATATCTCATGCTTTCTATAACGTCTTCACCGACATTCTTTGGTTTCTTTATATCGAACATACTCTCAAACAGTACCGAGCTAAGCTGTGAAGAACTTTTGTTTTTTGATATCGAGGTAGTGAATATAGTCTTCATTAGATCGTTGAGATCTTTTTGGTCTATATCGCCTTTTTCAGCAAGCTGGTTAAGTACATTAGATAAGTTTTCTATTTGGGATTGGCTCCAATTAGAGCTCTTTGCATTGTTAACTATTTCCTGAATTCTTTTAGAAACATCTTCTGTTTTACCACTTTTGCCAGAAATTATTTTGGACAATCTTTGCTCAAATATTTCAGAAAACTCTTGTGCCTTTGTACTCATAGACATACTTTTTATGTCTTTAACTCCTATTGAAGTTATGCTTGGTCTGAACATAACACCTGAATCTGTATCTACAAACTCACCGGTTATACCTTCAAGATTTACAGCTCCTATGCCTTTCATATCCATAGACTTGAAAATATTCAAATCGGACATTATAACGCCCTGACCAGCATCAATTCTTGAAGATATTACTTTTGATAACGCTGATTTGGCATCGTCGAGAGTTTTTATACCGGCTGTGTCCCCGCCAAACCCTTTTATTACACCGAGCATTCCCTGCAGTCTAATGGCATTCGAAACATTGGTATTTGTCTTTTCGTATATTGGGGCTATTGCTTTATATACTTCTCTGGTCATTTCTATATCTACGTCAGCACTGTGCGCACCACCAACTACCTCTTTAACTATTCCTTTTACGCGCAATGCGTTGTATACGTTTTCGAGAGTTAAAGAACCGGAACCGCTACCGAACGAAATACCGTAAGTCTTTTCTATACTACCTTTTGAAGCGATAAGCATTTTATACACGTCAACAATTTCAACGTTATCTAATGAATTTACTCCCGCGTTTTTCAAAACAGGTATATCAAAAGACTCAATGTTGTACCCTATCAATCTTTTGGCGCCAGAAAATTGTCTGTTGATATCGTTTATGTTTGATATTACATTGTCACCGGCCTTTTTTCCATGTATGATCTCTCTTATATTTTCGGCCTGTGCCACAATTTGTGACTTTTTAACCGGAAAGTCCAATGACCTTTCGGCGTCTTTTATTATATTCCCGTCTTTATCTACAAATTGAAATGTTGTAGAATAAGATTCGGATTTACCAGATCCTTTAACAATACCTAGTTGCGTTATATAGTCGGTATCTTTATATCTCGTGGTTTCAACGTCAAAGAAATAATCCGTGTCGTTTACTTCTGCAGCAGCTCTAACCTTTACCTTTTTTGAAGTAAACAAATCTGTTATGTGATTTATTCTTCTCTCAAACGATTTTGCTACTTGTTCTACGTCAGCGGACTTTTTACTTAATTCAGAAGCATCTATTGGCAGTTCGTTATAACCTGCCTTTATCATAAAACTCTTTTCGCCGATACCCATTATATTGCCGGTTATTTCAAATACTGCTATTGAGTCTTTTGTAAAAAGTTTCGGATTTTTTAGTACTTTATCAACGGAAGCAACCTCAAAATTAGCCTTGTCTTTTGCTGCATCACCGCTTTGGAATCCCAATAGTCTTGCATTCAAAGAAGATACACCGGCATTATTTGCGTATATCAAATGGCCTTTGCTGAAAGTTACACCGCTACCGGCGTTACCCAATATAGGCTCAGCCGTTTCTTCAAACATTTTTGTGGATTTGTTGTAGTATAGATTAGGAAAAACGGCAGATTCTATTTCTACTCCGCGTTCTAGTTCTTTTAAATTATCTGCCAAAGAGGTTATTTTCTGTCCGGCAAAAGTGTCTGGCAAAAACTGTTTGTTTATATTTATAAATCCTGTGTCGTCAAAAGCCAAGCCTTCTTTGCTAACCAAATTATTAAGAGAATCCTGACCGGCATAGCCAGAAACACTGTATGTGATAAAATTATTTTTTTTGGAAAATTTAGGAACAAAGCCTTGGTCTATCATTTGCCAAAGTTTTGATGCGCTTTCGGTTGTAGTCTCTCCTCTTAAAAAGCCGTAGTTTTGTTTGAAAAACTGAATGCGCTGACTTCCGCCAAATGTTCTTCCAAAATTTTCTTTTACCCTGAAATACTGAATTATTTCGTCAAATTTTATTCTATCGTCTTCGTTTAGTATTTCAGCGTTTATAGCACGTTGAATTTTATTTAGAAGGTTATCATCTATTTTAAAATCTTCAATAGCCATATTATTATCTCCTGACGTAGGTTATGTTTGCACCGTTGTATTGTGGCGCAACAGAATGAGATATGACCGTACCGCCCTGCAGCGCGGCCAGTCCGTTTATAGCGTGATAGGTAGCTAATACATCTGTCACTTGAGGATAAGAATTGCCGTATATCTTAGATGTATCTATCAGCGTAGATACCGCGGACCTTATGTCACTAGAATATATTTCAAACTTTGAATAGTCTCTGAAGTTGTTTATCGCGTATAATGTACGCAACTTTTCCGTGTCTATATACTGGTTGTAGCCTTCCCAATCTGGGCTTTCGGCAAATTGCCTGGCATAATTTTCGTAGTCCGACATGTCAACATTAAATGCGTTCGGTGATAACATTTCACCGCGCGTTTCGGCCTCTATCGCCTGTTCCTTTAAAGACCAGAAATGCTGCAGAAATTCCTGCATATAAGGTGGAGTCTTGCTCAATATATCTTCACGTCTGGAGACGGGCGCGTTAACGAATTGCTCAAAGTATTCACGCTCTATGCGCGGTAACGTTCTGGCCGCATGTTCAACGCTTCTGGCGCTAGTGGTGCCTAACATAGTCCTGCTGTGCCCGCCGTACATCTGGTTCTTTTGTTCCTCTATAAGGTCAAATTTGGCTTCTGCTTCCCAGCGTTTACGTGTTTCAGACGGCACCCATCCTTCAGGAGTAACCATAGAAACTATTCCGCCAAACGTGCTTCCTACAATACCACCCAAAGCTCTGGCTGGCATATTTGTACCTGTCATAAGACCGAGATAACCGCCGTGCATCATAGCAGACGCCGGGTTTTGAGCGCCCATGTTGTACATTATAGGCAACAGGAAGTCGCTTACGGGGTTCTGCCACAGCCTTCTCTTTTTGCCGAAAACGACGTACCTGTCATAACTTTCTTCTGCGGATATCTGGCCAAAGAATTTTTCGTGGAAAAAGGTATTCATGTGGGATATATTTTCCCAAAGCGAGCCTATTGCAGAATCACCCAAAGCGGCACGCCTGTTCATCCAGTTGCCTTCTAACTTCTGCATACCCTCATAATTTTTGGCTATATTTTCGTTCAATCCACCAATGATTACCGGCATTGTTATGTCCGTATCGGACTTGAATATGTAACGTTCAGATTCGTCTTCAGGCACCCTGACACTGACGGTGCTGCCACCCAAAGCTGCCATGTTTGTTTCCAATCTTTGCACATTAGTCTCTGCAATGGCGTAAGATTCAGCTATTGAAACGTCTTGCGTCTCGTATATCTTTCTGGCCACAGAATCGACATCAAAGTTTATTCCGGCGAGCTCTACCTGTATATTGCTTTCCCCGCCAGCCTCGTTGACAAGGGCAAACCTACCCTGGCCCAAATATGAACCCAGTTTTATTTCTTCTTCGACGAGTTTTTTGGAGAAGGCCTTTTCCCTGAAGTCGTAACGTTCGCGCTGCAATTCCGCGTTCTCTATAGACTGTTGTATTCGATATCTCTCGTCGTATTCGTATTGGCCTATATTTTCCTTCATTCTTCTTTCTGCAGCCTGAGTAACGTACGAATAGGGCGCGATATTTTCCATTATGAGGAATCTGTCCAGAGGGCCGTAATTGTCGTACATCTTATGTGTGGCTTCATAACCAGGGCC
>Ga0116141_10001839_pt1 | contig 18336 bp, 9 predicted proteins | sample AD_UKC097_MetaG_FD_89744 | JGI IMG/M metagenome (GOLD analysis project Ga0116141, IMG submission 89744) | Active sludge microbial communities of municipal wastewater-treating anaerobic digesters from USA - AD_UKC097_MetaG | ecosystem: Engineered > Bioreactor > Anaerobic > Digestate | place: USA...
GGCGAGAGAGAGACTGCTATCGAAGGCGGCATTTCCTCCGTGGGCCCGATGCTTCACTGCGTTCAGCATGATAAGGGAGGCTTCCACCGATTGGTCACTCTGATGCTTTCCCTGGCCTTGGCATGCGTAGCGAGCGGAGAACCGTTGAAGCTGGACGAGCGGCCGGCCGAGCCTGGAACCTGGGGCTATCGACCCGACGCAGGCAGCATCTCACAGACGGACCCGCCGAGCTTCAGTTGGCGGCCACAGGCGGGATTGACGTGGGAGATCGAGTGCGCCCGCGATGCGAGCTTCGCGGACCCTCTATACAGAGGCGAGGGGATCGAGTTCAACGTGCACTGTCCGCCGAGAGCATTCGGGCCGGGCAGTTATGTGTGGAGATATCGGGGGAAAGACGCACAGGGGCGTGTTACCGCGTGGAGCCAACCGCGGGCGTTCGCTATCGCCCAGGACGCCGTGCAGATGCCGCTACTTGTGCGGGACGAGTTGCTCGCGAGGATTCCCAAGACGCATCCCCGGCTGTTCCTTCGCCCGGAGAACCTGGATCGGCTGCGAGAGCTGGCTCGGGGCGAGTTGAAGGACCAGTACCTCGCTCTCGTGAAGGAATGCGACAAGCTCCTGGCCAATCCACCTTCGACCGAGGAGCCGCCGAAGTACCCGCCGGGGACGGAGACCAAGAGCGAGGAATGGCGACGAATCTGGTGGGGTAATCGCACGTACACGATCAAGGCCCTCGACGGCGCGGCGACGCTGGCCTTCACGCGCTTGCTGGGCGGCCCGGAGAAGTACGGCCAGGAGGCTCGTCGAATCCTCCTCGAATGCGCCGAATGGGACCCGAAGGGCAGCACAGGCTATCGTTACAACGACGAGGCCGGCATGCCGTACAACTACTACTTTGCGCGGACCTATAGCTTCGTCAACGACCTGCTCACCGAAGACGAAAAGACCGCCTGCCGCAAGGTGATGAAGACTCGCGGCGACGAGATGTACAGACACCTCTGCCCTCGTCATCTCTGGCAGCCCTACGCGAGCCACTCGAATCGGGCGTGGCACTTCCTCGGCGAAGTCGGCATCGCGTTCCTGGGGGAGGTCGAAGGGGCTGAGGATTGGGTGTGGTTTGCGACGAACGTCTTCTTCAATGTGTACCCCGTCTGGAGCGACGCCGACGGCGGCTGGCACGAAGGCTCCTCATACTGGGCCAGCTACCTCACCCGCTTCACGTGGTGGGCGGATGTCATGCGGGAGGCCATGAGAATCGACGCGTACAAGAAGCCCTTCTTCGCAAACGCGGGCTACTACGCGATGTACCTGATGCCGCCGGGCAAGCAAGGCGGCGGCTTCGGCGACCTGACCGCGAACAAGACCGCCCAGTCCAACGTCCCGCTGATGAGCGTCCTCGCCGCCCAGGCCCAGAATCCGTACTGGCGGTGGTACGTCGAGCAGCAAGGGGGCCCCGTCCCTACGGGCGGCTACATCGGCTTCATCAGAGGCCAACTGCCCAAGGTGCAGGCCAAGGCCGCGAATGACCTGCCCGCGTCGCGTCTCTTCGAGGGTACAGGCCAGGCCTGCCTCAACACGAACATCACGAACGCGGACGACAGCGTGCAGGTGGTCTTCAAATCGAGTCCCTTCGGCACGCAGTCCCACGGCTACGAGTCGAACAACTCCTTCCTGCTCTGGGCCTACGGCCAGCGGCTCCTGATCCGTTCGGGCTACCGCGACATCTACGGCAGTGACCATCACAAGAATTGGATGTGGTCTACCCGCTCGACAAACTGCATCACGATCGACGGCCAGAACCAGAGGAAGCACACAGTCCAGGCCCAGGGCAGAATCACGGCGTTCCTCACCACGCCACAGGTGGATGTAGTCATCGGCGACGCAAGCGGTTCGTACGACCCGCCGGTCGAGCAGTTCAAGCGAGCGATCCTGTTCGTCAAGCCGGACTTGATCGTCGTTTACGACCGACTGAGAGCGAGCGAGCCCTCAACCTACGAGTACTGGCTCCACGCGATCAACGAGTTCAAAATCGGAGACCGCCAGAACATCACAACGCAAAACGGCGACGTAACCTGCGACATCACCTTCCTGACACCGCAGAACCTCACCTTCACCCAGACCAACGAATACGACCCGAACCCGCGCGAGCGCATCAAGCTCCGCGAATGGCACCTGACGGCCAAAACAACCGAGACGCGGCAGGATATGCAACTTGTCACGCTCTACCACCCGTACAAGATCGAGAGGAAGGCGGAATTCCAAGCCACACTGGAGTCATCGCCGCAGGGCTACGTACTGAAAGCCACCCCATGCGGAAGCGAACTGACCGCGTTGCTCCCGGCCGACAGCAGCGCCGCGATCAAGCTCAGACTCGAACGTCGGGGGGACTCGGCGCAGATCATCGAGCTTGGTGAGTGATCTCGGTGCCAATCCGAGTTCATCTGGCGAGAAAAAGAGGTACTCTATCTCCAGGAGACTCCATCCGTGGCCCACAACGCCACTACCAAGACTGTTGCAGTCAGGCACATCCATGAGACGAGAATGTGACCGACCGGAATCGGACGAGCCGAATTTCCGCATGTCCATCTGGGGCGATACCAGAAGAGCAACGTCGCCGCCGTCACCTCGCAGAGAACGCCGGTCATGTTCGGCAGCAAACCAATTCCGGGCACCAATTGGTTCCAGTCGAAGCTGAACCACCCGACAAGACTCGGTAGAACGAGAAAGAGCAGCAATGCAAGGACTCTCGATCTCCCCTTGAGCCGGTCTGGACCGAGAACGACAGCTTCCACGCGGATGAACACGGCGGTACTGAAGAAGAACACTGTGGCGAAGAAGATCAAGGCTCCTCCAACAAGAAGTACCCACCGAATCGCCAGGTCTTCGGGAGGCTGCGGCCCACTCCACAGCAGCCAAATGATCCTGCCTATGTCTCCCGAAGGATCCGGGTGATAGGCGTTCCAGAGGACATAGGAGATGCCGTCGATCAGACAAGTGAAGGAGACAACGAGCAGCATCAGTTGGACGTGAGGCTTCGGCGAGACAATGAAGGCGAATCCCAGGAGCATCCCGCCAAACACCAGATTTGCGATGATGCCGGAAGCCGAGAAGAAGATGTGGTGCGAAAGCGGTGCAGATTCCGGCAATTCGCTATACGCCCAGCCCATAGCATCCCATTTCAGCACGAATCCCGAGAACTCCCCACCGAGGAGCATTGCACAGAATCCGTGCCCAAGAATCTCATGAACGGCGGTGCTCAGGATCGCTGAAACGTACAGCGCCGGCAGGACAAATAGAGCCAAGGCAACCGCCTGCGTGACCGGGCGTCTTTGCTGGACGCACTCCATCATGGCGAGCCTCTACAACCTGAGCCGAGGTCGGCGGCGTCCATCTCGGGGCTCACGGCCACCCGCCAGCTTGACCCGCGTAGGATTCTCGTCCCGCACACCCGCCTCTCTGTCAAAATCACGTTTTTCAGTGTCCATGGTAAACCTCCAGGGCGGGATTGTACCTGACGGCGCAAGTCCGGACAAAAAGAAACCTCTGGCTCGCGGGACTTCACAGCCCACGAGACAGAGGTGATGTTTCAATGTCACAGATCTGGAAACGGTTTGAATCTTCGCAACCCGACGGCGGGTCACGGACCGTCTCGATCCCCCGATGCCCCCCGCACCTCGCTGACAAACCTCAGCAGCATGTTCATTTTGTTCCGGACCTTCACCTTGCGATAGATGTTCCGGATGTGCGCCTTGACCGTTCCCGGCTGGATGCGAAGCTGCCTGGCGATGCTACCGTGCCGCAGCCCCTGGCAGACCAGGTCGGCGATTTGCACCTCGCGCGGCGTCAGCTCATAGCGATGGGACAGATACAGCCAGTGCGAACGGTCGAGCAGCCCCAGGGATCGCCCGCGATCCGGCCTCTCCGCACGTGCCAATCCGTCGCCGAACGGCTTGTCCGATTGCACCATCTCTACCGGCCCTTCTGCAATTGCTCGAGATCCAACCTGGCCCGCGTCCAGTCGTCCGTCTCTCGGATGCCCGCGAAATCCTCCGGAGTGAAGCGTGTCTTCAGCTTCTCCATTTCCTCTTCCAGCGCCAGGGCTTCCCGGAGCACCTTGATCGCATGCGTCTTGCGTCCCGCAGCGGCGTGATCCTCTGCCAGTTGGACGTTCTTGCGATTGAGAAGCAGAGCCTGCCTGAAATGCTCGAGCGCCTCGCTTCTGCGATTCAAGTCGGCAAACGCTCTCGCGAGATGAAAACGCGGCGCCGCGGACTGCGGTGATTCCTTGGGAAACAGCGCGATGCACTGGGTCAGGTCTTTGATCGCCTCGTTCAGGTTGCCAGAGCGGTAGTGTATCACGCCCCGGGTGTCCAGGAGATCCATGTAGTCCGGCAACAGTGCAAGCCCGCGGTCGGCCAGGGCAAGCGCTTCCTTACGCGTCGCGGGCGACGCCGACGGCGACTCGCACAGAAGCCAGGCCAGGTTGTTGATCCCAATCACGTTGTTCGGGTCCAGGGCGAGAATCCGACGGTTCAGTCCGGTGGCCTCCTCATCCCGTCCGGCATCCTGCACCAGCATGGCCAGCAAGACCATCGTGGGCACGGAGTCGGGATTCTCGTCCAGGATCATTCGCAACTGATCCTCCGCCATCTGAAGGGCGGCCCTGTCTCCACTGGCAGCCAGAAGCCGGGCGATGTTCGTCGCCGTTTCTGCATCCTCTGGATTCGCGTTGCGCCAGCGATTCACGAGCTGGTTGACCTCGGTCCACCGCGCCTGCCTTCGAAGCAGTCCGGCCAAGGTCATCACCGGGGTCGGATCATTCGGATCGGTAGTGATGAGCGTATCAAACAGCGTCCTGGCCTTCTCTTCCTGCCCGTTGCTGTATAAGGCGGCCGCCAGCGCAATCTCGCAGCGGCGGTGCGAGATTCCGGTGAAACTCGGCAACTTCTCCTCCAGCAACGCCACGGCCTTCTCCGGACGATCCGCACGGGCGTATGCATCGGCCCACTCGATGAAGATCCCGACATCATCCGGATACGCCTCGGCCAGTCCTCGCAAGGTCGTCTCCGCCGCCAGCCCGGGGGTCAATCTCTTCTCCGCAATTGCCTTCAGCAGAAGCAGGTCCTTGTTCTCGTCGTTATGCGCCAGGCCTCGCGTGGCAATATCCAACGCACGCCCGAACTCCTCCTGCCCCAGTTCGAGCTGTGTGGCCACCCTCCATGCGTCCACATTCTCCGGGTGATCGCTCGTAACCTGCCGCAAGAGGGCCCGTGCCTCCTCAACAGCCGGGCCCGTGCCCGCCATCACGAGGAGTTCAGCCTTCAAGACGCTCAGTTCAGGGTCCTTCTTGTCCCCCTGATCGGCCTGGGCCTGCACAAGAATGCCTTCGGCCTCGCGCATCAGCGACTGCTTCTGGGAGGCGGTAAACACTCGGATCGCCAGCTTCTGAACCGACAGTTTCTGGACGGACGGCTTTCCCGACACCAACGCCAATGCCCGCCGGATATCCAAAACCGCATCGGAAATCCGACCCAGCGAACTGTAGACTCTTGTCCGGGCCACCCAAGGCTCCACATTCTCGGGTTCCAGGGAAACAGCCTGTCCGAGATCCTGGAGGGCCTTGTCGTTGTCCTTCAAGGCAAGGTGCACCTCCGCACGCAGCATGTACGCAACTGCGTTGTGCAGTTGATCGACCAGGCTGTCGCAGATCTGCATCGCTTTGTCCATGCTCCCCTGCCTCGCGTGGAGACGAATCTGCATACGAACAACCAGGATCAGATTGTCCAGGTCCGACTCCGGCAGCTTGGCCCTGAGATCGGCGAGGATCGCCTCGGCCTGGGCATACTGGTCGCGGAGAATGAGGACTCGTGCGTAGGACAGTCTGAGTCTCACGTCGTTCGGGTCCTGTTCGAGAAGCTCCTGTAGCGTCCCTGCGGCCGAGTCCAGATCATCGTGACTCAGGTCGTTGTCCACCTGCAACCGCTGGAGCGCCGGGTTGAGAAGCTCTTGTTGCTCGGCTCTGTCGAGGTGTTTCTGGGCTTCGCCGTACTGTCCCGTCCTGTGAAGCGCGCTGATCAGACGAACGAGAACCTGCGGACTGTCCGGCGCACGGTCATAGGCCTCGCGGCACATGTTCAGAGCCAGTTGCTGCTCTGCCGCCAGATCATAAACGTCCGCCAGAAGCAATCGACTCCCCAGATCCTCCGGATTCGTCGACAGGGCCTCCTGCAGGAGTTTGGTGATCTGGAGATAGGCGGGCAGCGCGCGAAGTGGGGCGGGATTTCGCTCCTTGGCCTTTTGGAGGGCCTCCTGCCATTGTCTGTCCTTGCTGCGAAGGAGCAGACTCGCCTGCTCGTACCGCCACAGGGGGCCGTCCTCGCCTTCGATCTTCTTGATCTCGTCAACGATCTGCTGGGACTTGGCGTCGTCCTGCTTCAGCGCATCACAGGTCAGCAACAATCGCTTGGGCTGGATTGCGCCGGGGTACTGCGCGACCAGATCCGTGAGCCACAGATAGCACTTCTGGTCCTCCTTCCACCGGGCATAGAACTCCGCGAGAATCAGGCCCACACTCCGGCGGGCCGGTGGCTCCTGGATCCTGGCAAAGGCGTCCTTCAGCACGCTCTCGCACTCCTGCTGTTGACCTTGTCGGTCCAGAAAGATGGCGAATGCCTGGACCGGCTCGGCAGCCTGGGGGAACTCGGCGATCGCCTCCTGGTACTTCGCGCGGGCCTCGGCCTCTTTGCCCTGGCTGCTGCAGAGCTGCGCTCGAAACAGCATGAGCCGAAGGTCGGAAGGGTATTTGCCCTCCAGATCGGTCAGCAGCGTCTCGGCCTCATCGATCTTGTTCTGCATGAGGGCAATCTGGACCCTCAGGAACTTGACCGGGAAGACTCCATCCGTATCCGTGTCGAGTTCGGCGGCCTGAGTCTCAAGATCACGCCAGGCCGCTTGCTTCGAATCCGCCGCCCCACTGCCGGCCTTCATGTAGGCACTGGCCCGCAGCGCAAGCAGCCTCGCCTCCAGTACCATCGGGGGATACCTGTCGGCGGCCTCCTGGACCCAGCGTGCTTCCTCCACCACCTTGGGCCAGTCTTTCACCTGAGTGTAGAGGCGTGCAAGCTCCGCGTGACTGATGAGGAGATCTGTGGGATTTCTGAGACTCTTGGACAGCAGGATCTGATGCTGAGTGATCGCCGACCGGTAGTCGCCCAGGCTGGCGTATGCGGATGCCAGCCCCCGGTAGGCCGTCACGAGCGTCTGTTCGCCGGCCCCGGGCAAGGAGACGGCCCGTTGCCAGTGCGTAATGGCCTCCGAGAGAAGGCCCCGTCTCTCAGCCGCCAGGCCTTGGAGAAAGGCAACGACCGGCGGATCGATCTCCCTGTTCCGCATCTGCAGGAGATAGTCGTCGATCGTGGCTTGGTCGGAGAGTTCGGCGCTGCCGTCTTCCTTTTGCGCCGCTGAATCGCTGGAGAGAATCAGCAGGCGCGTGGCCACGGGCATGAAGTCCCATGGATAGGCAGCCAATGCCTTCATCCCTTCCGTCGCAACCATCCGCATCATCGGTTTGTCCGCGGTCTTGATCGCCAGATCCGCCCATGCACCCCACAGGCCGGGCTCGCCCGGGTCGGTCGCCCGCAACGCCTCGAGCTGTTCCTTTGCCTTGTCCTGTTCGCCGGCCCCGATGAATCCGGCGATCAGGCGCAGTCGGATCGGCGGATTGGACAAATCGCACGTCGTGGCGTGGTCCAGATCCGCCATGGCCTTTGTCCGATCGCCCTGCCCGAGGAAGTACGTCGCCCTCGCGACATAGGCGAGTGCCGACTTGGGGTTCCTGGAGACCGCTTCGTCGAACCATTTCCCGGTGTCACCGGCCATTTCAGGCCGGATTTCAGCAAGGATCTCGGGCTGGATTTCGGCGATGCGACCCATGAACTCATAGGCCAGAATCTCGTTTGGATCTGTCGTGGCCGGATCTGTCTTTTTGGCGTATGCGTCGATGACCTTCACGTACTCCTTCGCAGCCGCCCGGTAGTCCTTCTGGCCGGGCCGAACGCCGGCCTCGTAGAACAAGGCTTCCGCGAGCATACGACGCAGGGCCGGATCGTCTCGCACCTCGAGGTGCTTCTGCGCGGTCAACTTGGCCTCACCGATGCTCGAAAAGCTCAACATCGGCGGAGTCAGGTACACCTTGACAAGACGCTTCGCCGTGTCTACGTCCTCCGGATGGTCGCGAAGCACCGCCCGATAAGCCTGAATGGCCAGTTGGACACTCCCCCCGAGGATGGGCCGTTTCCTCATCTGGGCATCGGCATATCTGATCAGCGCCTCCGTGTCTTTGCCGTTCACCGTCAGATGGCGGCCGTACTGGTCCGCCGCCTCATCCCAGTTCTTCTGTTCGTAGGCCTTCTCCGCCCGTGCCAGGGCCTGTTCGGCCCGCAGACGCTTCTGCCAGTGGTGCAGCGTGCCGGCCGCCACGACAAAGACGGCCGCCGCCACGACCAGGACGATCGCCAGTTTCCAATTGAAGTATCTCGTTGCCATTGATCCGTCCTTTCCAACTGGAGCAGGAGGCCTTCGCGTGGCTGCCGGGAGGGTCCGTGTTCCGAGACAGACAGCTCAGAACCTGGCCCCGGCAGAGTGCTCGCGCCTTCCTCTCAGAACTGACTCACGAAGTTCTCCACCATCCTTCGGAACGTCCGCCAGCAGATCCACAGATCCAACCTCGGCGAGAGTCCCCGAACATATTGCGTATCGTAGTGAATCCATTCCTGGAAGTCCTTGTTTTCCGCTCGAGTCCGCCGGACCTGCCACAGACCGGTGATGCCCGGACGTACCGAAAGCCTGGCGTCTCGCCATGAAGGACACAGCGTGTTCTCCGATTCGGGCGATGGCCTCGGGCCGACCACACTCATCTGCCCGCACAGCACATTGAAGAACTGCGGAATCTCATCCAGATACGTCTCACGAAGGAATCGGCCCACCGTGGTAATGCGAGGGTCATCAGCCATCTTGAACTGGGGACCGTCCACTTCGCAGACGAACCGCAGCTTCTCCTGAATCTTGTCGGCCCCCTGCCTCATCGTGCGAAACTTGATACAATCGAACAGTCTGCCGTGGAAGCCCTGTCGCTTGTCCCGGAAGAAGACCGATCCCGGGGAGCTGATTCGCACGGCCAAGGCAATCACGGGGAAAACAGGGGCGAACAGGGTCAACACGGCGAGGGCCGCCACCACGTCCACGGCTCTCTTGAGACACCGCGCATAGGAGAGCTTCGACCATGACCGGAATGCATCTTCCTTCCTAGTGCACGCACATGCGAAAGCGTATCCTCTCCTGTTCGTTTTCCCGCTGGCATCCTGTCCGGACGCCGTAGCCAGGCAACGCCTGACCACGCGGCCGGCGTCCACGGAAACGCGGGCCCCCACAATGGCGGAATCCACCATGGCGCCGCGGCCGACGACGCTGCCGTCGCAGAGGACCGCGGGCCCCACGATCACCGCGCCGGGTTCGACAATCACCTGTCTTCCAAGCAGAACCGGACCCAGGAACCGGGGCGGATCGCAGGCAGGACCCTGCTCACGATGAGGCGCGCCATCGGGCGCACCTGCGTGGTGAGAGTCTCCATTGAGGGACCGCGAATCCAGACCCGCGGCACACACGGCGAGAATTCCCTCTTCGGACGCCAGATCGAAAGCCGATCCGGCGACATCAATGGCCCCTATCTTCACACCTTGCGCCCGGCACTTGTCAAGGAGCGTATCGAAAGACCCCAGCAGATTCGGCCGGACCACCGTCTCGAACACACGGGGCCGGACGAGGAGATGGTGGGGCCAGCACGCCGGCACCAGTGTCCGTGCGGCCGAATCCGAAAACAGACGCCGGAACCCGACCAAATCATTGCTCGGTATGAGCCGCACTCGCTCGCGATAGGCGAGCAACTCCGAGGCGGCGTTCACGGCAATCACATCGCCGTCAGCAGCCAAGACAACGCGTGTCAACAGCTCGTGGTTCAGGCATGTTGCGAAACGCCCGTCCGTGACAACAATCCACGGAGCATTGGCTTGAACGCCGGATTGCCCGATCCTGCTCGATGCGAAGTCGTCGTGAGAGACTCTCGACGGCTTGTCGGCAGGTAGATCCGCACACCACGAACCAGGAACAACCCACAGTGCATCTCGCGGACTCGTCGACTCGGTCACATCGACGCTCGGAACACCGCCGCCACTGCGCCACAGACGGTCCGCACCCTCCAGAATCGCCTGACCCAGCGGATTCGTGGACAGCGCGTACCGCAGCAGGTTCTTCCTCCCGCCGGTGCTTGCGTCTCCGTGCTCTCGAACAACGATCAAGTGCATAGTCAAATTGAATTGCGCTCCGGTCCGATGCTTCGCCGTCAGGGCTCACGCCTCGGGCGGATGCTCTGCTCCGGCCGAACTGGCAGACGACAACAGCATCTTCTTGGGCTTGCCGCTCTTGTGGCTCGACTGCGTGTTTCGGGATCGATACGTATAGGAATGATGGTACAGGCCCTGATCCACGGGAACGTTGCTGAGGACCGCTCCCAGGATGCGCGCCCGGATACGGGTGAACCGCTCCTTCGCCTCCTTGAGGTCAGGGGCTGTCGTTTGACCCGCGAAGCTGACCAGGATAACCGCGTCGGTGAGTTTGGCCCACACGAGGGCATCGGGGAAGGCGAGCGTCGGCGGGCTGTCCACGATCAGGTGGTCGTACTCGCGGGCCAGCCTCTCCATCTGCTCGGCGGCCGTGGACGAGGTCAACAGCTCGTAGGCGTCGCCGAGATATCGTGGGTTGGCCGCCAGAACGTGCAGGCCGCTCGTCGGCAGCACGCACACGATCCCGGAGGGGTCGTCTCCGAGCAGCACGTCCTGCAATCCGCCCTCGTTGTTCAGGACGTTGAGCATGTGTCCGATATCGGGCTTGCGCAAGTCCCCGTCGACCAACAGCACCTTCTTGCCGGCCTTCGCGAGACTTGTCGCCAGGTTCACCGCGAACGTCGTCTTGCCCTCCCGCGTGCCGGCGCTGCTGACGATGAGTCTCTTGGGTATGCCGCCGTTGTACAGCAATCCGAGGTTGGTTCGAATCGTCTGATAGTCGCCGGCGATCTGCTCCGCAAACAAGGCCGGCTTGATCGTCCGGGAGCTGGTGGTGGTCCCGAGAATGGGAAGGTCGGTCTGCCGGATGATATCCGCCGGCGTCTGTAGCGTCTTGTCCATCTTGTCCCGCAACAGCGCCAGTCCCACGCCGCACGCCAGGGCGCCGAACACGGTCACGCCCGCAAGCTTCAAACGTTTGTCGTCCTCGTCCGCCAGCGAAGAAGAGCCCAGTTCGACCCGAGGCCGACGGTCCTGCTCCATGTTGAGCATCGCGATGCGCTGAGTCACCGCGTCGAGCAACTGCGCATTCCGCCTCAGGTCCTCGTCAGAAGTCCGCACATCCAGTTTGCTCTGCGCGACAATCGTCAGTTTCTTGTTCTCCTCATCCAGCATCTGGCGGACCTGGGCAATGCGAGTTTCGATCTGTCTGAGCTCCTCCGGAGCCCGCTTCTGCCGCAGCTCGACCGCCTCGTCCAACCGTTTCTGCCAACTGGCGTCGAATTCCAGTCCCATCTCCTCTTCGCGCTGCCGGAGCTGCTCCTTCAGTGCATCGAGCACCGCCTGCCTCTGCTGGAGGGCCGGGTAGGCGGCCTTCTGCGTCTGCTGAGCGACGATCAAATCCCGCTCCATCTGGACCACGTTGGTGGTCAGTTCCTTGACCCTGGGATCGGCGCTGATGTAGGCCATGCGAGCGGTGACAATCTGTTCCGGCGTCACCTCGAGCGGCCTGTTCGGATCATACGCGAGGACGTCCCCTTCGGCCTTGATCCTCTGGGCTTCGAGCCGCAGCAATTCACTCTGCAGCAGAGCCAGGCGATCCGTCAACAGCCGCTGGCTCAGGCTGTCATTGGGATCGAGCATCGCCGCGGGGTTCTGTCGCGCTGCATCCTCCAGCTTCCTGCGGCCTTCGTCGATCTTTCCTCTCAGCTCCCTCTGCTGGGCTTCCAACTTGCGGAGAAGGTCCTGATCGGCATCACTGGAGTTCTTCTGGAAGTTCGCGACGTAGTTGCGCAGGAACGAATCGACGATGGTCTTGGCCTCCTCGAAGCTGTAGCCCTTCATCGTAACAGCCATGAGTTCCGTATTAGGAAGATAGGCTGCAGTGATCACCTTGTCGGCGATCGCCTGCCTGAGGATCTGTCCGGGATCAACGTTCCGGCTCCTTGGGGAGATCTTCCTGACGAGGGCCTCGACGCGACTCCGGGGCTTTCCGCTGAAGAAGGCCAGCCCCCGCGGCACCAGATCATCAAGGACCGCATTGAGACTGCTCGGATGGTTCATCAGATTGTGGGCCTCCGTATTGACGAACCACGCGTAGTTCGAGACTTCGCCGGTCAGCGGCTCGCCCGTCAACATGCTCGGCACCGTCTGCTTGATCTTGACGGCGCCCTGCACGACGTACTGGGGCTCGACAAGAAACCACACTGCAGGCAATCCGATGGCGCAGAGCACAATCGCCGTGGCCAGCACGATGTACCATCGCTTCCGTATGCTCTGCAGCGCGTTCGTCGTTGGGGGCTCCTGGACCTCGACCGGCGGCTCGTAGACCACCGGCTTCTGCTCGATCACCTGATCCAGATATTTCTCGAGGTTATTCATAAATCGATTCTCCCACTACTAAGGGTCTGGTACATGCTGAGGCTGTCGCCGGGAGATGATGGCCGGCTCGAATTCCGTCGGAGGTGTGGTCAGCCGCCACAGCAGCCATAGTTCCCCCACCACCATCGCCAGTGCCAGAGGCATCATGGCGTATCCATCCCAATCGTGAATCCACTTTCTCCCTATCTCGCTCTGGATCACGGTATAGAGCATAGCCGTCACAACCAATCGCACGGTATTGCACAGCAGTGCGATCGGTACGCTGGACAACAAGACAATCAGTTTCTCCCACCACAAGCGACGCGTCAACAACACGACCAGCCCGCTGATCACGAAGAAGGCCGTGATCATCCTCAGGCCGTTACACGCTTCTGCGACAAAAAGCGGGACCCCCTCGATATCGATGGTATTGCCGTTTCGCACGACATCCCAGCCGCCCAGTTCCAGACAGAACACCGCGGAACTCGTCGACCATCGCTGCAACGGCAGCGAGATCGCCGCCTGAATCCGATTCGGCCAAGGCAACGTCAAACACAGGAACACCAATACCGGCCACAACTTCCGCAGGTACTGCCAGCCCGTGACGAGCAATACGAGCGCCGCGACCGTCAGAACCATGGACAATCGTTCGCCGGACTGATACATGTAGTACAGTCCCAGTGCCCGACACATCTGAGCGACCAGCACGGCGACGATGCCCCAGAACAATGCGGGGCGGGCCTCCACCGAGCCGATGTCCTCGCGCCGCGACCAGATGACATAGGCCGCAAGGAATGGAACCAGCGCGCCCGAGGAGTATTCATCGCTCGTACGCCACACCCGGATCATTTCGGAAATCGTAGGCCAGTAGGACCACAACAGAGCAACAAGGACGGCCACGCCTCCCAGGATCGCTGCTGCGTGTCTCCGCGGGAGTCCCGCTCCGTTGGCCAATCCCCCCATCCAGCGGTCAAGATGGGACCTCACGAACTCACCGACCCTGCTTACAGTGTTCTGTGGCAGGAGGGGCTCGCCCTCGTCGGGCCCCCGCGAAGTTGGGGCAATCAACACACGTCCGATAACAACAGCACCATCCGGCACACTCGCGCGGTATCCCAGAATCGATTCGCGAACCTCACAGCGGCTGCCCACAGAGGCCCCCGCCCACAAGGCGCTTCTAATCACCGCACTATTGTCCCCCACGACAGCATCTCGTCCGATGATTGCAGGACCAATCACAACGGCACCCTCCCGGACCTTCGCATGATCTCCAATTAGAGCCGGCCCCCAGATCCGGGCTCCCGGATGCACGGAGGCTCCCGTTCCCTTCGACACCGGCCCTCCTTGCGCATCCTCACAGGCGCCCGAACGTAGGCCGTCCGGCTCGCCGCAGTAGAGGAGCATTTCGACAGCGGCGATATACCCCTCTCGGTCCCGGAAATTCCCGACCTCCTGTTCCAGCACATGCGGACGCACCCGCCCGGCGGCGCGGACCACCGCCGGGATCACCCCCTCCTTGATATCGGAGTATCCACCGGCAGGGATATGAGCCAGCACCTGAGGCCCGCAAACAAATATCTCCGCCGGGGGACCGGGCGATTTGCCGTCCGGCCGTCCCGGGTTGAAAGCAACGGTCATGTCGGCGCCGCTGGAGCGGTGTGCCTCGACCAGGGCCCCAAGAGGAGGAGGCGCAGCCATACCGGCGGAGAGCACCAGGATCAGTTCCCCCGGGTCGGACGAAGCCGCGTCGCGGAGGCAGCCTCCCGTTCCGCCAATCGACTCCTCGGGCATCACGGTCACGGTCGGCCGGTCCCGCCGGCAGACGGACGCCACGTCTTCCGCCAGCGAAGCCTCGCAGCAGACCGTCGCATGCGTGATCCCTTCGGTCGCAAGATGATCCAAGAGCCGCTCAAGGGCAGTCCGATCCGCGATCGGCCACAGTGCAGCCGGCAGACGCGCAGCCAGCGGGCATCGCCCGAAATCGCGCCCGCCCACGAGCACTATCGTGCGGACATCAAGCCCCTGCAATGTGCATTTATCGGTCATCTGCTTCTGTTGATCGTGCCCGCTATCCCCCGTGTGGATTCCGGCGTCCAAGCCACAGCACAAGGGAACCCGTCAATTCCGTCGTATGGACCGTTCTCCGTAGCCATCCACCCCCGGCATATACATGAACGCGGGGCGTATCGTAACACCGCGACACGCCGAATTCCAGTGAATTCCGTCATGGTCAGCAGCGTTCCCCGGCCGTCACCGGACTCCCAAGACAAGGTCCGAATAAGTGCACCGCCGGCGAGCGCACGTCCGTATCATCGGCCGGTCGGACCATGAACATAATCTCCATTTCGATTTCAGCCGGCCCCGCGACTGTCCGCACCCGGGGGCTGGACTGCCTGTCGCAACAAGGAAGCCGGGCGACCCACGGCGACGTACTCGAATCCCGCTCGTGACAGATGCCCCGGGTCGTAGAGATTCCTGCCGTCAAAGACAACCGGATGCCTGAGCCGATTACGAATCGCCTCGAAATCCGGCGTGCGGAACTCCGGCCAGTCCGTCAGGACGACCAATGCATCACAATCGTCGAGCATTGCATAGGCGTCCTGATGGAACTCGACGGTCCCCTTCAGCGCGGCGGCCGCCGCCGGACTCGCCTGGGGATCGTAGGCCCGTACCCGCAACCCGGAATCCACGAACCTCCGGACGCAATGAACCGCGGGGGACTCCCGGATGTCGTCCGTATTCGCTTTGAACGCCAGTCCCCATACGGCCAGGACACAATCCGAGTGTCTGCCGCTGAAATACCGAACCACACGTTCGGCGAAATGGTCTCGCGCCGCCACATTGACCCGCCAGACGGCGTCAGCCAACGGCATCTCGACGCCGTTGGTTTGCCCCATGTGGATCAGAGCGTGGATGTCTTTCGGAAAACAACTGCCCCCGAAGCCGACACCTGGAAACAGAAACGCCGACCCGATTCGACGGTCCGCGCCAAGTCCCTGGCGGACCAGTTCCACGTCGGCGCCCATCTGCTCGCAGAGCAGAGAGATCTCGTTCATGAACGAGATCCGCGTGGCCAGCATGCCGTTGGCCGCGTACTTGGTCATCTCAGCCGACGCCGGGTCCATGAAGATGATCCGCTTGCTCTTTCGCATGAAGGGCTTGTACAACTCGGCCATGATGTCCCGGGCCCGCTGGCTGGTGGTCCCGATGATGATCCGGTCCGGCCTCATGAAATCCTCAACGGCCGCCCCTTCCTTGAGAAACTCCGGATTGCTCACGTAGTCAAAGGGGCCACTCGCACAGGATTGGATGATTCGGCTGAGGATCTCATGGGTCCCGACGGGCACCGTGCTCTTCATAACGATGACGCGGTAGTCCTTCACGTGCGAAGCCGTCTCGCTCGCAGCGGCATACACGCCGTGCAGGTCGGCGGAACCATCCGGCGCCATCGGCGTGCCCACCGCCAGGAAAACCATCTCCGAACAGCTCACACCGTCGGCCAGGTCCGTCGTGAAGCGAAGGCGTCCCGCCTTGGCGGTGCTGCGGACGATTTCCTCCAGACCCCGCTCATAGATGGGAATCACGCCGCGGCGCAGAGACTCAATTTTGCCGGCGTCGCTATCGACACAAGTCACGTGGTTCCCGGCTTCAGCAAGACAAGCCCCGCTCACCAGGCCGACGTATCCCACCCCGACGACGCACAGTCTCATGCCGCCTCCCGGGCGAAGAGCCACGTGCGTCCATCGACAGACACGGGCCGATTCATGGCGACGGCCGGGATCCCGGCAAATCTACCAGCAGATGCCGTGATACTTCCCTTCCCGAGTGGCCAGTGGCGCGATGCGGACCAGGTCCACCACGATCTGGTCGTCTCTCAGTCGTTCCACGAGGCCCTCGTACTCCCTCGCCCGGCTGCCGACCACAATCACCTCCCCATGATCGAGGACCTGGTCGAGACCGTCCACCATGAGGCTACAGATGTGGGGAATGTGGTTCAAGAGGTAGTCCCGATTGGCGCCGATCAGCTTGGCCATGTTGACGTTCTTGTCGTACACACGGAGGTCGTATCCCTTGCCCAGCAGCCGCTCGATCACATGGACCATCGGGCTTTCGCGAAGATCGTCCGTGCCGGCCTTGAAGCTGAAGCCCAGGATACCGATCTTCCTGCGGCCCAGCTCCGTGATCATCCGCAGCGCTGTCTCGATCTGCATCTGGTTGCTCGGCGTGATGGCGTTCAGAACGGGTAGATCAAGGTCTATCGTGCGGGCCTTGTGGGTCAGCGCTCGGACGTCCTTCGGCAGGCACGATCCGCCGAACGCGAACCCGGGTCTCAAATAGCAATTGGAGAGATTGAGCTTCGTGTCCCGACAGAAGATATCCATGACCGCATGGCTGTCGATCGCAAGCGCCCGGCACAGGTCCCCGATCTCGTTGGCGAAATCGACCTTCAGCGCGTGCCAGGCATTGTCCACGTATTTGACCATCTCCGCGACCTCGATCGACGTGCGGAACACCGGCGCATCCAGCGTGGCGTACAGAGAGGCAACCCGGTCCCCACCGGCCGGATCGTTCTGCCCGATGACCGTCTTCGGCGGGTGGTAGAAATCGTGAACGGCGGTGCCTTCCCGCAGGAACTCCGGGTTGTGGCACACCGCAAAGTCCCGGCCCGCCTGTTTGCCCGAGTGCTCTTCCAGAAGCGGAATCACCACGCCTCGCGTCGTCCCCGGCAGTATCGTGCTGCGGCAGACCACAACGTGGAACTCGTCCCGGCGGCGCAGCGCCCCGCCGACTTCCGCACAGACCTTTCGCACGTGCGTCAGATCCGGACTGCCGTTGGCCTGCCCCGGCGTGCCCACGCAGAGCAAGGTCAACTCCGAGGCACCTACTCCCTCTTCGACATCCATCGTGGCGCGAAGACTCCCTTTCGCCACCACATCCCGGATCAGGTCGGAAGTCCGGGCCTCGACGATGGGGGACACGCCCCTGTTGATCATGTCCACCTTCGCCCGGTTGGAGTCGACGCCGACGACGGTGTGCCCTTCCTTCGCCAGACAGGCGGCGCTCACCAAGCCGACATACCCTACCCCGACGACACACAACCTCATGCCGCCCCCTCGGTCCCGCCGACTGTCGATGTCACGCCGAAGCCCCTCGGAAACATCACTCCCCCAGTCACGCAGTCATGGCCGTCAAGACGCAGATCCGGCAGGCAACCCATCCAGGAACTCTGCGATTCTCTTGACGACGGCCTCCGGTCGGACCAGTCTTGGACTGGGCTTGAAGCCCTTCAGCAGCTTCACCTTGTCCGCCAGTTCCTCGGGCTCGTACGCCACCAACAGATGCCCCAACTGCTCGAATTTGTGGGCGATGGCCACTTGATGATCGTTGACGACCTCTCCGTATCGCTTGCGTCGGGGCATGACAAGAAGAGGCTTGCCCGTGTCGAGCGCCATCGTGATCGTGCCCATGCCCGCGTGGCTGATGATCGCCGAGGCATTGTGAATGCACTCGTCGAACGCCTTCTTATCCAGCGACGCCACGCTCTTGAAGCTCCGCGGCTCGTACGCGTCGTCTCCCACCTGCGAGAAGACCTCTTCTTCGATGACTCCACCCGCGACGAGGTCGTCCACCGTCTTGACCA
>Ga0116141_10001842_pt1 | contig 18318 bp, 16 predicted proteins | sample AD_UKC097_MetaG_FD_89744 | JGI IMG/M metagenome (GOLD analysis project Ga0116141, IMG submission 89744) | Active sludge microbial communities of municipal wastewater-treating anaerobic digesters from USA - AD_UKC097_MetaG | ecosystem: Engineered > Bioreactor > Anaerobic > Digestate | place: USA...
GTCATCACGTCTTATTGGTTTCGGTCAAGATTTCATCGAAACAGAGTCTAAGATAATATCAGCATCATTGTCTTCAAAAAAAATACTTTCTACGACAGAACTTAAAGAAAAATCAGATTCAGTTACTATTCATACTGATGTCAGATTTGATAAGATTTTTAATAAAAAATGTCTCGTTGTAAAGCATGTTTGGAATCATTTTAGAACATCTCCAATAGGATACACTGTAAAAACGGTTTTTCTTCTCGATGATAATGGAAAAATATTATCAGAAGCTTTTTCGTGGTTTGAAGAAATTGGAGAACAGTGTAGACCGTTTGCTTCTTTGCTGTCAATGAATGTAACAAAATCACAAATACTATTGATTTATGAATATTATGAAGAAATAGGTCTTGCTGATAAAGGTTATGGAAATATTGAAGTTGAATACGAAATCATTAACAATCTTCCTGTTTTCAAAAATATAAAAAGTTCGGTTAAAACAAACAGCTCAGGTAATTCGGATGAGAAACCGGAATTGTTGAGTTTTACAAAGAATTCAATCAATGACAAGTTTCGTTTTCTAAGCGGAAAATATAATTTTATTAATTAAAAAAAGGAGTTTTTATGGGCAAACTTGTAAAACTAAAAGTAAATGAAACCTATCAGCTCAAAATCACCCTTGAAGAAATTAAACCGGTAATATGGAGAAGATTTCTTGTTGATTCGGGAATAAAACTTCCGGACTTAAGCAAGGTTATTCAGACCGTGATGGGCTGGTCGAATTCTCATCTGCATCAGTTTGTAATAAACGGTAAATTCTATTCCGAACCCGATGCTGAGTCTTATCGTGAAAGCATTGATTATAGTAAAATCAGGCTGAATCAGGTATTAACAGATGAAAAAAAATCTATTATATATGACTATGATTTCGGAGACGGCTGGTCTCATAAAATAGTTCTCGAAAAGATATTAGAAGACAAGAAACTAAAGCATCCTGAGTGCATTGACGGAAAACGCGCTTGTCCTCCCGAGGATTGCGGAGGGCCGTTCGGATATGAGAATTTGATGAAAATTCTTTCTGATCCCGACAATGATGAATATGAGGAGATGATGGATTGGCTCGAAGATGAATATGATCCTGATTTTTTTGACATAGAAGAAGTTAATGAAATGCTGAAAGAGAAGGATTTCGGATGCATTTCATTTGAGATGGAGTAAAGTTTTGGTACTTTCTTTTTTTCGGCAAAAAGAAAGTACCGCAAAGAAAAGCCGCTGGGGATATCCCCAGTCCCCTTAAATTACTTTTCTTTCATTCCTCTCTAATTGAAGTGCTTAGCGCACTTTTGATTTATTAATTATCATTTACCTTATAATATCATTACGCGTTTATTCGCTTCGCTCAGTATACGCGTAATTATTTTTTATCAATAAGATTCTGACGAAACAGTTGCGAAAGCCCCTCTTTATTAAAGAAGGGCTTGGGGTGATTTATATAAATCTTGACAGTTTAATTTAAAATAGTAACAAATGCTCAAACAATTGTACTCAAGATTGATGCTCGATTGAAATTTGTTTAAATAATATTGTAAATATTTATAAAAGGTGTACTTATGAAGAAGTTTAAGATTTCTGTAATACTGATATTCACTGACATTACCTCAGTTTGATGGACAGAACGAATCCCCCATGTGATTCATTTTAGCCACGATTCACATCATTTCCAAAGGAGGAATATATCCGTTTTTGGAATGCTGCCTCACTCGATTATAAAATATTTCTATATACTCAAACACTGCCTTCTTTGCTTCATCGCGCGTTTTGAATCTTCGTTCGTTAAGCCATTCCATTTTCAGCTTTCCCCAGAAGGATTCCATAGGCGCGTTATCCCAGCAATTTCCTTTACGGCTCATACTGCAGATAAATCCCCAGCGTTCAATCTCTTTTTGATAATCCTCACTGCAATATTGACTTCCTCGATCTGAATGCAGAATTCCGCCGGGTTCAGGCTTTCTTCTGATACATGATTCAGTTAATGCATTGATAACCAGTTGCTTTGTCATTCGGTTGTCCATAGACCATCCGACAATCGCTTTATCAAAAAGATCTAGAATTGCCGCAAGATAAAGCCATCCTTCATCTGTCCAGATATAAGTTATATCAGAAACCCATTTCTGGTTTCTTTTCTCGGCGGCAAATTCCCGATTAAGAATATTATCCGCAACAGGCAAATTATGTTTAGAATTCGTCGTAGCCTTATATTTCTTGCGGATTTTTGACCTTATGCCGTGTTTTCGCATAAGTCTTGCTACCGTTCCTAGGCTAATCTGTATTCCCTCACGGTTAAGCGCCATCTTGATATTTGGTGAACCGTATATTCTATTACTATCCGCATGTATTTTTTCAATCTTGCTAATCAGTTCTTTGTGCCGTTTCGAACGTGCACTTTCAGGACGATTGATAAATGCGTAATAACCACTCCTTGAAACATTCAGAACAAGGCACATCTTTGAAACCGAGAAGCGGGAGTTGTTTTCGAGTATCACTTGATACCTCACTTCTGGCTTTTGGCAAAGAAGGCCGCGGCTTTTTTTAGGAATTCATTTTCCTCCTTTAAGTCCGCATTTTCCTTCATAAGCCGTCTTAACTCTGCGTCCGATGCGCTTTGATGTCCCGTTCCGGGAAACGATTCATGCTTTTTCTTCCGGTATTGTCTCACCCAATCCCGAACGGTTGTGTAGTGCACTTGCAGTTCTTCGGCTGATTTCCGAATTGTGGATTCGCCATTCAGAATCCTTAGAACGTACTGTTCTTTAATTTCCTTGCCATATTTCATTAAACATCCCCATAGTTTTTTATTATCCCAGAGGGTGTTCCGTTTGTCTACTTTATTGATGCAAGGTCAAGGCTTCATTTTTTTGCTTTGCAAATTTGTGCTTCATTCTGGGAGAGGGCGCGCGACAGCGGGGTGAGGGCTCTTAATGTTTTATCGCTTCACTCAATAAACGCGTAATTTATTCTGCTGCATCCTAATAATTTCTATTACTAATGCCCGTGCATAATCCGCGTTTTTCTTCTTTGATATAATACGTTTCTACTTCAAGATGAAAGTTTTCTCCTCAGACAAGAAACATTGGTTTTCCGACAACTAAGTTTGATTCTTTAAAATGCAATTCAGAATGGCTATCATCCGAAATCGATTTTATGAAACGATAAGCTGTCTCTCAGCGTATTGAAGTAAGCGAAAAGAAATAAATGAGAGAATTAACCATTAAAACGTCCGACGAAGTCGGACTCAACTCGGGCGACCACAGCATCCGGCAAAGCCGGTGCGAGGAATTCGCCCGAAAAGAGCCAGGAGTGGGATCTCAAAGGGATGAGGAGCGGCAACTGAGCTCCTCATCCCTTTGAACATTATTGCATGATCCATGCAGAAAACAGATTCCAAAGACGAAGTCTTTGAGAGTATGCTTGACTCCCAAGCATCCCTTTATCAAAGGAGAGAGGCTGGGAGAGAGGATTCTCCCGATACATTCCGCTTTTGCGGAACACTTGACGACCGGATGCATACTTTTCCCCGGTCACCGACAAACATGAATCTTTCAGAATATTGCCGGTCACCGAGTGAATGCGAAGCATTTGTATCGAGGTGAGCGGGGGAGCAATGCTGCAGCCAGGGATTATAAAAAAATACCACAGACCGAAGCCACAAAAATAAACAAACATATCAATTCCCTTTCTCAGAATACGAGACCTTCCGGATATAAAAAGCTCGAAAACAGAACTTATTGAAAAACAATTGACTCTTGAAATCAAAACAACTAAATTTCTAAATTGTCTGATTTTTGTGATTTTACCCAAGGAGTTACTGTAACAGTTTTGCAGAAACATCTGATAAAAACATCTGATTCTATATTCGCGATGGAACTGCAGAAGAGCGATAGAATGCGGGCATTCATCGTGGCGGGTATAATCTTTATCATCGCACTATTAATGGTTTTTGTGCATGCCCTTGAAGGACATCATGAGATGGTGGATCATGATGTCTGGATTAATATTACTCATTCTGTTTCAGCAATTTTATTTATAACTTCAGCTTATGAATTAGCATACGGTTTTGCGATTACCCGCAATATAAGAAAAGGTGCGCGTCTTCCTTTCGTAATGCAGTTAACCGGAATTTTTCTTGAAACGAGCATCCCGTCACTGATAATACTGGCTTCGTGGCAGGCTGAAGGCTCCATTGATTCCGTTTTTTCAGCCGTAATGTATCTTTATTTCATATTTTTGACATTGAACGCATTTCGTCTCAGTTTTGTTCTTGGAGTCATAGGCGGAGCCGTAGCAGCAGTAGAATATTATTTTCTTTCCGGCTACATTGTTTCTCATACCGCTGATCAGTCCTTTATCAGCCTCATGTCTGTGCCTTTTCAGTCCGAACGTATCGCAATGCTGATTCTTGGCGGTATAGTTTCGGGTTATCTTGGATTCGAAATCAGGCATCGTTTCATCAAGTCAGTACAGCGTATGGAATCAATGAACCGGTCTTTTGCCCGATTCGTTCCGGAAGAATTTCTGGCTCTTCTAGGAAGAAAAGAAATAATGGAAGTGCGGAATGGTGACCAGACTCTTGGCACAATGACTGTAATGTTCATGGATATCCGCGGATTCACTTCAATAACAGAAAATTATACACCTCGTGAAACTATCTGGTTTCTGAACGGTTTTTTTGCGGAAATAAGTCCGATCATCAAGGCTCATGGCGGAATTATCGATAAGTATATCGGCGACGCTGTAATGGCCATATTTGACGGAGCTGCTGATAACGCAATTGATGCAGCCTGTACGATGCGGAAAAGAGTTGAGATCATGAATAATGGCCGTCAGGAGAGAGGCGAGAAAGAACTGCGCATCGGTATCGGCATCCATCGCGGACCGGTTGTTCTCGGTACCGTCGGTGACGAACATCGGATTGATACAACTGTTATCTCTGATGCCGTGAATATTGCTTCAAGACTTGAAGGATTGTGCAAGACCGAAAATGAATCAATTATAGTGAGCAGAGAAACTGTCAGTGCAGTGGAGAATGCTGATAGGTTCAAATTAAGAGTGTTAGGAGAAAGGGAAATTCGCGGACGAATCGGAAAAATCGAAGTTATTGCACTTCAATAGATATATGAAGGATAATTCTTTGATTCATGACAACTGTGTTGATCTCTTTGTTGATGATTGATATTTTACTCTGATTGAGTATTATAAATTTACCGGAAATCTATACCGAGGAAGGAAAATATGAAACATGTAATAATGACAATATTTATGGCCGTGGTTTTATCTTCAGCCGGAATGTATGCTAATGATTTACCTGATGATAATGAGTCGATCGTTAATACATCAAAAGAGATAATAAGAAATATGAAGAAACTTAGATTCGGTGAGATTCTTAAATCTTTTTATCCGGGATCCGCACTAGCGAAAGAAGCAGAAAAGCTGTTAACCGAGTTCGAATCAGACAAGGAAGATCCTTCGTTCATTGAGTTCAAAGAGAGTACTTTCAGTTATATAAACAATGTATTTGATATCGGCGGCGACAAAGGGCTTATCGTATGTAAAACGAATAAGAATGGAAAGAAAGAAATCGCTCTCTGGATATTTAGAAAACATCAAGATAAATGGTATATTCACTCATGGGAAGATCTAGCAGAAAGGCAACTGTAATTTGCAGGCCTTCTTTTTCTTCTCTCTTTTTTTATTGTAAAGCAATTGATCAGAATAATCCAAAAGTTCATGTATAGAATCTATACCTGTCTGCAGCATTGAACCAGTACACTTCATCATGGATGAGACTGAAGTTCCATATCAGTTATGGAAAGAGGTGTATGACTGGGCAACGAATGACGCGGGCGGCGGCAAACGCGCCGATGGCGGGGATTTGTACGGTTTTGCCAATGCCGGATGTGAAGGTTATGACGGCTCAAACGGCGCTGCACCGACAATGGCAAAGCAGGAACCAGTAACGACGATAAACTGGTGTGACAGCATCGTATGGTGTAACGCGCTGACCGAATATTATAATGCAAATAACGGATCTGAAAACGATCTTGTATGTGTTTATACTTACAGCGAAGGAATAATTCACGATTCGAGGGATAAAAGCTATTCTCTGGCTCTGAATATTGTGATGCTCTGTCGTAAGTTAGGCAAAAAATCGAAAGAGTATAGCGTTTTTAAGTGCTCATCGATCGTCTCGATACTTTCCGCTGTCGCAGAACACTCGACGATCGGATGCATACTTCTCACTTGTCACCGACAAACATGAATCTTTCAGAATATTACCGGTCACGGATTAAAAGTGAAGCATTGAGAATATTTCCCGGTCACCGAGTGAATGAGAAGCATTTGTATCGAGGTGACCGTAGAGAAATGCGATAGCACCCGAATAAATTTCCATTACTAATGCCCTTGCATAATCCGCGTTTTTCTTCTCTGACAACAAAATTTAGTTCTCCGGGGGATCTTTTAGAGTAAAAAAAGACAATTTTGTTTGTATCTTATACTATGTATTGCCTAAATCATAATTTCGATTTATCAGAACAAAGGACATCGAGTAGTTTCTTTAAATTGAATCATGATGACCGAATAGGCTTGATAATTTACCAATATCAATCTTCCCAAAAAGCAATAAATGACTGATAGAAAGAATCATTAATACGTCCGATTAATCAGAAATAGAAAACACACGCGTTTTATCCGCTTCGCTCAGTAAAAGCATAACTCTGCTTTCTCGGTTTTATCTCTAGAAAAAATATTGACAATAAAAATATAATAAAAATAAATAGAGTAAAAGCACTAATGATTTCTGGTTTGTTTTTTATTACAAAAATCTATGTTTAAGGAGAACTTATGAAAAAGTTTAAACTAGCGGAGACGATAATTGTCATGGCTATGCTTGTGTTTTCTGCCTGCGGAGGCGGAGGCGGAGGCGGGGGCAGTGATGATCCAGATAATCCGGGTGATGATCCCAAAAATCCGGTCGCGCCTTTAGAGATTAATGGAGATACTTATACATACAATCTTCATGGTGGCAGTAAATTCAATGTTATGCTTACACCCGACATTGCGACGACTAAAAAATTCCCATGCAATGTTAATCAAGATAGCTTATATGATAATGAGAATGAAGTTGCAAATGTGCCGACACGATTTATAATTGGAGAGACAGAAGTGACCTACCAACTGTGGAAAGAAGTTTACGATTGGGCAACAAGTTCAGACCGTGGTTTAAAAATATATAAATTCTCGAATGCTGGCCGTGAGGGAAATGACGGCATTATCGGGGCGGAGCCGACAGCGGCGAAAAGTGAACCTGTAACGACTGTTAATTGGCGAGACGCGAACGTATGGTGTAATGCACTAACTGAATATTACAATGAGTATAATGGTTCAGAAACCGATCTTAAGTGCGTGTATTACACCGATGAAAATTATACAACACCGCTTCGCGCATCTACAGACACTGGTATAGATTCGACTCCAGGAAGTCAGGATAATCCTTATATCTATGCTTCGTCAACAGGTAACACTAATATTGCAAACTGCACAGCCAAAGGTTTTCGCTTACCGACAACTAATGAATGGGAGTTTGCCGCTCGATATATAGGTAAAACTATGCCGTCGCATTTAAATTATGTAGAAAAGGACGGAATTTATTATACTAAGGGTAATAGCGCGAGCGGTGCTACGGCAGACTTTAATAATGCGGGCGCAACGAGTGCAGTCGCGGTTTATGGGGTATCAAGTACTGCTGTAGTAAAGACCAAAGCGTCAAATACTTTGGGTCTATACGATATGAGTGGAAATGTGTGGGAGTGGTGCTTCACCATGGATTATGAATTTGATTATTTCCCGATTATTCGAGGCGGTAGCTATAGCAACAGTGAAGCATTAGTAAGATTATCGTTGGGTTATGTGAGCAATAACTATGCTTATGTGGTGAACGGTAATACCGGTTTCCGATTTTGTAGGACTAAGTAAAATCCTCTCATTTTTAAAGAAATTAAGAGCGGAGTGTTTTCACAAGCTTTCTTGCGATGCCTTTTGTTGCAACCTTCTGTTGCATATTGAAGGCATCGCTTAACAGTAATCGAACCTGCTGTATTTGGAATCATATCTTGGCTTTTTTTCTCATCCTTCTTTTACTGAAGGATTTGCCGGAAGATAACGAGACGATCGATTCGTTGTCTGTATATTAATCTGATAACTCGCATACCGTAAAGAGTATATAATTAGTTCTATAAAGGGTGAATCTGGATCATTATTACCTATTGGATTATTGCTTCCGTCGTTTCCGGAACAACCTGAAAACATAAAACCAACGATTATCTTGAAACTCATATAAACTTAATCTGGTTTATATGGAAATGTTGCTCTTATTAAGAGCAATTGAGTGGTAGTTAATTACAATAAAACGTTAATAAGTAATGTAAAACTTTATTCTGTCATATTCATATATTATACAATTCTTAGAAAACCGTGTTTTATTATAGAAAACAGTAGAGTTATCATATTATACTATCAGGCAATTATTCAGTTCAGTTGATCCTTTTTTGTTCCAATGCAAGAGGGATAAACTCACGCAATTCTTGAAATAAGCTTCATCGCAGATGTTAACACTGATTAAACAATTGACTTACCAAAGTAAAGACGTTTTAATTTTGAACAATTAAGACCGTTAAGGAGAGGAATCATTTGAAAAAAAGGAAAATCCGCCTACTAAAAGAAATCATATTTATTATATGTGATATTTCGCTGTGAATAATTGATATGCGAATTCTGATTCCGTTAATATTTATATTCATGACATATTCAGCAATACCTGCGGGTAATATCTATACTTTCGGACCGTCGCTCGGCGCAACGGGAAGAGCTCGCGACTACCATCCTGTCTGGACTTTTGATTTTACCGCGGTTTGGGCCGATTTAAGAGGATATGAATCATCTTCACTTCCTGCACTGAGCTGGCCGAAAATGCCGGTTCTCTGGACATCCTTCGGATTGAAACAGGTTATATCATCAATAGATAATTTTCCGGTTATTTGTTACGGTGAGATCGGCGGATATTATTTTATTAATGCCGGGGTCGGATACAGTTACCCGCTGAAAAAGTATAATAATGGAAAAGGAGCTCACCTGTTTATGGGTATTCCTCTTCCTCTTTTTGATAGCGGTCTGTTCATTGAGCCGTATGGACGGGTTATGTTGAAGAGAAAAGGTGAAAGAGAATATGGTGTTCTGATAAAATATTTCTTAGAGTGAAGAATCCGGCGCATTCGTCAAATAACCGCCGTGAGGGAACCGTATTCACTCTCGATTTCAATATATGACATCACCATTTATGATTCGTCCGCGTGAATTTTATAAATAACTTGGGATACTTTCGCGGCGCATAATTTCCTCTGATGAGAACATACTCATGATCCATGTTCTTTTTCAGTCATAACATTCTACACGCAGGATTATACCGTAAAAGAGCGAAGCCCTTTTTACACATTTATTTCTTATTGATTATTATTAAGTATCATAATAAAATGTTAATAATTAATTCGAATAATATTTCGGAGGATATATGAGAAAAACCGCGTTACTGTTGAGTTTTGTTTTTATATTGATCTGTGCCTGCGCCGGAGGTTCCGCAGTAAAAGAGCCTGAGACTATAGAAAAACCAACTTCAAAAGGCGACTTCGGTAAAGGCAAAACAGAAAGAAGCGAAGAACTGGAAGTTCGCGGCGGCAAAACTGGTGCGGATGATATTGGCTCTGTAACTGCGGGAAAACCAAAGACTATGGATAAGGATTACTCGGCAGAATTAAAAAAATCCTCTCCTGAACGACCGCCTTCCGAAGTTTCTTCTCCCAGAAAAAACGGAGGTGCTTCGGCGTCGGGACTGAAGGCTTCATTCTCAGATGATAATAAACAGTACGGTTATTTTATAAAATTTCTTGAAGATTATAATAAGGCAAATCATCATCCGATTAATGTTTCCGAGCGCATTATAATCAGGGTTGTTGATTCCGAAGATAAATCCGTTGCGAATGCTCTTGTAAAAATAAAAGCCGGATCAAAAGAAATAGCATCCGGCAAAACCTATTCTGACGGCAGCTTTTTGTTTTTTCCATCCGAACATAAAACAAATGATGCCGCTTATAATTGCGAAGTGACTTACTCCCAGAACAAAAAAACAGTAACGATATCGCGGAAGGGAAGCCGTGATGTTAAAGTGAAACTTGATACCAAGAGGATTTCTCAGAAAAGGATTCCGCTCGATCTTCTTTTTATAATGGATACTACCGGAAGTATGGGTGAGGAAATCGCACGTTTGAAACAGACGATTGAAATAATTAATAATAATCTCGCCGCGATGCCCGCTAAACCTGAAATCCGTTTCGGAATGATTCTTTACCGCGATAAGGGCGATGAATATGTGACAAAAATAATTCCTTTAACTTCCGATCTTGACGGATTTCAGAATGAACTTGCGAAGGTTGAAGCGAACGGCGGAGGTGATACGCCTGAAGATCTTCAGAGTGCGCTTGATGATGCTGTAAATAAGATTGAATGGAATAAAAACGGTATACGTCTGATTTATGCGATTACTGATGCGGCGCCGCATCTTGATTATGAGCAGAAGTTTACATATGTTGATGCTGCACGCGAAGCCAGAAAAAAAGGAATCAAGATTTTCTCTGTGGGAACAGGAGGTCTTGATCTTGACGGAGAATATGTGCTCAGGCAGATTTCACAGTACACTTACGGAAAATATATTTTTCTTACGTATGGGGAAAAAGGTGAAAGTGAGGGCGGTGTTGAAGGAAGCGTTAGTCATCACACGGGAGCCAATTTTCAGACGGATAAACTTGAAGCGATAATCATAAAATTTGCAAAAGAAGAGCTTTCTAATCTTTCTGACAAACCGCTTGAAAAAGATGAAGAATATATCGAAGCGAAAAAGATTGAGTCCGAAAAGAATGAAGAAACATTGAAGAAACTTTTTGATATGGCTCTTTCGCAGCTTGTAGATTACTCGACGATTAAGATAGATGCAGGTACTCCGGTAAGCCTTCTTCCGGTAATCACTTCCGACAATAAATACGCCGCTAATGCGGAATATTTTACAGAGCAGGCTAATTTTTCTATAGCGGCTAACAAAACGTTTAAGCTTGTTGAAAGAAAGAATTTACAGAAGATTCTTGAAGAAATAGAATTTCAAAATACGGGAATAACATCAGAGGAAAGCGCTGAAAAACTCGGGAAAATGTTAGGCGCTAAAATTCTGATAGGAAGCAATCTTTATTCGAAAGAAGGATATTATGAGCTGTTTATAAAGATGTATCGTGTTGAAACAGGAGAGATTCTATCAGTAAACAAGATGCGTATAGATAAGGCTCTGGGTTTAAGTAAATAATAGAGAATGAAATTATATTGAAAAATCCGGTAGATATTAATTTGCATTTGTCGATGTTTGCAAGAAGTTTTGTTTTAAAAGAAAAAATCGACAGATGGGAAGATTTGCTGATTCGACGGGCTTCAAAAATTCATAGAAAGTCGTCGCAGATATTTGATCATCTTGATTTTAATTATTGTAAGCCCTGTGATGATATTGCAGCTGCTGCTAAAGATACAACTTCCGGGGTTTATTATGGTTTTCATTGGGAGCCTGAAGTAATAACTTTCAAAGAAGCTGTTGAAAAGGGTGACTGCCAAAACGCTATTTTTTCAATAGATCCCGGAAAGTTTTGTGTTTTCTTCTTTCATGAAGGGTTGAATTATATTTGTAAAAGATGATTATTTTTTCTGAAGAATTATGAATGGATTTAAATCACAAATTTTATATGATCAACAGTAAACAATTTCTGCGAATTCTCGGCAAAATATGTTCTTCCAGAAACAACTAATCATGAGATCAAATAACCGGGATAAGAAAGTATAAAATGCCTGAGAATATTACAGAGAAAAGAACTGATTGATGATACTGGTTCTATAATTATTAGAATCATTCAAATTAAGCATGATGATACTGTTTCGAAAATGATAAGTCTTGCCGGTTCGAAAAATCATGAAAAACTTTTAAGATGATTATTTGTGAAAGCTGTTGGCGAAGGTTTCAGCAGAAGAATTTGGCCGATTATTAGTTAATATTCTGCATGGCGTGGAGAAATGGGCATTGATCATAAATTAGCAGGATAAATATTTCCTGAACTGAATCGCGATAATTAAAAGAATAATTATTATTTATTTCTTACCGATTATATTTTTAATTATTCTTATGTCTTTTTTCTCAAAAACAAGACATATAACGAGAAGAATGTAAACTGCTGATATGATAATGCCGCCGAGAATCGGGTTTAATCCTTTTGTAAAATTATAACTAACAACCGCACATATTCCAGCTATTGATATCATCTTTATGACATTGATAAAGTGTTTTTTAAATTCAATAATCTTATTTTTCTTCAGATACCATGTATAACTTAAACTAAGAAATACCTGAGTTGCGATCACTGCAACGGCAGCCCCTGTCATTGTAAAAAATTTAATAAGTACGGCGTTTAATATAACATTAACAATCAATGCTTTTATTAATATCCGGGTTCTTTCTTTTTGCTTATCCATGCCCGTCATAATTGAATCTGATATGATAAACAGGCTGGGTATTGCCAAAGCAATTATTCTTAAAGGCTGTGCAGATGGAAGAAACTTCTTTCCGTAGATAAGAAGTACTATTTCTTCAGCATAAAAGAAAGTGATGATGGAGATATAGAAAGAAAGAACTATCAGTATTTTTGAATAAGTATCATAAACGAACTGATATTTATTTTTATCTTCCTTATGTTTATAAAGATAAGAAATCAAAACTCTTCCAAGACTTCCGGGAACGAATATCAAAGAAGAAAAGAAGATAAAAGCGTTGGAAAAAAAACCGCCGTATATAGGCGCTGTAAGGACAGGAACAAGCATCACGTTTAAGCGGTATAATGAATTCTGAATCACATTTCCTAATCCGAAAAAGAAAGCAAAATTCAGAAATTCCTTAAACTTGGCAAAGGAGAAACAAAATACATATTTATTAGTTACATATATGATGAAGCCTGTTGTAAAAGCTATAACTATCAGCATTCTTGATAAAGCTATATGATAGTAATTTCCTGCGAAAAAAACAACCAGAGCTGTTGACAAAAGAAATAAAATCGAGAAGCAGCTATTGATTATGCTCGAACTTCTGAATTTATCATGCGCCGTAAATATTGCATAAAACGTGCTCATGTAATCATTTCCAATTCTGACAATTCCGAAAATTAATGTCAGATATATAATGTCAAATTGACCGGTAGGATAATAAATAAAATATAGAGAAATACAAAGTGCAATATAGCTCAATACGGCAAGCCCGGTTTTAATGAGAAAAGCATTTGTAATATGGTTTCTTTCGTGCTCGGGATCTTTTATGATCATCCTTACAAGTGTTGTATTTATTCCTATGTCGGAAAACATTGCAAAATAAGTTGCAAAACCTAATGCTGTTGCATATTCTCCGAACCTTACTTCTTTCAAATAGCGGGATACAATTATGTTTATAATAAAAAAGGCAAATTTATTAATAATAGTCTCGGAAATAACAAAAACTGTATTTAAAAAGATTATTTTCTTGTTATTTGACTTAGTCATTTTAAAATTATTGATGATCCCGGATTTAGTAAAGTTAAAGTAATACCTATTAATGCAGAACATAAAAAGTTCAGATTTTACTGCATAAAGTGTCAACAGTTTTTCTTCGGTTCAGCCGTCTGATAAATTACTAGATTTAAGCGGAAAATATGGGTTTATTAATATAGTTATTCGCTATCCGCTTTTAATTCTGATATGATTCGAGTGCGGATATATTAGTTTAATAATTTGTTTACTTGAATATTTTTCTTTTCAATTTTCGTAAAATAAATTTAATTATTAGAATTAAACTTATAATGACTAATGCATATGGAAGAAGGAAAAGAATAACAGGGACTACTGTCTGCAAACTGTATTCAAGAGCGGTTTTCGCCTCTCCGCAGCCGATAAAAAAACATCCTAAAAGACTTTTTGTTTTTACTACATCTAAATGTATTTGTGAATAAGCAATATTTTTATTTATGAGATTCTTTTTCTCTGCATCCTCTTTATATGAATTAATATCAAACTCTCCGGCTCTCATATTGATGGAATCTATTGGATAATTGTCTTTTATCCATTCTATCATTTGCATAAAATCAGAGGAAGGAAGAAGTATAATCATATTGCCGTTTTCATCGGATTTTCCTCTATTGTTCCATTCTTCAGAAATAATCATGGCATTAAAATCAGGCAGTTTTTTGTAAACATTACTTCTTAATTCATCAGGGTTATTAAACTCAATATTCAAAAATGCTGTTTTGGATATATCAGTTCTGGAAAATAAATCTTTATCATTTGATTTGTTTTTTTCTCGGTTAGAGCAGGATAATAAAGAGATAATTATCACGAAAATGCAGATGTGTTTAGACATTAATGTATAATCTCCTTTTGTAGATATAATGCATTAGTTGATAATTGAACGCTGATTGTTTGTACTTCAGTTATTATATAATAGTCAAGTTCAAAAAGATTTCGTATCGTCATGAATTATCAATATTTTTCACAGCCGCTTCACTCTCTTTTCATAGTTTTTTCACATTAACCCTTAGTTTTAATCCCGAATTTGATTTTCAGCAAAATTTCAGGAGGAGAAATGAGAGGTGATAATTCTATCTTGGATAATTTTCTATGGAAAGTTATTTGTATAATCAGAAATCTTTACCGGAGCAGAAAGATTCTATCTGCAGTAGCCTTATTTTTTATTCTTAATACTATAGGTAAAATATATCCGGATCTTGTTAACAGTCTGTTTCTTGTGCCGTCGGGTATTCTTTCATCAGTTTACTTAATGTCTCCGATGACTGAAGAAGGCGGTTTTAATATCATTCATACTTCTTTTGGCACTGTCCGGCTGATAGATTCATGCAGCGGTTTCATTTTCTTTGTTATTGCTTTCAGCATGATTTTTTATTTGAGACTCAAAAAGCTTTCTTTTATGGAAACGGTTTTGTCGCAGATTCTTCTGGCTTTGCCGGTATGGATTGTCTGCATTGCAGTAAATTCAATAAGAATTGTTTCTGCTTTATACGCTTCTTCATTTGCGGGAAAACACTTAAACAGTTCATTTCATTCTGTCATTCACATGTCTGTCGGAATGATGATTTTTATTCCGGCATTACTTCTTATTTATAAAATATACGGGAGAATTTCAAATGAAAAAGAATATATCATTGATTGATTTAAAAGAATTTGTTTCAGGTAAATTATTCGCAGCAGTATTCCTTTTGCTTCCGCAATTGTTTCTTTTTGCAGTAAATGCGAATTCGTTTTATATTATATCAAAAAATAATTTGTCGGAATTAAATCTAAGAGTTGTTCTCGTAATTTTTATTTTGCAATTTCTGCCTTTTCTTTTTGCTTCAATCATTTTCAGGGAATCGGTAATTCAAAAAAATAGAAAAGCTTATATCCCGGTTATATTAAACGTCTTACTCATGTTATCTGCCTGTGCATTTATGGGATTTTATTTTCTTGAAAATTATAAGATAATTGGAAGATTCTCTTCTAAGCTTATAATTGATGATCACCTGTTATATCTTCAGTTTGCATGCATGGCTTCATCAGTGATTTTTCCTCTATTATCCGCTTCGCTGTGGAGGATAGAAAAAAGTTCGATTAAAGAAATTGTTCTCATTTCTATTTCCGGAATTCTTTTCCCATTATTATGGTTTGGTCTTTTAGGCTTTATTTCAGCTTTTATCGGTGCGTTTTATTCTTCGTCATCAAATCTGATTGGCGGCAGCTTCATTTTAATATTTTTGGCATGCTCTCTTTTCTCATTAATTGCCTTTGTGCGTATACTTTCATTCATTATAATGAAAACAGAAAAATACAAGTTTCAAAGGAATCTTTTTATAGGAATAGTTGCAGGATTCTTTCTGCCGTTTGCCGGACTTCTGTTGAATCTAATAATTCCTTTTCCCGGCAATTTTCAATATCCCGGAATATATCTACTGACATTCATTAACGCGTTAGCAGTTTCAATTCCAGAAACTGCAAATAAAAAATTCAACATCTGTTTATCTGCAGTAAGAGTTGCTCTTCTTCCGTTTGTAGTGTATTTCTTTATAATACTTGCTCCTGCCATTCCATTTTCTTTTCTTCTAATTCTTTTGTTCGGAATAGGAATTGTTATACTGTCTCCGTCATTTCTTCTTATAATTCATATCTCAAAATTAAGGAAAGACTTCCGTTTATATTCTCAAGTATTTGGAAAAATGAAGACCACAGCTCTTGTGACTGGTTTAATTCTTGTTCTGCCGTCGTTTTATGCGGCAAAAAAATATATTGAATATAAAGTTCTTCAGAATGCTTCTCAATATGTTCTGAACGAAAAGTCGGATGAAGAATTGAAGTATCCTTTGTTTATGGTAAAAGATTCATTATCAAATATGTACCGGGATAAAACAGGTAAAGGGCTTCCTGTTCTTTCATCAATTGCGGTACAGGTTTCAAAAAAAACTCTGCCTCAAAATAGAATGGATGAAATGTTTGAAGTTTTTTTCGGAGATTCTACACGCAATATTTTAGAAAATATAAAGGGTATAACTGATTTTTCTGTTTTCGGAAGCCGTGCGTATAATGTCAGGGAATCCTTTATTGTTAAAAAAGAGAAAATACTTTCTGATGCTTTAATAGAATCCGTAGATGAAGTATTTTCTTCTGTTGAAGGAAGTACTGAAAAACATTCAGTAAAAATTAAAATGAAAGAATTAACAGGAGAATCCCGAAATGACGGTTTTCGCGGAAAAATTATAATTCCGGACGGTGTTTTTGTGTCAGGACTTAAACTTAAAATCGGAGATAAATTCGAACAGGGAAGAATTTATGAAAAGACAAGTGCCGTCTGGGTCTTTAATGAAATTAAAAGACGCGCACAGGATCCGGCAGTAATTTATTATCATTCTGATAATGAATTGAGATTTGATGTTTTTCCTTTTCGGGAAAATGAAAAAAGAGAGTGTATTGTAGAATTTATCTGCCCAAAAGGTTCATTGTCGAAGATTAAATTTCTATGCCAGACGGGAACTTCAGATAATCATTTTTTGCAGGAAGAAACGGTCAAATTAAACTCAACATCAGAACCTAAACTTCTTAAAACTGAAAACGATTACGGGTCTGTATTTTATATTCCGGAATCAATTGCGAAAAATATCAAAATTAAAAACCGCAAACCTGTTCTTTATATAATTGCGGATATATCAAAAGATTCAACCATAACTAAACATGATATTATTTCGACGGCTGATTATGTTAAACGGAATAACCCGGAAATTGAATCCGCAAGTATCTGTTTTGTTAATTACATTGTAAATGAAGGAAAACAACTTTCAGTCAGCAGTTTGAAAGATGAAATAAAAGAAAAAGAATCATTTACTAAAAATGGAAAAAGAGGAGGTTTCTTTTATAAAAAAGCAGTTCATACGATTTCATCCAGATATGATTTATCAGAAAGCGAATACCCGGTTTTTGCGATAGTTACTCCCTCAACTGAAGAAATTTTATCGGAGTATGAAAGCATTTCAGCCATGCTTCAGCCTGATGCAAAAGGTTTTTATCTCACATCCAATGGAATGATCTTTATTTCTGAAATCGAGAAATCATCTAAGGGAGTTCGCCATGTATTATTCGGAAATGGAGTGAGTTCAGTCTTTCCAGGTGATGATTCAATAATATATTTCGCTGAAAAAAATGCATTAGATTCTATTTCCTATACTGATACAAAAGGAAATTTCCGTAAATTATATGCTGAAAAAGCAGAAGGAATAATAAAAACAGCATTCGATCTTTATTGCGAAGATAAAATAAAAGGAAATTCTGACGGAGAAGTTTTCAAAAGTCTTATTGAAAGTTCAAGAAAATCCGGAATTATCACTTCAAGCACTTCTTACATTGTGGTTGAAAATGATACTCAATGGAAGGAACTCGAAAATAAAGAAAAAGAAATTCTTGATAATGAGTATGCCGAAACGTATAATTCTCCTGAACCGGGAGCTTTAGCCATAATTTCTGTTCTTGTTATTGTTCTTGGTCTGATGAAACTTAAACGGAGAAGATTAGAGCAGTAATCTTAACGTGCTGTCTTCTCCCGGATTATTGCTGGACAAAGAATGCGGCACATCTCTGATTGACTTA
>Ga0116141_10001846_pt1 | contig 18290 bp, 15 predicted proteins | sample AD_UKC097_MetaG_FD_89744 | JGI IMG/M metagenome (GOLD analysis project Ga0116141, IMG submission 89744) | Active sludge microbial communities of municipal wastewater-treating anaerobic digesters from USA - AD_UKC097_MetaG | ecosystem: Engineered > Bioreactor > Anaerobic > Digestate | place: USA...
CCACCTTGGCCCCCTTCCGGAAGGCCCCCGCGGCGGCCACGGCCCTGCAGACGGTCTCGATGGCGTCATCGCTGGTCGTGATGAAGACGCAGTCGGCCCCCCGGGCGGCCTGGGCGAAATCCGTCGTCGCCGTCCCCCCCGTGTACGCGACGGCGCGCTGCGCCGTCTCGAGGCGTCGGCCGGCGACGGCCACGATGTCCCGGCCCGCCTTCCTGAGCAGGTGACCCAGGGCCGTCCCGGCCTTGCCGGGCCCGAGAACGGCGATGCGCTCTTGATTCGGTCGTTCGGTCATCTCCTCTCCGAGATCCGCGGCTGCCGGTCTTTCCGTTCCGGCCGACGGCCTTGCACGGCGGCGGCATCGACCTGCAACAAAAAAGCCCCCCCGGTTGCGCAGGGAAGGCTTTACACACGTCGTCCGTGGCTGAACATGGTCCGTTCCCCGTCCCGGTCCTGCAATCGGATCCAAGCGGTGAATTCCTGTTAGCACGGCCGCCGCACCCTGTCAAGCATCGGTTCCGGGGCTGCGGGGACGCGCCGCGCGGCGGCTCTAATTTCCTTGTCATCGGGACGCCGATTTCCTATAGTGGAGGCCATGGGACGGCTTCGCGGCAGGATGTGGGTGCACCTCATGGTCTTCGATCTCGACGGCACGCTGGCCGACACGGGGGCCGACCTGGCCGACTCCGTCAACCGGACGCTCCGGTCCATGGGCATTCCCGGGCGACCGCAACCCGAGATCCTCCGATTCGTGGGCGACGGCGTGCGCAAGCTCCTCGAGCGGTCCCTCGGAGATCGTCACCGGGACCGTCTCGACGAGGCCCTCGCGCGGTTCAAGGGGATCTACGCCGAGCATCTGCTCGACCGGACGGTCCTCTACCCCGGCGTGGCGGACATCCTGCGCCTCTTCGCCGACAAGGCCAAGGTGATCATCACGAACAAGAACACGGACTTCACGCTTGCCCTGTGCAGGGGGCTGGGCATCGAATCGTGTTTCCGGGAGATCATCGGCGGGGATTCGACGGCGTTCATGAAACCGGACCCCCGCGTCCTGCTGCCCCTGCTGGACCGCTACGGGGCGAAACCCGAAGAGACCCTGATCGTCGGTGACGGGGTGAACGACATCCTGCTGGCCCGCAACGCGGGGGTGCGCTGCTGTGCGTTCCTCAACGGGATCGGAGGCCGGGAGGAGCTGCTCGGCCTGAAGCCGGATTTCGCCGTCGAGAGGATCGCCGATCTTGAGCGGATCGCCTGTTGAGCCGAGCGCAGAGATGCTGACGAAGGTTCGAAAGACCCTGGAGACCCACCGGATGCTCAGGCCCGGAGACCACGTGCTGGCCGCGGTGTCCGGGGGCGCCGATTCCGTCGCCCTTCTGGCCGTGCTCCAGCGTCTCGCCCCGGCCTGCGGGGTCACCCTGACGGCGGCGCATTTCAACCACGGGATGCGGGCGTCGGAGTCGGACCGCGACGAGGACTTCGTGCGCCGCCTGTGCCGCGCGCGCGGGATCCCGCTGCTGACCGGTTCGATCGGAGCGGCCCGACGGACGAAGGGCCTCTCCCCGGAGGACTTCCTGCGGCGCAGGCGATACGCATTTCTCGAGGCGGCGGGCCGGCGGGCGGGGGCAGACCGCATCGCGCTGGGGCACCACCGCGGCGACCAGGCGGAAACGGTCCTCATGCACCTCATCCGCGGTTGCGGCGTGAGCGGCCTTGCGGGCATCCCGCCCGTGCGGGACGGCGGCCGGTTCATCCGACCGCTCATCGACTGCTCGCCCGGGGAGATCGCCCTCTTCCTCGAGGGGGAGGGGCTCAGCTTCGTCACGGACAGCTCCAACGCCGACGAGCGGTTCCTGCGCAACCGGGTCCGAAGGACCCTGCTGCCCGAGCTGCAGGGGCGGTTCAACCCGGCGATTCTCGATGCCCTGTGCAGGCTGGCCGATATCGTCCGGCAGGAGGACGATTACATGCGGGGCCGGGCCCTGCGGGCCCTCGCGTCGTGGCCGGGGGATGCGGAGGGGGCGACGATTCCCGTGCGCGGGCTCGCGAGGCTCCACCCGGCGCTCAAGCGACGGGTCGTCCTGGAGGCCCTGCGCCGCCTCGCGGGACCGGACCGTGCCGTCGGCCTGGAACACGTGGAGGCCGTGCTGGATCTGGCCGAGGGCCCGGGCCGCTGCGGATCGCTGGATCTGCCCGGAAACGTCCTGGTGCGCAGGAGCGGCGGCACTCTCGAATGCAGGCGCGGCGGGCGCTCGGAGCGCCGCGGGCGGGTCCCGGGGCCGCCGGAGGGCCCCGGTGAGCTTTTCTGCCTCGAGGTCCCCGTCCCGGGCACCATCCGGATCGAGAGCCTGGGGCTCGGCATGCGGTTCCGCGTCCTCCGGCGGCCCCCCTCGGTGCCGTCGGCCACGGCGCGCAGGGCGTACCTGGATCTCGACCGGATCGACGGGACGCTGGTGGTGCGCAGCCCCAGGGCCGGGGACCGGATCCAGCCCCTGGGTATGCCGGGGACCCGGAAACTCAGCCGCCTGTTCATCGACGAGAAGGTCCCGCGGGCCGACCGAGGCCGGATCCCCGTGCTGGCGGACGACCGCTCCGTCCTGTGGGTGCCGGGCATCCGCCTCTCCGAGAGGGCCCGGGTCGCCGAAGGGACGCGGCATGTCCTGAAGGCAGAAATCATTTGAAATTTTCAACCTCCTGGGTTAATGATCAAACCCTAGACCCAAGGGCCGCAACCCCGCAGGCAGGGCGGCGGCACCGTTCACGGAGGAAAGCGAGGATTGAATCCTTTACAGAAGAATATCGCCCTGTGGCTGATCATCAGCCTCATTTTCGTGCTGCTCTACAACCTCTTCAACCAGCCGAAGAACGCCCAGGACAGCGTCATCTTCAGCGACTTCATCGCCGCCGTCGAAAAGGGGCAGGTCGTCGAGGTCAGCATCCAGGGCGAGAACATCTCGGGCAAGTTCGTCAACGGCAAGAGCTTCAAGACCTACGCCCCCAAGGAAGCCGGGGTGGTCCCCCTGCTCAAGGAGAAAGGCGTGCGGATCGCCGCCAAGCCCGTCGAAGACTCGCCCTGGTACATGACGGTCCTGATCTCGTGGTTCCCGACGATCCTGCTGATCGCCATCTGGATCTTCTTCATGCGGCAGATGCAGTCCGGGGGCGGGAAGGCCATGTCCTTCGGCAAGAGCCGCGCCCGGCTCATGACGGACCGCTCCAAGAAGGTGACCTTCAACGACGTGGCCGGGATCGACGAGGCCAAGGCCGAACTGCAGGAGATCATCGACTTTTTGCGGGACCCGAAGAAGTTCACCCGCCTCGGGGGGCGGATTCCCAAGGGCGTGCTTCTTGTCGGGCCCCCGGGCACCGGCAAGACTCTCCTGGCCCGAGCCATCGCCGGCGAGGCCGACGTGCCGTTCTTCACGATCAGCGGCTCGGACTTCGTCGAGATGTTCGTCGGCGTCGGGGCCTCCCGCGTGCGCGACCTCTTCACGCAGGGCAAGAAGAACGCCCCCTGCATCATCTTCATCGACGAGATCGACGCCGTCGGGCGCCACCGGGGCGCGGGCCTCGGGGGCGGCCACGACGAGCGCGAGCAGACCCTCAACGCGCTGCTCGTCGAGATGGACGGCTTCGAGTCCAACGAGGGGGTCATCCTCGTGTCGGCCACCAACCGCCCCGACGTCCTCGATCCGGCCCTGCTGCGGCCGGGACGCTTCGACCGCCAGGTCGTCGTGCCGCTGCCCGACGTCAAGGGCAGGGAGAAGATCCTCGAGGTGCACATGCGCAAGACCATCATCGCCGAGGACGTTCAGGGTGCGGTCATCGCGAGGGGAACCCCGGGGTTCTCGGGGGCCGACATCGAAAACCTCGTCAACGAGGCGGCCCTCCACGCGGCGCGGAACGGCAAGGAAAAGGTCTCCATGATGGACTTCGAGTACGCCAAGGACAAGGTCATGATGGGGGCCGAGCGCAAGAGCATGGTCATCAGCGAAAAGGAGAAGCGGATCACGGCCTACCACGAGGCGGGGCACGCCCTGGTGGCCAAGATGCTGCCCGGGACCGACCCGATCCACAAGATCACGATCATCCCCAGAGGCCGCGCGCTGGGCCTCACGCAGCAGCTCCCCATGGACGAGAAGCACACCTACCCGAGGCGTTACCTGCTCAACAGCATCGCCATCCTGCTGGGGGGCCGCGCGGCCGAGGAACTCGTCCTGGACGACTTCACCACGGGGGCCGGCAACGACATCGAGAGGGCCACCGATTTGGCGAGGCACATGGTCTGCGACTGGGGCATGAGCCCCATGGGGCCCATGAGCTTCGGCAAGAAGGAGGAGCAGATCTTCCTGGGCCGCGAGCTGGCCATGCACAAGGACTACAGCGAGGAGACCGCCCGGAAGATCGATGCGGAGATCGCCCGCATCGTGTCGGACGGCTATGCGACGGCGAAAAAGGCCCTGTCCGAAAATCTGCAGATCCTGCACACCCTCGCCGAGGAGCTGATCAAGAGGGAGGTGCTGAACGCCGAGGACCTCGACGCCATCATCAGCGGCCGCGGCCTTTCGGGGCAGGAAGCGGCGGCCGTGCCGGAACCCGCCCACTGACCGGGCGGAAGCGGACCGAGCGCTTCGGGCCGCGCGGGGATCGTCCGGAGGCCGGCGACACCGGGTGCGTTTCTTCGGAAACGCACTTTTTTTAAGGAGGCACGTGAAGAACCGGATCCGCCTTCTGCACGTCCCGTCCGGGTCGGAGGCCGAGGATCTCCTGAGGGGAATCGGCGTCGAGCCCTACGGGATCGCCTCCATGGCCCCCAAGATGCGCCACTGCAACGTGCTCATCGAGGGCCTCACGCCGAAGGTGGCCAACATCATCAAGCAGGAGATGCTCTCGCAGGGCGGCGACGCGGCCGTTTCCCGCGGCTCGGTCGACTGCAGCGTCAAGAAGACGGACGTGGTCGTCATGGGCACCGTCAAGCAGCTGCTCCGGTTCGCTGAAAAGCTCAGCCTCCAGCCCTTCGGGCTCAAGGACGTCTCGTCGGACCTCCGGGAGCTGCTCGACCACGCCGCGCGGCGGGAATTCTCGCTCAAGACGCCCCGGCGCGAGATCCGGCTGGGCGGCCGGACCCTCGTCATGGGGGTGATCAACATGACGCCGGACTCCTTCTCCGACGGCGGGGCGATCGCCGACGCGCAGCAGGGGCTTCGGCAGGCCCTGCGCCTGATCGGCGAGGGGGCCGACATCCTGGATGTCGGCGGGGAGTCCTCGCGGCCCGGCGCCAGGCCGGTGCCCCTGCAGGAAGAGCTCCGCCGGGTCATCCCCCTGATCCGACTGATCGCCGGGGAAACGGACGTTGCCGTCTCGGTCGACACGGCCAAGGCCGAGGTCGCCCGGCAGGCCGTCGAGGCCGGGGCCGAGATGATCAACGACATCACGGCTCTCCGGGGCGACCGCCAGATGGCCCGGGTGGCCGCCGCGGCGGGCGTCCCGGTCATTCTCATGCACATGCGGGGGACGCCGAGGACGATGCAGAAAGGGGATCTGCGCTATCGCTCGCTGCTCGGCGAGATTATCCGTTTCCTGGACGAGCGGATCCAGAAGGCGGCGGCCGCCGGCGTGGACCGGGAGCGGATCGTCGTCGACCCCGGGATCGGGTTCGGCAAGAGCGTGGACGACAACCTCCGCCTGCTTCGTCATCTCGGGGAGTTCCGGGCCCTGGGCCGACCGATCTGCGTCGGGGTCTCCCGCAAGCACTTCACGGGAAAAATCACCGGGGTCGAAAGGCCGCAGGATCGCGTCGAGGGGACCGCCGCGGCCGTCACGGCGGCCATCCTCAACGGGGCGGACATCGTCCGGGTCCACGACGTGGGCATCATGCGGCGGGTGGCCGCCATGGCCGACGCCGTCAGGGGGAGCCGATGATCGACGCCGTCGGGGTGGACATCGCCGACGCGGAGCGGATCCGCAAAGCCCTCGAACGATGGGGGGAGAAGTTTGTCGAACGAACCTTCTCCCCGCGGGAAGCGCAGTACTGCAGACGTCACCGGGACGCGGCGCTTCGCTTTGCGGCCCGCTTCGCGGCGAAGGAGGCCTTCGTCAAGTGCATGGGGTCGTCCCGGGGCTTCCGGTGGAACGAGGTCGAGCTGCTCAACGACCGATCCGGGAAGCCGCGGCTGGAGTTCTCGGAGGGGATCCGGGCCCGTCTGGACGCCAGAGGCGTCCGAAGGGTTCACGTCAGCGTCTCCCACACGGGTTCCTGCGCCGTGGCGGTCGTCGTCTTCGAAACCTGAGGCCGCCGGCAGGCCGCCAGAGAGGAATTGATTTTGAGACTGATTTCTGATAGTCGGGAGCAGACCGTCGAGATCGGCCGCCGGATCGGGTCCTTCCTCGGCGGGGGGGACATCGTGGCGCTCATCGGGGAGCTCGGCTCCGGGAAGACCAGTCTCACCCAGGGCATCGCGAAAGGGCTCGGCGTGGCCGAGAACGTGCCCGTCGTGAGCCCCACCTTCACCCTGGTCAACGAGTACCCCGGGAGGCTCCCCCTGATCCACCTGGACGTCTACAGGCTGTCGGGCCCCGCGGACCTGGAGGACATGGGCTACGAGGAGTACTTCTACGGCGGGGGGGTCGTGGTCATCGAGTGGGCCGAGAAGATCCTGGATCTGCTGCCGCAGACGACGATCGTCGTCCGCATGACCTACATCGACGAGAACACCCGGGAGCTCATCATCGAGGGCCCCCCGGAGACACTGGGAAAATTGGAGGACCGTCTGAAATCCGGAGGAATCGCATGGCGCTGATCGTACAGAAATACGGCGGGACGTCCGTCGCCAACCTGGAGAAGATCCGGAACGTGGCCGAGCGGGTCGTGCGCGCCAAGGAAAGGGGCAACAGCCTCGTCGTCGTCCTTTCGGCCATGGCGGGAGAGACCGACCGCCTCATCGGGCTGGCGAACCAGGCCTCGGAGAACCGGCCCGACGACCGGGAATACGACGCCCTGATCGCCACGGGCGAACAGGTCACGGTGACGCTGCTCGCGCTCACCCTCAACCGGATGGGGCACAAGGCCCGATCCTTCCTGGCCCACCAGGTCAAGATCCACACCGACCGGGCCCACACGAAGGCCCGGATCGTCAAGATCGACACCCGCGAGATCGAGAAGGAACTCAAGAAAGGCCACGTCATCGTCGTGGCCGGCTTCCAGGGGGTCGACTCGGAGAACCACATCACGACCCTGGGGCGAGGGGGCTCCGACACGAGCGCCGTGGCGCTGGCGGCCGCGCTGAAAGCGGATGTCTGCGAGATCTACACCGATGTCGACGGGGTCTACACCACGGACCCGAACCTGTGCCCGGCGGCCCGCAAGCTCGACCGGGTGTCCTACGACGAGATGCTCGAGATGGCGAGCGCGGGGGCCAAGGTGCTGCATCCCCGTTCGGTCGAGCTGGCGAAGAAATACGACGTGCCCGTGTACGTGAAGTCGTCGTTCACGGAGGACGAAGGCACTCTGGTCACCAAGGAGGATGAGGAAATGGAAGCAGTCGTTGTGTCGGGAGTCACCTATGACAGGGATCAGGCCAAGGTCACCGTCGTCCATGTCCCGGACCGCCCCGGGATTGCAGCCCGACTCTTCACGACGCTGTCGGACCGGAACATCCCCGTCGACATGATCATCCAGAATGCCAGCATCGACGGCTTCACCGACCTCTCCTTCACCGTCTCCAGGAAGGACATGAAGGAGGTCGAGCGGCTCATCGGTCCCGTGGCCCAGGAGATCGGGGCCCAGGGTGTCCAGTACGACCAGAACATCTCCAAGGTCTCCATCGTCGGGGTCGGCATGCGAAGCCATGCCGGGGTCGCCTCGCGGATGTTCGCGGCCCTCGCCAAGGAGGGGATCAACATCCTCATGATCAGCACCTCCGAGATCAAGGTCTCCTGCGTGATCGAGGCGAAGTACACGGAACTGGCCGTGATGGTCCTCCACGAGACCTTCGGGCTCGACCGCAAATAGGGCTCCTCTTGCGCCGGTCGGCGTGCGGGGCCCGGGCCCCGATCCGCAATCGGCGCGGTTTTTCCGGGGGATCGTGCGCATGAAGATCGGCAGGGACCCCGCCCTCGGCAGCACCGCCCTGTTGGCCCTCGCGGCCCTCGCCTTGCTCTGCAATGTCCCCGGGGGGATCCTGACCGGTTCGCCCCCCCCTGCGATCCCGCACGCCGCGGGCGGACCCGGGACCGTGGCGGTGGAGGTCTCGGGCGACACGGGCCGAAACGGCGTCTACTTCGTGCCGAAAGGAACCACCCTGCCGGGACTGCTCGAATTGGCCGAAGCCGGCCGGGGAGCGACGATGCCGTCTCCGGACACGGCATCGTCATTGAAGAGCGCCGTCACGGTGCGCATCCTCCGGGGGGCACCGTCCGTCGAGGTCAGGCCCATGGCCGCCGCGAAGCGGCTTGCCCTCGGCATTCCCATCGACCTCAACCGCTCGAGCCGGGAGGAGCTGGTCCTCGTCCCCGGGATCGGGGAGGCGACGGCCGAGCGGATCGTCGAGCGGCGCGGGCTTGCCGGGACGTTCCGAAGGCTGGACGATCTGCTGCAGGTCAGGGGCATCAAGGAAAGACGCCTCGAAAAGCTCAGACCCTACCTCTGTATCGGGTGCTGAAGCCGCGGCACCGATTCGTAACTGCACCCTTTCTCTTTCTTTCCCGGCCCGATGGGGCCGCGGTGAGTTTTGCCTTGACGAACCCGGGCGTCTCGCCTATAGTGCCTGCGCCTGAATGCACAGTTTTCAAGCGAACTTACGGCAGCAGCGGCTGCCGTTTCACTTCTACCTGCGAGGGGATGCCACCATGCCGAAGCGAAGCGACATCAAGAAGGTGATGATTATCGGGTCGGGACCCATCGTCATCGGCCAGGCCTGCGAGTTCGACTATTCCGGCACGCAAGCCTGCAAGGCCCTGAGAAAGCTCGGTTACGAAATCGTGCTCGTGAACTCGAACCCGGCCACGATCATGACGGACCCCGGGATGGCCGACATCACCTACATCGAGCCGCTCAATTTCCAGAGCATGGTCGAGATCATCGAAAACGAGCGCCCCGACGCCATCCTGCCGAATCTCGGCGGGCAGACGGGCCTCAACCTGACCTCGGAGCTCCACAAGAAGGGGATCCTGCAAAAATACGGCGTGAAGGTCATCGGCGTCCAGGTCGACGCCATCGAGCGCGGCGAGGACCGCATGGCCTTCAAGGAGACGATGAACCGGCTCGGCATCGAGATGCCCAAGAGCGAAATCGCCTACACCGTCGAGGAGGCCGAGGCCATCGCCGCAACGCTGGGCTACCCCGTCGTCATCCGGCCGGCCTACACGATGGGCGGCACGGGCGGCGGCCACGTGTACAACCCCGAGGAGCTGCGTGTCGTCGCGGCGCGGGGGCTTGCCGCGAGTCTCGTGGGCCAGATCCTCGTCGAGGAGTCCGTCCTGGGGTGGGAGGAGCTGGAGCTGGAGGTGGTCCGGGACGCGAAGAACCAGATGATCACCGTCTGCTTCATCGAAAACGTCGACGCCATGGGGGTCCACACGGGCGACTCCTACTGCACGGCCCCCATGCTGACCATCAGCGAAGAGCTGCAGCGGAAGCTCCAGAAGTACTCCTACGACATCGTCGAGGCCATCCAGGTGATCGGGGGCACCAATGTCCAGTTCGCCCACGACCCGAAGACGGGCCGCGTCGTGGTCATCGAGATCAACCCGCGGACGTCTCGGTCCTCGGCCCTGGCCTCCAAGGCGACGGGGTTCCCCATCGCCCTGATCTCGGCCATGCTGGCCGGCGGCCTCACCCTCGACGAGATCCCGTACTGGCGGGAAGGGACCCTCGAGAAGTACACCCCCTGGGGCGATTATGTCGTCGTGAAATTCGCCCGGTGGGATTTCGAAAAGTTCCCCGGCGCCGAGGACAAGCTCGGCACGCAGATGCGCGCCGTCGGCGAGGTGATGAGCATCGGGAAGAACTACAAGGAGGCCTTCCAGAAGTCCATCCGGTCCCTCGAGAAAGGCCGTTACGGCCTCGGGTTCGCGAAGGACTACAACCGCCGCACGCTCGAGGAGCTGATGGATCTTCTCGTCGAGCCTTCCAGCGACCGCCAGTTCATCATGTACGAGGCCCTGCGGAAGGGGGCCGCCGTTGACGACCTCTCGCGCAGGACGCACATCAAACACTGGTTCATCGAACAGATGAAGGAACTCGTTGAACTCGAGGAAAAGATACTGAAATGGAAAGGCGGGGAGCTGCCGGACGAGCTGCTCGTCCAGGCCAAGAAGGACGGGTTCGCCGATCGCTACCTGGCGCAGATCCTGGGTGTTCCCGAGGAGCGGATCCGCAAGCGGCGGATCGCCCTGGGGGCGGTCGAGTGCTGGGACGCCGTGCCGGTCTCGGGCGTCGAGAACGCGGCCTACTACTACTCCACCTACAACGCGCCCGACAGGGTCACGACGACGTCGAACCGCAAGGTGATGGTCCTCGGCGGCGGGCCCAACCGGATCGGGCAGGGGATCGAGTTCGATTACTGCTGCGTGCACGCCGCCTTCGCCCTGCGGGAGGAGGGCGTCGAGTCCATCATGGTCAACTGCAACCCCGAGACGGTCTCGACGGACTACGACACCTCGAACAAGCTCTACTTCGAACCCCTGACGGTGGAGGACGTCCTGTCGATCTACGAAAAGGAAAAGCCCGAGGGGGTCATCGTCCAGTTCGGCGGCCAGACGCCCCTGAACATCGCGGGGGAGCTGGCCAAGGCGGGCGTGAAGGTCCTGGGCACCTCCGTCGACACCATCGACCTGGCCGAGGACCGGGACCGCTTCAGGCGGATGATGGAGCGGCTCGACATCCCCATGCCGGCCTCGGGCATGGCCATCGACATCGACGAGGCCCTGGCCATCGCGAAGAAACTGGGCTATCCCCTCATGGTGCGCCCCTCCTACGTTTTGGGGGGCCGGGGGATGGAGGTCGTGCACGACGAGGAGATGCTGCGGCGCTACGTCAAGAACGCCGTCGGCGTGACGCCGGACCGGCCGATCCTCATCGACAAGTTCCTCGACAACGCCATCGAGTGCGAGGCCGACGCCATCTCCGACGGGACGGACACCTTCGTGCCCGCCGTCATGGAGCACATCGAGCTGGCGGGCGTGCACTCGGGCGATTCGGCCTGCGTCATCCCGCCGATCAGCATCCCGGCGCGCCACATCGACACCATCGTGGAGTACACGAGCAAGATCGCCCGGGAACTGAAGGTCGTCGGCCTCATGAACATGCAGTACGCCATCGCCGACGACGTGGTCTACGTCCTGGAGGCCAATCCCCGCGCCTCGCGCACGGTGCCGCTCGTCTCGAAGGTGTGCAACATCTCCATGGCGCGGATCGCGACCCAGCTCATGATGGGCCGGAAGCTCAAGGACCTCAACCTCCGTCGCCGGGCGATCCCGCACTTCGGCGTCAAGGAGGCCGTCTTCCCGTTCAAGATGTACCCCGAGGTGGACCCGCTGCTCGGCCCCGAGATGCGATCCACGGGGGAGGTCCTGGGGCTTGCGGACTCCTTCGGGCTGGCCTTTTTCAAGGCCGAGGAGGCGGCCGACCAGGTCCTCCCGGCCGAGGGGACGGTGCTGATCACCGTCGCGGAGCGCGACAAGCATGCCGCCCTGGAGATGGCCAGAGAGTTCCGGAAGCTTGGATTCCGGATCAAGGCGACGAAGGGGACCCATCAGTTCCTGACGGCGAACGGCATCGAGGCCGAGCCGATCCTCAAGATGCACGAGGGCAGGCCCCACATCGTCGACGCCATCAAGAACAAGGAGATCGACCTCATCATCAACACGCCGAGCGGGAAGCTCAGCAAGCACGACGACTCGTACATCCGAAAGTCGGCGATTCGATACCGGGTTCCCTACATCACGACCATCGCCGCCTCGGCGGCGGCCGCCAAGGGGATCGCGGCGTTCCGCAAGGGCCACGGCCGCGCCCGCTCGCTTCAGAGTTATCACCAGGACCTTAAATAAAAGGCTCAAGGCAAAAGGCGAAAACGAAAAAAGGATCGGGGAGTTGCTCTCCGATCCTTTTCTTCTATTCTTTCCTTACGCCTTGTGCCTTTCGCCTCCCTTATTGATAATGTTTTTCGTAGATTTCCCACAAGGTCGACAGCAGCGCCGTGATGATCGGGCCGATGACGAACCCGGAGATCCCGAACACGGCGATGCCCCCGAGGGTGGACAGAAAGATCAGCAGCGGGTGCATCTGCGTGTCCTTGCCGACGAGGACCGGACGCAGGATGTTGTCGATGGAGCTGATCGCCAGGGAACCCACGGCGGCGACGACCACCCCTTCCCAGACGTGGCTCGTGACCAGCAGAATGAGGGCTGCCGGAGCCCAGATGACGGCGCAGCCGATCCCCGGGATCATGGCGGCGAGGATCATGATCACCCCCCAGACAAAGGCACCCTGTATGCCGACGGCCCAGAAGAGGGCGCCTCCCATCGTGCCCTGGATCAGCCCGATGACCAGCGTTCCCTTGAGGGTCGCGCGGGCGGTCGAGGTGAACCGTTCGTAGATCCGGTTGCCGATCTCGTCCTGGAGCTCGAAGATGTAGAGGGCGCCCCGCAGCAGCTTTTCCCCGTCCCGGACGAAGAAGAAGAGGCAGTAGAGCATCACGATGAAGTTCACGATCAGCAGCAGGGTGTTCTGGGTCAGTTCCGTGAGGTAGGACACGATGTACTTCGAGATGCCGCCGGCGACCTCGTAGAATTTCTCGGTCAGCGCCGCCTCGTCGAGATCGAGCTTCTGCAGGTACGGGTTCCCCTTCAAGAGATCGATGACCCCCCGGGCCTTCTGCTGGATGTCCGACGTGTCCTTGAGGGCCGAGTACATGTCGATGGCCTGTGCCAGGAGCACGCTGCTGACGACGGCAAGGGGCAGCAGGATGACGACGGTCACGGCCATAAGCGTGATCGAGGTGCTCAGATTCGGGTGCCCCAGCCTCCGGTTCAGGGCCCTGTAGAGGGGCCCGAAGATGCCGGCGATGACGGCGGCCCAGAAGATGGGGTAGGCGAAAGGTTTCAGCAGGGTGAGAAACGCCAGCGTCCCGATGATCAGGATCGCGAAGAAAATATTCTTTCGAACTTTCTGCATTTCCATGGTATGGACCTTGCCTGCGAACGTCGGATACCATACCAGAACACCGGATCGAGGGGAAAGGATAATTTGCCCGCCGCCGGCGCGGGCCCCGTTTCTGGACAGGATCTTGCATTCTCATGACGGACGAGACGAAGCATCCCTCCGTGCCGCGGACAGAGCGGGGTCGAGGGGCCTCCTGGACCCTGGAAGAGGCCTGGGAGCTCTGCAAGGGAAAGTGCGGGGCGGACCCCTGGTGCCGGGTGTGCATGAAGGAAAAAGAGCGCCTGCACGAGGAATCGCTAAACCGACAGAGGCAGGCTGACGATAAAGACAGGTAGAGAGACTGCTCGAGGCGAACCGACCGATGAAGATCCAGCGGACAGACCACCGGCATCCCCTTGGGCCGGGAGCCAAACCGGGCGCCCCGGAGGCCGCCGGGAGCCGTTTTCGGGATTTCCTGCGCGAGGCCGTGGCGGAGACCCCGGGCCTGTCGAAGCCGGGGATCGTCGGGAGCATCCCGCCTGCCGGGACGGGCCTGGCGCACGTCCACGTCACGGGCAGGGATGAACTGCTGAGCCGCGCCGATGCGCTCCTCGGGATTCTGGAGTCCCTGCAGAACGCTCTCTCGGGCCCCGGCCTGCCGCTGCAGGACGCCTACGCCTCCGTGAGGGCCATCGAGGACCGGGCCGAGGAACTCGCCCCCCTCGTCGATCGGCTGCCCGAAGGGGATGCGTTGCGCGACTGCTTGAACCGCATCGTCATCACGGCCACGGTTGAGGCCATCAAGTTCCGCCGGGGCGACTTCCTGTAGCGACAGCCCCGCCTGCCGGGAGGGCGCCCCGCCTCTCCTTTGCCTCCCCGTCCGCACCGGCCGCCCCCCGCCGTCGTCATGCAGCAGCCGGCTCCCGCACGCACCGTCGCGCCGTCAAGCCCCTCGAAACGGATATCACTTGACAGGTCAAGGGGATGATGATAGAAATTGCCGACTAGATCAAGTGTCGGGGCGTGGCGCAGTCTGGTAGCGTATCTGAATGGGGTTCAGAGGGTCGGAGGTTCAAATCCTCTCGCCCCGACCATGAACAAGAAGCTCCCGCGGCCCGCGGGGACGAAGGGAGTTGGGAAAACGGATGTTGCGGCATCCCGTTTTCAGCTTCGTATGCGGGCGGTCAGTCAGCTGCAACGATTGACCGCCCTCTTTATTAGGGGGAGTTGACAATCGCAAAGTCGGCGAATATATAGGGAAACCGTTTTTCAGGGATGCGAGAGTGGCGGAACTGGAAGACGCACTGGACTTAGGATCCAGCCCGCACTGCGGATAGGGGTTCGACTCCCCTCTCTCGCACCACTTCACACTGCAAAAGGAGTTCGATCGTGACAAGCGGAACCGGTGCAGCCATCAAGGTCGAAGAGATCAGCCCCGTCAAGAAGAGGATCTCCTTCGAGATTCCCTGGGAAGAGGTGAAGAAGGAACTCGATGCCGCCTACCGGACGGTGGGCAGGAAGGCGAGGGTAAAGGGGTTCAGGCCCGGCAAGACGCCCCGCCGCATCCTGGAGACGTACTTCAAGGAAGACGCCGAGGGGGAGGCGATCCAGAACATGGTGAGCCGCTCCTTCGAGGAGGCCGTTCAATCCGCCGGCATCGTGCCCGTGGCCAGGCCCGAGATCTCGCAGAACGGGATCCAGTCCGAACGGAGCTTCACCTACAGCGCAACCGTCGAAGTGGAGCCCGTCGTCGAGCCCAAGGGGTACACCGGCCTGGAGCTGCCCCGGGAGGATGCCGCCGTGACGGACCAGGACATCCAGAACCGGCTGGAGGAGCTGCGAAATCTCTACAGCACCCTGGCCGACGCCGAGGCGGAGCGGCCCGTCCGGATGGGCGATTTTCTCGTCATCGACTTCCAGGGCAGCCTCGGCGGCAACGTCCGGTCGGAGCTCACCGAGGCGGGCTTCCGGATCGAGATCGGCTCGAAGCGCCTGGTGCCGGGTTTCGAAGAAGCCCTGGTGGGCATGAAGAAGGGGGAGTCGAAGGAATTCACGGTCACGTTCCCCGGCGATTATCACATCGAGGAATTCGCCGCCCAGCCGATCACGTTCCACGTCACCGTCCGGGACGTCAAGGTGAAGGTGCTGCCGGACCTGGATGACCAATTCATCAAGAATTTCGAGCAGTACGAGAGCATGGAGGCCCTTCGGGCCGACATCCGCAAGTCCCTCGAGCAGGAAAAGAGCGCGCGGGCGAAGGCGAACCTCCGAAAGGCCATCATCGACCGGCTGCTCGAACTCAATCCGTTCGACGTGCCCGAGGCCTACGTCGAGCGGCAGATCTTCAGCATGATGGTCGAGACCCAGCGCCGCATGGTGATCAACGGGATGGATCCCGACAACGCCGCCAGGATGGCAGCGAATTTGCACGACCAGTTCCGCGACGAGGCGGTCCGCCTGGTCCGTTCGGGCATCCTCCTGCAGAAGATCGCGGAAAAGGAATCGATCACCGTCGACGAAGCGGAGATCGACGACCGGATCCGCGAGACGGCGACCCGCTACGGGCGCGATTTCGAGTCGACAAAGGCCTCCTACGAAAAGGAGAATATGACAGAACGCCTGAGAGATCAAATACTTGAAGAAAAAACCCTTGATTTTATCGAGTCCAGGGCTAATATAAGGTAAAACAAAAAGCGGATGGACAAAAGGATTCTGATATGCCGTTGATCCCAATCGTCATTGAGCAGGATGGAAGAGGCGAAAGGGCCTTTGACATCTACTCGAGGCTCCTGAAGGACCGGATCGTCTTTCTGGGGGTCGGCATCGACGATGACGTGGCGAACCTCGTGATCGCCCAGCTGCTCTACCTCGAATCGGAGGACCCCGACAAGGAGATCCACTTCTACATCAACTCCCCCGGGGGCCTCGTGAGTGCGGGGCTCGCCATTTACGACACCATGCAGTACATCAAGGCCCCCGTTTCCACCTACTGCATGGGGCAGGCAGCCAGCATGGCGGCCATCCTGCTGGCCGCCGGGGAGAAGGGAAAGCGCTACGCGCTGCCCCACGTCCGAATCCTGATCCACCAGCCCATGGGGGGCTTCTCCGGGCAGGCGACGGACGTGGAGATCCAGGCCCGCGAGATCCTTCGACTCAAGCAGGAGCTCAACGAGATCCTCGCCCGGCACACGGATCAGCCGATCGAGAGGATCGAGCGTGACACGGACCGCGATTACTACATGTCCGGTGAGCAGGCGCACGAATACGGGCTCATCGACGCGGTGATCCAGAAGCGGCCGACCGCGATGAAGAAATAGAGAGGACGACATGCCGAGAAAACAGCGCGAAAACGAGGGGGGCGAGGGCATCCTGTTCTGCTCCTTCTGCGGAAAGACCCAGAACGAGGTGAAGAAGCTCGTTGCCGGACCTTCCGCCTACATCTGCGACGAGTGCATCGAGCTGTGCCGGGCCATCATCCAGGAGGAGGCCGAGGTCCAGAGCATCGACGAGAGCCGCAAGAAGATCCCCGAGCCCAAGGACATCAAGAAGTTCCTGGACTCCTACGTCATCGGGCAGGAGCGCCCGAAGAAGATCCTCTCCGTGGCCGTCTACAACCACTACAAGCGGCTCTTCACCGAGGCGGACCTGGGCGGCGTGGAGCTCCAGAAGAGCAACATCCTGCTCATCGGTCCCACGGGGTCGGGCAAGACGCTGCTGGCCCGCACGCTGGCCAAGATGCTCAATGTGCCCTTCGCGATCGCCGACGCCACCTCGCTCACCGAGGCGGGCTACGTGGGCGAGGACGTGGAGAACATCATCCTGAGCCTCCTGCAGAACGCCGACTACGACGTGGAGCGGGCCTCCAAGGGGATCGTCTACATCGACGAGATCGACAAGATCTCCCGCAAGTCGGGAAGCCCCTCCATCACGCGCGACGTCTCCGGCGAGGGCGTCCAGCAGGCCCTCCTGAAGATCATCGAGGGGACCCTGGCGAACATCCCGCCCAAGGGAGGCCGCAAGCACCCCCAGCAGGAGTTCATCCAGGTCGACACGACGAACATCCTCTTCATCTGCGGCGGGGCCTTCGTGGGACTGGAGGACATCATCCAGAAACGCATCGGCGCCAGCTCCGTCGGCTTCGGCGCCGACATCAAGGGCAAGAAGGAGCGCAAGCTCGGCGAGCTGCTCGCCGAGGTGCAGCCCGAGGACCTGTTGAAGTACGGCCTGATCCCCGAGTTCATCGGCCGGCTGCCCGTGATCGCCACGCTCGAGGAGCTCGACGAGAACGACCTGATGCGGGTCCTCGTGGAACCGAAGGATTCCATCAGCAAGCAGTACCAGAAAATCCTCGAGCTGGAGAATGTCAAGCTCAAGTTCACCGACGGCGCCCTGCGGGCCGTCTCGAGGCTCGCCGTGAACCGCAAGGCGGGAGCCCGGGGACTGAGGGCCATCCTCGAGAACACCATGCTCGACATCATGTACGACATCCCGTCGCGAAGCGACGTGAAGGAAGTCATCATCAACGAGGACGTCGTCCGGAAGGGCGAAAAGCCGATTTTGCTTTTCGAGTCCAAGACGGAGACGGCCTGAGGAGACGATCGAAACCGAATGGCCATGTTTGATTTCACGAAGAAAGAAGACAAGAAGATCATCGTCCCGCTGCTGCCCCTGCGGGATGTGGTCGTCTTCCCCTATATGATCGTGCCGCTTTTCGTCGGCCGCGAGAAATCCATCAATGCGCTCGAGTCGGCCATGAAGCAGGACAACGAGATCTTCCTCGTGGCCCAGAAGAGCGCGCAGAAAGACGAGCCCTCCGAGGAGGACATCTACACCGTGGGCACGCTGGGGGTCATCATCCAGCTGCTTCGCCTGCCCGACGGGACGGTGAAGGCCCTGGTGGAAGGGAAGAAGAGGGCCACCGTGCGGGACTACATCCCGAATCCGGACCACTTCGTCGTCGAGATCGAGGAAGTGCCGGAGACGGCGGCGGAGAACGTCGGTTCCGTGCAGGCGATCGCCCGTGTCCTCGTGGAGGCCTTCCGCAACTACGCGAAGCTCTCGCGCAAGATCCAGCCCGAGCTGGTCGACACCATCGCGGCCATCGACAGCCCGGCCAAGCTCTCCGACGTGATCGCCTCGCACCTGGGCGTCAAGC
>Ga0116141_10001850_pt1 | contig 18269 bp, 16 predicted proteins | sample AD_UKC097_MetaG_FD_89744 | JGI IMG/M metagenome (GOLD analysis project Ga0116141, IMG submission 89744) | Active sludge microbial communities of municipal wastewater-treating anaerobic digesters from USA - AD_UKC097_MetaG | ecosystem: Engineered > Bioreactor > Anaerobic > Digestate | place: USA...
ATAAACTGATAATAAACAGGAAAAATCCGTTTTCCAGGCTCGAAATCAGCCCCAATAATGCCAAAAATGCCGAGAAATCGTCAAAAAATGCCCAAAAATCACAAAAAACGACGAATTTTGAGCGTTTTCGGCCGTTTTGGGGTCAAACTGGATCAGTGGAGACTTTTTTTGTAACAATTTGATTAAAAATGAGTTAAGTCAAGCAAAAAAGACCTTTTCCGGGCGTGAATTCCGGTTTTTTTCTTTTGCATTTGCTTTTTGTCCGGCCAATGCCGCAAAATGCATGGCCGTTTGAATTTCTTTCCATGAAAGGGAAAGAAGGAGCTGTTTCCGATGAGTGAAGAGTTCAGTCCGTTTGCCGTGATGCAGGAGCCTGGTCATTGCGGACCATGCAGTCTGGCAAGCTGCCTTTTTATGCTGGGCATTGAGGCCACGCAGCGCGATGTGGCCTGGGCGGCCGGAAAGCCGTACAAGGTTTTCAAGGAAGGCCTTGATGAAAAAGAGCTGGCCCATGCCGCCAGAAAGTACGCGGCCATGACCGAGCAGATTCTGATCCCGTGCCGCGATGAGGGGCATGTCTTCCTTCGGAATGTGCTTGGCCACCTGACCGGGGCCGGTCCAGCCATTCTTCTCGTCAACGATTTTGAACACTGGGTGGCCGTGGTCGGTTATCTGGAGCGCAAGTCTCAGTTTGTGATCTATGATCCCAAGGCCGACAAGCCTTTCTTCCGCTGGGGTCATGCCCGCCTGCTGCGGGAGGCATGGTGCGAGTCGGACGACCGGCGGGAGCCGTCGCAGTATTTTTCCATCCTGATTCGCCGCAAGGACGGCAGCAAGCCGGTCTGGAGGATCACGGAGCCGTGGATGCGGATTCACAACCGGGGTTCCGCATGTACGGCCGGAACCATTGCCACCGACCTGGAACGGCTGATTTCGAATGCGCGCTATCCTTCGCCGCGCCGGCCCAAGTCGCACCGGGCCACCCGCACGCTGGCCATGGTGCTGCGCAAATACCGCAATCAGGTCATTCATGCCATACTGACCTGGGGCGAGGGCTCGCCCGACCGCGAGATCAGGGACCTCCGTTCGCTGTACAGCGATTACATCACCTGCGCGGACGCCTGTTCCCTGACCTTTCCCGACAACACGGACCACGCCGCGTTTGTGGCCGGCCTCACCGCGCTGCTCAGCGCCTACTGGTGGGGCGGGGAAATGGAAGAATAGACGGTTCTCTCCACCCGTTTGAATATTCCCGCTCCATGGGGGATATTTAAAGGAGTAAAGAGAACATGAAGACGGTCAGAATATTCGCAAGAACAATGGCGGCGGCCGCCCTGGCCTTCCTGGCCGGGCTTGTGATTCTGACGGGCGACCCCGGCGGAGGATCCAAACCCATGAAGCGCGACAATCCGAAAACCGATGCCGAATTGAAGAAAATGCTGACCCCCGAACAGTACCGTGTCACGCAGCAGGACGGCACCGAGCGCCCGTTTCAGAATGCCTACTGGGATCATCACGAGGACGGCATCTATGTGGATGTGGTCTCGGGCGAGCCGCTCTTCAGCTCGCGCGACAAGTTCGATTCCGGCACCGGCTGGCCCAGTTTCACCAAACCCCTCAAACCGGAGGGCGTTGTTGAAAAATCGGATTTCAAACTGGGCATGAAGCGGACCGAAGTCCGGTCCTCTTCGGCCAATTCGCATCTGGGTCATGTGTTTGACGACGGGCCGGAAGATTCCGGCGGAATGCGCTACTGCATCAATTCGGCGTCACTCCGGTTTGTTCCCGCGGCCGAACTGGAGGCGCAGGGGTATGGCGAATTCGCCTATTTGTTCGCCGACAGCCGGACCCTTGAGACGGCGACTTTCGGGTCCGGCTGCTTCTGGAAGCCGCAGGCCCTCTTCAGCCGCCTTCCGGGCGTGGTTTCCACCGCCGTGGGCTACATGGGCGGCACGGTGAAGAACCCCACCTATGAACAGGTCTGCACCGACAGAACCGGCCATGCCGAGGTGGTCCAGGTCCGGTTCGATCCCGCGAAAGTCAGTTATGAAGAACTGCTCGCCGCCTTCTGGGCCATGCACGACCCCACACAGCTCAACCGGCAGGGCCCGGACCGCGGAACGCAGTACCGAAGCGTGATTTTCTGTCACTCGCCCGGACAAATGGAGGCTGCGCGGGCCTCGCTCGAAAAGCAGCAGCAAGCAAACAGGAAAAAGATCGTCACCGAAATTTCACCGGCCTCTGATTTTTGGCTCGCCGAGGAATACCATCAGCAGTATCTTATGAAAAAGGGGCAGACGAGCTGTTCCTTCTGAAAAGGAGGCGGGCATGAAATCGGCGGGGCTGTTCCTCGGCATTCTGCTGGCGGCGTCCGCGGCATCGGCCGGGTCTTTTGATTTCAGCGAATACTCACGCCTTCTCAGCCGAACCGTTAAACCGGGCGGCATGGTGAACTACTGGGGACTTCAGGCCGGCCAGTCGGCGCTGGACGAAGTTATCGAGGCCATGCAGAAAATATCCCTCGACGAGTTCGCCGCGTGGCCCGAGGCCGAGCGGCTCGCGTTCCTGATCAATGCCTACAACGCCCGCGTGCTGCAGATCATTTCCCGGCAGCGGCATGTGCTGTTCAGGACGAACGGATGGTTCCAGAAGGGATTAAGCGTCCGCCGCTATGATGGATTCTTCGACGAAATCCCCGTCCGCCTGCTGGGCCGCGACCGGACCCTTGACTCGCTGGAAGAGGAGCTTCGGCGCTATTACGATGAACCCGGCGTCCACATGGCGCTGGTCAAGGGCGCGAAGGGAAGCCCGCCGCTCCGGCCCGAGGCCTATACGGCGGAGAAACTTCCCGAACAGCTTCGCGACCAGACCGAAAACTTTCTGCGCGACCTGCGGAACTTCCAGGTCAGCGTCGGAAAAAAAAGAATCCGGCTTTCGCCTGTTTTCAAGGAGCTGTGCGGGGATTGCATCAGCCGCTACTCCGACATCATCACGGCCGGAGATTTTTCACCGGCCGACCGCGCCATGCTGGGATTCATTGCGTCGCACGTCAACGGCGCCACCCGTGAATTCCTGCTGACGGGCGATTATTCGATCTCCTGGCTCAAATTCGACTGGATGCTCAACGAGGAGGATCCTCCCGCCCGCGCGAAGTGAGCGCCCTGCTTGACAGGCGCCGTCCGCTCTGGCAGCCTGTCCACCATCAAGTGGCCCGTTCAGGCACGGTTCAGATGGCGTGTGACCGGCCTCTCTGAAAAGCGATGCGCGGGCAGGTGAGGACGATCGGAATGTTCCAGTTAAGCGAGGAGTCGCGCGGGGCGCGGGTGCGCGAGCTGAAATATGTGGCGCCGGCGGAAGCCCTTGCGGCGGCCGAGGCCGCGCTGGACCTTCATTGCCTTCCTGATCCGGAGCATCCGGAGGGAATTGTCGAAAGCATTTATTTTGACGATGATTTTTTCTCCAGCTACTGGGAAAAGGTCAACGGGGACTCGTACAAGCGCAAGGTGCGCCTGCGCTGGTATGCCGAAGGCATTCCGCCGACGGGCTGCGGAGATATCCCGGCTTTTCTGGATGTGAAGGACCGCATGGGCGCCCTGCGGGAAAAACGGCACGTCGCCTTCCGCGCAAACAAAGAACTGCTTTGCCGCGCGCGGCTCCGTGATCCGGCTCTCCGGGACCTGCTGCGCGGTGCGGCCATGGCGGCAGGCCTGCCTTTTACCGATGCACTCGTGCCGACCATCGGCATCCGGTACCGCCGCCGCCGCTATGTGTGTCCGTGGACCGGCGCCAGGATCAATCTCGATTCGGACATCTGCTCGCTGCGGGCAAACACAGACCTGTTTTCGGGAGAGGCCCCGCTGGGGTCGGAACGCATTGTCTGCGAGGCCAAGGCCCCTGCGGCCCGCGAATGGCCATGGGGAGAGACCCTGATGCGTCTGGGTTTCCGCATGCAGAGTTTTTCGAAGTATGGACTTTTTATGGAAATGCGTATGGAAGGGAGCATTTAGATTATGAAGCAGATCCGCCTGATTGACGCGCTGTCCGCGTATGAGCAGATTTCCGAAAACTTGAACCTCGCCGTTTTTGCCGGCGCCCTGCTCGTGGCGCTTCTGGCCTCGTTTCTGGCCATGGGGCTGTACCGGTGCTTCTATGAAAGCCGGGGAACCGGCAGCCAGGTGGCGCGATCGTTTCCTCTGCTGGGGCTGGCCGTCACAACGCTTTTCATCTGCATCCAGGTTTCCATTCCGCTGTCGCTGGGACTGCTGGGCTCTCTCTCCATCATCCGCTTCCGCACCCCGATCAAGGAGCCGGAGGAAGTCGGCTTCATCATGCTTGTGATCGCGTCATCCGTCGCCGCCGCCACCTACAATTTCGGTTTCCTGGCGGTACTGTATGTTCTGGCCGCGGCCAGCCTGGTGCTGGCCCGCTGGTTCCGGACTCTCGGGTTTCTGAAGCGCGACGGACTGCTTGTCGTGACAGCCGCCGCGGGCGGTTCCTTTTCGTCTGACGAACTTTCAAAACTGCTCAAATCCCATTTCCGGCATCATTCCGTTCAGAGCGTGGGGGTTCGTGACGGGAAAGTCAGTGTGCAGGTGACTTTCTCCGGCTTGAAGACCGAGGCCGTGCGCCTGCAGGAGGAAATCACACAGTCCTTCGCGGCGGATTCCATTCACGTGTTTCTGGATCGCCCCGGCGGAATCCGCTGAGATGCCGTCCGCACCGGTCAGGGCCGTCCGATGGGCCGCCGCCGCAGTCGCGGCGGCATATCTGGCCCTGGCCGTTTTTGTTTCCCCGGAATGGATCTTTGAGGGGCGGCCCGGGGAGGAGCAGCGGCTGCGCGAGCGTCTCTCTCGCGCGCTGGCTTCACGCAGCGGGCTTCTGCATCTGATAACTTTCGATGAGCCCGCGCCCTGCGATTTCATTACAGGTCATCCGCTCCTGTGTCCCGGCACGACGTCGGCGCCCGGCCGCTTCGGCGCGGCGCGCAAGTTCGACGGCCGGGAAAGAACATATGCGGAGTCGCGCCTGAGATGGGACCGCATCGGCTCTTCGTTCACGCTGTCTTTCTGGATTCGCATGCCGGAAGGCCGGCCCGATCAGTGCATCTGGTATCGCGCGGGGAAAAACGTTCAAGTGGGATTCCATCTGGAAGCGGGCCGGATGACATTTGACATGCCGACTCCGGGCGGCCGGCAGCGCGCATCCTATCCGTTTGTGCGATATGGAGAATTTGTGCATCTGGCCGCGACGGTGGATGCGGAGCGGGGAGAAATCATTCTGTACGAGAACGGCTCCCCGATGGCCCGGGAGCCTTTCGTGTTCCATGGCATGCCGCGCGAAAACATGGCCTTCGGCAAACCCGTGTGGTATGCGGCGCGAAATTCGTTTCGCGGATGGCTGGATGAGGCCTCCGTATGGAACCGCGCTCTTTCTGAACAGGAAATCCGCGGCCTCGCCCGTGCGAAACGGGGGCTGCTGTGGACGGGAAGGAGCGGCCGCCGCTGTTTCAAATGGCGCGCGGCGCAGACGGGATCGCGGATACTCCGTGTTTCAGCGGCCCTGCCCGATGTGTTTGCGCCTTTGACCCGCCGGGGCCGCAGCGAAGCGCGGGCCATCAGCCGCCTTGATGAGCTCCGGCTGATTCTGCCCGGGAAGGTTCGCCGTGAGCTGATCGCGGCTCACCATCGGAGTTTGAAATCGGGCCGGCGCACGCAGGCCGGGGCCCGGCCGCGGCAGGTGCATGTGGCGTTTCGGGGAGAAGTCTATCCCGCGCTGATTTGTCTCTCCGGAAGCGATCGGGAATACCATTCGGGGAAACGTCCGGGCTACGAACTGCAGCTGCTCGAAGGGGCGCAGGTTCTGGGCGCCCGCCGCCTTCTGCTCAGTCCGCCCGAAAACGGTCACTGGCTTTTTCCCGTTTTCGATGCCCGCCTCCGGCATCGGCTGGGCTTGCCTTCCATATCCGGCGGCCTGTGCCGCCTGCGCATCAACGGGCTTTCCCGGGGGGTTTATGCCTGGTCTGTTCATGACCGGCTGGGGCTTCTTCCGGGTGATCTCCCGGATGTCTGCATGGGTGCCGTGCGTCATCCCTCGCAGTGGTGGCTCCCGTTTCATGAGGCCCTCCGGCCGTCCTGGGAGTCCTCGGCTTCCCGCGCCGCGTGGCCGCTTTCCTCGGCGGAGATGAAGTTGCTGTACGATGAAGTTGTCGGGGAATATGGCGGATGCCTGCGGGGCGATCTGCAGAATCCCCTTTCCCGAAAGGAAATCAGCTGGCGTCTGGCCCGGGGCCGGCAGCAGATCGAGTCGATCTGGCAGCCCGCCCCGGAGCATCTGTCACCCGCCCGCAGGGCGGCCGGCTTCCTCGATGAGTTCATGGTGCTGGGAAGCAATGCTTCACCTGACCGCATCGTGGCTCCGCTTCAGCTGGACCTCGCCGCGCTCAGAAACCTGGGCGTTGAAATCCGCTGGAGCAGTTCCAATCCTGATGTTCTGGACCATGCCGGCCATGTCGCGCGGAACTTTACGGGCGGTCCCGTCCGGGTGGTGCTCACGGCCGCCGTAGAGGACGGAACCGAATCTGTGGAGAAAGTTCTGACATTCCGTGTCATGCCGCGCCGCATTGCGCTTCCCGCGATCTTCCTGAATGTCCGTCATGAATTGGATAAATCACGCCGCGCCGATGCGGCGGTGGAATTCTGCGGTGCCGGTGAGGATTTCCCGTCGCGAATCCGGTACGCAACTCAGGGTACGCGCGGCGGAATGGAGCATCGCGGGAATTCCAGCTACTGGAATCCGAAGAAGCTTTTTTCCCTGAAGATGGACGAACCGCACGGTTTTCTGGATGAATCCGGGAGTCGTGTCCTGCTGGCGGTGAACTCGCAACAGGATCCGTCTTTTGTCCGCAACGGCCTGGCGTATGATCTCTTCCGGTCCTGGGCCGGTGAAGGTGCGCCGCGCTTCGCGCCGCAGGTCCGTCATGCCGAGGTTTTCGTGAACGGCCGTTATCAGGGTCTTTATGAACTGGCCTCCCGCGTGGATGAAACACTGCTGAACGGCGGCTCGCCGCCGGCGGATGCGCACAAGTGGATCATTTACCGGCACGAAACCGTTCATCCCCGGATTCCGGACATGCGCGCGCGCCGGCCTGCCGGGCATGAGGGCGAATTCTCCGGCCCCTACCGCAGTTTCTGCCGGTTTCTTGAACAGCCGGGCAGTGAGAGTTGGGAACCGGAGCTGGCGCGCACAATGGACATTCCCAATCTTGCGGATTATCAGCTCCTTCTGAACCTGTTTCAGAACCGGAACGGATATCCCTTCGATTTCCTTCTGCATGAAGTCCTTGTCTGCGAACGCGACCGGCCGTTCTTCTTCCATGTCCCGTGGGATTTTGAGCTGGGGGCCGCCCCCGGCCAGTGGGAATGGCTTGCCAGCGGACTGATGCAGCGGCTCGAGGATGAATCGCCCCGCTATCGCGGCCTGCTGTCCGCGCGCTGGCGGGAACTCCGGGAGGGCGGGCTGACCCCGGAGTCACTGAACGCCCGAATTGACGCTGTCGCGGAAAATCTGCGGGACTATGCGGACTGGGATTACCGCAGATGGCGATATCATGCCGGGCGGGATTATGGTCTGTGGGTCAATAACCTTAAGGCCGTCCTGAACGAGAGCATCGAACGGATGGACCTTCATCTGGATTTCCCGCCCGTGTCGGGGAGCTTGCCAACGGACCCTGAATAGATCATCATGCACGCATCATGAATGCACAGAATGGAAATCTCAGTTTCATCGTGCTTGGCGCATCTGGCGATCTCGCCCGCCGCAAGGTGATACCGGCGCTTTTCGCGCTGTACTGCCAGAATCTGCTGCCTGCGAATTTTCAGGTGCTGGGTTTTGCGCGCACGAAGATGACAGACGAAGCCTTCCGCGAAATGATCACCGCGCATCTCACCTGCCGCTATACACCCGGCGAGGCCTGCGGCGAACGCATGACGGAATTTCTGGCCCGCTGCTTCTACCGCGCCGGGCGGTATGATTCCCGCGAATCCTTTCAGGCTCTTTACGGAACGCTGCGGGAACTGGAGGGCCCGCAGGAGGCCTGCCGCATTTTCTATTTTGCCGTGCCCCCCTCCATTTTCCACGACATCGCGCATGCCCTCGGCGGCGCCGGCCTGGTCCGGCCCGCGGGAAGCCAGCCGTGGACGCGGGTGGTCATCGAAAAACCGTTCGGCACGGACCGCGCCTCATCGGACGAACTGTCGCAGCAGATCAAAACGGTTTTTGACGAGCGCCAGATCTTCCGCATAGACCATTATCTCGGCAAGGAGGTCATCCAGAACCTGATGGCCCTCCGCTTTGCCAACCTGATTTTCGAGCCGATCTGGAACCGCCTTTATGTGGACAAAGTGTTCATCTCCTGGGCCGAAACCATCGGCATCGAGGGCCGTGCCGGCTATTTCGACGGCATTGGCGTCATTCGCGACGTGATGCAGAACCATCTGCTGCAGATGCTTGCGCTGGTGGCCATGGAACAGCCGGTCAGCCTGACCAAATATGTGCGCGACGAGAAGGTCAAGGTGCTGCGGTCCATCCTCCCGGTGACGATAGAGGATCTGGTGCTGGGCCAGTACGCCGCCGGCGGCGGCCAGAAGGGCTATCGCGAAGAGCCGGGTGTGCCCGCAAATTCAAACACGTCCACCTATGCGATGGCGGTTCTTCGCGTGCGCAGCCGCCGCTGGTCCGGCGTGCCGTTCATCCTGTCGGCCGGCAAGGCGCTGGACCGGAACATGACGGAAATACGAATTCAGTTCAAGCGCACGGCCGGTCATGTGTTCCTTGACAAATGGCCGGAGGGCCTGCCGCCCAACGAACTGGTCATCCGCGTGCAGCCTGACGAGTCCATCAAATTCGGCATCATGAACAAGGTTCCGGGCCTGGGGCTGAACCTGGAGCATACGGAACTCAACCTGCGCTATGCCTCGGCGTTTGACGGGCTGATCCCGGAGGCCTATGAGAGTTTGATTCTCGACGTGATCAGGGGCGACCCGGGCCTGTTCATCTGCGAGGATGAGCTGGAGGCTTCCTGGGATGTGTTCACGCCCGTGCTGCATGAAATAGACGAAAAACGGATTGAGCCCGAGCCTTATGCCTTCGGCTCGGCCGGCCCCGCCGGCATTCAGAAGATGCTTTCAAAATTTCCCCCGCGCTGGTGAATCATGCTGACCTTTCGTGAATTCAAAACCGAAAAAAGCCTTGCGCGCAGGGTCCGCCAGAAACTGCAGCAGGTGATCGAGTCGGCCCGGGGCCCGTCGGCGATCATGCTGTCCGGCGGCAGAACCCCGCTGCCGGTCTATCGGGATCTGGCCTCCCGCAAAATCCGCGTGAGTCCCGATGTGCACTTCTTCCTGAGCGATGAGCGCATGGTGCCTCCGGACTCGCCGGACAGCAACCAGGGGGCCATCGCCCCGCTGCTGGTGAAAGCCGGAGCCGCGGAAGACCGTTTTATCCGCGTGAACACTTCGCATCCGCTGGTGATGGCCGCCGCCGAATACGGCGCGCGCCTCGAAGATTTCCACCGCGCGGGCGGGAAGTTTCCGTTCGGCCTGCTGGGGCTTGGGTCGGACGGGCACACGGCTTCCCTGTTCACGCTGGAAGACGCCCGCAGTGAAACCGGATATTTTGCAATCCCGGTGGAGCGCATTGGCGACTTCGACCGCGTGTCCGTTACGCCCGCGATGATGCGGAACATTGATCAGATCGTCTTTTTTGTCGCGGGCGCGGACAAGGCCGTCATGCTGGAGGTTCTTCGCACGGCGCCCGAAACCATCCCCGCCGGCGCGGCGGTCCGCGAATGCGCGAATGCGGAAGTCTGGTTCACCGCATGAAAAGTTCCAATCATTGGAACTTTTCTGGAAAAAACTTCCAATCATTGGAACTTTTTGCGAAGAAACTTCCAGACATTGGAACTTTTAAGCACAGAGGCCTGCGATGAAAAATATGATGGTGACACTTGCGCTGATTCTGCTGGCCGGCTGCGCGCGGCCGCGCCACCCGGAAGAGGCCGCCGCCATGTACGCCGCCCAGGCATGGCTGCAGGAAGTGGACAGCGGAGCCTATGCCGCGAGCTGGTCAAACGCCGCCGCCTATTTCCAGGGCGCGGTCGCGGAGAGCGACTGGGCCGGCATGATGACCTCCGGGCGCGCCCCGCTCGGGGAAATCATTTCGCGCGACTTCAAGTCCGCCCGGCATTTTACCAGCCTGCCGGGCGTTCCGGACGGCGACTATATTGTGATCCAGTTCAAAACCTCCTTCGCCCGAAAGAAAAACGCGGTTGAAACCGTCACCCCCATGAAGGAGGACGACGGGGAATGGCGTGTGTCGGGATACTTTGTAAAGTAGGCGCGGAATGAAGATTGTTGTTCTTGACGGCTTCACCCTGAATCCCGGCGATCTGGACTGGAAACGGCTCCATGCGCTGGGCGAGTGTCATATCCACGACCGGACACCGCCGGAAATGGTCCCTGAGCGCTCCGCCGGCGCGGACGTGATTCTCACCAACAAAACGGTCCTGTCCGGCGATGCGATACGGAAACTTCCGGCCCTGAAATACATCGGCGTGCTGGCCACCGGCTACAACGTGGTGGATGTCGAAGCCGCGCGCGAAAGAAAGATCATCGTGACAAACATCCCCGACTACGGGACGGCCTCCGTGGCGCAGATGGTCTTTGCGCACATTCTCAACCTGACGCAGCGCGTGGCCGATCACAGCCGCGGTGTGCACGCGGGCGACTGGTCGGCATCGGAGGATTTCTGCTACTGGAATTTTCCGCTGATTGAACTGCAGGACCTGACGCTGGGCATCATCGGCCTGGGCCGGATCGGGCAGGCGGTCGCAAGGCTTGCGCTGGCATTCGGGATGAAGGTCCTCGCGCAGAATCCGTCTCCGAGAACCATGTCCGGAGTCGAACCGGCTGATTTGAACACTGTTCTTTCAAAAAGCGATGTGGTTTCGCTCCACTGTCCTCTGACCGATGCGAACAGGGGTTTCATCAACGAACAAACGCTGTCCCTGATGAAGCCGACGGCGTTTCTGATCAATACCGGCCGCGGACCGCTTGTGGACGAAGCGGCGCTGGCCGCCGCGCTGCGGGCGGGAAAGCTGGCCGGTGCGGGGCTGGACGTGCTGTCCGTTGAGCCGCCGCCGAAGGACAATCCGCTGCTGAACTGCCCGAACTGTTTCATCACGCCGCACATTGCGTGGGCCACAAGGGCGGCCCGCATCCGGCTCTATGATATTGCCGTGCGGAACATTGAGGCCTTCATGGCGGGCAAACCGCAGCATGTGGTGAATCCATGAATCCCGCCTCCGATCGTCGCCGTCAGGCGCGCATCCGCACCGCGGGTTCGGTGACCCTTACCCTGCGGCGCGGGTTTTTCGGACACAGAATACTTTCCGGCAGCCTGGTGGATGTTTCCGTGGACGGCCTGCAGGTGCAGCTCCCGGCGCCGGTTGCGGCGGGCCGGCGTGTGAAGGTTCTTCTTGCCTTGGGGGTGCCTGGCAGCGAGGCGGCCATCTACCGGTTCCCGGGCAGGATCATATGGTCAAAGGCGGCCGGTCCGGACGGATATTCTCTTGCGGGTGTGCGGCTTCGGGTCCGTTCGCGGAACCTGCGAGGGATCTGGCAGAATGTTATTTATGAGGCTTTGCGGACTCCCGCCGGTTCGCGCGCGAACAATCCTTGAAATCAGCTCTCCGAAGTGTTTGAATAGATCGCGGGGAGGTCGATATGAATGGCCCTTCTGAAGACAGGCAGAATGTCAGGATAATCAAGACCGGCGCCGTCCGGATGGTCTGGCGCAGGGCTTTTTTCAGAAGAAAGATGGATGGAAACATTGTGGATGTTTCAGCGCGCGGGCTTCAGGTGTCGGCGCCTTCACCCCTGCCGGAAGGCCGGAAGGTTAAACTTGATGTCCGGCTGTTTTCCGGTCCGCAGGAGCGTCAGCGCTATCGTCTGTACGGGCGAGTGATCAGGTTTGCGCCGGACTCGATATCCGGCAGATGGCTGATTGGGATTGCGCTCACATCGGTTCGCGGCGACCGGCGCGCCTGGAACAGTGCCATCTTCGCGTTCCTGCGCAGCCGCAATGAATTCTGACCCTGCTTCAGCCCAGCATTTCCTGCTCCAGCCGGTCCAGCTGATTGATTACCTTGCGGACATAGGCGCGCTTCTCGGGATAGGTTCCCGGGAAGAAGCTGCCCTTGAAGCCGGCGATCACCAGATTGCGCACATCGCGCAGCGGGAGATCCAGCGCCTCGGTCACCAGCATCAGCTCGTCTGAGGTCGTGGTGCTGGAAACCAGGCGGTTGTCCGTGCAGATGGTCACCGAAAGCTCATGCTCCAGCATTTTTTTCAGCGGATGGTTGCGGATGTCGTTTTTCAGTTCCGGCATGGTCTGCAGGTTGCTGGTGGGACAGACCTCGATGGAAATGCGCTGGCTGGCGATGTATTCCACCAGATAGTGAACAAACGCCTCGGGATCGGCGATGTCGGGATTGCTGATCCGGTCGTGCGCGAACAGCCATGTGCCGTGGCCAATGCGGTTGGCGTGGCATTCGGTGATGGCCTGGAATATGGACTCCGGCCCGTAGGCCTCGCCGGCGTGAACGGTTTTGCGGATGAAGTGACTGTGAACATACTTGTAGGCTTCCGCGTGGCTGATGGCCGGATAGCCGGACTCGGCACCGGCGAGGTCGAAACCGACCACCGGCAGCCCTCTGTCGTGCGCGAGGATTTCCGCGGCGCGCGCCAGTTCGAGGGAAGCGGTTGCAAAAATTTCCTTTTCCGGCGCGTATTTCATCGCGCTGCACAGCTGCGCATAGTAAGGCGAGTAGTGCTCGTTGAAGCAGCGCATGGCGCAGACGATCACGCCGAAGAAGAACGGAATGTCCGTGCCGTCTTTCACGGCCTTCGAGCGGTTGTGCTCGTCGCGCGCGCGGCTCATGCCCCGGCAGACAGCGGTGACGATTTCCTCAAGGGAGAGCTTTTCGTGGATGTGAAGCTGCGGGGCGAAGCGGACCTCGAGATAACGAACGTTTTCGGCAATATTGTCCTGCACCATTTCGTAGCCGATGCGCTCGAGGTTTTCGGCCGTTCGCAGTACGGCGCAGGTGTAGGCGAAGCCCTTGAGGTATTCCACCAGGTCTTTATAGGCGTTCTTGAAGACCAGCTCGCGCAGGCCTTCTTCATCGTAGGAGGGCAGTTCCACCTTCTCGGCCCGCGCCAGCTCGATGAGGGTGCTCAGGCGAAGCGATCCGTCCAGATGGACGTGCAGGTCGGTCTTTGGTATCGCGCGGATGAATTCGGAGGATATTTTGTTTTTCACGGTTCGGCTCCTGAAAGGTTACTGCTTTTTGATGGGGCAGTGTAGTGCGCCCGGCCCTGTTCCGCAATCATTAACCTGCGAAATTAATTGGTCCGCAGTCCAAATAACGGCTGGATTTTCCCGCTGGAACCTTTACATTTACCAACCGTTGTTCAGCGTTAAAAACAGAAGGGACTGAAGATCCATGGAATTCAAATACGTCGGCAAAAGCATCACGCGGCCCGATGCGGTGAAGAAGATTACCGGCAAGGCCATTTTCCTGAATGACATCAAGCTGCCCGGCATGCTGCACGCGGCGATTCTCCGTCCGGATTATGCGCATGCGAAGATCCTTTCCATTGACACCTCGGCGGCGGAAAAATGCGAGGGCGTTGTCAAGGTGGTGACGGGCAGGGGCTGCAAAATCCTCTACGGCGACAACATCCGCGACCTGGTTCCGATGGCCGTGGACAAGGTGCGCTATATCGGCGAGCCGCTGGCCGCCGTGATTGCCGAAAAACCCTATCAGGCGAAGCAGGCCCTCAAGGAAATCAAGGTGGAGTACGAGCCTTTGCCGGTGCTCACGGATGCGCTGCAGGCTCTTGAGAAGGATGCGGTCCTGGTCCATGAAAACAGCGGCGACTACTGGCATCTGCCCGGTCTCGGCCCCATTCAGGGCACCAACATCGCCAACCTCTACAAGCTGAAGAAGGGTGACGCGGAGAAGGGCTTCAAGGACGCCGATGTGGTGGTCGAAGCCGAGTTCAACTATCCTCACGGCTCAAGCTGCGCGATCGAGCCGCATGGCGCGATTGCATGGTTTCACGAGGACAAGACGATTGAATGCTGGTCGTCCTCGATCTGCCCGTTCATCATTCGCGAGGAGCTGGCGCGCGTGTACGGGCGGCCGTCCTCCGATGTGCGCGTGCACATTCCCGAACTCGGCGGCTGCTTCGGCTATAAGTCCGACATCACGGTGGAGCAGACCGTCGCCTACATCGCGAGCTTTGTGCCGGGCCGTCCGGTGAAATGGGTGGCCAGCCGCCGCGAGGATTTCACCAGCACGCTGCTGGGGCACGGCATCCGTACACGGATGAAAATCGGCGCGAAGAAGGACGGTAGGCTGACCGCGATGGAGACGCGCGTGTATCACAGCACCGGCGCCTATGCGGATACGGGCATCCATGTCTGCATTGCCGCCGGGCACAACTCGGCCGGCGCATACGAGATTCCGAACTGCGATCTGCAGGCCTATCTGATGTACACCAACCAGCCCGCCGTCGGCGCCTACCGCGGCTACGGTCATCAGGAGTCCCAGTTCGCGACCGAACGCATGATGGACATGCTGGCCCGCAAACTGAAGATGGATCCGTTCGAGTTGCGCGCAAAGAACTATCTTGGCCCCGGCAAGAAAACGGCTGTGGGTGAAACGCTGTGCGAAGTGAATGGCGATGTGACCAAGTGCGTGGATATTGTAAAAAAAGCCATCTACGGGAAGAAGCAGGAGAAGAAGGAAGACGACAAGTATTTCTATGGCCGCGGTTTCGCCGCGCTGATGAAAACGCCGAAGGGCGCGCCGAATTCCGCCAAGGGCTGCTACCTGAAGTTCAACCAGGACGGAAGCGTGTGCATCAACATGGGCGGCGCCGAGGTGGGGCAGGGGCTCCGCACGGTCGTCCAGCAGGTTGCCGCGGAATGCCTGATGATTCCGCCGGAGCGCATCAAGGTCTATACCGAGATCGACACGCAGTTCTCTCCGTGGGAGTGGCAGACCATCGGCTCCATGTTCACCACGCAGGGCGGCCGCGCCGTCGTGCGCTGCTGCGAGAAGGCGATCAAGATGATGAAAAAGACCGCCGCGCAGGCACTTCGCGTGGATCTCGACATGCTGGATTACAACGGGAAGTGCGTTTATCTGAAGAACGATCCGACCGTGAATGTTCCGCTGGAGGGACTGGTCTACGGATATATGTATCCCAACGGCATGACCGTCGGCGAAGTGGTGCAGTCCTCCGATGCCGCCCGCCTGCCGCGCTACAGCAACCCGGATGAAAACGGGCAGGGCACGATGGGCGTCAGCCACACGTTCGGGGCGCAGGGCTGCGAAATCCGCATAGACAAGGAAACCGGAGAGGTCCTGGTGGACCACTTCGCCTCGGCGTTCGATGTCGGCCGCGTGATCAATGCCCGGCAGATTCGCGGGCAGGTGGCCGGCGGCGTCATGATGGCGCTTGGCGCGACGCTTCACGAGGAACTGAAGTTCGACAAGGACGGCAAGATGCTGAATCCGTTCATGAAGAAGTACCGCTTCCCGACCATCAAGAATCGGCCGAAAAAGCAGACCATTGAGTTTGTGGAAACCCCGGAGACCATCGGGCCGTTCGGGGCGCGCGGCATCGGCGAGCACCCGGTGATCGGCGTGGCGCCTTCGATTCTGAACGCCATCTATGATGCCACGGGCATCGAGTTCACGCAAATTCCGGTCACCCCCGAGAAGATGAAAGAAGCGCTCAAAGCAAGGAAGTAAGCCATGTCAGAAAAAATTACACTCACAGTCAATGGAACAAAGCGCTCCGTCGAGATCGACGGCTGGGAGCGCCTGCTGGATGTGCTCCGCGACAAGCTGGATCTGACCGGCGCAAAGCGAGGATGCGACGATGTCGCATGCGGCGCCTGCACGGTGGTTGTGAACGGCGAGGCCAAGAAGAGCTGCTCGCTCCCGGCCAAGCGGTGCGACGGCGCGGAGATTGTTACCATTGAGGGGCTGGCCAGCGGCACGGAAGTTCATCCGATCCAGCAGGCCCTGATTGAAGCCGGCGCCGTGCAGTGCGGATACTGCACACCGGGCATTGTGATGAGCCTGTACGCGCTTTTCACAAAGAATCTGAATGCATCAGAGGACGAGATCGAAGACGTGCTGGAAGGGCATCTGTGCCGCTGCACCGGCTACGAGGCGATTTGGGAAGGAGCCCTTCTGGCCCAGAAACTGCTCAAGAAGAACAAGAAGAAATAACAACCCTCAGGAGGTCTGAAAGTTATGGCATACGACATTATCATCAGGAATGCCCAGCTGCGCCGCAAACCGGGCACGTGGGACATCGGGATCGAAAACGGGATCATCACAAAGATTTCAAAGAAGATTCAGGGACGCGGGAAGAAAACCATCAATGCCGGGGGCAACCTCGTGACTGAATCCTTTGTGGACCCGCACCTGCACATGTGCAAGGTGTACACCACCCAGATGCTGGATGCGAAGGCCCTGCAGGCTTATCACGGAGGCAACATGGGCGGCGCCATGACGGCCATTGAACAGGCCGCGCGCGTGAAGGAGAACTACAACGAGAAGTGGATTGTTCCCAATGTCATCAAGTGCCTCAAGAAGGCCGCACTGAACGGCAAAACCCATATCCGCGCGTTTGCTGATGTGGATTCCAAGGCCAAGCTTATCGGCGTGAAGTCGCTGATCAAGTGCCGCGACATGTTCAAGGGCATCGTGGATGTCCAGGTCGTAGCCTTCCCGCAGGACGGCGTGGTGCGCGAGCCCGGAACCGTGGATCTGATCAAGCAGGCGATGGATCTCGGAGCGGATGTCGTAGGGGGTATTCCATGGATTGAGTTCACGGATGCCGATGAACAGACGCACATCAACGAAATGTTCAGGATTGCCAATGATTATGGCGCGGACATTTCCATGCTGGTGGATGATGCCGGCGACCCCGGACTGCGCACGCTGGAAATGCTGGCCACCAAGACACTGGAAGAAGGTCGCATCGGCCGCTCGCTGGCGCACCACGCGCGCGCCATGTGCATGTACAACGAGCCCTACTTCCGCAAGCTGCTCGCGCTGCTGCAGAAGGCCAAGCTGGGCGTGGTCAGCGATCCTCACACCGGTCCGCTGCATGCCCGCGTGAAGGACCTGCTGGCGGCCAACTCCCGCGTATGCCTTGGGCAGGACGACGTGGCCGACGCCTACTATCCGTTCGGACAGAACAGCGCGCTGGAAGTCGGTTTCTTGAACGTGCACCTGCTGTGGATGACCACCTTCCCCGAGATGGAGGACATCTATGACATGATCACAACCCGCGCGGCCGAGTGCATGAACATGCAGAAATTCAAGGTGGCCGAAAAATGTCCGGCGAACCTTGTCGTGCTCGACGCCAAGTCCGTCTACGAGGCCCTGTGGTATCACAAGGAGCCGCTGTACACGGTCAGCCATGGCGCGGTGATAGACAAGGATCGCATGCGGAAGTAAATTGTTGCGGCAGAATAAAAAAGGGGAATCCGCCTCGGCGGGTTCCCCTTTTTTGTTTCCCGCAATCCCTTGAGTCGAGCGTGCCCGGCAGAACGCGTTCCGACGCATGAGGATATTAAAATCCCTCGAACCGGGTCAAGGGCTTGACTTGGACCGGAAAATCTGCGAGTTATAACAGACATTCGGAGACGCCGATGTTTGTGAAGAAAACGCTGGCACATAAGATCAGGATTCTGGGTATTGCGGGCATTCTTCTTTATGTGCTGGTTTCCACGGCGGTAATTGCTCCCTATGTTTTGAGGCAGTATTCAGCGTCGGTTCTGGAAAAGGATCGCATCATCGTAAAGGGTCTGGCCGGATTCATGGAGGAATTTCTCGGGCAGGCTCATATGCTCAACCGCAACCTTTCCAGGCATCCGGATGTGATCCGCAACATCCTTGAGTCTCATCCCGACATGGAGGAGCGGAAAAAAATATATGCTGAAAAATATGATGTAACCATTCCCTGCGGGGAGGGCAGCGGTTTTCCGCTGTTTGTTGACCAGCAGCTTCGATATCCTTTTGTGGAGCTTCTGTATGTGCAGGATATCCGGGGGAACCAGTCGGCGCGCAGCCATCACCAGCTGGGTCCGCGCGGTACGCGCTGGTACTTTCAGCGCAT
>Ga0116141_10001854_pt1 | contig 18259 bp, 15 predicted proteins | sample AD_UKC097_MetaG_FD_89744 | JGI IMG/M metagenome (GOLD analysis project Ga0116141, IMG submission 89744) | Active sludge microbial communities of municipal wastewater-treating anaerobic digesters from USA - AD_UKC097_MetaG | ecosystem: Engineered > Bioreactor > Anaerobic > Digestate | place: USA...
ATCGTCGTTCTAAATTTGGGTGACTATCAGTGGGGCATGGCCGTCGACACCAAGATCTGTTCCCTGGGCCTGATGATCAACATCGTCATTCCCCATATTACGGCTCTTTTTAAATCCGCGATACCTTAGTAAAGGTGTGCGCCTGCAATTCCCTTAATGAATTCAGGCACCCGGAGGGCCGGCTTGACATGGGTACAATGATTGCTGTGTATCCGGCATCAACCGTTTTCTAACACCGATGCAGATGCGTTGCCTGTCGTCGGAATAGCCCCCAATCCTGCGGACGGATAGTATAAAAGCGAGGAAGAATCGGTTTAATTGTGGAAACCCCGTTGACCCATGCTCAGGCGTCATGGATTCCGGGTCAAGTATGGGCCACAAGACGATTCGGTTTCCCGGATGAAGGTCTTTTCGTCCGGAAGCCGCAAGTGCCGTCCTTCCGGTATGTTGCCGACACACACGTGTGAGTACGAATGCTCCCGCGTAAATATGCTTTGACAGGCGGTGTTAAACCCCCTATTCTGCAACCCATGAATCCATTGGAACAGATCAGGACTATTCCGCTTTTTGAAGGGCTGGAGCGCGATCAACTGCGCAATGTTGCTGATATTGTGCAGCAGCGTACTTATCGCCGGGGCGAAGTCATTTTTCTGGAAGGGGATGAAGGAAACGGATTTTATATTGTCAACACGGGTCAGGTAAAAATCTATAAAATTTCCGTGGAAGGAAAGGAACAGATTCTTCACCTTTTTGGTCCCGGCGAATCCTTCGGCGAAGTCGCTGTTTTCACCGGACATGACTTTCCGGCAAACGCCAAGGCCAACGCCAACACGACATGCCTGTTTATCCCGCGTGACGGTTTTATCGGCATCATCCGGCGGGACCCTGCTCTTGCCCTGAACATGCTGGCGGTGATGTCCATCCGCTTGAGAAAGTTTACCGGACTGATCGAGGACCTGTCCCTAAAGGAAGTCCCGGGACGTCTGTCCGCTTATTTGCTTTTCCTGAGCGACAAGTCACCGGAAGCTGAAGATCTGGACCTAGAGGTCAGCAAAGGTCAACTTGCGGCTCTGCTGGGTACAATTCCGGAAACCTTATCCCGGATTCTGACCCGGATGGCTCGCCTGGGGCTTTTGAAAACCGAAGGCGCCCGCGTGAGAATTCTGAACAAGTCGGCCTTGCAGCAAATTGCCGACGGAGAGACCAAGATGTCTTGATGCATCCTATAAATTTAATTTGAGATAAAAAAATAAATTCGATCTTCAGGAGGAGCGCTATGAGCGACGAGCGGAGAAAGCGGACCCGGGTTCCCGTCCAGTTCGAAATGGTAATCCGGTGCGGCGAAGAGGAGCATCGGGCGGAAATGGTCAATTTGAGCCTGACGGGGGTGCTCTGCGTCACCGCCCCTTCTTTTCAAAAAAACGCACCTTGCACCGTCAGGATAAGACTAAACGATGAGACGAAAATCGACCTTGCCGGTCAAATCCTGCGGGTCGGCACCGACGAAACAGCCATCAGTTTTACCTCCATGGACGAGGAAAGCTTTTTCCATCTCAAGCGCATCATGGAATTCAACGCCAGCGACGCCGATAAAATCGACAGGGAGATGATTGTTCCCGCTTTTAAATAGCAAAGACCTGTGTGCTCGCCTATGCAACCGGTCTCTTGTTTTCTCCGGGGCAGCAATTATAGTTAACAAAACCGGATTTTTATAAACAACCTCCTTATATTGCAGTTTGCCATCGATAAAAAATGACGGTGGACCGACCCCCCTTTCAATCTTCTCTTACAAAAAAATTCGTGGTTGTCCCTTCTCATCAAAGCTTTCCGCTAAAATTTTACCTGCGGCGCCGCCTTGGCCACGGCGGGGGCTTCAAATAGGGTAGCCGGAGCAAACCCGAACATGCCGGCGAGGATGTTGGCGGGAAAACTTTTAACGGCGATATTGTAGGTCTGTACGGCGTCATTGTAGCGCTTCCGCTCCACGGCAATACGGTTTTCCGTTCCGGCCAGTTCATCCTGTAGGCGCATAAAATTTTGATTGGATTTCAGATCAGGGTACCGTTCGACAACAAGCAACAAACGGCTCAGGGCAGAGGTCAGGTCGTTGTTAGCGCTGATCTTGTCAGGTACGCTGCCCGCCCCGCCGACTTTAGCCCGGGCGTTGGTGACTTCCACGAAGACATCTCTTTCCTGCTTCGCATAACCCTTAACTGTCTCCACGAGATTGGGAATCAAATCGTAACGGCGCTGCAACTGGTTTTCCACCTGGGCCCATGCGGTCTTGACCGTTTCATCGCGTGTCACGAAGTTGTTATAGGTTCCCTTGAAAAACGAATACAAAGAAACGATCAGAATCAAGAGGATGATACCGGCGACAATCAGTCCCATTTTTCCTTTTGACATACGACACCTCCTTATTATGTTATTTGTTTAATTTCATTCCGCTTTCAACTGATTGATAAAATTATCCATCTTACCGACTTCCAAGAGATATTGGTCGAACAGGAGCGCCACCGCTTTCAAGTCATCTTTCGCCGTCTCTTCTTTAATCTCAAGGCACCGGATAAAAATATCGCCGTCGATTCCCGCAAGGACACAGGCATCGCGGATCAATGCATGCCGTGCAGACGGAATCGGTTTCTCTTTCAGGTAAAGGATGGCGGCAAAAAGGGATAGAAAAGCCACCAAAGAAATTCTGATCAAGTCCCGGAGCTTTTTCGCCTGGCCTTCCGAGTCCAGATAACCCTGTCGGAGATGGAGCAATTTCCCTTTGATTTCCCGCTCCAATTGCAACCTCAGGCAGGTCCGGTCAACAGCAAGAGCTGACAGCGGATCATCACCATAGACCAGCACATGCTGCGCCTGCATGGTCAGAAACTCGACAGGATAGACATCCAGCGCATTCTCCAGGAACGTTTTCGACATGATCAGCGGTGTTGTAATCCGCCTTTTCTGCCAGCCGCCGATCAGATCATGGAGTCGTTTCAGATTTTTCATCCCCTCTTCCGTAACCATGACGAGGAAATTGAGATCCGACCGGCCGGGCACATAGGCTTCGGAAGCGCCGCTTCCGTAAAGGACAATGGATTGCAGGTCCTTCCCGAATGCTGTTTGAAGCTGTCCGGTGATTTCCGGAAAGATATCCTCCGGTTTTTTGATTGTTTTTTCCATGTTATTTTCTCCTAAAAACCCCGGCTTGCCCCACCGCCGCCGCTCGACCCGCCGCCGAACCCGCCGTAACCACCGCCGAATCCGCCGAACCCGCCACTTCCGCCGCCCCGACCGCCGCTGAGGAAGGCCAGAATCAGGTAGGGTAACATCGCCCTGCCCTGCCGGGTGAAGAGCAGTGGAAGCATGACCAGAAAAAAAAGAAGCAGGGGCAAGATGTTCCCGCGATTGTCCGGTCTGGTCCGGGCGATTGCCCTGACTGTGGCATTCCCCTCCAGGGTAATTCCCGCATCCTTGGCCGCCACCTGCGACACAGCCGCCACGGCATTTTCCAGGCCCGTGCCGTAGTCATCTTTTTTCAAGTAGGGCGTGACATAACGGTCTAGGATTTCCCCAACCAGTCCGTCGGGCAGAATACCTTCCACCCCATAACCCGTTTCAATCCTGATTTTTCTCTCCCGAAGAGCGAGAAAAATCAACACCCCCTTGTCTTCTCCTTTTTTCCCGATTCCCCAGGCCTGGTAGAGTTCATTGGCGTACATGTCGGGTTCATTGTCGCCCACATCCTTGACCGTGGCCACAACAACCGCCGTTCCGGTTTTTTCCAACACCTCCTGAGATAAACGGGCCATGCGCGCCGCCGCTTCCGCCGGAATGACACCGGCAAAATCATTCACCGCACCGGTGGCGGCAGGAAAGGAGTCTGCAGCCCACGCAAAGGGATAGAGCGAAAGGACCAATATGAAAAGGGCCAGGATCGCGCCAGCGACACCCCTCCATCGCAGGCATAAATATTGAATTTGATTCATCGTTTGCTCTTAGATCGCGCTCAAATGATAAAGGCTTCTCTTCTCAAAGCGGTGCATGGCGTTAATTTTCGCACGGCGTGGAAATCTTATATAATGACGACCAGACGGCGGCAAGGAAAACCTTGCCCCGCCGACAGAACTTCCCGATTTAGGCCTTGAATTAATTTCGGTTGTATTATAGCAACCTCGCTTGACGGCCTTTTTCGATATTAAAAAGAGGAATTTACCCGTAACGAGGAAACATATGACACTCTCACCTTTGCAGAATGAAATCATTGACCTCCTGCGCCGGAAGAATGCCATTCTGCTCGTCCATTACTATCAGCGAGCGGAAGTGCAGGAGATTGCCGATTTTCTGGGCGACTCCCTGGCCCTGTGTCTGGAAGCTTCGAAAACGCAGGCGGAAGTCATCGTCTTCGCCGGTGTGCATTTCATGGCAGAAAGCGCCGCGATCCTGTGCCCGGATAAAACCGTCCTGATCCCAAGGCCCGACGCGGGTTGCCCGCTCGCGGATACCATTACCCCGGAGGCGCTGCAGAAAGCGAAAGCAGATCACCCGGCCGCAACGGTCGTCACCTATATTAATTCCACGGCAGAAATTAAATCTTTGAGCGATATCTGTTGTACATCGGCAAACGCACGGCACATAGTGGAATCGATCCCCATGGAGAAAGAAATTCTCATGGTCCCCGACGGCAATCTCGCTCGCTATACGGCTCGCTTCACGGAGCGTCCGATCATTCCCTGGGGCGGGTCATGCCCCGTCCACCAGGCCCTGACTCCGAACGAGGTCCGCACGCGTAAAAATGCCTATCCCGACGCCCTGTTCATTGCCCATCCCGAATGCCGACCCGAGGTGCTGGATATGGCGGATTTCGTCGGTTCTACCGCCGCCATGCTGAGATACGTTCAGCAATCGGACCGTCCCGCGTTTATCGTCGGCACCGAAGTGGGTATTCTCGTGCGCATGCAAAAGGACAACCCCGGTAAGCTCTTGGTGCCGGCGGCAGATCACCTGGTCTGTGAAACAATGAAGTATACGACCCTGGAAGATATCCATGCCGCCTTGCTCAACATGAAACCCGTCGTGGCCATCGCGGAAGAAAAGCGGCTGGCCGCTCTTGCTTCCCTGAAAAGGATGCTGTCCCTTTCCGAGCCGAAGTAATACATTTATATTCGTTAAAAAACCGGTTTTGCCCGTGAGAAAGATCATTGCACAAAAGTCATTTCCATCCCATTCCCCCCTGGGAATGCTCCGGGAACGCTTACGATCGGGGCCGAAAACAACTTTGGGAGGGCTGCACAGTTCTTCCCGGAGTTTATTGGCATCGCTTCTGTTCGCGTCGCAGGATGAATCGCTCATCGCCGTCTTAGGAACCGAAAAGGACGCCCGGGATTTTTACCGGGACTGCCGGGTCTTCTCCAACCAGACCGACGTCCTTCATTACCCCGCCTGGGATATCCTTACGGCCGATTTTTTCGCAATCCAGAAGGAAATTGAACTGGCCCGGATGGAAGCCCTCTCGGCCCTCTTGTCAAATCGACCTTGCCTCATGGTTACTTCTCTGCCCGCTCTGGTGCAAAAGATCATTCCCCGCCGCGTGTTCACGGGCTATATGAAAACCATTTCTCTGGGTGATATGGTGGACCGGGACGATCTGGCGCAGAAGCTCCTCTCCGGCGGGTACACAAAAAAAACCCTGGTCGAAGAAAGAGGCGAATTCAGCGCCCGGGGAAACATCGTTGACATTTACCCCCCCGATGCGGCGAACCCTTTCCGCATTGAGTTGGTGGGTGACGAAATAGAGTCCATCCGCCAGTTCGATCCCGTTTCGCAGCGTTCGTCCGGGGAAACGCTGGCGTTCCAAATCGTCCCTGTCCGTGAACTGATTCTGACGGATCGGAGAAAACAACGGGCCGTCCGGAACATCCGCCTCCGCGCCAACGATCTTGAACTGCCGCGTCAGCTGAAGGATCATCTGACGGAAGCGATCAACAACGATCTCCTGTCGTCCTTGAATCCCATGTACCTTGCTCTGTTTTACGGTCCCGACGCCAAGACTGCCTTCACTGACCAACCGGTGGAAACGCTGGGTGCCTTCTTCGATTACTGCTCGGGGCAGGAGCTTTTCTTCTTTGATGACGCTTCCTCCATGGCCAGGTCGCTGGAAGACCTGGAAAACACGACCAATCGTTTTTTGTTACAGGCCCGCCATGAAAACAAGTTTTTCGTCGATATCGCAGCCTTTCATCTCGCACCGACAGATCTGAAGATGCGGTTGGCCCCCTTTCCTCAAGTAAGCCATGAAGCATTGCAACTTCAGCCCACTTCATTTTCCGACACCAAGACCGCCGAACCTTCGCCCCTGCTGTTTCACACGGCGGAAATGGGACTGATGAAAAGGGAAGGCCCGGTCGCTGCGGAAGGCCTCCTTTACCCGCTGGCCGAAAGGATCCGGGAAAGGCTGGGAGACGGTGATCTGGTCGTCTTCCTGTGCCCGGGGAAAGAAGATATCCCCAGGATGGCGCATTTGCTTGAAGGATACGGTTTAAAACCGGGCCGCAAAGAACCGGACGTCTCTTTTCTGGATCTGGTGACGGACCACCGCCCTCCCGGACGTCTGCTCCTGTTGGAAGGAGGTAACGGGTGGATTCCACTTTCCTGAGCTGCACCTCACGGTCATCTCGGAAGAAGATATTTTCGGCCGCAAACAAAACAAACGTATCACCAGACCGGCCCGGGAAGGCTATTTTCTCAAATCTTTCGGTGAGTTGACCGAAGGTGATTTCATCGTCCACAAGGACCATGGCATCGGGATTTACCTTGGGCTGCAGAAAATGTCCGTGGCGGAAATCGAAAACGATTTTCTGTTGATCGAATACGCGGAAAATGACCGGCTCTATATTCCGGTTGACCGTCTCGAGCAGATCCAGCGCTATATCGGTCCCGATGGATATACACCCAAACTGGAGCGTCTGGGAGGCACCTCCTGGGAAACGGTCAAGGAACGGGTCAAGAAATCGATCCGGGATGTCGCCGAAGAATTGGTCTCCATCTATGCCGCCCGGGAAGTAGTCGAAAGAGAGGTCTTTTCACCTCCCGACCGGCTTTACGAAGAGTTCTGCGCCGCCTTCGAGTATGAGGAAACGCCGGACCAGGTTCGGGCCATTGAAGATATTCATGGAGATATGGCCCAGGAAAAGCCGATGGACCGTCTCATCTGCGGCGACGCCGGGTTCGGCAAAACCGAAGTGGCCCTGCGGGCTTCCTTCCGGGCCGCCATGGATGGTCGCCAGGTCGCCGTCCTCGTGCCGACGACCATTCTCGCAGAACAGCATTACCAGACATTTGTCCGCCGCCTACAGGATTATCCCCTGCGCATCGAGGTTCTGAATCGCCTGAAAACCAGAAAGGAACAGGCGGCAATCGTCGAGGCCGTCAACCGGGGTGCAGTGGACATTGTTATCGGCACCCACCGCATTCTCCAGAAAGATCTGACCTTCCGGAACCTGGGACTGGTCATTATCGACGAAGAGCAGCGCTTCGGCGTCACCCACAAGGAGCGGCTGAAGAAAATCCGCACCCTTGTCGATGTCCTGACTCTGTCGGCCACGCCGATTCCCCGAACCCTGCATCTCTCTTTGGTCGGCATCCGAGACCTGAGTATTATCAATACCCCCCCGGAAGACCGTCAGCCCATCCGGACCTATGTCCTCGAATTCAATGAAGAGACCATCCGGGAGGCCATCCGGCATGAGCTCAATCGCCATGGCCAGGTGTTTTTTCTCCATGACCGGATCCAGTCGATCTTCACCATGGCCCGTTTGCTCGAAAAACTGGTCCCGGAGGCAAACATCGGCGTCGTCCACGGCCGGATGAAACCCGGGGAGATTGAAGAGACCATGGTGAACTTTGTAAAAGGTCATCTCGATATTCTGGTCTGTACGACCATTGTCGCCTCGGGTGTTGATATTCCCTCGGCCAATACGATGATTATCAACCGGGCGGACCGTCTGGGCCTTTCCCAACTCTACCAGATCCGAGGACGAGTCGGACGCTCGCGGGAAGAGGCCTTCGCCTATCTGCTCATTCCCAAAGGGGCGATGCTCTCCCGGGACGCCCAGAAGCGTCTCCAAACGCTGATCGACTTCTCTGAACCCGGTTCGGGATTCCGCATCGCCTCCAACGATCTGGAAATCCGGGGAACGGGAAACCTTTTGGGTACGTCGCAGTCGGGACATGTCTCGGCGGTCGGTTATGAACTCTACACGGAGCTCATGGAAAAAACGATCCGGGAATTAAAGGGGGAAGAACTGCCCCGGGAAGAGATCAAGGCGGAGATCCACCTAGGCATTCCCGCTTTTATCCCCGAAGCGTACATGACCGACGAGCACCGTCGCCTCCTCACATACAAACGCATTTCTCTCGCCCGCACCGAGGCGGAACTCCTGGAAATTCGAGACGAACTGACGGACTGCTACGGATTTATCCCGCCGGAGGTGGACAATCTGCTTCATACAATCCGTCTGCGGCATCAACTGGAAACGCTGAAAAGCCGCAAGATGACCTGTGATTCCCAATACTTGACCATTCAATTCAGTCCGGACAGTCCGGTGGACCCGGGAAAAATTCTTTTGCTTTCCCGGACGCAGATGAAAGGAACGAAGTTGACGCCGGAGCTGAAATTGTATATTCCAGTACCAAAGTTACCGGATGGGGACCGCATTCGTTTTGCCCGGGAGGTGCTGAATGCCCTCGTCCCACAACCAGGCTCTTCAACCAAGGAGGAAAAATGAAGTCAACCGGATTGCGCACAACCCTTTTGACGGTTTTTACACTTTTGCTTTTTGCCTGTCCCGTTCATGCGGTGATTGTGGACCGCATTGTCGCCGTCGTCAATGACACCCTGATCACCCAGTCGGATCTGAACAGCGCCTTTGAGCCGATCCGGAAAAGAATCGCGGCCCAGACAAGCGGAGAAGAACGAGAAAGCGCCCTGAAGAAAGCCCAGGAGGGCATGCTCAACCGGATGATCGATGATATCCTCATTGAACAGGAAGCGGCCAGGCTGGGCATTAAAGTTCCGGACGAAGACGTCACGGGAGCAATCGAGACCATCCTTGCCCAAAAAAATCTTACCATGAATGATTTTGAAAAGATTTTAGACAAAGAAGGTATGTCTCTCGAAGGCTATAAAAAGGAAGTCAAGACGCAAATGGTTCGCTCCAAGGTTGTCCGGCGCGAATTGCGAACCGCGATCGCCGTCACCGATGAGGAAATCGGGGAGTACTATATCAAGCACCGGGCGGAATACGAGGGTCAGCAAGCCGTCCGGATCAAACAGATCGTCCTGCTCTTTCCGGAAAAACTTGACAACGATAAAAAACAGAAGATGAAAGGTGATATGGAGGCGATTCTCAAGCGGCTGAAAGCCGGAGAGCCTTTCGATAAACTGGCCTCGCAGTTCTCTCAAGGCCCGACAGCCAAGCAGGGCGGAGATATCGGATTCGTCGAAAGAGGCATCATGCCCCCCGAGATGGAACAGATCGCCTTTGCCCTGGAACCGGGGGAAATCAGCGATGTCATTGAATCTCCGGCGGGCTTTACGATCATCACCGTGACGGACAAGCGGGGCGAAGGGACCCGGATGATCGAATCCGTACGTGATGAAATCAAGGATAAGCTCTTGGACGCCAAAATGGACAAGAAAATCGAGGAGTGGATGAGCGACCTTCGCAAGAAGGCCCACATCAGCGTCAAGGAATGATCCGGCGGGGATGTCTGCCCGCGGCCAGCAGGTCCTTGACCGTCCGAATTGATGCCCCGCCATTTTTCCGGGGCATCCTCTTTTATGGAAGTATGGAAGGTTTTCCCCCATGAATTGTATCCGCATCAAAGGGGCTGCACAGCATAACCTGAAGCACTTGACGCTCGAAATCCCCCGGGACAAACTGGTGGTTATTACGGGACTCAGCGGCTCCGGAAAATCCTCCCTCGCTTTCGACACCCTCTATGCCGAAGGTCAACGGCGTTACGTCGAATCCCTGTCCACTTATGCCCGGCAGTTCATCGGTCAGATGGACAAACCGGAAGTGGAATCGATTGAAGGTCTGTCGCCGGCCATTGCCATTGAACAGAGAACGGCCAGTCAAAATCCCCGCTCCACCGTTGGCACCGTTACGGAAATTTACGATTATCTCCGTCTGCTCTACGCCAGAATCGGCGTTCCACATTGTTACCAGTGTGGACGGGAAATCCAATCCCAAACCATCGACACGATGGTCAAGACCGTCCTGGCACTGCCGGATAAAACCCGTCTGACCATTCTGTCGCCTTTCATCCAGGGCAAGAAAGGAGAATTCCAGAAAGAATTCAAGAAACTGCTCAAAGACGGTTTTGTCCGGGTCCGCGTCGATGGAGAACTTCACGAACTTACGGATGACATCGTCCTTGAAAAACAGAAGCGTCACGATATCGATGTGGTTATTGACCGGTTGGTAATGAAGGAAGGGATTCGTCAGCGCCTGCGGGATTCCCTGGAAACGGCGTCCCGCCTTTCCGACGGGCTGGTCAGGATCGAGCTCGCCGAGGGCCGGGAACTCCTGTTCAGCGAGCGATACGCCTGCCCCACCTGCGGCGTCAGCCTGCCGGAACTCGCTCCGCGCATGTTCTCCTTCAACAGCCCTTACGGCGCCTGTCCTGAATGCAGCGGTCTGGGCACGCAAATGTTCTTCGATGAAGAACTTATTGTTCCCGACCCCAATCTGTCGATCCGTCAGGGCGCCATTGCCCCCTGGTCCGGCCGAAACTCCCTGCCTTATCACCAGATGCTGGACGCCCTGGCCGGCCATTATCACTTTGACATCAACATGGCCTTTGGACAGCTACCCGAAACCGTCAGAGAGGTGCTTCTCAAAGGATCGGGCAAACAAAAAATTCAGTTCTATCTGGACCGTGGCGGACGCAGGCTCTTCTACGATAAACCCTTCGAGGGCGTCATTGCCGAACTGAACCGGCGCTACCGGGAAACCACCTCCAACGCCGTCCGGATGGATCTCCACCGCTACATCAATTCCCGGGATTGTCCCGCTTGTCAGGGGGCCAGGCTGAAAAAAGAAAGCCTGTCCGTAACCGTGGGCGGGAAAAACCTTTTCGAATTGTGCACCCTCTCCATCCGCGAAGCAGCCCTCTTCCTGGAAACGATCCGCCTCTCGCCGCAAGAACGGTTCATCACGGAGAAAATTTTGAAAGAAATCGGCGAACGGATTCACTTTCTCATGGATGTGGGCGTCGATTACCTCAATCTGGCCCGTTCCGCCGGCACCCTCTCCGGTGGAGAAATGCAGCGGCTGCGCCTGGCCTCCCAGATCGGTTCCGGTCTTGTGGGCGTTCTCTACATTCTTGACGAACCGACGATCGGTCTCCACCAAAGGGACACGGCGCGTCTGATTCTGAGTTTGAAGCGGCTGCGGGATATGGGCAATACGGTTCTTGTGGTGGAGCACGACCGCGATATGATGGTCGCATCCGATCAGATCATCGATATGGGCCCCGGCGCGGGTCTGCAGGGAGGTCATGTCGTCTTTCAGGGCACCCCGGAGGAAATCCTGCACAGTCCGGATTCCCTGACGGGGCTTTACCTTTCGGGGAAGGAACGCATTGCCGTTCCGGCCAAACGACGCCCGGCGGGGGCAAGGCGCATCCTCATCGAGGGCGCCCACGAAAACAACCTGAAAAACGTTGATATTTCCATCCCCGTCGGTTTGTTCACCGCCGTGACGGGGGTATCCGGCTCCGGCAAGAGTTCCATGATCATTGAAACGCTCTACAGGGTCCTGGCCCGGCGCCTGACCGGCGAAAGAGGCGGTACCGTGAAAATTCAGCATATCACCGATCTGGGGGGCATCGAACGGGTTATCCTCATCAACCAGCAGCCCATCGGGAGAACGCCCCGGTCCAACCCTATCACCTATACCGGCGTCTTCTCCCATATCCGGGATCTCTTTGTCCGCCTTCCCGAATCCCGGGTCCGGGGCTATAAACCGGGCCGCTTCAGCTTCAATGTCAAGGGTGGGCGATGCGAGGCCTGTGAAGGAAACGGCCTGATTAAAATTGAAATGCATTTTCTGCCGGATGTTTATGTCACGTGCGAAACCTGCCGGGGGAAGCGTTTCAATCAGGACACCCTGGAAATCCGCTACAAGGATAAAAATATCGCCGATATTCTCGATATGACCGTCAGCCAGGCCATTCCCTTTTTCGAAAATATCCCGGTTATCCGGACAAAACTCCAGTTTCTCTATGACGTCGGCCTTGGGTATATCCATCTGGGCCAATCCGCCACGACGTTATCCGGCGGCGAAGCCCAGCGGATCAAGCTTTCCCGTGAACTGGGAAAACGCATCAACAGCAACACTCTTTACATCTTGGACGAACCGACGATCGGCCTTCATTTCGCCGACATCCAAAAACTCCTGGATATCCTCTTGCGCCTCGTCGACATGGGAAATACCGTCGTCGTTATTGAACACAACCTCGATGTAATCAAGTGCGCCGACCATATCATCGAAATGGGACCGGAAGGGGGACCCGGGGGGGGAGAAATCATCGCCATGGGTACACCGGAAAAGGTCGCCCGCCAATCCACCTGTCCGACCGGCCGATTTCTCCGGGAGGTTTTGCCGGGATAGAACGGTTCAGTTTCTGATCAGGACAATCCGTTCTGCCAGTTCATCAAAGATATGGTAGCCGGACCCGCCGGCCGCCAGGACATCCAGGACTTCATCAGGACGTTTTACGCGAATACCCCCAATCACCCGCACCCCTCTGGCAAAAAGCGGTTCCGGGAGCATGCCCGCCGTGGGCCCCATGAGGTAAATATCCGCGCCTTCGGCGGCCTTCTGGAGAATACCCTCCAGGGTGTGATTGAGCAGCGTCACACCGGTGATGACAAGAATATCGGCCTGCCCGATCGCCTCATCGGCACGTCCGGCAGGGACGAAATGATCCATCTCATCCTTCCGCAGGGTCCGGGGATCCTGCTCAACAACCCACCAGGTTCCGCCACCCTTTTTCAGTTTTTGCAACACCGGGGCCAGGGCGCCGATGACCGTCACCTTCTTATCCGGCATTGCGGGAATCAGATCCTGGACATCGGTATTGCCCCTGATTTCATAGTCGCCGGGAACATTTCGTTCCCAATAAGCGGCGGACAAAGCATTGAGTGCTGCAACACCGATTGCCCGCCGCAGCGGTTCTCGGGAATATAAATCGTCAAGCAGGGCCACGGCACCGGTTCCGTTTATGCGCCGGGGATCACGGATCCGGCCGGCCGAACTGGGGCAGCAAACCGCTTCGGGTATCTCCTTGACGGGTGTAAAACAGAGGCCCCCGGTGCCGGTTGAGAGTTTTACGCCCGTAAAAAAGATTCCGACGACAACGCGCTCTACCGTCGCCTCCTCGGCTACCGTACCAAGACCGGCAAGAATCTCATTTTTTGTCTCATCCAATATCGCCATTGACGTCATCCCCTTTCGATGATTTTTCTCTTATTATGATGCTTTCCAAATCGCATTCGCCTTGACTTAAGTCAAGCAGATGAAGAAAACCCATCATTCAGGATTTTGAGCAAAACATACTTTTCAGGACGATTTATTTTGATTGAGCAGAAAATCGACGAAACGCGATCGGAGTTGCCGGTTGGCCATGGCTTGTTTGATCGGCGGAAGCTTCAAAATGGCCCCCAGTACCGCTGCCATGGCCCGATGGCTGAAAAGAACGCGGTTGTCGAAGATGAGATGCTGAAGTTTACCCCGTTCGACCGCCATCAGGACCGTTCGATGCACCGAATCGGCCGGGGTAATCGTCCGCTGCGCACGGGGCGCCAGATAAAGCGCCCCGCTTGGGCAATTCCGCACACAGACGCCGCACCCGAGACAGGCATTTCCGGCCAGCCGGGCCGTTTTCTTCTTTGGATACCGTGGATCCTGGGCGGAAACAAGGGAAACGGCGTTCACCGGACAAACATTGACACAGGTTCCACAGCCGCAACAATCATCGCTGTGCAACGAAGCAATAAAATTCGTCGTGTGGACGGGTTGGAGAAAACCGAACTGCCGGGCGGCGATCATCGCCTCGCAGCAGCAGCCGCAGCAATTGCAAATGAAACTCACCCTATTCCGGACGTTTTCGCCGAACTGGACGAGGTTCAGGGACCAGGCCTGCTTGAGCAGGTCCAGCCCCTCTTCCACACTGATGGATCGGGCATAACCATGGCGGATCAATGACGCCGCCGAGGTGTTAAAAGTCATGCAGATATCCAGGGGGGCCTGGCAGGCCTGTCCCAGGTGGCTTTTTTTGTGACGACAGTAACACAAGCCTACACCTCGCGAGGTTGCCGTCCTGATCACCTCGCTCGCCCGTTCATAATCGAGAACGTGAAGGGCGTTATCCCCTGTCAAGGCCGGTTCGTGGACAAAAACCCGCCCCATTTGGGTTTCACCTGTCCCAAAGAGTGCCCGAACAAAATCCTCCTCAACGTTAAGGTACTGGTAAAAGAGTTCGCTTAACAGCTTCTGGTCGATATCCCCTCGGAGACGCATCAGGGAAAACTCGAAAAAACCGGCCATGGGCGGGGGAAGAACGTAGAGCGTCCGATCCCTGTGGTCCATATCCAGCAAGATCCCCTTTTGTGCCAGTTGTTCGAGGGTTTTTTCCGCTTCGGCCAGGGGAACCTTCCAGATCCGGGACGCCTTCTTTGCCGAGAATGGTTTAATGGGGAGCAGTGCAACCAGGGACGCCTCTTTTTCCGTAAACAGAATCTGCAGGATCCGGTACAACAACTCAGACGGCGGCGCACCCTGGGGAAAGCGGTTCAACCGCTCCACCAGGTCATGATAGCCTGTTTTTAAAATGCGATGCGCCATGGCCTTTTGGTATCTAAGGATGCCCGGTCAGTCGGGATGGTCCCGCCGCCGCTTGATGAAAAGCCCTCTTGAATCTAAGCACCACCATTACCTTTCACCGGGTTTATCTCACCGTTTGCATGCAGAACATAGCCGCCGTTGTAATCGATCAGTATGCCGTTCATTTCCCTGCGGAACTCATCCCGGCCCGCCTCGGTATCGTAGCCGTCATATTCCAGGCTGACAACACAGCAACAGGAAAGGACCTCACACAACTCGCCCGGCTGTGATACATGATCGTAAAGAAACTCAATGGCTTCGAATAGTTTCTCCTCCACGACTTTTTCCGGTGACCAGGATTCCAGAGGAAAGATTTGGTACTTCAAGACCATGGCGGCCTTATTCTTGGCCCGCTCCGGCAGGATGTCCGACCTGATGCCCAGTTTCTCTTTGAAATAATCGCCGTCCCGGAAATAAAGGTAAAAATATTTCAGCTTCTCGTACAAACCTTCTGCGTCCAATTTTCGCATTTTCAGCCTCGACGTATAGTACTGCCTGACCTCACGATTCATTGTTATGGCTCCTGCAACCACGCCCGTTTTTTCTGACCGGCGGCCGGTTCACTCATCCGGAAATGATCTCCATTATAGGTGAAACAGCCTTTGAAAGCGTACTGTTTTTTTACATCACAAACGGCGATCATGCCAAGGCTTGAAGTGCTGTCTTGTTGTTGAGTTTGATTAATCGCCCCGATAGGCATAACCACGAGGTCTCATGATTTCAAAACACAAAGAACGCATTGATTCAGCGGTCAAGATAAAGGTTCTGGCGTGACAGGTAGTCGAGCACGGCATCAGGGACGAGATACCGAATTGACCGCCCTTCTCCCAAAGCCTGCCGGATCCGGCTCGAAGAAATATCCAGGAATGTGACTTCCCGGAAACAGATGGCATATCCCCGGGGCCCGACAAATCCCCGATCCGGCTCCCGGTAATTAAACGCTGCGGCATAAGTGGATGGGACAATTCCAGCAAGACTTCGGTTCTCGTATCCCGGCCGGGTCATAACGACAAAATGACACATCGTCAGCAATTTTTCCCAATCCTTCCAGGTTTGGATAGCCTGAAAGGCATCCTGCCCGACGATATAATAGATTTCCAGGTCGTGGGGATATTGATCCTGGAAATAAGAAATGGTGTCTATGGTGTAGGATCGACCCTCCCGTTGTTGTTCCACATCGGAACATGCGAAATGTGCATTTCCGGCGATGGCCAGGCGGACCATCTGTTCCCGGTGAGCGAAGGCGATGATTTCATGCTGGGTTTTGTGGGGCGGCCGCGCGGCGGGGATGAAAAAGACGCGGTCCAGACCGAACATCTCCCTCACCTCCTCGGCGCAGCGAAGATGGCCCATATGGATCGGATCAAATGTCCCCCCCAGGATTCCCCATTTCATGTCCTGATCTGGCCGTTACCATAGATGATGAATTTGGTCGTTGTTAATTCTTCCAATCCCATGGGACCGTAGGCATGTAATTTGGTCGTACTGATTCCGATTTCCGCCCCCAGGCCCAGCTCATAGCCGTCGCTGAAACGGGTCGAGGCATTGACCAGGACGGTCGAGGAATTGACTTCGTTGAGAAATCGCTGTGCATGGGCATAGTTTTGCGTGATGATCGACTCCGTGTGGAGGGAACCGTATTGGTCGATATGCGCCATGGCTTCGTCCAGATCGGTGACGACGCGTACAGCCAGGATCAGGTCCGTATACTCATCATACCAATCCTTCTCTGTCGCCTCATCCATCCCGGGGATAATTTCCCTGGTTTTGGAACAACCGCGCAAGACAACTCCGGCTGCCCGATATTTCGCCGCCATGTCCGGCAGAAAACGGGGGGCGATATCCTGGTGGACAAGCAGCGTCTCCATGGCATTGCAGACCGCCGGGCGCTGTACCTTCGCATTCATGCAGATTTCCATGGCCATGTCGAGATCGGCATCGGCGTCGACGAAGATATGACAGACGCCCTTGTAATGTTTGATCACAGGTATTTTGGACTGGCTGACGACGGCGCGGATCAGGTCCTCGCCACCCCGGGGAATGATGAGGTCGATCAGTTCATCCAGTTGCAGCATCTCATAGACCGCTTCCCTCTCCGTCATGGGAATGACCTGAATCGCTGTTTCCGGTATACCGACTTGTTTCAGACAATTCTGCAGGATCCGGGCAATGGCCAGGTTGGAATGGATCGCTTCCGAACCTCCCCGCAGGATGACGGCGTTGCCGGATTTCAGGCAAAGGGCCGCCGCATCGGAGGTGACATTGGGCCGGGATTCGTAAATGATGCCGATGACGCCCAAGGGAATTCTCATGCGGCCGACCAGAAGCCCATTCGGTCTTTTCCACATGGAAGTCACCCTTCCCACCGGATCAGGCAGGGCGGCTACTTCACGCAAGCCTCCGGCCATGCCTTCAATGGTTGCTTCCTTCAGGGCCAGTCGGTCCAGCATGGCCGCAGACAATCCAATGGTTTGCGCGTATTCCAGGTCTTTTGCGTTTTCCGCCATCAGATCATCTTTGTGCTTGATGAGTTCCTCCGCCATATGCAGCAACGCCTTGTTCTTAACAACAGAGGAGACCCGGGAAAGTGCTGTCGCCGCCGATTTGGCGCTTTTGGCCATGCTGATGATTTCTGATTTGATATCCATTTAGAGATTCACCCTCCTGATTGTTATCAACCGCTGACCATGGCGCCGACAGTGAGATTGACAAACTCCATCACCATTGTGTATGGTCCGTCGGACTATGGCATCGCCATGGAATTCTCAACCGGGTCTTGCGATTGCCGCCATATAAACCGTCGGTTTGACACATCTTCTGCCCGGTCGTTCCTTTTCACAACGGTGTCCGTAATTTACAGAAGGGTCTGCCCTGTGTCAAGGTGTTTGATGACTGCACGGTGTAACGGTCGCCCGACAGGGGACGCGCGAAACCTTGCGAACGGGAATATTTGCGGAAATTCATCACCGAGGGGTAACCAGGAAATCCGTGATTGACGATCTGATTATCAAGGCGGGGAAAAATGCTTTAGCCATGGTCCGTGACGGCGGGTTCGACTGGAACCGGATCAGCACCTACTATGGCTCTGCCTCCGGCCCCCGCTGGCTTGTGACCAGTGGCTTCGACCTGACTCTTCTGGGAACAGGCTGCCTCGGCCGTAACCGTTCGGTTCTCCTTGCCGGCGCTTCTTCCGGAGCCTGGCGTTTCGCCGCCTGGCCTCAGCCGGAACCGATTAAGTCCTATCTCGAACTGAGACAGGCTTATATTGAAGCCCAATACCGGCGAGAAGACACACCTTATACCGTGCAGCAATC
>Ga0116141_10001860_pt1 | contig 18235 bp, 13 predicted proteins | sample AD_UKC097_MetaG_FD_89744 | JGI IMG/M metagenome (GOLD analysis project Ga0116141, IMG submission 89744) | Active sludge microbial communities of municipal wastewater-treating anaerobic digesters from USA - AD_UKC097_MetaG | ecosystem: Engineered > Bioreactor > Anaerobic > Digestate | place: USA...
CTGACTGATGTGATCGAGATGAACCAATAGATCGAGATCACCTGATGTGAACCGAGAACTGTCTCTGAGTATTTCCGGATCGCCAAATCGAGTAAAAAGATTGAAAAGAGAGATATCCATATCGTCAGAGCTGTCCGGCGGGGGAATAGCCAATCGTTTCACGATTCCGGCTCTAACGAGAGAAAGCATTCCTCCGGCGTGGTCGAGGTCATAGTGAGAGATTAAAGCCAATGAAATTGAGTCGATACCCAGTTTCTTAAGAAGAGGCGGAATGGTTTTCTCACCCGGGTCGAAACGGGGGGATACCGGGCCGGCATCGATGAGCCATGTTTCACCATTAGAGTTCCGCAGGAGGTAACTGTCACCCTGCCCGACATCAATGGCGATCAGATACGCCTTTCCTCTCTGGAGAATTGGTTCCTGCAAAAGGAAATGTGAAAAAACTATTACCACCCCGGTGACGGTGACCACAACTGTCCGCCAGAACAGATTCTTTTTGGCAGCGATCAGAATCAGAGCAACCACTATAAGGAGATAGAACACCACGACTTCGAACACCTGGGTATTAACTATCTCAATCTTACCCCATCCGGTGTTGTTAAGCGCCGTGACTACTGTATCAATGAGACTGTTGGCAGCAGTGGACGCCGCTGCGGCCAGAGAGGCTACTTGTGTGCTGAATAGTGCTAAAAACAGCGTTAAAATGCCGTTTATGAGCATAAAAGATGAAAGGGGCACTCCGGCCAGATTGGCTGGGATTGAGAGCATTGTAACCTTCCCGAAGTATCCTGCCAGAAAGGGGAGCATGAATATCTGAACGAAAAGTGTAACAATCACCATCTCGAAACCGCTCCTAAAAAGCCATGACCGGGAAATGCTTTCGAGGGAGCCTTTTAGTGAGGAGGTCATACCGGCAATGCAGGCATAAAGATTTTTCAGCAGCCCGGTTTTTATCGCCTCGGCAATGAAAAGGCCTGCGACCGCGGCAACCGAGAGTTGGAAACTCGTACTGAAAAGATCCTGCGGATCAAATAATAGAAGTAGAATTGCAGTGAGGGAGAGGGTGTTCCATCCATTCGGGTCGCGGCCGGAGTACTTTAAGAGTGAGTGCACCGTGAACATCAATACTGCCCTGACTACGGTTATCTGGAACTGAGTGATGACAAGGAAGAGGAAGAGGATGATGAGTCTCGCAACGAGTTCGCCGTTTCTACTTACGGGTTTTAGCTTCTGAAAAAAAAGGAGTGTCAGGAGATAGATAACCCCCACATTAAAACCGGATACCGCGAGTATGTGGGCGATTCCGGTGTCGATATAGTTATTAACTGTCGATTCATCAATCGAAGCGCGGTCTGCAATTATCAGGCCTTTTAGTATGGCCGCAGTTTTTTTGTCGTGGAGACTATCGATCATTTCCGCGATGCTACGCCGGATAGAATATATCTCCCCCTGTATGGGATAGCGTGAGCCGCTGATTTTGATGGTGGAATCGGAATATACATACACCGAGGCCGGGATATTCTGCCGTTTCAGATAGCCAGCGTAGTCGAACCCACCGGGATTCCTTTTGTTCAGAGGCAGATTATAACCACCGGACAGGGAGATGTTCTTACCCGGTTCAAGTTGTTGCATCAGGCTGTGGTAGAGTCGAGGGGGTGGTTCCTTCACTTCAAAAATCAGTTTCACAGGTCTGTTAAATCCAAGTTCCCGTGTTAAGGTGCGTCTTATCTTTTTGTGCCCGCTTTTCTCCCTCCAAGTGGAGTCATATTTCATCGCGTGAACATATCCTGTGAACGAGATCCGGTCGGGATTTATCTCCCTTATCTCATCAATCTCCGCAGTCAGTTTTACATTTGATTGTCTTGGTTTTCCGAGTGGGTTGGGATTGAACAGTGAATTGGAGTAAGCGATCGTTGCGCCTCCGCCACAAAAAGCCGCGATAGCGGCGAGCAAAGGAATGAATTTCCTCTTCTCTGAAATTGCCAGGAGTGTGATCAGAGAGAGTGATCCAAGAGATGCCGGGATGAGGAACCAGAGAGGAAGAGGGTGAGAGTCGTTAAAAACGATTCCTAAAGCCATCGCCGGAGCAGCGATGATCGCCGGAAAATGCTTTAGATCATCAAGCCGGAGTTTTTTCATCCTTTTGCATCGCGTTGAAGATGAAATTTTTAATATGGGTTAGATCTTTTATATCCCGGTGCGCTGCATGGGCATGTTTCCCGAATGCCATGAACATCGAAGGATTAAGTGTGTGCGTCTTGATAGAAATGTCCTCGAAATTACCATGATCCGAACAGATAAGGAGCGTGTCGTTTTCATTATCGAAATTAGTGACAAGGTGGAAGAGAAATCTGTCGAGTATCTCGCAGAGTTCGTGGACAGGGCCGTCGTATCTTCTATGCCCTGCATAGTCTGTCAGGTAGTATTCGAAAACCGAGAGGTCTGCCTTTTTCATGTTTCGTTTGAAAACCTTTGCGGCCTCTTCGGGAGTTATTACGGGTACTTTTGATCCAAGTTTCTGCTTCCAGCGATAGTTTGTTATCTCGGCCGTAAGTGCTTGTTTCTTATGAACATGCCTCGCTTGATTAAAAGGAGAGCCTGATGATATCATGCAGTGCGCGGTTACATTTAACCGTCTGGGATTCTTGCGCAAATAATTGAAAAACGGTCGTGGGTAAGCATTCAAAAACCGGAAGGAGTAACCTTGATCGATCGCGTCTTTGAACAGATTTGACTTGTATATCCGGTCGGTAAGCGAGAGGGGAGCATAGGGCCCGAAGTGCCCTCCGAACTCTTTGATAGCGTCGAAGCCTCCGAAGATCGAGAGCTGGCCCGTACCGCTCTGCGGGTAACCGGGGAATCCGTGTGACGCGTCGACAGGAAAGAGAACGCCTGAGGTGGCATTCAATGGTAGATTTCCTGAATGTGGTGCCTGATCGAATATCTCTTTGAAAAGCTTGAACGGATAGGAGAAAAAGGGATTTTTTTCAGGGTCAGGTTCACCGATACCGATTCCATCGATGAATATCAGCGCGATCGATCCGTCGCACTTTTTTGCCTGCATCTACTTCGATTCCACAATCAGGGTTACAGGCCCGTCATTAATTATCTTAACCGACATCATAGCCTGAAACACTCCGGTTTTTACCCTCTCAGCACCAAGGTTATGCTTCATTCTGCTTACGAACTTTTCATAAAGTTGATTTGCTTCTTCAGGACGGGCCGCGAGTGAAAAACCGGGACGGTTCCCCCGGGCAGTTTCACCGTAGAGCGTGAATTGCGATATCACCAGCACTTCACCCCCCGTTTCTTTGATCGAAATATTCATTTTACCCTGATCGTCTTCAAATATCCTCAGATTGGAACATTTATCCGCGGTGAAAATAACATCCTGCTCTGTATCGCCCTCTTTAACGCCAAGAAGGATCACCATTCCATGGCCGATCTCAGCAGTATGCGCGGGATCCGTGATATAAACGCCGCCTTCAGAAACTCTTTGAACAAGGGCTCTCATAAGCGTCTGGTCCCCCTGATAAATCTGCTGATTTTGTTATAGTCTTTATATATCTCAACATCATTCAGTCCCGCCTCCAACATCATTTCCTTTAGATTGTTGTCCTGCCCCAAAGCCATCTCAAGATAAATTTTGCCACTTTCCTGAAGGATGGCGCCGGAGCTTGAAATGATCTTTTTATGAAATTTGTATCCGTCAGAAAAATCGGTTACTGCTATCGAGGGCTCATATTTGGCAACCTCTTCCTGAACCACTGAATAGTCTGTTTCAGAAACATAGGGTGGATTCGAAATAATCAGATCGAACTTGTCGCCTGCTGTTGCTACTTCGCCCAGGAATTGCCCCATGTCGGAGAAGACAAAATTAATCCCCTCGACCCCGTTTTTCTTCGCGTTCTGAGTTGCCAACTCCAGAGAGTCGGGGCTGATATCCACTGCCGTTACCGAACTCTCCGGCAGGTTTTTTGCCAGTGAAATGGCAATATTACCACTTCCTGTGCCAAGATCGAGTATCCGTAAACCGTTTCTCCCTTTATTCTCATTCATAATGATCTCAACCAGCAGTTCGGTTTCTTGCCGGGGGATGAGGACGGCGGGGGTTACATCGAGCGTCAACCCGAAAAACTCGACATTCCCCACGATATACTGAAGTGGTTCGAACTTGATCCTTCGGCGGATACAACCTCGGTAGTTCTCCAGTTCTAGATCTTTCAGTGGACGGTCGAACATCAGATAGAGATCGAGCCGGCGGCAATTCAGCACATGAGCCATAAGAAGATCGGCGTTCAGCCGTGGCGATTCAATTCCTTTTTCATCCAGGAACTTCGAGGAGACATCAAGTATTTCAAGAACGGTAGGCATCAGTACTTCAAAAATTGTATAACTTGCTCAGAATTTATAGATTTGCAACGGTGAAATATATGAACAAGGTTTAGAAAATCAGATATGCTTACAGCAAAAAGCCCGGTCAGCAGGATCTTATTGATCAAATTCAGAGGTATCGGGGATGTAATTCTCAGCACTGTGGTACTAAAAAACATCAAAGAACGGTATCCGCAAGCAGAAATTGATTTTCTGACTGAAAAACCATCCGCGCCCTTGCTCCGCGATATTCAATTTATTAGCTCGGTACTGGTTTTCGAAGGAAATAGAAAAACCGAGTTGTTCCGTAAGATCATGTTGATCAGAAAGCGAAAATACGATCTAGTGATCGACATGTACTCGAACCCGAAATCGGCGCAACTGACATTCGCGAGCGGCGCCCGGTTCAGGGCCGGATTTCCTTACCGGGGAAGAAAATATGCCTACAATCTTTTCGGTCCACCCGAAAGAGGGATTCACCACGCGGGTGATCTTCATCTAAAGTTTCTCGAAGCGATCGGCATACCAATTGTAGCCCGCGAAACCGTAACGGCAGTGCCTGCTCCCGAAAAACTGTGGGCAGAGGAGTTTATCTCTACACTTGGTTATCAGGGTGCCTTTGCAGCGCTGGTGCCTGGCGGTGGATGGGCTTCAAAGCGTTGCGATCCTGAGAAGTTCGCAGAGATCGGCAACGGAATCAGCAAGCAGTATGGAGTAAAAAACCTGGTATTGTGGGGGAAAGGGGATCTTGATGAGGCTCACAAGATTGTGCAACTCATGGGCGAAAACGCAATTCTTGCGCCGGAAAGCACATTTTTACAAATGGGGGCACTGTCACTTCGCTGCAAATTTGCCGTGGCCAACGATAGCGGACCCATGCACTTCATTTCATCACTCGGAGTGCCTGTTCTGGCCTTGCACGGGCCAACTGATCCGGCACTACAGGGACCATTCGGTGAAAAACATGAGACTGTGAGGCTGGATGAACTTGAGTGTATCTGCTGTAATCTGCTCGAGTGTACCAGGGCTCATGAGTGCTTTAGGGATCTGCCCCTTGAGAGGGCTATGGCCAAGATCGAGTCACTGATCGCAAAGAACAGGATAGCGTTGTAGAGATGAAAAAGGTTGAAATATTCTTTAAGAACCTTTTTCTGCAGTGGATATTGTTAACCGGGCGAAAGAAGAAGGCGGGCGGACTGATTCATCTTAATCCTGGCGACAAGATAGCCTGCATCAGGCTGAACAGGATCGGTGACGCGCTCGTGGTAACACCTCTTCTTCACTTACTGAAACAACGCACAGGTTGCTCAATTACTGTGATCGCGGACAGGCACAACCACTTTGTTTTCAGGAATAATCCCGATATCGACAATATCTTGATTTTCGAAAAGGGATCGAACGGTACGAGATCGATAATCAGTAAATTGAACCGCGGAAACTTCAAGGCTTTTATCGATCTACACGATGATGTGTCGGTTACAGTGAGTTACATTGTTTCAAAACTGAAGATCAACAGAATTACAGGATTGGAAAAAGGGAACAGACCATTGTTTACCAACACTGTTCCCAGACTCGACTCTACAAAGCGGCATGTGATAGAGCGGACTCTGAAACTGGCGGAGATGTTTGCCGACCGTGACGGGAATGTGATCATTCCGACAGAGGGAGATGGTGTGATAAGATACCAACCGACGACGGAAAACATTGAGACTGTCGGAAGATACTTTGAGTCGAAGTTTCCTGAGAAAAAATTTGTGGTGGGGATCAACATTTCTGCAGGCAGCATGGCGCGCTATTGGGGGACGAAGAACTTCCGTGATCTGGTGGAATTACTGAAAAAGAGGGGATTGGAGTATCTTCTTCTCTGCTCGACCCGCGATATTAATCTCGCGTTAGAGATCGATCCGTACTCGGAGAGAACATACTATACACCGGATTTTGGTGAATTCGCGGCAATGGTTGGGAAAGTTGATCTGTTGTTTAGTCCTGATACTGCAACTGTGCATCTGGCCTCACTTCATGGGGTTCCGGTCTTTGGGCTATATGTAAAGTATGATACTGAAGATATAATCTGGTACCCTTACAACAGCCGGTATGAGGTCGTTGTAACAAAGGAGCCGACACTCAGGGATGTAAGATTTAGCAAAGTTATTGAAAAATTTGAACCATTTTTAAAGAATGAGCTTGAGCTTTATGAAAATTCCCGATTGTAAGCACTTCAATGGTTATAAACCATGTTTCCCCGGGCACAATTGCCTTGAACAAGGGTGTAAGGAAGACACCCCCATGGGTACCAAGATACTTTTGATCAATCTTGATGCCATGGGCGATGTGCTTATGTCGACCGCGCAATTGCCATTGCTGAAAAAGAAGTATCCTGTCTCATCGATCTACTGGATCACTGAGAAACTTTCGGCCCCATTGCTTGCAAATAACCCTCTTTTGGATAAAGTGTTTGTTTATAACTCGGAATCGATCAATATTCTGAGAAACATGAAATTCGACATCGCCGCTAATCTTGACAAGTCGCACAAAGCAGCGGCACTTCTTAATTCGGTTGATGCCAATGAGAAAAAGGGGTTCGGGCTTAACGCTGACGGAAAGATAGTGCCGGTTAATGAAGGCGCTAATTACAACTACATGCTCGGACTCGACGACCATCTGAAATTCAGAGTGAACCGGAGAACCAAACAGGAATATGTGGCCGAAACACTTGATCTTGAATATGAACGCACAAGATATGTGTTCTCACTTACCCCTGAAGAGGAGAAGAAAGCGCAGCAGTTGCGAAAACGGTATGGTTTTCACGAAAAGGACACTGTAGTCGGGTTCAACACAGGATGCTCAACCCTCTTTCCGAACAAAAAAATGAGGGTTGATCAACAGATCTGGTTGATAGAACAGTTGCTCCAAGATACTGATCTTAAAATCATTCTCTTGGGTGGACCTGAAGATACAGCGAGGAATCAGGAGATCGCTGATGCTTTTCCGCTTGAAGTGATAAATACACCCACAAACGAGGGAGTAAGGATGGGGGCGGTGTACGAGTCGCTCGCTGATATAATCGTGACGGGTGATTCGTTCGGAATGCATCTTGGTATCGCGATGAAAAAATATATTGTCTCGTGGTTTGGACTGAGTTGCTGGACAGAGATCGATCTTTATGATCACGGAGTGATGTTTTATCCGAAGGAGTTGGCCTGCGCCCCTTGCTGGAAGAAGAGTTGTCCTTACAATCTGGAGTGCATCGATCAGATCGATTTGGAGGGAATGTACAAGGCGGTTGTAAAAGCGGCTGTAAGAGTGATCGAAAAATAACCATGAAATTGATAATAAATTCGCCCGCCAAGATAAATTTCGGGCTGTTCATCACTGAGAAACGAAGTGATGGTTACCATAATATTGAGACTGTGTTTTACCCCCTGAGTTTGAGCGATCAGATAGTTATGCGGGAATGTGATCACCTGTTGATTGAAACCAATAACACTGATCTCAACATCAATCCTGAGTCAAACCTGATGACCAAGGCGGTCAGATTGCTTCAAACAGTGACAGGAAAAGAACTTAACTGCCGGATAACTCTGACCAAGAACATCCCTATGGGCGCGGGTCTTGGCGGAGGTTCTTCAAACGCCGCTTCCGTACTTTTGGGTTTGAACGATCTCTTCTCCCTTGGATACTCAAAAGATGAGTTGAGAAATTTTGGACTGCAACTCGGTTCAGATGTCCCGTTTTTTATCCAACCTTATCCTTCTGTCGGCAAGGGAAGAGGGGAGTTGCTCACTGAAATCGATCTGGAGCTGAAGGGTGTTCTGGTGGTCGTTAATCCCGGTGTACATGTTGCAACCGCGGCTGCTTATAAAGCATGCAAGCCTGCAAAACCCTGTTTTGATCTGCTCGAACTACACGGACTTAAAGAATTAAATTACTACAAGTTAAGACCGGTTGTCAAGAACGATTTTGAAGAGACTGTCTTCCCGTCGTTCCCCATTATAGGGGATCTTAAGCGTTCGTTCTATGAGCACGGGGCTGAATTTGCACTGATGAGTGGAAGTGGTTCCACGGTGTTCGGGATATACGATGACAATAAAAAAGCGGAAGCATTTGTATCAACGCTTCCGCCGGAATATCTGTTTCACACAGAGGAACTCTAGAGTTTACTCTACCTCAAGTATCTTGTCCATGAACTGGGAGCGCATGTAAAAATTCGCGACTCCCTCTGCATCTTTCGAGAAACTGAGTTTTCCTTTAACTCCATCGAGCGAATTAATACCATGCCCGGTCATCCACTCCTCGAGTTCTTTGAGTATGGTAGAAACAATATCAGGGCCCTCCTGATAGAGCACTGATGCAACCTGTACTCCGGAAGCACCTGCCAGAATGAATTTAGCCACTTCCTCAAAACTTTTTACACCAGTTGATGCTCCAAGACTGCACTTAACCTGACGGCATAGGATAGCTATCCATCTAAGTGGTACAAAAAACTCGTGCCGTTCGCTGAACTCGAAAGAGGTCCTAAACTGAAATGAGTTTAAATCCATGTCCAGATCGGTAAACCGGTTAAAGAGAACCACCCCGTTAACACCGCTCTTTTCAAGATTCGAGATAAAATTCGGAATTGAACTGAAATTCTGCCCAATTTTAATTGAAACCGGAATTTTAACACAACTCTTAACACCTTTAACAATGTCGGTATATATCTTTTCGATATTCGGAGATGCAAAATTACGGGACGAGGCATAATTAAAGACATTCAATTCGATAGCGTCAGCTCCCGCAGCCTGCAACTGTTCAGAGAATCTGAACCACCAGTCTGCGGTAACGCAATTTATACTGGCTATAACAGGTATTTTTAATTCAGCCTTGGCTTTGGCCACAAAATCGCAGTACTCGCCCAGCCCAAGATACTTGTCATGTTCATAACCGAAATACTCATAGATCTCAGGATGATAATTCTCTGAGGGATCAAGTTCAGCTTGTTTGGGGATCGATTCTTCGAAGAAACTTTTCAAGACAACGGCACCAATTCCGTTGTCTTCAAGCCGTTTTAGATTCGTCAGGGTTTTGGTGATGCCTGATGAAGCCGCTATCAGCGGATTTTTTAGTTCCAGATTCAGGTACTTCATGCTCAGGTCGGGCATGCTATCCTCCTTGTTTAATACAATTCATAAACAGGTCTGCCCGAAGCCTTCGCTTCATCCCACTTGAAGTTTGTGGATTGCGGGGCAGTTCGTTCAGCGCAATTTTCGTGGAAGCAGAAACGGCAAAGTTCAGGTTTGCAGTAATCGAAGTGTATCATCACATCCGATTCCGGGAAAACCTTCTTCAACTTCGATTTTATGCGGGTTTCCTCATCATGAGCTTCTTTAATGGTGATATACCATGGTAGAATGAGGTGGAAATCGATCGCGACGAAGCTACCGGAGCGCCGGCATCTTAATTCATGAATATCAATCCAGTCAGGTCGCTTAAGATCTATGATGGCATGTGTCACTTTACTGACGGTCGCACTGTCGGCTTCATGCATCAAGCCACCAAATGCTTCCCTGATGAGTTTGTAACCGGTGAAAATGATGTTCATGCCAACAAAAATTGCGAAAAGGGGGTCGATTATTTGAATATCTGTAAAATAAACTATTGCAACGCCAATTATAACCCCCAAGCTGGTGTACGAATCAGTCAGTACATGTTTACCGTCAGCCACGAGAGTAAGTGAATTGGTGTGTTTTCCTGTTTTTATCAGATAAAGCCCGAGGAAGAGATTAATCAGACCGGCAAATGCTATAATACCCAACCCGATATCGAGTTTTTTGATTTCCGGCGGATATATAATATCCATGGTGGCATAGTATATAATACCCAGTGCCGCGAGAAGAATTAGTAATCCCTCCACTCCCGCTGAGAAATATTCCATATTGCCATGACCGTAGGGATGTTCTTTATCGGGTGGTTTCGCGGAATAGATAATGCTGAACAGAGCCATTGAAGTGGCTGCGATATGAACTATCGATTCGAGCGCGTCAGAGAAAATGGCCGCGGAACCCGTGAGGAGATAAGCCCCAAATTTCATGAACAACATGGTAAGCCCCACGAGTAATGAAATGGTTCCGGCCTTAAGACGAAGTGAGTGCATCTTGTAAAAATTTAGTGAATATCGATTTTCAAAAGTAGTGATTTACTCGAATTAAAATAAATTTTTAATGAAAATCATCTGAAAGTTTGGAGATTTTAAAAAAATGTCGTAATATTAGCAAACAAATTCTGAGGGTTACACAGGACTCAGAACACCGGATTGACAATAATAAATAATCATCAAATCATCAACAACAAGGAACAAATCATGAAAAAATTCTTCAGTATTTTCATGTTGGCAGTTTTGGTTCTCGGTTACGCCCAGGCTCAAGAAAGAGCAACCAATATTAAGGCGAAACAGAAATCAGAAGCTCCAGAATTCACCAGAGGCCCGTGGATTGAAAGTTCAAACTCGATATCTGAGAATTTCGAAGGTCTTACATTCCCTCCAGCCGGTTGGGCAAAACTTACCCCTGATGGTGGTACAGGTTGGGCCAGAGGCGTGGTTGGCACAACCCCGATCCCAGGCTGGACAGGTGGAACAGTGACCAATCCTCCCGGAAACACCGGTACAGGAAATGCATTCTTCACCTATACCCTCGGTGGTGCCACAGCGAACGATTCATGGTTGATAACTCCTCAGTTACTTAATGTACAGGCCGGTGATTCACTGAAGTTCTGGTTAAGAAAATTCGGCGCCTATGCTGATAAACTTGAGATCAAGATTTCAACAACCACCAATACTTCGACAACAGCATTCACAGTTAATGTTGCTGATCTTCCTTTCACAGCTGCTGATTCAGGCTGGTACGCAAAAGCATATGGTATCGGTTCGCTCGTTCCTGCCGGTTCAAATATCTACATTGCTTTCAGAGCTATTGTCGCTGACAACTTCAATGACGGCGCAGCTTTCTTCATGGATGATTTAATGGCCGGTGGAGGCGTTGTTCCTGTTGAACTCGCATCATTCAATGCAACCGCCAATGTTTCAGATGTAAACCTTAACTGGGCTACTGCTTCAGAAACAAACAACAAAGGCTTCTTTGTTGAGAGAAAAGGTTCATCCGGAGAGTTTGCTTCAATCGGCTTCGTTGAGGGAGTTGGAACTTCAACTTCAGCTAAAGAATACTCATTTGTTGACAGAAATCTTGAGAACGGAAAATACACCTACAGACTTCGTCAGGTTGACTTTGACGGAACATCCGAGTACTCACCGGCTGTTGAAGTTGATGTAACAGGTCCTTCAGTTTTCGCTCTCAGCCAGAACTATCCTAACCCATTCAACCCGTCAACCATGATCAACTTCGCGCTCGCTACCGACGCTAAAGTTGTTCTCTCGGTTTACAATGTTCTCGGTCAGGAAGTTGCCACTCTCGTTAATGGTAACATTTCAGCCGGTTCACACAGCGTTAGCTTTGATGCTTCGAAGCTCACATCAGGTCTTTACATTGCAAAGATCAACGCTGTCGGCGTAAACGGTCAGAATTTTGTTTCGAACATCAAAATGATGCTCAACAAATAATCTGATCTTCAGATTTGAAAAGGCTGTCTTAAAAAGGCAGCCTTTTTTATTTGTACCATTTCTTAAATTTCCCTGTCCAATAATAAATTAGTTGCAAAATGTTAAAAAGATCAATTTTTCTTCTTCTATTGCTTTCAATAAACGGAATTCCTCAAATGAAGCAGACGATTTATAAAAACGGCAAGATCTATACGGGAAATGAGAAAGCCAAATTTGTTGAATGTGTGATAACCGAAGGGAACCTTATCACCTACACGGGAGATGTCGCGGGAGGGGAGAGGTACCTGAAGCCGGATCACACGGTGATCGACCTTTCGGGGGCTATGATGCTACCGGGTCTTTCAGACAACCATGTTCACTTTATTGCAGGAGGTGATTACTTGGGTGGGCTCGATCTCCGCCCGGCAAGATCAACCTCCGAATTCAAGGAGAATCTAAAAAAGTATATCGCCGGTAAGGAGAAGGGAGTGTGGATAACAGGTGGAGACTGGGACCACGAAGCATGGGAGGTAAAAGACCTTCCAACAAAAGAAATGATTGATGAAATTTCACCTGATAATCCGGTTCTGATCTCGAGGTTCGATGGACATATTGCTCTAGCAAACTCGCTTGCGTTAAAAATGGCCGGGATAAGTGCCTCTACTCCTCAACCATCCGGAGGTGAGATCAAAAAGAACAGTAAAGGAGAGCCAACCGGTATTTTAGTGGATCTGGCAATATCGCTTGTTTCCAGGCTCATTCCACCGGCCTCGGAGAGGGAAAATGAAGCTTCACTCCGCCGCGCGCTCGCGGAAGCCGCTCGCCTTGGCCTGACAATGGTTCACGACATTACTTACAGGAATGATCTTAAAACTTATCAGAAATTTGAACGGAATAATGAACTAACCTGCAGAATTTACACCCGTTTGCCCATCCCGGATTTTAGAAATCTTTCTGAATTGGGGATCGAGAATGGTTTCGGTTCAGACATGCTGAAGGTGGGATCGTTAAAGGCGTTCGCTGATGGCTCACTCGGTGCAGCTTCGGCATGGTTTTTCGAACCTTACGCGCATGATAAAAGCACAAGTGGTCTGCCGATGGATATTATAACCAACGACAGTCTGCGGCATTGGGCAATCGAAGCCGACAAGGCAGGCCTCCAACTCTCGATACACGCAATTGGTGACAGAGCCAACAACTATATCCTGGAGATGTTCGGTGAGATAGTCGCGAAAAATCCACCCAGAGACCGCCGGTTCAGGATCGAACACGCGCAACATTTAAGAACTGAAGATATCCCCAAATTCAAACAATTCGGTGTGATTGCCTCTGCTCAACCATACCACTGCATCGATGACGGCGTTTGGGCTCACAAACGGCTTGGAAATGAGAGGATAACCTCATCTTACAGGTTTGCCGATCTGCTTGGGGAAGGGGCACACCTCTGCTTCGGATCCGACTGGTCTGTAGCGCCACTCAACCCATTCCCCGGTATCTATGCGGCCGTTACCCGAAGAACGCTTGACGGCAAAAACCCGGAGGGATGGATACCCGATCAGAAGATTACGGTGGAAGAAGCAATAAAAGGCTACACGATAGCGAATGCCTATGCCGCTTTCATGGAGGATAAACTCGGAACAATCGAACCGGGGAAATATGCCGATCTTACTATTGTGGACCGGGATCTGTTTTCGATAGATCCGGAACAGATTAAAGAAACAAAAGTTCTCAGAACAGTGGTTAATGGCGTGACGGTCTTCGAAAAATAGCTATTCCGCGTATTCGAATACCAGACTGATCCATTCATTTTCGCCCGTTTTATCGATGAATCTGTAACCGAGATTCTCATAAACGGGCTTTATTATTTCCTCATCAGTTATCAAGAGGCCCGAAAGAATAAGTGTTCCTCCTTTGGCCTGTCTGGCAACAAGGTCGTTGGCGATCTCTAACAGAACATCACGCTGGATATTGGCGAGAATGAGATCGAATCCGCTCTCTTTGATATCTTTCGTTTCACATATGCGAATTTCAACCCTGTCTTCAACATTGTTCAGTCGAACATTCTCGAGCCCGTTCTCGAGGCACCAATCGTCGTTGTCGAATGCGATCGCTTTTTTCGAGCCAAGTTTAACTGCCGCAATGGCAAGAATTGCGGTTCCGGCGCCGGCATCGAGCACGAACTCCCTGTTGTTTCCATATTTTTCAAGCAGGCCGAGGATCAGGCGGGTGGTCTCGTGCTCTCCTGTACCGAACGACATTTTAGGATCGATTTCGATCACGATCTCACCGGGGGAGGGTTGATACTCGACGAAGGTGGGTTTTACGGCGAATCTTGAACCTGCAGTAAGAACTTTAAGATTTTTTTGCCACTCTTCGTTCCAGTTCTTTTTCTCGAGTTTCTCAACCGAGATATCGAATTTCTCAATAATATTATTGTTGACCAGCCCTTCGATGCTCTCCCTGATAGAGGCTTTCTTGCTCTCATCGAGTTCAGAAAAGAAGAGTTTAACTGTGTTGTTCTCGAAGTTCATACCATCCGGCTCGAACATCCAAAGAAAAGCTGCGTTCTCGTCGTCGAGTGCCGGTTCAGAAACGATGTCTACTTGAAAAAAATATTTCATAATTCTAAAATTGATTTGCTTGTTTCGGGGGAATTAGAGATTTTAGAATGATAAATTTCTGTTTAATTTAAAACCAAGATAATGTATAATAGCAGAGTGACCATGGAGAAACATCTACGATATTCTCAGAAAATCTACACATTCTCGCTGTCAAAAATATTCTTTTTTGCGATAATAATTGCAGGGGCGACTGTTTTAAATGCGCAGCGTGGAAAACTCTCGGGAGAAATCCGGGACGCTCAAACAGGCGAACGATTGCCGGGTGTTGCCGTCAGAATTGACGGAACGAACCTGGGAGGCGCAACAGATATCGATGGGAAGTATTTTATTCTAAATATTCCCGCCGGAAAGTACTCCGTCACTGCAAGTTATGTCGGTTACGCCAAATACCTCGTCTCAAATGTTGAAATAAACATCGACAGAACCACACAACTCGACATAAAACTCAAACAATCCACCCTGGAAATGGAAGAAGTGGTGGTTGTGGCAGAGAAACCGAAGATCATAAAGGACCAGACTTCTTCAGCCACCACGATTGACGATGAGCAGATAGCCGCCGCACCTATCGAGGGACTGCGCGGTATCCTGGATCTCACCGCGGGGTTCCAGAAGAACGAAAAAGGGACTTATTCGGTGAGAGGTTCCGGCTCTTATGAGGTGAACTACCAGATCAACGGTGTCGATCAGATCAACTCTGCAACCACTTCACCCGGCTCTTTCGGTGTTGAGAAAGCTGATAACTCATGGAAGTATGATGTTAACCCGATCGGTGTGCAACAGATGCAATTGATCTCAGGTGGGTTTTCCGCCGAATACGGTAATGCTCAAGCCGGCGTGGTAAAAGTTGTCTTGAAGGAGGGTTCGCCCAGACTTTCAGGCGAGGTGAGAGTTGAGTACAGACCCCCGGGACAATATCACTTCGGAAAGTACCTTTATGATCAGTCACTCTATGAATGGCAAAGGTGGGGTACTCTCGATCGTTGGATGGCCTATAAAGATTCCTCTTTCTTCCTCCAGGATCTCGGTATAACTTCCGAAGGAAGGTACAAGTGGCTGTACGATAAAGTAAAGAATGGCACAGCCACCCCTGATGAAGTAAGCGCATGGAACGATGTTTTGAACCGGGAGGTCACTTGGGCATTCGATACATGGCTCGCTAATCACTCACCCAGTGATGATAATCCACTGGGAGTTTACGACTACCGCGACAGGGCATACACAAAAGTGATGGTCGGAATCGGTGGCCCACTCGGTAAAGATCCCGATAAATTGAAATTCTTCTTCTCAGGTGAGTACAGGAAGAACCCGACAAGACTTCCGACCTCGGAGAAGGATCAGATATCTCAGAATTATCTGTTGAACCTTACTTACACTCCTGCTACTGCTCACAAATTTAAGTTGCTGTTAGGCTATCAGCACTACAGGGGAGGCATCTGGTCGGGATCAAGCGACATCCGTTGGGCCGGTCTCGCGTTTTCTCCTCCTTCTACCTCGTACAAATACTATGTACTGATAGATCCGATCAGAACCGAGCAAACTGTTACACAAAGTTTGAACTATGTTTATACGATCGATGCCAAGTCGTTCTTTGAGGCTACTTTAACTCACATGAGCGAGAAATATGAACTTCCGTATGAGTACCTCCCTAGTTATTCACAACAGCGGGATGTTCTTGACTCGCTAAATGACCGGAATGGCGGAAATCTTCTTAAGGCCGGTGCCTGGTGGGATACACAATACTTCAGAGCACCCGACGCATTCAGTACACTGTATTATCAGGATACAAGGACTGAGTACTGGGCAGCGAATCTTGATTTTACAAGCCAGATCAATCAGGCAAACCTGTTGAAGGCCGGTTTGAGGTTCTATTACTGGGATCTCTACAATAACGGGGTGAACTCAAGATTCAAGGCAAACGCGCTTGTAGCCACAACAGGTGTGGCGGAGTACTACACTGCTCAGCCATACAACATAGCCTTTTACATCCAGGATAAAATGGAGTATGAAGGAATGATCGCCAATATCGGTGTAAGAGCTGAGGCCTACAATTTCGGTGCCAATGTTCCCGTCGACCCTTTCAACATCGTCTATGTCGGAACAGAGGGTCCGGAGACCGGAAACTTGAACACTGAAAAATCGAAAACTTATTTCATGCTGCTACCGAGGATTGGTCTTTCGTTCCCGATCGGGGAGAATACCGCGTTCAGGCTTCAGTACGGCCATTTTACATCGATGCCGACCTTTAGCCAGGCACTTTCAAACAGAGGCAACAAGGGAATAACCGGATATGGAAACGCGAACCTGGAGCCGAAGAAAACAATTCAGTACGAGTTCGGTCTACAGCAACTGATCGATGATGACAACAGGATCGACCTCGCGCTCTACTACAACGACAGGGTATCGCAGATCGGTCTCCTCAGATACGCGGCTTTCACCGGTACCGTGCTTAACAGCCCTTCAGCCTATACATCAGACAATACACCGTTGTTCAACTATACAACCTTCTCGAACAATGCTTTTGGCGCGACCCTTGGATTTGAGATATCACTTGAAAAAGTTAATCCGAAAAATTGGATGTACCGCCTGACCTACAGTATATCACAGACTACTGAAGGCAATTACGGGGCCCAGGTAATCTACCCGACCTCATCGGCAGCTGCTGAATCCCGTGACTACACCGGCGAGTTTCTTTCCGGAAATGACAGAACCCACAACTTCAGGGCATTGCTGCAATATAACTGGGGTATGGGTGAAGGGCCGGAGATATTCGGTGTGAACTTGCTTGAAAATTCGAGCATAAGTTTCATCTATTCGGTTCAGTCAGGTACACCATTCACTTACCGGACTTCATTCGACCTTAAAGATATCGTGAACAACAGAAGATATCCGCTGGAATCGAATTTCGATGTCAATTTCACGAAGAATGTGGTGCTCGAGGGTGGTTACAGGTTTGTGATCGGATTAAGGATAATGAACCTGTTCGATAATCAGTGGCTGACGCCGGTTACAGGAAATGATCTGATAAATTGGGTTGACTACGGAACCACTATCGATCAACCGGGGAACGACCCATACAGGATCAGCTATATTTCGTCGTTCTACAAAGCTTACAAGAATATTCCGAGACAAGTGTTCTTCACTCTCGGATTTGGATTCTAATATCAAGGTATTACAAAATATGACTAAAGTGACATTCAAGTTAATATTGATTTTGCTCACCTTTTCTTCAGGCGTTCTCGCTCAGGTTGAATCACCTCTGCTTATCCTGAACAGGGGAGCGTTGTGGCACTCGCTGTCACCTTCAAAATCCGGACCTGCTTACAACAACTGGGCACCTACCGGTCCGACTCTCGACTGGCCCGGCTTTGATGCTTCTTGGATTGGTGAGAACATTGGAGGAACCGCAAGCCATATGGCCACCGGTGGTTTCTGGATCGGAGCCAAGAACAATAAAGATTCGGTAATTTCCGTTGAAGACTGGGCAATATATGGAGCGTCTGTTTCAACAGAAACTTCGTCAAAGTACAGTCTAAAAACCCATAAAAAACTCTATCCTTCGGGTGAGAACTACTGGCTTCAAACCAATCCGCTTGTCGGAGAAGAAGTGGTTGAGTCGGTGTGGGAGTATAACCCGGCATTCTTCACTCCCAACCAACAGGATGAGTTA
>Ga0116141_10001861_pt1 | contig 18234 bp, 16 predicted proteins | sample AD_UKC097_MetaG_FD_89744 | JGI IMG/M metagenome (GOLD analysis project Ga0116141, IMG submission 89744) | Active sludge microbial communities of municipal wastewater-treating anaerobic digesters from USA - AD_UKC097_MetaG | ecosystem: Engineered > Bioreactor > Anaerobic > Digestate | place: USA...
GCCTGAGGCCGCCATTCAGCGTTGCGGGGCTCTCGCCAATGCTCACATATGCTTGAATATGCTGCGCTTGTCGTATCGCCGCGCGCCTTGCCTGACGGCCTGATCCTCGTTTTTCAACACCCTGCTAGATTCCAGTGTTACGCTGAAAAAACCATCCTTTCAGATTACAATCAGTAATTGGATCGGATGTGTAGGAGATCGCATGCCTGCAATTTAAGCGATGCAATCATATAGACGGTGAACTCCGAATTTGTCAACCGACAAATGGTGTTCGAATCATCGAAGCCTTTCGGTCGGTTGCGGTTTCCTTAAAAATAATGGAAGCCGTCACCATTCGGTGTTACGGATAAATAGTGGATACGTTCAAGGGATAGAATCATTGAATAAAATCGAAGAACGGATAGCGGAATAAAAAAGGGATCTCATGATCAACGACAAATATTTCACCCTGAGGGATTCTTTTATATAGCGGCAGGTTCTGAGGCGTTAAGAGAAAAGAAAGAGATCGTTTACGTAAAATGCCCCGAGCATGCGGGGCATTTTACAGACCTTCCGGTGGGTGATTTTTTTTCGTCTCGGGCGCCTATCGGAAAGCGCTTCTGTTTATCGTTTATTCAGTTCATTATATTTCTGAACAATATCATAGATGCCGTAATCAAAAATGCGTATCGTTTTGTTAATCGTTTCAACCTGTTGCTGAAGATCGGCCCCGGTGACCACAAGTGCCTGCGAGTCGGCATATAACCATATATGTCTTCTCATCATGATCAGCGCATATATGGCTTCCTCCAAAGAAATTCCCTCTTTGTATCTTTCTTCCGCATATTTCTTGAAATATTCGTGAACTTCTATGTAAGGCTTCTCACTAAAATATATCTCTCTCAGATTTTTACAAAAGTCTACAGCATGGAGGACGCATTGATCCTGGGTGGTGCTGTGGTATGAAGGCGTCCTGGGATTGGTTCTCACCGCTTTGCACCATCGTTCAGAAATTTCTCCTGCATGACGTTCCGTAACATCAATCAACTTGTCAGCAAATGCTTTCATAATGTTCCTCCCTCCTGTATTGTTGCCCTTAAAATGTTTTCAAATCCTAATCAAGCCCATTTAAGCACCGAACCTGAAGCCTGAATCTCAACTTGAATTTTTTAAAGCATCTGGAGAGTCTTTGATAATATTCTATATTTATATATCATTTTCAGTAATCACGGTCAACCGGCTTTAGAGAGCGGGTATTTCATCGGCAATCTTTAACGGAATTTTTTGTCATGGCTATTGAGTCATTTTGTCTCCCGGCGATGTGAAACCGCCCATGGAAGGATAACGATTTCCTTTTCGAAGGAAAAATTCAGATATGCGGACATTGGATCGTTATTGTTGTATTTCAAAGAGGTTTTAATGTTTCGGCCCGGCAAGGGAAAAAACACATTTGCGAAATCCGAGAGAAAGCCGATACCAAATATGTCGATGCTTTTTCCGCCGAGTTCAAAAAATTGCAGGATGATTTCGGCAATAACGTTTCAATCGGAGGATTCCGTGACACTTTCATGTTTCGATTCGGACATTTTAAAAAACCAAACGAATCGAACGTGGGCGACTTGCCTGCATCGCTTACGCTCGACAAGACCATGGGATCGTATCAGGATCTCCTTCCGCTATTCAGAGGTTGGTAACATCCCTGTATGCGGTTGTTTTTCCCATGACCGGATGCCACCGGGCAGGATCTTGAAAATGGGATGAGCGTCCGGCAATTTCGTTCTGCCCAGTGACGGGTCTTGCATGCCATGGCGTTTACAAAGTTTCAGTTTCAGGCGTTCCCACTCAAACAGCAGCTGTCCTCTCGTTTCGGCAATTTTTTGGTTGGTCTTTCTATGGACGATCTTGCTTATGTCAAACCGGTAGCCCCGACGGACGGCTTCTTGATGAACCACTATCAAGTAAGACGCGATACTGGCAACGGGATCATCTTGTTTTCTGAATCGCTCAAGTTGAGGATGTTTTCGATACCCTTTCGTCTCGCCGAGAAGAACCTTTTGTGCAAGAAGCGCCTCTCGCCACAGCGCCAGAAGGCCCTGAGGGTCAAGATATCTCGGGTGAAGTGTCCAGATACGCATTCAGAAAGACCTTCCTTCGGAGCGTAGCGCTCAGAGTATGAAATAGATTATAAAGAAGCACACCATTGCTAATGCAGTTAAACAGTTCGGTACTGAAACCCGATGGAATAGGTTTGATTTTTTTCAATCCGGTGTTTGAATCGATATTTTCGACCATTTTGATGGGTAGCCGATGAATGCCGAAAGAGCGATTTTTCCTGAGTCGTCGGTAAAATCGGCCGGAAGCGGCAGATAACGTCAGTGGCCGCGTATGATTGAGCATTCGGAATCCCGGTTGAATCTGAACCTCATTTAACACTTTCGTGCACGGTAAAAAGAACTTACCGATTTTTAGAAAAGAAATATGATTTGGACGCTGAAATCAGATTCCGGTTGATCCATGGCAGCGATCCTAACTGCTTGATATGTTGCGATTCAACTGTATTCGGGGAGATATGCAAGATTTTGAGATTGTATGTAAGCTTTAAGTTACTTTAGCTTTTTTATTGGCGATCTGCAAATAAAAATACAACATTACTATGATCGATCGGGATCTTCGTGTCGGTACGGATATTGACTCTGCTTGTTCAGCTTGACAAATTCCTTATAACGATCCGGAATTCCCGGTTGATCGGGGTGGCAGCAACGGCCTTTCATCCGTCCGGCGTAAAGTTGAAAGGGGCGATATTTTCTCTCATCACAGATCGCCTTGGAAGATGAATGTATCAAAGCGACGACGGATCAATGGATTTCGGGTAGCTATTTATATCACCGAAGACTGCATACACGTTTAACAGGGTGTTGAAAAACTGCGACTGAGGCCGCCATTCAGCGTTGCACGGCTCTCTCCAATGCTCACATATGCTTGAATATGCTGCGCTTGTCGCTTCGCCGTGCGCCTTGCCTGACGGCCTGATTCTTGTTTTTCAACACCCTGTTAAAGGTTCTCATCGGCTCAGGGGATTTCCGAGATTTGTTTCATTAGTCCGATAGGTCTCCAGCTGCTATTAAATCGACTAATTCAGAAAAGATGCGGAATTTTTGACAGGACAAGCTTTTAATCATATGTCCGACAACTTGCAAACCGTTCGGTTTATCCTTCATAACATTCCAAACACAGATACGGGCGATCCGGATTTTCTATTCCGGCAGCAAAGCGATAGAAAAGGCTTAATCCTTTCGTTGAATCCCGTCTCTAAACCAAACCCGAGATTGCTGACATGAATTCAGACTGTTATTATGGATTTTGATTGTCCACCCGAAGATTGATAATTAGCATAAAATGAACAGGATATCTTCGGGGCGGACTTGTCTCAAATGCAAAAATCGCACGATGCCTTCGGCGCTATCCGTTTTTTCGTTCAAAATTTTTCATAAAATCGGTCAAAGCCTCGACCGCCGAAAGCGATACGGCATTATATAGAGACGCTCGGCAGCCGCCAACGCTGCGATGCCCCTTAAGCCCGCCCAGATCGTTGTCCAGTGCTTCCTGAATAAATTGTTTTTCCAGGTTTTCATTCGGAAGACGGAAGGTTACATTCATCTTGGATCGACTTCCCGGCGTCGCGGTTCCTCGATAAAAGCCGCCGGCATCGATTGTGCTATAAATGAGTTCCGCCTTTTTGCGGTTTATCTCCGCCATCTTTTCAAGTCCACCGATTGTCTCTTCGAGCCACTTCAATACAAGATGGACCGCATAAATCGCAACACATGGGGGCGTGTTATACAGTGATTTCTTTTCAGAAAAGATGGTATATTTCAGCATGGTCGGCAGATTATCCGGTACCCTTTCCAACATATCATTCCGGATGACGACCATGCATACCCCCGCAGGTCCGAGATTTTTCTGAGCACCTGCATAGAAGAGCCCAAAAGGCTTTGCATCAAAAGGCCTGCTCATCATATCGGAGGACATGTCTGCAATGAGCGGAATCCCTTTTGTGTCGGGAAAGGCCGGCCATTGAGTTCCTTTTATGGTATTGTTCGAGGTGATATGGACATATTCCGCATCGCCGCTGAATTGAATATTCTGCGGAATATAGGAATAATCCCTGTCCTCGGAAGAGGCGACAACCTTGATTTTTTTACCCTGAATCCTGGCTTCTTTTATCGCCTTTTCAGACCATGTTCCGGTATTCACATAGTCTGCCGATTTTCCTTCCCGCAACAGATTCATTGGAATCATGCAAAACTGCATGCTTGCTCCGCTCTGGCAGAAAAGAACGTGAAATCTGTCGTCCAGATTCAAGAGGCGCTTCGTTCTGGAGATGGCATCATCTAAGATGCTTTCAAAATCTTTGGACCTGTGGCTGATTTCGGTGATCGACATGCCGGTTCCATTGAGGTTTAAAAAAGATTCTTTGATTTCTTCAAGAACGCTGAGCGGAAGTGCGGCCGGTCCCGGGTTGAAATTATAGATTCTATTTTTTTTCATATGGTGTCCTCCAGTAGGCTTGCTTGTTGAAACAGGGTTCTTTATTTTTTTCTTTTTTAAAAACTACAAAATGTGCAGATAGATCAAAATTTGTCAATCAGTATTTTTCAACCCTCCCGTCTTTTCGACATCGTTGTGCGCGAAATCTTGACAAAACGCACGTTCTTATTTTAAGGCTTTTGTAAATGGTTTTGGGTTTGCATGAAAAGAACCGGTTTTTGGTTTTATTCTCGGCGCAGGCGGCTTGGTACTTTTTATGTTCCGTCGAATTCTGAAAGGGTGGCCCTTATGATAGGATAAGGGCAGGCGGGGAGGCTCGGATGTCAATCTTGGAAATAAGAAAGAGACCGGAATGAAAATCTATAATTATTCATCAGTATCAGCCGAAAAAAGAATTTCGGCAATTGTTAACCGCGGACTTGCGTTCAAGAAAAAAGATTTTCTCGAAATTACACGTATCCTCGAAGAAATCCGAAGATACGGTGACAAGGCACTCATAAAGTACGTGAACCTTTTTGATGCTCCCGATATGGGCATGGAATCACTGAAGGTTACTCAAGAGGAGATGGATACCGCCCTTGAAAGGGTGGAACAATCCTTTTTAAACGCACTAAATCGTGCGGCAGATCAGATTGAATCGTTTCATAGACAGCAACTTGGCAGGTCATGGATCAACACGGAAAGACCCGGCACCCTTCTCGGCCAGTTGATAAACCCGGTCGATGCGGCGGGTGTTTATGTGCCCGGGGGAAAAGGGGGCGAAACCCCCCTGGTTTCTTCTGCACTGATGGGGGCGATTCCTGCCGGAATCGCCGGTGTAAAAAAGATTATTATGGTAACCCCGCCGAGGAAGGACGGAACGGTTAACCCTCATTTGCTTGTGGCGGCCAAGAAAGCCGGTGTTCATGGGGTATACAAAGCGGGCAGTGCCTGGGCGATTGCCGCTTTGGCCTACGGAACCGAGACGATTCCAAAGGTTGATGTGATCGTCGGTCCAGGAAATATTTATGTGACGCTTGCCAAAAAAATCGTATCCGGTAGCGTCGGGATCGATATGCTTGCCGGCCCAAGCGAAATACTCGTAATTGCCGATCGTTCGGCGAATCCGGAATTCATTGCAGCAGACCTGTTATCCCAGGCGGAACATGATCCGATGGCTTCCTCCATGCTTGTTACCGATTCCAAACAAATGGCAAAAGCGGTTTGTTCCGCCCTGAAAGAGCAGGTGAAGCATCTTTTCCGTAAAAAGATCGTCGAGGAATCCCTTGCCAAATATGGCGCGATCATAACGGTGCCCGATCTTGCCGTTGCGATTGAAGTTGCCAACCGGATTGCTCCGGAACACCTTCAACTTCAGGTAAAAGATCCTTTTGAATATATCGGGCAAATCCGGCACGCCGGTGCCGTATTTATCGGAAGTTACACCCCGGAGCCTGTAGGAGATTATATGGCGGGACCGAACCATGTTCTGCCGACCGCCGGTACGGCAAGATTCGCTTCGGCACTATCTGTGGATCATTTCCTTAAAAAAACCAGTCTGATCCATTATTCCTTGGAATCCTTTGAGAGGGAAGCAAAAGATATTATTCGTTTGGCCGAGATTGAAGGACTGGATGCACATGCATATTCCATAAAGATCCGCCTACAGCCGAAAGACATTTGAACGGTCATACATAATAACTTTTTCTGAAAGAAACATCAAAATCGATACGGTTCCAAGATGTTTTTTATTTTTTACTTCGATTGAAAGACCTTGGCCGGAAGCAAGATGACAGAAATTTACGGGTTCACATATCGCAAGCCGTATCGATTGGTTCAATCGGAGGCTGAATTTTTTGCCGGGCCGGAAACATCTCGAACGAACGGGTTTTTCCTATTGTTGAAATCCGGCAAATATTCTTCCGATGCCTCCATTTCCTGAACCCATCCTCTTTCGAAACCAAGGGCATGGATAAGTTCAACGACTTCGTCATACTCTGACGCCGATATTTTTCTTGATAGGCGCGGAATCCCCGGTGCCAGGTGGCAGGGATAGTATTGCGCCATGATGCTGACCGTTACCCGGTTGGAAAGCTCTCTGGCAAGCCATGTGAGGGAATCTTCACTTCCTGCGGTATTGTTGGGCAAGATCAGGTGACGGACAATGATCCCCTTGCGTGCCACTCCGTCCTTGTCGGTCTCCAGATCACCAACCTGCCGATACATTTCTTTAATCGCCTGACGTGAATATCGAACATAATCCGGAGCTTTTGAAAATTCTTTCGCATAATGATCCGAGGCATATTTCAGGTCGGGCAAGTAAATATCAATAAGGCCGTTTAATTCCTCCAATGAAGAAAGTATCTCATATGCGTTACTATTGTAAACCAGTGGAATCCGTAGACCCATGGGTATTGCGGCAAGCAGAGCCCGCATCAGTTGAGGCAAAAAATGGGAAACAGAGACCAGATTGATGTTATGACAACCGAGTTCATTCTGGAGGTGGAGCATCTGCCCGGCCAGCGCATCAAAGTCCGCTTCGGAGGGTATGCAACTTGTGGAAGACTGACTGATCTGATGATTCTGGCAATAAACACATTTCATGTTGCAGTTCCCGAAAAAAATTGTTCCCGACCCACGGTTTCCGGAAATCGCGGGTTCTTCGCCATGGTGGTTACAGAAAGAGGCTACGACCGGCAAAAAACCCGAACGGCAGAACCCGTGTTGATTTTTCAACCGGTTTACCCGGCACTGTCGGGGACAAATATCACAGGCGGCCAACCGCGCTTCCATTGCCGCAGCTCTCTTCTCCAGTTCTCCGGAACGATATAACTCAATATATCCAGGCTCAAACATCTACCGACCATCCCAGTTGATTTTTTTGTGAGGCCAAATGCCTTCCAATCCTGTTTTTGTTTTGATTCCGCTCAATCAGAAATGAATCGGCTGAAAAATACGCTTCGCCCGATTCCATAATTTCTTTCTATCCGATTTAAACGACTTGCCAAGTCGCAGACGAATATTTAATAATATTTTGCAGGCTCAGAAGAAAGTCAAATCAAAAACATAACTTTTAATCCCGGTGGAGGTAACCATGGCTTTCAGTGACTTAAAACCTTTTTTTCAACCGGCAGGCGTTGCAGTGATCGGGGCTTCGGAAAATCCTGAAAAACTGGGGCATGAAATTGTTAAAAACCTGTTGGGTGGCGGCTTTAAGGGGCCGGTTTATCCAATTAATCCTAAGCGGGATCGGATCCTGGGATTAGATTGTTTCAAAAACGTAAAGGATATTCCGGGACCGGTTGACCTTGCGGTCCTTATTATTCCGGCACCTTTCGTGACCTCTGCGATTCGGGATTGCGGAACAAGAGGTGTAAAAGCTGCCATCATTATAACCGGCGGTTTCAGCGAAACGGGACCGGAGGGAGAAAGGTTACAAAAAACGCTTGCTCAGACTGCTCAGGAACATAAAGTTCGTCTGATCGGCCCTAATTGTCAGGGAGTCAACAATCCGTATCATAACCTGTGTGCCTCCTGGCCGCTTCTCACTCACCAAGGTCGGGTCGCGGTCATCAGCCAAAGCGGAACGGTCGGGGCTGCCATGATGGATTGGTTTTCCATTGAAGAACTGGGGGTTTCCAGTTTTGTGAGTATGGGAAACCGGGCAGATGTGGATGAGTCTGATTTGATTGAATATTTCAATAATGATTCAGCCACCGGGGTTATCGCCCTATATCTGGAAGGCGTGAAGCGGCCCGCCCGTTTCCGGAAGGTACTGGCAAATCGTAAAAAGCCGATCGTCATACTCAAATCGGGACGTACGCCAAGGGGAAAAGTTGCGGCCGAATCCCATACAAAATCTCTGGCCGGTGCGGATGCCATTTATACCGCTCTTTTCCGATATCATGGAGTTTGTCAGGCGGAAACAATCGAGGAGTTTTTCGATTTTGCGAAGGCCTGGGCTTACCTTGAGCCACCTGCCGGCAATCGCATTCTATTCATAACAACTTCAGGTGGCGCAGCCATTTTGGCCACCGATACCGCTGAACTTGAAGGGCTGGAAACATCTCCGCTGCCGAAAAAGCTGGCCGAGGAGCTGGAGGGGATAATTCCCGTGCATGCCATTCGGGCCAATCCACTTGATCTTACGGGTGATGCCAACGCCGAAATGTTCCAGGAAGTGATTCGGCGGGCACGGAGCTATTATGATGTTCTTGGGATTGTCTTTGGAGATCCGATTCGAAATGCTTCGCGGGTGGTCACTCCCGGTGCGAATGAACTCATTGTTTTTCTCGGCGGTGCGGAGGTGGAGCGTGAAGAAAGGGGGAAGATGCATCGACGGGGTGTCCCCGTGTTTCCAACTCCTGAAAGAGGCATGAAAGCATTGGCTCAATTGATTCCGGCGCAGAAAAAAAATACGCCCGCAGGCGTGACACTTCCTTCGGCGATCGGCCAAACTCTGCTGAGTTTCAGCGAATGTGTTGAATTCTTGGTTGCCCGGGAGGTCAATTTTATTCCCAGCCGTTTTGCAGACAGCCCTTCCAAAGCATCGGATCTGGCCGTTCAAATCGGTTTCCCTGTAGCTTTGAAAATCGATTCGCGCGATATCCTTCATAAATCCGATGCGGGAGGAGTCAAGCTTAACCTGCGCTCGATTGATGAGATGCAAAGGGCTTACAACCAAATGATTTATAACATTAAAACTCGTTATCCGAAAGCAAGGATCAATGGGGGGGTGGTTAGTGCCATGGCCTCTCCCGGCCTGGAGGTAATCCTGGGAATGAATCGCGACCCTCAATTCGGACCGGTTTTGATCTTCGGGCTGGGCGGAATAAACGTTGAGCTGTTTCGCGACGTCTCAATGCGGGTTTTGCCTATCGATCGGGAGGAAGCGGTAAAAATGATTCATGAAATTAAAGGAGCTCCGCTTATCAAGGGATATCGTGGTCAACCGCCGATAGATGAAAAGGATCTGGTGGATTTGCTTCTAAAGCTGGCCCACATAGCAGAAGCGCATCCAGATATCATGGAAATCGACTTGAACCCGGTGATTGCCTACCCGGAAGGGACGGTTGTCGTCGACGCGCGGATCATGAGGAAATGAAGAGAAAAGTAAGAATCCGGTCACAGGAAACGTTTATTCGGAAGATTTTTTCAATCTCTGGATACTGAACAGGGTATCTTCATAAATATCTTTTTTCAAGGGATCTGTTTCGATGGCTTTCAGGACAAGCCTTTCCGCTTCTTCGAGTTTTTTCCCCTTCATATAATATAGCCACGCAAGGTTATTATATGCGTCGGCACTCTGAAGGTTGTTTTCTATTGCCTTTTTGTAATGTGTTTCCGCCATGTCGGGTTCTTCTTTGATAAAATAGGCGTTTCCGAGATAAAGATGGGCTCGTGGGAGTTTTTTTAGAGCCAGATGATAATGTTTTATCGCGCTGTCAAAATCTTTGTTTTTTTCATACGCAACACCCAGATTTAAATGTTCTTCAGGAGTCAGAGGGTCATCTAAAACAATAATTCTTGGCAATGAGCAGCCTGCAAGAGACAGCACCGACCCTAAAACGATGGTCAAAGGAATGGTCAACGCTTTTTTTATGAAAATCGTCAATTTTTTGGAGTGATGATCAGGGTCCAAAAATCTGTTTTTTCCCATGAATTCATGAAATTTCTGTTGGAGATGAACTTAAGCCGATCTCTTCCGGTATTTGCTATGATTCCATCTTTATCGTATCCGACAATAACCATGAAGTGGTTCCGCTGACAAATCCAAAACCCATAATCAACCAAGATGATTATCGGATATCCCGAGTCGATATTCCGTCGGATGTCTTCCATGCTGCCGCTGTATTGCCGGCCTTTTAGACCTTTTTTCCGCGCATAAAGGACCATATCCACATCCAGTGTTCCTTTTGCTGATTTACTGTAGATATCGGTCGCGATTTCCTCCGCAGGCACATGGATATCCCAATAATTTAAAACACCGGCGATGGAAGCAGGCCCACACTGGTATGCTTCCTGAGGATAAAACGGAACCTGATCGATGATATGATAGTTATTGTCTATACTTGAACTGTTGGTACCGGCACATGAAGAGGTGAAAAAAAGTATGCCTAAAAATATGCACCGGTACCTCTGGAATAATGCAAAGATCGGCCGGACCAAATTCCGCAAAAAAACGGCATCGTGCTCCATCCTCTGGAAAGGCGGGACCGGCGACCAAACATTTTTCATGTCTATCGGACGAGAACTCTTTTTCCAGTCACCATGAACCAAACGGCAACCAGTATCCCTATCAGAAGTATTACCACCAAAACTTCAAATCCTCCGCCACCGACCTTGATTTCATCCAGTTTCAGCGCAAGCTCATGAATCTGGTGATCATTGAGCTGAGTGAGCCTTGCCTGAATTTCTTGGGAGGATAAGCCCAATTCGGCAAAACGTTTTTTTACCATTTTAATTTCGAGGATCTTTTGAATACGCTCGAGGTCGGAAGCCCTATCAGCGGTTGATCGTGTTATGATTTCGGACGGGCAAAATCCCGCTTCAATGCGTGGCGCGATCCCAATTACAAACATTGCCACTACGAGATACCATGACAGACATTTCACAAACCTTCTATTCATTTTTACTCTTTACTCCTTTCCTTTGTTAATTAGGAAAATTTTCGCCAAGGTTTATCCTTTACGGCTGACTTGATATGGCAAAACACCGATCATTCGGCTAGGGTTCAGGTTTTCCCTCGCAAAGAGTTATTACTTCCATGCGATTAAAATATCAATATTAAATTCGTCGAGATCTTGGTAACCTCCTCAACTATCTCGTGAAACTCGAATCGGTTTTCGGTCACAATGGCCTTTTCCCGCTTGCATCATTGGTCCTTGATTTTCGATTGATTCATGACAGATGGAACATTTATCAAACAATCCGGTACCGCGGTTCATCCAGGTGTTCGCTTTTACAGCGAGGGCAGCGCCCCGGTTTATTTAAGCGCTTCCGTTCCTTAAAGGTAAAGCCGCAGGAAATACACTTTGACGGTATCAAAATAAGCTGTTTATTCAAGGATATTACTGAACGAGCGATATGGGGAAGATGGTAATAAACATCTTTTTCCCGGATACCAAGTTCCTGCGAAAGATCCCGGGCGGAATGCTCACCCTTCGATAGGAGGGCGATTATTTTTTGACGAAGCGTAAGCACATTAAGGATTAAAAACGGGATGAAAAGTTTTTATCGTTACCGGGACCAACTAAAAACCGGTTACATACGGATGCGGTATCGTTAACATACCGATTTGTGCTTATCAAGTTGATAAAAATATTTTCAGGCAGGATGCGGCGCATGGAGAGACTGTGGGATGTCTGTTATTTGCATTTGACCTCCGCATGCCGCTTTTCCGGAAACAAGGAGAGTATATACTCCGGGCGGGTTGACATCTTTTCTGAAAATTTTGGTCCTCTCCGCAATAATGGATTCGGGACATCCGCACACGAATTTTTTGAATCATTATTTACGATTCTTTTTAAATTTTACAGCAATTCCATGCCTGGAGACCCGAATGATTTCACCCTTTATTTTAAGGTGTTTCAGACTCTTGGAGAAAGGAATCGTTATTATGATTTCTTGGCGGGGCGAGAACGGTTGCTTGGTTTCAATAAATACACCGCCCATGCTAATGTTTTGGATGAAATCCTTATACAGGCGATTTCGACAACTATAATCAATAAACATTACGTGATTTTTCCTTTGATCCGTTCTTTTCTCCGCCATTTGACCTTTCCCATGGAATTCCGAAGGGCGCCTCTGTTTTTCAGTGAGCGTATCTATAATTTCTATAAACAAATTGTTCCTCCCGAGATCGAATAAAAATAGAATTCAAAGGGTATTATTCCCGATTTCTATAGTTGCTTATAACATCTTTTGCGTATTCAAAATGCATGCCATGAGTTCGATTTAACAAAATCCATAAAATTCAAATTGTTAAACAGCAAGAAAAGAACCGCTGAAAAAAGGTCGCAAAAAATTATTAAAGGATTAAGAGAGGATTTTCATACTTATATGAAAAATTTTGTCCAAACCACGGTCTTCAAAAAGGAATGCGCATTCGGCATATTCGTTGCTTGAGATGCGCTGAAAAATGCAATTGTCTCGGGAATATTTTTTGAAATTTCGGATTTTTTCAGTTACTGGAGGGTTGCTGCATCCAAGGTTTCACGAAGCCGGATCATCTGATGATAATGCTTCAAACTGGTACGTCGGTGATCCGGGATTGCATCGAGACCAAGGAAAGCTTTAAGAATCATTCCTGCGATCATTTCTCATTGAAGTTTTTTTCCGTTATTTTGACTGCAGCTGGCGGAACTCTCACGGAAGATCTTCCAGATCATCCTTTCGAAAAATCTCTGATATTTCAGGACCCGTCCGTTGTTATGAGTCATGGTGGTCTGGGCTCTTGTTTTTTTTACTTATTTTATTGACTTCTGCGACAGTTTTTTATCTTTTTCCAGCCGGTGCCGGGCCATAAAAAGACCGGAAATTGTTTTGCCATCCTGAATATCCCCGCTGTAAATCATTCCTATTGCGTTATCGAGTTTAACCTCATGGACTTCCAGCATTTCATCGCGGTCAAGATTTTGGCCGACCGACTCCAGCCCTGTCGCCAGAAAAAGATGGATTCGTTCATCGGCGTAACCCGGCAAGGGAACGATTTCTCCCAGTTTTTGCCATTCACATGCCGAAAATCCGGTTTCTTCAATCAATTCTCTTTTTGCACAATCAATGGCTGTTTCTCCCATTCGGAGTGTTCCTGCAGGTATCTCCCAGATGCAATCCATGATGGCATGGCGGTATTGTTTAATTAAAAGGACGGTGTGGCTGCAGGTAAACGGAACAACTGCCGATGCGCCTGGATGCCGGATGATGTCCATATCGATCTCTGTTCCGCAGGACAGGGTGATATTTTCTGATACCAATCTGAATACACTGCCTTTATGCAAGGTTGTGCTTCTGTTTACGTTTGCGAACATGTTGCACTCCAACGCTCGGAATTTTAAATAAATATTTGCTTACCGTGTCTTTTCATCCGATTTTCGTTCCGGCTCAAATGTTAACAACTTCGAAAAAGATCCATATGCGAGTAGTGTTTCATTTCTCATGATTCACGCGCCTCGCCTCCAGGGTTTTTCCTGGTCGTCCGAATTTATTGTAGTTTGAGGCTTTTTACGATGCCCCCAATTTTAATCTTCGAAATACTTGAATGCTTTTCTTCGGCAAAAACCATCCCCAATCTGGAATTCGAACGAAATGAAACATTTTTCAAAGAAAACAAAACGAAGTGGATGGAATCGGTACTTAAGAAAACTTTATAACCGGTTTTTTGCGAATGCAAATAAGGCAGATCGGAAGAAAAACGAAAGGAGATGATCTCTATTTTGTTACTTCGTGTTTCAAATTTTGACGGGTTTTTCCATCTGTTAAGTTCGGATTATTTGCCGGGTAAATACGGGATGATATCCTGAACGTATTGGGTCATAACTTTGAATCCTGCTTCTGCCAGAATTGAAACCGCTTTATCTGCATCTATGCCTGCTACTCTCATCACTAGTTGATAAACCCCGGGCCATTTTTTTTCAGGCCAAGTGATAAAACTTCGAATATTGATCTGTGCCTCCTTGAGGATTCTAGTCACCTCGGCGATATTGCCGATCCGATCCTCAACCATAACCGAGAAACGGTAGCTGTTTTCATCGATGCCGATGGCCTCAAGCAAAACCTCCATGACATTTGTGGTTGTAATGATTCCGACGAGTTTTTTCCCTTCCAGCACCGGCAGCGAACCGATTCTGTTTTCTTGCATGATCCGTGCGGCGCGTTCAATGGTGGTATCGGGCGAAATGCTGATTATTTTTTTTACCATAATCATATCGACGGTCAGTTTGCTTAATAAATAGTTCAGTTCATGAACGCTGAGTGCCGTCGCCGGGGATGCCCAACTCTGCTTAAGGTCTCTATCTGAAACGATCCCGATCAGTTTTCCGTTTTTGTCAACGACCAAAAGGTGATCAATCCGTTTTTCGGCAATGATATCCTTTGCATTGGACAGCGGAGTATCGGGAGAAACGGTGACAAGGTCGGTATGCATGACACGCCCAACGTACATGAGATATCCTCCTTGGCATGGTAAGGAAAATTTTTGCTTACAAATTAAGTTTTTTGCTGGTTTTACGCATGCTTTGAAAAAGATAATTTATAAATAGATAAACCTTTACCCACTGTCAAGTAAAACCCAAGTTCCTAAAATTGTCATTATTTTCGTTGGTAAGAAGAACGATTTATGCCCACTGGGACATTTTATCAGAAAAACAGCCTCTTCCCTATTATACACAAGAAGTATTTTATTTCGGGACCTTGAATCTCGATTCAGGGTCGGGGAAGGCGAATCGATAAGCGAAAAAACGTAATGGAGTGCAATCCTGAAACCAAGGGCATCATTTTAACCGGCTCCGGTGAAATGGTCTCCGAAGTTGACGCCATCAGATAGGATGCGGATGATCATCTGATCAAACCCTGTGAAACCGAAAAAATATTTTTTTGTGTGAATCGATGCCGATACTCTCCGTTTTTCCGGTTATTCTCTTCTCTATTTTCTATAAGATCATGTGATTGGCGGTATCGGTAGCTAATTTTAGAATTGGGGATTTTTCCTATAAAAATGAGTTTTTTACTCTATGGACAAAACCGTTTCGATCGATTAAAAAAATACAAGTAATGTATTTTCCGTGGGTAGGCGGTTGGGGGTTTTTGTTAAACTTTAGATGCCTTATGAATTTCCTATAGGGGGAGATGGGTATGTTTGAACTTAAATCGTTGTCAAAAGAGACTATTCCTGCCGCTCTCAACAAAGCGGAGCGTTACCGGTTTTTAGGTGAACCTGTAGAAGCGGAAAGCATCTGCCTTGATATTCTTGACGTCGAACCCGATAACGAGAAAGCATTGATTACCTTAATACTGGCCTTAACCGATCAGTTCGGGCAGAGGCAAAATCCCAATGCATTTAAAGAGGCATTAGATTCGGTTTCTCGACTTAAAGATGATTACAATAAAGCCTATTACACCGGAATAATCTATGAACGACGTGCAAAGGCTCATCTGAACCAGCCTGTGCCGGGAGCCGGTCATGTTGCCTACGGCTGGTTTGCCAAGGCCATGGAATTTTTTGAAAAGGCGATTGCGATCAGTCCTGCTGGGAATGAAGATGCCATTTTGCGATGGAACACCTGTGCTCGGATACAGATTCGAAACCCGAGTGTTAGCCCACAACCCGAAACTGTCGAAACTACGATCATGGACGATGATCCATCCGGGCCCTGGCGCAAAAGATAGACAAGAAACGTAAGGATTGAACAACCAGACAGGCGCATTTCCCTTTTTCTTGGAAGGGGGGAGTGCGTGAAACCGTGTGAAATATTCAGAAGTGGTTTCAAAGCCTTCAATCGGGTTTAAGATCAAGGTGAGCGGAGGCGTCCAACACCAAGAATGAATGGAGTATTTTGGGAATTCAGCGCCTTGCTCCGGCCTGGAGATCGGGGCTGATCGGAGGTATTGAAACCACTTTTATATAAATATTATAAGACAGGACAAGGCCATTTATTATCCAGCCCTGTCTTATGAGTGTTTAAATTTATTTGGGAAGCACGACCTACAGGCGCTTAACATTTACTGCCTGAGGTCCTTTTGGAGATTCTTCTATTTCAAAACTTACCCGGTCAAATTCTCGAAGCGTGCGGAAACCGGTACCCTCAATACTTGAGTAGTGCACAAAAACATCCTTCCCGTTATCCATTTCTATGAAACCAAAACCTTTTTTTTCATTGAACCATTTTACTCGACCTTCTGTCATTGACAACATTACTCCTTTCCATTTTTGTGCAGCACATCGGGAGATTACTTTGGACAAATCTTTTACAAGACCCATGCCGTTACGAAACCGATAGAAATCGGTGTCCAAGATCCGTTCCTAATTTGTTGTACAAAAGTTAATGCCTTACCAAAGCATTCAGCTCAGGTAACCCATAGAATTCTTTTCACATAAAATATTAGCAAGTATGTGTCAAGCAAAACATCCAGGCAAAAAATCATAGAGCGGTCCATGCTAAAAAATTTGCATGGATTTTCAATCACTGATTGGAGAGGATAGAAGTCTGCGTCGGGGAAATTGTCCGGATTGACATTTCCTGAATATTGAATACATATAAAGTAATGGGCTATTTGTTAAAATATTGATGCCAGAAAAGTGAAACGATCAGAGAGGCCGGGTTTTGCATTTGCAGAGTTTCGCAGGATGCCGGATCATGAAGCTGCGAAAAAGACCCATTGCTTGGATAATACGCTCGAGGGCTTATGAAAATACTGGAATTGACATCAACGGAATTGACTCATGAAATCAAGCGTCTCTATGGAAAAGGAGAATATTATGCTCAAGCGGTTTACCGACAGATTTATTGCCATGGGAACACGGATTTCAAACATGTTAAGGAATTCCAGAATTCAAGAAAACTGGTACGTGAACTCAAAATGGCCCTGGAATTAAATGCCTGCCCCGTCGTCGGCGAACAAAAAGAAGGAGACCTGACAAAATTCATTACGAAACTAAAGGACAACCTGCAAATCGAATCCGTCATTATTCCCATGGAAACTTATCAAACACTCTGCGTTTCTACACAGGTTGGGTGCCGAATGGGATGCCGTTTTTGCGCTACTGGACAACTTGGATTTCTGCGAAACCTTACGATAGAAGAAATTGTCGGGCAGTTATATACCGCAAAATTTTTTTATGGAATGGATATCCGGAATGTCGTTTTCATGGGCATGGGAGAGCCTTTTGACAATTTTGACAATGTCATCCAGGCGATCCGGGTCATGAGTGATCCAAAAGGATTGAATGTCCCTAAGAGTCGAATTACGATTTCAACCGCCGGAATGGTGGATGGCATCCTCAAGCTCGCTGAACTGAACTGGTCGGATTTGAATCTGGCGGTTTCCCTGAATGCACCGAATAACCGGATACGATCATCAATTATGCCGATTAACCGGTCAGTTCCTATGGAAAAACTTAAAGAAGTTCTGTTGGGTTATCCCCTGAGTAAATCACGTAACTTTTTGGTGGGATATATTTTAATAAAAGATTTAAATGACACTCATCGTCATGCTCTTGATTTGGCAAAATTCCTCAGGCCATTGAGAGTAAAATTGAATTTGATTCCCTATAATCGGTGTTCCGATTCTCTTTTCGCTCCGCCATCCGATGAGCACATTCGTCGGTTTCAGCGTTGGTTGGTGAATGAAAAGTTCTTTGTCAGGACGCGTTCAATCCGGGGACGGAATGTGACGTCGGCTTGCGGACAATTAGGAAAGAAACAATAGAAAACTGTTTGGTCAACTATTTGGAAATACAGTTAATAAAAATTTGACATGGAACCATGCATCGCCATCGGTTTGTTCATGCAAATTTTATTGGTTCTGCTAATTATAATCAAACCATCATTCAACCTTATTGCAGAGTGCTGTGGAGATGCCTTTCGCGTATTTCGTGTCTTCCCCGCGGAGAACAGCCGCTTCATCATGTATTCCGAATTCCTTTCTTTCCTCTCTTTAACAGGGTGTTGAAAAACAAGAATCAGGCCGTCAGGCAAGGCGCGCGGCGATACGACAAGCGCAGCATATTCA
>Ga0116141_10001862_pt1 | contig 18231 bp, 12 predicted proteins | sample AD_UKC097_MetaG_FD_89744 | JGI IMG/M metagenome (GOLD analysis project Ga0116141, IMG submission 89744) | Active sludge microbial communities of municipal wastewater-treating anaerobic digesters from USA - AD_UKC097_MetaG | ecosystem: Engineered > Bioreactor > Anaerobic > Digestate | place: USA...
CCTCATGCGCCATGCAGCTGTTGCTGCCATATACCTGCTCGGTGTAGCTGGCACCGCCAAAAAGCTTCTTCAGCAGCGCAGCATCGAAGTATCAGCAACGGCTGGCGGCCGCCATCGCGCGCGCGTCGCTGGCCAGTTCCAGGCCTCGCCGGCTGAGCTCGATCGCGCGCATGCGGGACTCCGCGCTCAGGCCATCCTGCAGGCTGATCATGCCGATCACGACCACGCGTCCGCGCTGGCCGACCAGCGATTCGACGACACGGTGATCCTCGCCCTTCGACCAGAATCGATAGCCGTGTTCGCCCAGGGCCGGCTCCTCGGCCGCTTCGACGCCATCGATCTGCTGCTTGCGCATCGAGGTGATCAGGTCCACGGCGGCGCGTTCATCCGGATGCACCATCTGAGTCAGGCTGAACAGGACCACGCCCGTGTCCGAGCGACCCATGAACTGGCAGGCACCGACCTGGCCGCCGGACATGGTTTCCCACGGCCCGTACTGCGGCAGCGCCTTGCTCACCGATTCCAGTGGCAGCCACGCGCAGTCTTCCTGTGCCCGCACCGATCCCGCCAGCACCATCAGCGTCAGCATCCACAGCACCGTTTTCATGATCCCTCTCCACCCGGAACGGGCGACGATTCTCCGCCACTGCGCAAGCGCTGCCAATGTGCTCGACCCGCTGGAGGCCCTGCGCCACATCGCCGGACACGAGGACCTGGACCGCGGACAGGTGCCCGCCAGCAACGACGCCTCGATTCCGGTGCCGCGCAAGCGCGATCCCGGGCCGCGCTTCCCCTGGCCCCGGGTGCCGGCCGCGCTGCCGTTCACGCGGATCGGGTGAGCGCGGGGACGTTCCTGCGCGCGGCGCTTGCTATGCTGCCGAACATCGATGACGCCGTTGCGCTGAGTCCATGGACACGCCTCGCCCTTCCGCGGGCCATACGACCGCCGTATTGCTGACGCGCCTGCGCGAAGGCGACCGCGCGGCCGCAGACCAGCTCGTGCGCCGCGTGGAACCCATGCTCCGTCGATGGGCGCATGGACGCCTGCCGGCCAACCTGCGCGACGAAGGCGATACCGCCGATCTGGTCCAGCTCACGCTGATGCGCGTGTTCGCGCGTGCCGAACTGTTCGAGGCGCGCCATGCCGGCGCGTTCTACGCATACCTTCGGCAAACCTTGCTGAACGTGATGCGCGACGCCCTGCGCGGGCGCCGCCTGATCCCCGAGCGCGAAGGCGACGATGCGCTTGCGGAAGTGCCGGCAGCCGCAGGCTCGGTGCTGGAAGCCACGCTGGGACGCGAAGGCGCAATCGCCTTCGAGCAGGCGCTGCAGCAACTTCCCCCGCACTATCAGGCCCTGGTCGTCATGCGCTTCGAGTTCGGCATGAGCTTCCCAGAAATGGCGGAAGAGCTGGGTGAATCCCCCGATGCGGTGCGAGTCCGGCTGCAGCGGGCGATCCGGAAGATGTCCGACCTGCTCGGTGACCCGGATGCCGACTGATCCCCCCGATCCGGACGATCTCGACGGGCTGATCGAGCGCATCGCCGATGGCAAGCCAGTCGGCGCCCTCTCGCCGGGAGCGGGCGTGGCGGCACGACGCGCCCATGCACTGGCCGCACTGCTCGATGGCGTGGCCCATGCCGCGCGAGCCGAAGTCGCACCGCCTCCCAGGCCATCACCGCGCAGCGCGATGCTCGGCCCCTTCCGGCTGCTGGAGATGATCGGAGAAGGCGGCATGGGCGAGGTGTGGATGGCCGAACGCTGCGATGGCCAGGTCGAACAGCGCGTGGCCATCAAGCGCGTTCGCGGCGCGGCGCGTCTGTCGATGCTCAGGCACCTCCTCCGGGAACGCCGCATCCTGGCGCGTCTGAACCATCCGAACATCGCGCACTTCCTCGGCGCCGACGTCGATGGCGAAGGCGAGCCGTATCTGGTGCTCGAATTCGTCGAGGGCATCCCCTTGGACCGCTGGTGTCGCGAGCACCAGCCCACTCTGGAGCAACGCCTGTGCATGTTCCTCGCGATCTGCGGAGCAGTCGAGCACGCGCACCGGCATCTGGTCGTGCACCGCGACCTCAAACCGGCGAATGTGCTGGTGACGGCCGACGGCACTCCCAAACTGCTCGACTTGGGCATCGCCCGCCTGCTGGAAGACAGCACATCAGGCCAGACCACGGGCCCGCCGGCAATGACGCCACGGTACGCAGCCCCCGAGCAGTTTTCCGGGGATGACGTCACCGCCGCCGTGGACCAGTACGCGCTCGGACTGCTCCTGCACGAACTGCTGACCGGGGAACTCCCGCAGGCGCGCTCGGATGGAAACCTTGCGAAAATCGCCGCAGCTTTCGGAGACGGCGATCCCCCGGCCGCCAGCAGCACGATGTCCGCGCAAGGAAACGGCCCCGTATCGGTGGCGATGGTGCGCGGCGATCTGGACGCCATCATCGCGCGCTGCCTGCGCGCCGACCCGCTGACGCGCTATGCCTCGGTCGGCGCACTCGCCGCAGACCTGCGTCTGCACCTGGAAGGCAGGCCGGTGGCGGCACGCGGGGACGCACGCGGCTATCGTCTGCGTCGATTCGCCGCGCGCCACCGCCTTGCGATCGCGATGGCCTGCATGGCACTGGCGGCCATCCTTGCGGCACTGTTCGGCGCATTGTTCCAGGCGGATCGAGCGATGCGTGAAGCCGCCGCTGCAGCCGCGGCGCGAGACAGTGCAGAGGCGATGAGCAAGTTCCTTTCCGACGTGATTTCCGCGCCTGCGGATGCCGGACTCGGGGCCAACGTCCGCGTGGTCGATCTCCTGGATTCGGCGGAACGCCGCCTGTCCGGCGAATCGCATATCACCACGGCGCAACGGCTCGCCCTGCACCACCTGTTGGCGCGCAGCTACTCCTCGCTGGGGCGCGACGCCCGCGCAGTGGCGAGCGCACGGTCGGGCCTCGCCCTGGCCGGAGAGGATCAGGAGCACCGCCGCGCACGCATCGCACTGCTGCAGGTGCTGGGTCAGACCGAAGCGGTGAACTGCAACCTCGAACCCGCCCGCCGCGCCGCGGAACAGCTTCGCCGCGAAGCGGAGCTGGCGCAGGCCGACATCGACGTGGCGGAAGCGGCACTCATCCATGCCCGCATCGCCGAATGCAGCGGCGATTATGCAAGGCAGCGCAGCGAATCCGGGCGCGCACTGGAACTTGCCCGCGACATTCCAGAGGCCATCGACACATTTTCCCGCGCGGCGGAACAGAACGCGCGCGCCGCTTTCGCGCTCGGCGATGCGACACTGGCGCACGCCATCCTCCAGGATGCCCTTTCGAAATGGACGGGCCATGAAGGGAACATCACCTATGGCTGGATCGACCTGCGGCATCAACTGCTGCAGGTGACCGCCGCACTCGGCGACCTCGAACAGGCCGAGCAGATCGCACGCGACAGCCTGGAACGCATGGAATCCAACCACGGCGCCCGTCCGCATCCCGCCACCCTTGCCACGCGCAGCGCACTCGCAGGGATTCTCCTGGATCGCGGCAGCTACGCCTCGGCGCTGGAAATGAACGACATGGCGCTCGCCGAAGCCACCGCACTGTACGGAGCGGATGGCAGCGAATCCCTGCAGATTCTTGCCAATCGCGCCAATGCACTGAAGGCGCTGGGCCGCCATGACGAAGCCGAGGAAAGCTATCGGCGCGTGATCGAGGCCCTGCACAAGGCCGAGGGCGCGACGGGCCAGACCGAAGCGCGGCTCATTCACACCTTCAATCTGCTGGAACTGCTGAACGAACGCCGGCGCTACGCCGAGGCGGCCACGCTGGGTCGCACCCTGCTGGAAGAGGCAACCCGCCAGCTCGGCCCGAACCACCTCGTCGTCCTGGAGACACGCGACGCCATCGGAGTCACTGCGCTCGGGCTGGGGGATGCCGCCGCCGCGATCGCCCATCACCGTGAGGCTTTGAATCTCAAGCGCGCCAGCCTCGGGGAAAATTCGCCGTTCACCATCACCGCACGCCACCGCCTGGGCCTTGCCCTTGCCGCCGATGGACAGGAGGCTCTCGCACGCATCGAGCTTTCCACCGCTCTGGTCACATCCCGCGCCATCCTTGGCGCGGAACATGCCGATACGCAGGCGATCGAGAAAGCACTTGCATCGCTTGCGCAATGATCTTCATCAGTCCTCGAAACCGTCCAGGAACAGCGTTTCCGGCAATTCCACGACGGGCATGCAGGCCGAAAATTCCGAGGTGTCTCCAGCGTCGGTCGGCCCCAGGCGCATCGCCGTGGCCGACACTTCGGCAAGCACCGCCATTGGCCCGGCTTCGACCTCGAACGACTGCGAAAACGCGGCATGTCCCGAGGCATCGGTCGCCAGATCGACGCGGCCGACGTACACCGCCCCCTGGCCGTGCCCGGAAGGATCGCACTGGTTGTTCAGATACAGGTCGATGGCAAAGCTGGCGTTCACACCCGTATCCAGCATCCCGCTCACCGTGAGCTGGTCGCCGAGCAGGGTCGCTCCCGTGATGACCGGATGGTTCTGCAGGCTGTTTCCGCCCCCGCTGTCTCCGTCTCCGGGGTCGTTGGCGGTCACGCCTGCCGGCCCGAGATCGATGCCGAGCTGATCATTTTCCCAGATCGAATTGGCGCGGATGCGCACCGACTCCCCATCGATGACCCGTACGCCGGCACCACCGTTGGAATGGATCCGGTTGCCACCGGCGTCTACGGTCTCGCTGCCGCCAATGGTCACGCCGAAGCTGCCGCCGCCGACGTACACGCCGTGCCCCAGGTTGCTCTGGCCGGGAAAACCGATTTCATTGTCGCGGATCAGCACGCCAAGGCTGTTGCCGCTGATCGATATCCCGCTTTGCAGGTTGCCCCGGAGGATGTTGCCGAGGATGTCGATTGCCCCGCTGCCGCTGATGCTGATGCCGGAGCCGCCGTTGGGATCGATGCCGGTCCGCGAGGCATTGCTTCCGATCAGGTTGTTCTGGATCACGGTGTTCGTCGCCAACCCGGCGCCCGAAATGGCGATGCCGTGCAAGGTGGCTCCTGAGACAAGATTGCGTTGACCGATGGCGGCACCGCCGATGCGCAGGTTGTAGCCGTCCTGAACCAGGACATTGATGCGGTTGGCCGAGAGGCTCGCTCCATTGGGGAGCACACCGGAGAACTGGACGCCCTCGACCACATGGTCGGCGCCACCGAGGAACTGGATCGCGGCGGAGCCGGAGCCGACAAAGTTGCCGAACCACAGTCCGCGCACCACCAGCTGGCCACCGGTGTCCGCGCGCAAACCCACTGTCGCGCCGCCGATCTGCGTCAGCCCGACGCAGACCTTGGCGTTGAACGCCAGCGGGTCCGTATTCGCCTGGGAACCGGTCTGGGAATAGCCATCGATGGTCACCGGCGTGGTAATGGCGGGCAGCAGGCTGTTCAACAGGATGCTCTGGGTGCCGCAGGTTCCGTTGATGGCAAAGCGGACGAGGGTGTGGTTGGAATTGGCATTGGCATCGAGAATGGCCTGCCGCAGGCTTCCAGCTCCGCTGTCGCCGGTATTGGTGACCAGCACCTGGGTCTGATCGTTGAGGTTGGACTCGTAGGCGCCCAGATCCGTCCGTGAACCCGTCTTGCGCCCGTTGCCGGCAAGATCCTGGGCAAGATCGGTCATGGTGGCACCCTTGTTGATCGCCGGCGAGGCAAGTTGGAGGCGATAGTCACCTCCAGCGGCATTGACGAACATCGGATCAGCCGTGAAGTTGCCTTGGTTCTCTCCTCCGATCGGCGTGTTCGGAGAAAGATCGTAGAGATTGCCGACCACGTTCATGGCGTTGCCCGGCCGAAGATCCAGGTCACGCGGAGCGTTGGCCCAGAACAGGTTGTGCGCAACGGTTCCCGACTTGCATATGCTGAGCGCGGCGGACATTTGAGCGGAGCTGCCGCCCTGGATGCCGACGAAAGTGTTCTGGTCGACGTATTCGCCTTGGCGCATCGAATCGAAAAAGCCGCTGCAGATGATCACGCTGCTGAACGTTGGCTGCGTGGCTGGCGCGGAGATCTGCGTCACCAGATTGTTGCGGAAACCCATCAGACAGGCACCTGCGCCCCATGCATCAACCCCGGAATACTTGCCGTCGATCTGCCTGAAAATGTTGTGTCGCAGGGTGACGAACCTGATGTTCGAATCGGTCGCGCCGCAGCGGATCGAGATGCCCCCATCCATCGATTGCAGCAGCCCGGAAAGGTTGCGCACGGTAAAGCCTTCCAGCAGCAGATCACGGTTGTGTTCGATGCGCAGTGCATGCACTCCCTGCCCGGAGATCGTGGTGTTGGCGGGATCAAGGTCACGCGAACCGCACCCCGGGTCGTAGCCGCCACGCAGGCTCAGGAAGGCATCAGGGTGCAGGACCAGCAGCAGGGTTCCACTCATGACGTGGACTCCTTTCACGACACGGATGTCGTGGTGGCCATCGCTTGCCGTCGCCGCGGAAAGTGCCGCTGCGACTTGCCCCCAGTTGGCCGCGCAGGTGATGTGGTCCACGGCGCCGGCGCGGCCGGTCATGGCCAGGAAGAGCGTCAATGCAAGCAGGCGGATGCATTTCATGGAAATCCCCGAATTGCGCCGTGGAAAGGGCGCCCATCCACCTCAACGCAAATTGAAAGGAAAACCGAACGCTCGTCCTTCGGACCTCGCCTGACTACCGCGCGAGACACCGGATTTCCGTCGAACGACCGACGCGCTCCGTCCGGAACCGCTTGCCCCATGCAGCCGCCGCCAGAACGGTTGATTCATTGGAATCCGCCGGATGGAGGCTTGTTTCCCGGCTCCCGGCAGCAGGCGCAACCGGTCAGACCAGATCCGCCGAAACCAGCCCGGCACGGATCGCAAAGCGCACCAGTCCCGGCACGTCGTGGATGTCGAGCTGGTCCATCATCTGGCTGCGGTGTGCTTCCACCGTCTTGACGCTCAGTTGCAGGCGCGCCGCGATTTCGCGCGTGCCGCGGCCTTCGGCGAGCAGGCGCAGAACCTCGCGCTGGCGCGCGGTGAGCCGGCCCAGCTCGGGACCTGGCGGCTCCGTCGGTGACACGCCCGGGTGCAGGAATCCCTGCAGCACCGTGCGCGAGATGGCCGGGCTGAGGTAGGGGCGACCCTGCGCGAGCGAATCCAGCGCCACGCGCAGCTCTTCCACCGCCGAATCCTTGATGCGGTAGCCCGCCACGCCGGCGCGCAGCGCCTGCGCCACGTATTCCGACCCGGCGTGCATCGACAGCACCAGCACGCGCGTTTCCGGGCTGAGCTCGCCGAGGCGCTGCGCCACTTCCAGTCCGTTGAGGCCCGGCATGGTGATGTCGAGCAGCAGCACCTCGGGCCGCAGGCGGGCGACGCATTCGAGCGCCTGCTGCCCGTCGCTGCATTCGCCCAGCACCTCGACGTCGGGAAAAGACTGCAGCAGCGCGCGCAGGCCGGCGTGCACCAGTTGATGGTCATCCGCCAGGATCACGCGCATCGCCATGCCTCACTGCTCCGCCGGGTGGGTGATGGGAACGGTCGCGGTCACGCAGGTGCCGCCTCCGGGAACCGAGGCGACCGACCAGCGCCCGCCCAGATCGTGCACGCGTTCGCGCATTCCGAACAGCCCCAGCCCCGGGCTTCCTTCCCGCGACTGGCGTTCGACATCGAAGCCTGCGCCATCGTCGCGCACGCAGACCGAAACCGCATCGCCCTGCGGCAGCAGCGCCACTTCGAGGCGCCGCGCCTGCACGTGTCGCAGCGCGTTGGTGACCGCCTCCTGCACGATCCGGAACAGGGCGATCTGCCGCTCCAGCGCAAGCGCAGCCAGGTTGGCCTCGATCCGGACATGCACCTCCAGCCCGCTGCGCGCCGCGACGCCGTGCAGATAGCCTTCCAGCGCCGGCCCCAGCCCGAGTTCATCCAGCAGCGGGGGCGCAGGTCGAGCGAAAGCGCCCGCACCTGGGCGATCAGGCGATCGATCAGGCCGATCGCGTCGCGGACGCGGCCGGCGGCCTCGCCTGGAGCCGTTCCGGCCAGTGCCAGCCCGAGCTGGATCTTGGCCGACGTCAGCACCTGACCAAGCTCGTCGTGCAGCTCGCGCGCCAGGTGTCTGCGCTCTTCCTCCTTGGCATCCTGGAGGCGCACCGTGAGGCGGCGAGACATCGAAAGGGCATCCTCCAGCCTCGCCTGGCTCTCGCGCGCTGCCGCCAGCGCGGCTTGGCGCAGGTCGTGCGCGCGGCGCAGCTCGCCGTGGCGTCGTTGCAGGCCGCGCATGCGCAGCAAGAATCCGCCCAGAAGCGCACCGAACAGCAGCAGACCCAGGCCCGCCTGCACATCGGTGCGCCGCCACCACGGCGGCACGATCTCCAGCGCGATCGGCGCGGTCCGGGTCCAGGGACTGCCGCCAAGCCGGCCGCGGGCTTCCAGCCGATGCCGCCCGGGCGAGAGCGCGTGCAGCGTCAGTTGGCCGCCGTCACCCAGCTCGGTCCACGCATCCGCGCTGGCGAGCCGGTACTGGAAGCGCGGTGCGGCACCGTCGTATCCCAGCACGGCCAGCTCCAGGGTCAGCGGCGTGCCCCAGGGAATCGACAGCGCATCGACCTCCCAGGCGGGCTGCGCCGCCAGCGGCCTGCGGTCGGCCCCGGTGATGGCTGCGATGACCGTGGGCGGCGCCGGTCCTGCGGCCTGCACGCGGGAAGGATCGAGCGCCACCACGCCCTTGCTCGAACCGAAGTACAGGAGGCTGCGATGCCGCAGCGCGGCCTTGGGGTTGAACACCGAAGTCGGCAGTCCGTCGCTCGGGGACAGGTTGAGGATTTCCCCGGTGTCGGCCTGAAGGCGCGAGAGTCCGGCGCGCGTGGACATCCAGAGCGCCCCATCGGGCGCGAACACCAGCGCCATGACGTTGTCGTCTTCCAGCCCTTCCTCGCGCGTCCAGCGGCGGATCGAGGCCTGCGCGCGCGGTTCGTCCCAGCGCACCCGGCTGACACCGCCGCCGGCGGTTCCCACCCACACCGAGCCATCCTTGTCTTCCAGCAGCGACGTGACGTGGTCGTGGCCGATCCGATCGGGGCCCACGCCGGCCGACAGGTGCGCGCAGCGAAGGGTCTGATCGAACCGGCACACGCCCAGCCCGCCCGAACGCGTGCCCAGCCAGAGCCGCCCGGCGCGGTCCTGCAGCATCAACGTCACGAAATCATCGGGCAGCGACTGCGGATCGGCGCGGTCGGGCAGGAACCTGCGGAAACCATCCTCCCGCGCGAGGTGCAGGTACAGCCCGCCGCCCCCGCTGCCGATCCATATCCGGCCATCGCGATCCTGCAGGAGCGCATAGCTGTAGCCCGGCACCGCGTCTTCCCCCTGCGCGTTGCGGTAGACGCGCAGTTCGCCGGCCGCGCGATTCCAGCGGAACGCGCCTTCGCTGGTCGTCGCCCAGATCGATCCGTCGCGCGCCCGCAAAAGCGCGGTGATGCCGTCGTTTTCGACGCCCTCGGGCGCACCCGCGGGCAGTCCGGCGTGCCCGATCCGCCCTTCGGGCAGGGCGATCTCGTCGATGCCTCCGCCGAAACTGCCTGCGAGCAGCGTCGCAGGCTCCGCCTCCGGTTCGCCATCCAGCGCAAGGGCGTAGACATTCTGGTTGGAATGCCCGCCCGGCTGCCGGCTGGCCTCCGACCAGACGCGCAGGCCGGACAGGTGCCGGCAGCTGCGGAACATTCCCGCGCCGAAGGTGCCGACGAAGAACGTGCCGTTGCGTCCGAACGCCATCGCGCCCCCGTCGATGTGCAGCGCACCCGGCCCGAGCCGAACGCGCCGCAGCGAGGCTTCCTGCGGAATCCATCGGAACAGCCCCGCGCCGAAGGTGCCGATCCACAGGCTGCCGTCGGGCGCGGGCAGGAGGTCGGTCACGCTGTCGAGCGCCTCCGCCAGTTCCGCCGGCGCAAGCTCCGGGCGCTCCAGCCGCCGCCCGTCCGCAGCCACCCGGTACAGCCCCACGCGGGTACCGGCCCAGAGCGTGCCCTGCGCATCCTGCGCCAGGGAAAATACGTCCAGCGTCGCCTGCCCCACCGCCGGAAGGATCGGATCGAATCCCGAGCCATCGTCGCGCTGGCGGAACAGGCCCTGTCCGAGCGTGCCCACCCAGAGATTCCCTTCGCGGTCGTTGCGCAGGGCCACGACGAATTCCCCGCCCGTGGCCAGCACCGTCCGCCGAAAGCGCCCGCTGTCCGGGTCGAACAGGTCCAGTCCGGCCTGGGTGCCCACCCACAGCCGCCCGTCCGGCGCTTCCGCCAGCGCGAAAACGCCGTCGTGAACGATGCTCTCCGGATCGTCGTGCGCGTGTTTCCAGCTGCGGAACGTCCAGCTCGCCCGATCCAGCTCGTTCAGCCCGCCGCTGATGGTGTTGATCCACAGCCGCCCGCGGCTGTCTTCCAGCAGCCCGCGAATCCGGTTGCTGGAAAGGGAATCGGGATTCTGCACCTCGTGCTGGAAATGCCGGAAGCGCTGGCCATCGTGCAGATAAAGCCCTTCGCGCGTGCCGATCCAGAGAAAGCCGGCCCGGTCCACCTTGACCTCGGTGATGATCTCCGGACGAAACGGGCGGGCCGCACCGATGGCGTGGAACTGCGGCTCCTGCTCCGGCACCTCGCCCTCCGGCGGGTCGGCCAATGCCGTCGCGCTGCCGAAGCCGAGCGCCAGGAAGAACCACAGGAAAGTTCGCACGCCGATCCACGCCGAGGCAGGAGAAGCCCTTTATGCCGCTCCCCGCCGCACCTCCCCCAGTGCAGCCACGCGCGGGTCGACGGCATCGCTCCCGCATTCACCCTGCCCGCCTCCCGACTTTGGACGTACCATCGGCGCAGACGCCGGCCCCGCCCGGCACGCGTGCCGAATGCTTCCGCAGATGATCCTCGCCGGCCTCTACCTCACCGCCGCCTTCCTGGGCGGACTGCTCGCCCGGGCGCTGCGGCTGCCGCCGCTGCTGGGCTTCCTGGTGGCCGGCTTCGTGCTTTCGGCGATGGACGTTCCCGAACACCCGCTGGTGGATGCGTTCGCCAATCTCGGCGTCACCCTGATGCTGTTCGCCATCGGACTGGAGCTGGATGCCCGCCAACTGGTGCGGCGCGAAGTCTGGCTGACGGCGGTGACGCACACCGCCGGCATGGTCGCGATCGGCGTGGCGCTGCTGAGCCTGCTGGCCACGCTCGGCCTCGGCCTGCTGGCCGGCACCGGACTCAAGGCCTGGGCCTCGATCGCGCTGGCGCTGAGCTTTTCCAGCACCGTGTTCGTGGTCAAGGCGCTGGAGGAGCGCAGCGAAACGCGCTCGCGCTACGGCCAGATCGCCATCGGCATCCTGGTGATGCAGGACCTCATGGCCGTGGTTTTCCTCGTGGCCGCCACCGGCAGCCTGCCTTCGCTGTGGTCGCTGGCGCTGTTCCTGCTGCTGCCGGCGCGACGCCTGATCGTCTCGGTGTGGGAGCGCATCGGCCACGGCGAAATGCTGGTGCTGCTCACGGTATTCCTCGCCCTGGACCCGGGCTACCTGCTGTTCGAATCGGTCGGCCTCAAGGGCGATCTCGGTGCCGTGGCCATGGGCATGCTGCTGGCCTCGCACCCGCGCGCCCACGAGCTGTCCAAGTCGATCTTTTCCCTCAAGGAGCTGCTGCTCGTCGCCTTCTTCCTGAGCATCGGCCTCAATGGCCTGCCGAGCTGGCCGCAGGTCTGGCTCGGCCTCGCGCTGCTGTTGCTCCTTCCGATCCAGACGTTCGGCTATTTCCTGCTGATCACCGCCTCCCGCATGCGCCGGCGCACCGCCGTCCTCACCGCGCTGGTGATGACCAACAATTCCGAGTTCGCCCTGATCGTGGCCAGCACCGCGATCGGTGCCGGCCTGCTTTCGCCCGACTGGCTGATCACCCTCTCCGTCGCGGTGGCCGCCAGCTTCGTCGTCGGCGCGCTGGCCAACCTGCACGCCGCTGAAATCGCCGACGCCATCGAAGCGCGCTGGCCCGACCCGAACCCGTACGGATTGGCCCCCGAGGAGCGCCCGGTACCGCTCAACGATCTGGACGCGCTGGTGCTCGGCATGGGCCGCATCGGGCGCGCCTGCTACCAGCGCCTGTGCGAATCGAACCGCCGCGTGCTGGGCATCGAGCACGACCTCGACCGCGTCGAGGAACTGCGCCAGGCCGGCCTCAACGTGCTGCACGGCGACGCCACCGATCCGGATCTGTGGCGCCGCCTGCAGGCCGTTCCCAGCCTGGGCAAGGTGGTGCTGGCGATGCCCTTCCACCAGTCCAACCTCGGCGCGCTCCAGGTGGTGCGCGCCGCCGGGTTCCCGGGGCGCGTGGCCGCCATCTGCCAGTGGATGGACCAGATCGACGAGCTTCGTGCGCTGGGTGCCGACGAGGTGCTCTACCTCTACACCGGCGCCGGCGCGGCGCTGGCCGACATCGCCATGGGCGAAGATTCCATGCTCCGCGCCAGCCGCCAGGAAGCGCCGGCCGCGCCCGAATCCTGAAGCCGCGCGCCGCCAGCGCGGTGCGCGGCGAGGCTCAGGTCGAGAGCTGGTAGCAGGGCTTGTAGTCGCCCGACATCTTCATGCGGTTCTGCGCCACGAAGCTCTGCAGCAGCGCGTCCAGCGCGCGCATGATTTCCGGCTCGCCGTCGATCACGAAGGGACCGTGCTGCTCGATCGCCTGCATCCCCTCCTCCTTCACGTTGCCCGCCACGATGCCCGAGAACGCGCGCCGCAGGTCCGCCGCGAGGACGTGCGCGGGCCGGTCGCGATACAGATGCAGCTTGCGCATGTTCTCGTGGCTGGGCGCGAACGGAAGCTGGTATTCCGGCTCGATCTGCAGCGACCAGTTGAAGAAGAACGCGTCCTTGCTGTCGAGCCGGTGCGACTTCACCTTCTCGAACCCGCGCTGCATGTGGACCGCCACCTCGCGCGGATCGGCGATGAGGATGCGGTAGCGTTCGGCCACCGAATCGCCCAGCGTCAGGCGCAGGAACCGGTCGATCTGCTCGAAATAGCCGGCCGACTCGCGCGGCCCGGTGAACACCAGCGGGAAGGGCACGTCGACGTTCTGCGGGTGCAGCAGGATGCCCAGGAGATACAGGATTTCCTCCGCCGTGCCCACGCCGCCGGGGAACACGATGATGCCGTGCCCGAGCCGCACGAAAGCTTCGAGGCGCTTCTCGATGTCCGGCATGATCACCAGTTCGTTGACGATCGGGTTGGGCGACTCGGCCGCGATGATGCCCGGCTCGGTGATGCCGATGTAGCGGTTGCCGCGGCGGCGCTGCTTGGCGTGCGCGATGGTCGCGCCCTTCATCGGCCCCTTCATCGCCCCCGGACCGCAGCCGGTGCAGATGTCCAGCCCGCGCAGCCCGAGCTGATAGCCCACGTCCTTGGTGTAGAGGTATTCCTCGCGCCCGATCGAATGCCCGCCCCAGCACACCACCAGATTCGGATCGACGTGCGAGCGCAGCACCCGCGCGTTGCGCAGGATCTCGAACACCGCGTTGGTGATGTCCTCCGGCTTGCTCAGGTCGAACTCGCCGTTGTTCTGGATCTCCGAAGAGACATAAGCGATGTCGCGCACCACCGCGAACAGCAGCTCGGCCACGCCCACGATGATCCTGCCGTCGACGAAGGCCTCGGCTGGCGCGTTCGACAGCTCCAGCTTCACCCCGCGGTCCTGCTGGTGGATCTCCACGTCGAAATCCGGATAGCGGATCAGCGCGGCGCGCGGATCGTCCGTTGCGCTGCCCGAAGTCAGCACCGCCAGGGTGCAGCGGCGCAGCAGTTCGTGCAGCCCGCCGGATGAAGCATCGCGAAGGCGGCTGACCTCGTGGCGGGAAAGGATGTCCAGCCCGGCGCGCGGAAACACGCGGGCGTTGACGGTGTGGGCGGAGGAAGCGCTGCTGCTCATCGTATCCATCGGTCTCGAAATGCCGGATCGGTCGGCAAGGATGCCACAGGAGCACACCGAAGAAATCGATCGTGCTCACGCCCGCACGAGACCGCGGCACGGGATGGGCGGTGCGCGCCACGACGCGGCTTCACCCTGCGGTCAATCCGCGAAAACCACGGGCAAAACCGCTGAATCCGGCGATTATCGGGCGTCGCGTGCCGGTCGTCGGGCACTGCTGGCCTGACTTGAGGCCACCGCGTTAGCGTATTTGCGTCAAAACAGGAGTCCGAGATGCACTCTCGACATCATCCAATGCGCCCTTCGCGCGGATTCACGCTGGTGGAGTTGATCGTCGCCATCGCCGTCGTCGCTATCGTGGCGGCCATTGCGATTCCGAGCTTCCGGGAAATTTCCCTGCGCATGGCCACCACCACCAACACCAACGATCTGGTCGGCGCCCTCAACATCGCGCGCGCCGAGGCGGTCAAGCGCGGCCGCGCGGTGGGCGTGGTGGCCAACGGCGGCAACTGGAACGACGGCTGGCAGATCGTCGTCTCCAAGACCGTCAGCGGCGTCCTTGAGCCCGTCCCGACTTCTCCCGGCGCCACCGAAGCCGCCTGCGCCGGATCCATCGAAGACGGCATGCCCATGTGTACCCAGCACCGTGGCCCGCTCGAGAACGGCTTCACCCTCCTCGCCAAGGCCACTGGCTCGGCTGGCAGCGATGGCATCGTGATTTTCTCTCCGGTAGGCGCGTTGCGCGATGCCACCGCATTCGATTTCAGCCTGTGCCTTCCGGCAGACAGGAAAGACCCCCTGAAATCGCGACGAATCCGCGTGGCACCAAGCGGCGTCATCGATTCCATCCGCAACACCACCGGCGCACCTGTCGGCAGCTGCAATTAAGGAGCGCGCAGAGATGAGATTTCGCCCCCTCCAACGTGGTTTCACGCTGCTGGAAGTAATGATCTCCGTGGTGGTTTTCAGCATTGGCCTGCTCGGTGTGGCCGGGCTGATGGTGCTTTCCGTGCGCACCAACCACAGCGCCTTCCTGCGCACCCAGGCATCCTTTCTGGCCGAATCCATGGCCGACCGCATGCGCACCAACCTCGGCTGGATCGCCGACTACAACGGCACCTACGACGCCAGCACCGCCGGCGCGGCTTCATGCAACACGGCCCCCTGCACGCCGACCCAGCTTGCCGCTCACGACCGCGCCGTATGGAGCCAGCAGCTCGTGGATCACCTGCCGGCAGCCACGGCCACCATCGAGTGCACCAATGCGCCCCCCTCACCCGGCTATGCCGGCTCCCAGCCCTTTCCCGGCCTGTGCAGCATGACGATCACCTGGACCGAAGCCGACCTGTCCAAGAGCGGCAGTACGCCGACCACCCAAACCTTTGCCTGGGTATTCCAGCCATGAGCCTTTCCCATCGATCGGACATCACTCTGCGGCGCGCAGCCAACTCCGGCTTCTCACTGGTCGAAGTGCTGGTGGCGCTGACGCTGGGCCTCCTCCTCATGACAGGCATCTTCACCCTGTTCACCGGAATCCACGGCACCAACAAGGTGCAGAACGGCCTGGCCCGCCTGCAGGAGAACGGTCGTTTCGCCCTGATGCGCATGGAAACCGACCTGCGCATGGCGGGCGGCCAGTTCTGCAGCAACACCACCGGCGCCAGCGCCCGGAACACCCACATCCCCGTGCTTCCGGCTCGCGCACCCATGGTATACGCCAAGGATCTGAAGCTTCCGGACAGCAAACTCAACAGCATCAACGCAAGCGGGAATCCCGACCCCGCCTCCGCCACCGCCCCTTACCTGCTCAGCCCGCGCTGGTTCATGCAAGGCTATTCCTGCACCGCCACCGCCTGCACGCCGGCGCTGACCCAGTCCGACACCGGCATCCCGAACATGGCGCTGGCCGCAGGGGGCCGCGTTCGCGGCTCCGACGTGCTTACCGTGCGCTACCAGCGAGGCACCGGCTGGACGATCCCGGCCAACTCCTGTTCCGTGCCGGCTGGCAACTCGATCACGGGAGGCACCGTCATCACCGTCCGTCCGCAGGCTGGTGACGATCCTTTCAACATGACGGCCAGCAACAGCGTCCCCGGCCTGGCTCTGGTTTCCGACTGCGTCAGCCCCGCCATCCTGCCGATCAGCGCCGTCAACACCGGCAGCGGCACGCTTACCGTGGCGGGCAGCATCCTGAACGGCGCCACCGGCAACCTGTGCAACGGCAGCCAGGTGCGCGACGTGCGCCTGTTCGACTTCCGCGACGATTTCGTCACCGTCAGCTTCTACCTCGTGTACCGCGCCGACGACAGCCCCGATGCCAGCCCCAACAGCGCCAACGCGCAGCGCCTGATTCCCGTGCTGGTGCGCCGCGAGAACGGCGTGGAGCAGGAACTGGTGCGCGGCGTGGACCAGTTGGCATTCCTCTACGGAGTGAAGCGCGGCGACGGCACCACGCAAATGATGACCGCATCGCAGATCCAGGGCGCCGCAGCGAGCACATGCTCTGCGCCTTCGCCCGGCATGGCACTGGAGCCGGGGTGCCTCTGGCGTTCGGTACGCACCATCGAACCCCACCTGCTGGTCAATTCGGTGGACGAAGTGGGTCGGCTTGATGCGGCTTCCAGAACCTACCGATTCAACGGCACGCTCACCAACTCCCCTCCCGCCACCGCCACCCTGCCCTCCGGCCTCCAGGTCGGCAACATGAACCGCCGCGAATTCGTCGGTCTTTTCTCCGTCCGCAACGGCAACCTCTGAGGCGCCCCATGAAGCCACTCACCCATCGCAGCTTCGAACGATCGCACGCCGGCCAGCGCGGCGCGGTGCTCTTCATCGCCCTCATCATGCTGGTGCTGATCACCCTTCTGGCGCTCGCCGCGAGCAGCTCCTCGGTACTGCAGGAAAAGATGGTCGGCGGCCTGCGCAACCAGCAGCTCAGCGCCATGGGTGCCGACAGCGCCCTGCGCGGCACCGAGTCCTGGCTGTGGAACCTCAACTTCACCGCCGCCGCCGGCCAGCCGCTGCCGCCCTGCATTGGTAGTAGTTCTGGCACCTGCGTGCACCGCCCCGCCAACGACGGCACGCTCAAGTCCATGGTGCAGTCCTTCCGCACCTCCAAGAGCTGGGTCAACCCGCCCGCCGGCGCGCCGGGGTACGTCCACACGCTGACCGGCCTGAGCGGCTCGCTGGAAACCGCCTCCCTTGCCCGCCAGCCGGAAGTGATGATCGAGGACATGGGCCCCAACGTCCCGCCCGGATCCGGCAGCCAGACCGGCGCCATCGACAGCGAGCTGCGCAGCCAGGCCGGCAAGAACAACTTCTACCGCATCACCGCGCGCAGCCAGGGCGGAAGCCGCGCCAGCACCCGCGTGCTGGAAAGCATTTTTTCTTCTTCCGATCTCACCAACACCGGCACCAATGCCGCCGCAGCGCCTTAATCAGTGCGAAACCCAAAGGAGTTCGTCATGAATCGAATTCAATTCTCCACCGCCCTGGGCGTGGCCGCGCTGGTGGCCGCCAGCGGCATTTCCGGCGCAGCGCAGGCGGCCGCACCGGGCACCGTGGACCTCATCACCACCCCGCCCGAATTGACCGCGAAGGTGGCTCCGAACGTGGCCTTCACCTTCGACGACTCCGGCTCGATGGGCTGGGCCTACATGCCCGACGCTCGCCCCTATGACGGCGCGAGCTGGAGTACCGGCCATCGATGGTTTTGCGCCGCGGTGATCGACCCCACGGCCGCCCCCGGCACGCCCGAGGCGATGCCGATGAACGGCGTGGCCTACAACCCCAACACCACCTATCGTCCACCGCTTTACGAGAACGGAAGCAGCTTCCCCAATGCGCGATATACCGCGGCCTGGCACCAAGGCATCGAACACAACCGGCCCACCAACCAGATCCCCTCGGGAACCACCAATCTGGGAACCAGATCGTTCTGCGGGAATACCGGCGCCGGCTACTACCGCTACACCGGCCCTGCGCTGACCGCCAATGCCGCCGGCCAGATCACCAGCACCGGAATCCTTTACACCGCCGCCAACTGGACCTGGGTTTCGATCCAAGCTTCCGGCACTGCGGCAGAGAAACAGAACTTCGCCAACTGGTACTCCTACTACCGTTACCGCAAGATTGCCGCGATCAGCGGCACCTCGCACGCCTTTGCCGACTTCGACCATGGCATCCGCGTGGCCTGGCAGAACATCAACACCACCCCGCAATTCAGCAACGGCACCACGGTCCTGGAGCCTTTTGCGGGCGCCACGCGGGTAAACTTCTACAACTGGCTGTTCA
>Ga0116141_10001865_pt1 | contig 18224 bp, 14 predicted proteins | sample AD_UKC097_MetaG_FD_89744 | JGI IMG/M metagenome (GOLD analysis project Ga0116141, IMG submission 89744) | Active sludge microbial communities of municipal wastewater-treating anaerobic digesters from USA - AD_UKC097_MetaG | ecosystem: Engineered > Bioreactor > Anaerobic > Digestate | place: USA...
CACGGCTTACCCTGCTCAGGATGCCGGACGCGCCAGACTGACGCCGATCAGGGTCAGCGCCCCGGCGCCGACCAGCAGCAGCCCGATCGAGCCGCCCATACCCGCGTTGCTGAGCGCCTTGGCGGCCAGCGGAGTCACCGCCCCGCCCAGGATGCCGCCCGCGTTGAACGCCACGGACACCCCGCTGTAGCGCACCGGCACCGGGTAAAGCGTCGGCAGCCAGCCGCCGAGCGGGCCATAGACGAAGCCCATGGTCAGCAGCGCGGCCGACAGCGTCAGGAACACCAGCAGCGCCGAACCGGAAGCGAGGCCGGGGCCGAAGGCGAAGCCGATCGCAATCGTCGCCACGGAACCCCACAGCAGCACCGCGCGGGCGCTCGACTTGTCGGACAGGTAAGCCGCCAGCACGATCCCCAGCGCCAGGAAGCAGTTGGCACCCAGTTGCAGCCCCAGGAACTCCTCGCGCGCATAGCCGAGCGAGCGGGTGCCGACGTCGAGCGCGAAGGCGGTGGAAAGATAGAACAGCGCAAAGCAGGCGACCACGCCCGCGCTGCCCGCCAGCACCGCGCCCCAGTGATCGCGCAGCAGTTTGGCCAGCGGCACGGCGGGCGGCGGCGCGGCTTCCAGCGCGGCGCGGAAAGCCGGGGTCTCGCCGATGTTGAGCCGCACCCACAGGCCGATCCCCACCAGCAGGGCCGAGGCAAGGAACGGCACGCGCCAGCCCCAGCTCAGGAAATCCTCGTCCCCCAGCCACATGCCCAGCAGCAGAAACAGGCCATTGGCGGCCAGAAAACCCACCGGCGCGCCCAGCTGCGGCGCAGAGCCGAAGCGCGATTCGTAGCCCTTGGGCGCGTTCTCCACCGCCAGCAGCGCCGCCCCGCCCCACTCCCCGCCAAGGCCGAAGCCCTGCCCGAAACGCAGAACGCACAGCAGCAGCGGCGCGACGAACCCGGCCTGGGCATGGCTGGGCAGGAAGGCGATCAGCAGGGTCGATCCGCCCATCAGCAACAGCGAGGCAACCAGCGTCGCCTTGCGCCCGATCCGGTCTCCGAAATGGCCAAACGCCACCGCCCCCACGGGCCGCGCGAGAAAAGCGATACCAAAGACCATGAATGCCTGCAGGCCCTGCGCCTCGGGAGAGCTTTGCGGAAAGAACAATTGCCCGAACACCAGCGCCGTCGCCGTGGCGAAGACATAGAAATCGTAGAACTCCACCGCCGTGCCGGTGAGCGAGGCGGTGAGGATGCGCGAATGCTGGCGGTAGGGCGAAGTCATGGGCGCCAGCGATGCGGCGCGGCAGCCTGCGCGTCAACGCTTACCTCACGCGGGCAAAGCTGCCTTGACCTGGTTGGTGCGCGTTGGGGTACACGGCAGCACTGACCAGCCGTCTTTTCGAAGCAGCCTTTAAGCGACCTCAGGGCTCTGGCAGATCAAGAGCAAACTCCGATCGCCACCATTCCCGATTTTCAGCAATGTTTGTCGCCCTGTTTTCCAATCTCTCCATCGACAGCTTGGATATGATCGAAATGGCTCGTGGCAACCTGGAAAGCCACTGCAAATACTGCTGCAACTCGTCCCAACAGATCGCATGCGCCTCGTTGTTGATTTCCCAGTGCAATTGGGCCGGCGACTGTGCACTTGCGGCGGAAATACCGACCAATCCGTGACAAAGCCCGTTGCGAATATCGAGCGGCCCCTGCAATTGGCCTCGCAAGCTAGTGGCGAGCAGCGGGCCAAGCGACGTGGCTGGCTGAGACTCGATCACCAGATTCGTCCAGGTTCGCAGCACAGCCGCAATGCCGTACGCCTTTGGTGGCAGGGATCCATAAGCGCAAGCAACTTCGTCGCGCAGAGATTTCTCGAGTGCTGCCCAAACCAGCAGCAGCGACCCCAGGGACCCGCTGAGCCTCTCGTAGGTGATGTCCAATATCGCGATCCTGCGCCCCAATACTCCGGACGGCTATATCCACCCCAGCGCCCCCTGAAAAGCGCAGTGGGACGCAGACTCCGAGATCACTGCCGAATCTACGCCGTCCGGCCGCCTCGCCTAAGGCCGATGCATCTCGCTCGCCGGACGGCCGGGCCAGTGGTCCAGCGGCCAGTTGCCGAAGTTCAGTCCGGCCTGCCGGGGATTGATGCAGGCATCGCCCACGGTGGGGGAGCAGACCACATAGACCTGCCCCTCGACCCGCACCCGCGTCGGTCGGCCGCGCGCATCGCGCTCGACGATCTCGCCCATCTGGCGGTCCATGCCCCAGGCATAGGCCTTGCCGCGCGCGGCGGCGGTGCGGGTGTTGGCGGACCTGGCCTTGCTGGCCTTGTGCGCCATGGGCTTGCCCAAGTGGCTGTGCGGCGCGGCGACGGCGGGGCTGGCGACCAGCGCGGCGGCGCCGGCGATCAGGATCAGCGTGTTCATCGGAAAACTCCTTTCGCGATTCGAACCTGCCCTGCGCCTTCAACGCATGGCCCCGGGGGGCAGTTCCCCTGCCCCTTGCGCCTGACCACGATGTTCCCTAGCTGTTCGCACGTGTCCCCGCAGAACGAATCCCCCTCCGATCCGCTGATCGACGGTCTGAACCCGCCGCAGCGCGAAGCCGTGCTGACTACCGAGGGGCCGGTGCTGATGCTGGCCGGGGCGGGCACCGGCAAGACCGCCGCGCTGACCGCGCGGCTTGCGCATATCATCCGCAGCCGCCTTGCCTGGCCGAGCGAGATCCTGTGCGTCACTTTCACCAACAAGGCCGCGCGCGAAATGCGCGAGAGGGTGGGTCAGCTGGTCGGGCCCGCGGTGGAAGGGATGCCGTGGCTCGGCACGTTTCACGCCATCGCCGCCAGGATGCTGCGCCGCCATGCGGAACTGGCCGGGCTGCAATCGAACTACACGATCATCGACACCGACGATCAGCTGCGCGTGCTCAAGCAGCTGATCGTGGCCGAGGGGCTGGACGAAAAGCGCTGGCCCGCGCGCCAGCTGGCCCAATGCATCGACCGCTGGAAGAACAAGGGGCTGAACCCCGCCGATCTCGATGCCGGGGAAAGCGAAGCCTATGCCAACGGCAAGGGCCAGCGCTTTTACCAGCTCTATCAGGACCGGCTGAGGGCGCTGAACGCCTGCGATTTCGGCGACCTGCTGCTGCATATGTTCAACGTGCTGCGCCAGCACCGCGACGTGCTGGAACAGTACCAGCAGCGCTTCAAATACGTAATGGTCGACGAATACCAGGACACCAACCAGGTCCAGTACCTGTGGCTGCGCCTGCTTGCCCAGCCGCGCCACAACATCTGCGTGGTGGGGGACGACGACCAGTCGATCTATTCATGGCGCGGCGCGGAAGTGGCCAATATCCTGCGGTTCGAAAAGGATTTTCCGGGCGCGAAAGTGATCCGGCTGGAGCAGAATTACCGCTCCACGCCCGACATCCTTGCCGCCGCATCGGGCCTGATCGACGCCAACAGCGAGCGGCTCGGCAAAACGCTGTGGACCGAGGCGAGCGGCGGGGACAAGGTGCGCGTGATCGGCGTGTGGGACGGACCCGAAGAAGCCCGCCGGATCGGCGACGAGGCCGAGCGGCTGGAGCGCGAAGGCGCGCCGCTGTCGCGCGTCGCGATCCTGGTGCGGGCCCAGTTCCAGACCCGCGAGCTGGAAGACCGCTTCATCGCCATCGGCCTGCCCTACAAGATCGTCGGCGGCTTCCGGTTCTACGAACGCGCGGAAATTCGCGATGCCCTTGCCTATCTGCGGCTGGTCTCGCAGCCGAGCGACGATCTGGCGTTCGAGCGGATCTACAACACCCCCAAGCGCGGCCTGGGCGACAAGACGCTGGAAAAGCTCCACCGCCACGCCCGCGCGCGCGGCGTGCCGCTGAGCCTGGCGGCGGTGGAGATCGTCGATACCGATGAACTGCCGGCCCGCGCCCGCAACACCCTGCTCTCCTTGATGCGCGATGTGGCGCGCTGGCGCGATCTGGCCAAGACTGCCTCCCCCGCCGAACTCGCCCGCACTGTACTGGAGGAAAGCGGCTACACCGCCGCGCTTCAGGCGGAAAAGAGCGCGGAAAGCGCCGGGCGGCTCGAAAACCTCGCCGAACTTGCCCGGGCGATGGAGGAATACGAGACGCTGGGCGATTTCCTCGAACATGTCAGCCTGGTGATGGACAACGAGGCCCGCGACGGCGCGGAAAAGCTGACCATCATGACCATCCACGCCGCCAAGGGGCTGGAGTTCGACCACGTGTTCCTGCCCGGCTGGGAGGAAGGCGTGTTCCCCAGCCAGCGGGCGATGGACGAGGGCGGCCTGCGCAGCCTGGAGGAGGAGCGCCGCCTCGCCTATGTCGCGATCACTCGCGCGCGGCGGCGCTGCACGATCCTGCATGCGGCCAACCGGCGGATCTATGGCCAGTGGACCAGCTCGATCCCCAGCCGCTTCATCGCCGAACTGCCAGAGGCCCATGTCGAGCAGGAAACGACCCTGTCCGGCGGGGCCTCGCTGTGGAAGGCGCAGTGGTCGGAAACGACCGATCCCTTCGCCCATGTCGCCCGCGCGAGTGCCGAGCGCGGCATGACCCGCGGCCCCGGCTGGCAGCGCGCCGCGGCGCAGAGCTATGACCCCACCCCGCGCCGCCTGCCCGAGGCGACCCGCTCCGCCGCCAGCTTTGCCGCCAAGCCGCGCGGCGACGTCAGCCTGGGTGCGCGGGTTTTCCACGAGAAGTTCGGCTACGGCACGGTCACCGCTCAGGAAGGCAACAAGCTGGAGATCGAGTTCGAGACGGCGGGGCCGAAGCGGGTGATCGACAGCTTCGTCAAGCTCGCGCCCTGAACAGCAGCGGCAGCGCGGCAATCGCCAGCACTGCGGCAAGGGCAAAGCCCGCGCCGGTCAGGAAGGTCAGGTCCGCCCCGCCCCGGTCCCACAGCACCCCGGCCAGCACGCTTGCCGCCAGCAGCGTCAGCCCGGTGGCCAGATTGAACAGGCCAAATGCCGAACCGCGCAGGTCGGCGCGCGAATGCTCCGCCACCAGCTGGGCGAGCAAGCCCTGCGTCAGCGCCATGTGCAGGCCCCACAGCAGGATGCCGGCGAAACAGGCCGCGAGGCCGCTGGCGAAAGCCAGCAGCAGGTCGGCCGCGACCAGGCAAGCCACGCCGCCCAGCAGCAACCGGTTTGTGCCTATTCGGTCAGCCAGGGCTCCCGCCGGATAAGCGCCCGCCGCATAGACCACGTTCATCGCCACCAGCACCAGTGGCGCCAGCGCTAGCGGCAGGCCCAGTTCGTCAGCGCGCAATACCAGGAAGGCCTCGCTGAAGCGGGCCATGGTGAAGATCACGCCGACGCCGGTCACGGCCCAGAAGGCGGGTGACAGATTCCGCAGATCGGCGGTCCGGATCGGCGCGGCGGCCTTGTCGCATCGGTCCGGCGGGGCCGCATCGCGCACCCAGATCAGAGCAATCCCGACCGAGATCGCTGCCGGTATCGCCGCGACCCAGAACACCGCGCGCATGTCGTTGGCCCACAGCGCCATCAGGCCCACCGCCAGCAGCGGACCGAGGAAGGCACCGACCGTGTCGAGCGACTGGCGCAGGCCATAGGCCCGCCCGCGCAGGTCCGGCGGGGTGACGTCCGCCACCAGCGCATCGCGCGGGGCGCCGCGCAGGCCCTTGCCGATGCGGTCAAGGAACCGTGCGCCCAGCACCGGCCCCGGCGCGCCGGCAAGGGCAAACAGCGGCTTGGAAACCGCGCCAAGGCCATAGCCGAGCAGGATCAGCGGCCTGCGCTTGCCGATGCGGTCGGAAACGTATCCGGAAAAGACCTTGGCAATCGCGGCGGTCGCCTCGGCGATCCCGTCGATCACGCCCACCACGGCCAGGCTTGCGCCCAGCACGCCGGTCAGAAACAGAGGAAGCAGCGCGTGGATCATCTCCGAAGAGACGTCCATCGCCAGACTGACCATCCCGAGCGCCCAGACGGTGCGGGGGATGGCTGCCGACGGGCGCGGAAGACTGGAGCCGGTCATGCCTCAGGCAAGTCCGGCCCGGTCAGCATTGTTTCCTAGAGCGCCGAAACGCCAAGGAAGCCGGGGATCGGCCCGTTCCATTCGCCGGGCTTGCTCGGCGGTTCGGCGGGCTCGCCGCGGCGCGGACGGCGCTCCTCGCGGTCAGGACGCGCGGCGCGTTCCTCGCGCATCGGGCGCTCTTCGCGCGGCTGGCGCTCTTCACGGGATGCTCGCTCTTCGCGGGGCTGACGGTCCTGACGCGGGGCCCGCTCTTCGCGCGGCGCACGTTCCTCGCGCGGTGCGCGTTCCTCACGCGGGGCACGCTCTTGCCGCGCCGGTCGCTCACCGCGCGCGCGGTGATCGCGGGGCTTGCGCTCCTCGCGCTCACCCGATTCGGCGCGCTCATCCTGACCGCGGTCTTCCTGCCGGTCACCGCCGTCCAGATCGTAGACCGGGATCTTCATGCCGGTCAGCTTCTCGACATTGGCGATGGCTTCGGCATCGTCGGGCGCGACGAAGGTAAAGGCGCGGCCCGTTGCCCCCGCGCGGCCGGTGCGGCCGATGCGGTGGACGTAATCGTCCGGGTGCCACGGCGTGTCGAAATTGAACACATGGCTGACGCCCTTGACGTCAAGCCCGCGCGCAGCGACGTCCGACGCGACGAGGATGTTGATCGTCCCGGCCTTGAACCGGTCAAGTTCGGCAATGCGCGAGGACTGGTCCATGTCGCCATGGATCTCGCCCGCAAGGAAGCCGTTCTGCTTCAGGCTCTTGGCCAGTTCGCGCACGGTGGTCTTGCGGTTGCAGAACACGATCGCGGTCGAAACGTTGTCAGTCCGCAGCAGCTGCCGCAGCGCCTCGCGCTTGCCGCGCGTCGACACGGCAACCTTGTGCTGGGCGATGTTGAGGTTCGACGATGCCGGGCGCGACACCTCGATGTTCTTGGGATTGCTCAGGAACTTATCCGCCAGCTTCTTGATCGGCGGCGGCATGGTGGCGCTGAACAACAGGGTCTGGCGCTGGGCGGGCAGCTTGGAACAGATCGTCTCGATGTCCGGGATGAAGCCCATGTCGAGCATCCGGTCCGCCTCGTCGATCACGAGGAGGTCGCAGCCGGTCAGCAGGATCTTGCCGCGTTCGAACAGGTCCATCAGCCGGCCCGGGGTGGCGATAAGCACGTCGACGCCCTCGTTCAGCGCCTTGACCTGGTCGCCCATCTGCACGCCGCCAATCAGCAACGCCATCTTGAGGTCGTGGTTGACGCCGTAAGCCTCGAAATTCTCGGCCACCTGGGCGGCGAGTTCGCGCGTGGGTTCAAGGATCAGGCTGCGCGGCATCATCGCGCGGCGGCGGCCGTGGGCCAGGATGTCGATCATCGGCAGCACGAAGCTGGCCGTCTTGCCGGTGCCGGTCTGGGCAATGCCGATAAGGTCGCGCATCATCAGCACGCTGGGAATCGCCTGGGCCTGGATCGGCGTGGGCGTGTCGTAGCCCTTGGCGGTGACCGCCGCGACAAGCTGGTCGGAGAGGCCGAGATCGGCAAAATTCATAAGTCTGGTGGTATCCGGAAAAACAGCTGCGACGCCTGACGGGCAGAAGCCGCTCGCAAGGAAGGCCCAGCAATCGACTGTGCCAGCGCGCCCCTAGGCGCAAAGGCATGCCAAAGTCAAGAAAACCCGGGGGTCAGTTCCCGAGCGGGATCAGCTGGCGGAAGGTGCGGACCTGGCAATTGGCCCCGCTGCGCGACAGCAGCGCATCGCGCCCGGTGCAGATCATCCCGTCGGCGTTCTTGGCCACCAGGAAACCCGAGTAATAATCGCGGCTGCGGCAGCCCTTGCCCAGCTGAGCGGTGACCAGCCGCTGATCGCGCATGATCAGCAGCAGCCGGTCTGGCGAGGCGGGCTGCACTCCGGCGATGCCCGCCACCGGCACGCATTTGCCCAGCTTGCGTTCGGAAAAGCGCTGGCCGCCGCCATCCTCGCCGCGAGCGGTATCGAACATCGTGTCGACGATCGGCATGGGCGCGGCACGCGGGGTGATGCGAATGGTCACGCGCTGTTCGATCCGCACCTGCTGCGCGGCCGGCGCGGCCCAGCTTTCGGCAAAGGTCTGTGCGGTTGGCAATTCACTGCTGATCGCGCCCGGTGCGGGCAAGCTGCGCGGCGCAAGGCCGGCGCTGTCCGCCCCGACCGGGGTTTCGACCGGCAAGGGCTGCTCGGGCGAATCGAGCGCGGCCGCAGCGGGCAGCATCAACAGGATCGGACCCAGTAGGTGGACAGCTGGCGACATCGCGACCGGTTGATAACCCCCATCGTTGAACCACCGCTTAACCCGTGCGCGCCGGCTTGCAACCCCTGCGGCGAACTATGGCCTGGATACCGCCGCCTGTGCCATAACCGAAACCGATGACCCAGCCTGCCAAACCGTTCCTTGAAGAAGCCGCCGCCCTGCTTGGCCCGCGCGGCCTGATCCGCGATCCCGATCTGCTGGCGCCCTGGCTGACCGACTGGCGCGGCCGCTATACCGGACGGGCGCTGGCGCTTGCCGCGCCGGCCGACACGCAGGAACTCTCAGCCCTGGTCAGGCTGTGCGCACAGGCCGGCGTGCCGATGGTGCCGCAGGGCGGCAACAGCGGCATGTCCGGCGGCGCGACCCCCGATGCCAGCGGCGCGGCGCTGCTGATCTCGCTGCGGCGGCTGAATTCGATCGGCCCGGTCGACGCGGCGGGTCGCAAGGTCACCTGCGGCGCGGGTGCAGTGCTGCAGGATCTCCACCAGGCGGCCGAGGACGCCGGGCTGCGCTTTCCCCTGACGCTGGGGGGCAAGGGCAGCGCGACGGTCGGCGGCCTGATTTCGACCAATGCCGGCGGATCGCAGGTGCTGCGCCATGGATCGATGCGCGCGCAGGTGCTGGGGATCGAGGCGGTGCTGCCCGACGGGCGGATCTACAGCGCGCTGACGCCGCTGAAGAAGGACAACCGGGGTTTTGACCTCAAGCAGCTGTTCATCGGCAGCGAGGGCACGCTGGGGATCGTCACTGCCGCGACGCTGCGCCTGGTGCCGCAGACGCAGGGCCGCGTGGTCGCCTGGGCGGGGTGCGGATCGATCCACGCGGCCCGCGCGCTGCTGCTGCTGGCGGAGGAGCGCCTGGGCGAGGCGCTGGAGGGGTTCGAGGTACTGCCCCAGACCTGCCTCGATGCGGTCCTGACCTACCTGCCCGATGCGCGCGCTCCGCTGGAAGAGCCGCAGGCCTGGCACGCGCTGATCGAAGTGGTGGGCGATCCGGCGCGGCTGCGCGGGGCGCTTGAAGACCTGCTGGGCGAGGCACTGGCCGCCGGAACGATCGCCGATGCCACCATCGCCGCCAGCGAGGCTCAGGCCGAGGCGCTGTGGACCCTGCGCGAATCGATCAGCCCGGCCGAGCGCGCAAAGGGTCCGGCGGCGCAGCACGACGTCGCCGTGCCGGTGGAGTCCATGCCTGCCTTCATCGAGGAGGCGCGGGTGCGAATCGAAGCCGACTGGCCCGGCACGCGCGCCTTCGGGTTTGGCCACCTGGGCGATGGCAACATCCACTTCCACGTCGCCGCCCCGCCCGGGGTCGATGCCGCCAGCTGGGACGCGGGCGACGGCAAGGCGATCTCCCGCATGGTCCACGATCTCGTCACCGCCGCGCAAGGGACGATCAGTGCCGAACACGGCATCGGGCAGATGAAACTGGGCGAGCTGGAACGCCTGGCCGACCCGGTGGCCCTGTCGCTGATGCGTCAGGTCAAGGCCGTGCTCGATCCCCGGGGATTGCTCAATCCCGGCAAGTTGGTCAGCCTTGCGCCCAGGCCGCCCACGCCTTAAAGAGCCCGCTTTCACGCGGGAACGTCGGCCGCCAGGGGCCTGCGAACCGTTCTGTTTTCGGAGAGTTATCGATGGCCAGCGCGCCTCAGGCAGCCGCCCTTCCCATGTTCTACCAGGACCTGATGCCGCTCAACAGCCGCGACCATGCCGAATGGACCGCGCAGGCGACCGACAAGGCCACCTGGATGGTGAACCAGCACGCGATCCCGCTGACTGCCGAGGAATTCATCCAGGCCCAGCGCCACTTCCCGATCATCTTCTCCAACGCCGCCGATCCGGTGCCGCTGGCGCTGATGGCGATGAACGAGGGCATCAACACCTTCTTCGACGACGAAGGCAAGCTGATCGAGCCGGTCTACGTGCCCGCCTATGCCCGCCGCTATCCCTACATGCTGGCCAAGCTGACCCCGGAAACCGACGAACTGTCACTGTGCTTCGATCCGACCAGCAACCTGCTGGGCGAAAATCCGGAAGGCGCGCGCCTGTTCGAAAACGGCGAGCCGACCGACGCGACCAAGGCCACGCTCGAATTCTGCAAGAACTTCGAGGAAGCCGGCATGCGCACCCAGGCCTTCGTCGAAGACCTCAAGAAGCATAACCTGCTGATGGACGGCGAAGTCTCGATCCAGGGTCCGGAAGGCACCCAGCCGTTCGTCTATCGCGGCTTCAAGATGGTCGACCAGGAAAAGCTGCGCGACCTGCGTGGCGACGTGCTGCGCCAGTTCAACCAGAGCGGTGCGCTGGCCCTGATCTTCGCCCACCTGTTCAGCCTTGAGCACATGAGCACCGTGTTCAGCCGCCAGCTGCAGCAGGGCAAGGGCCCCGCGCCGGTGGCCGTCGGCGCCGCCTGATCCACTCAAGATAGCGCCCTGACCGAAAGGGCAAGGTGCCGGGGCTTGCAAGCTCCGGCACAAGGGCCTATCTTTCAAGAAGTCTCGCCGGGCTTCCCTCATGGTCCGGCTTGATTGGTGCGTCTCGGCGCACCTCCTCCCTGAACCTTGGCCACCTCGTGCTTCGTGCACGAGGTGGTTTTTTTATGGCTCCTGCAGGGGAGGCTATTCGGCGGCGATTGCCCAGGGGGCAGCATTCCCGCCCCGGCCAAGATCGGCCACTTCGCCCGCGAGCCGGCGAACAAGGGCGCTCAGCAACTGGACCATCGGCTCGAATCCCTCACCCGGCTCGGCCATCCGGGCATCGAGATAGCTGGTCCGGTCAATCTCCAGCTGCAGTGCGTGAATCCCCCCCGCAGGATCGGCGTGGCGTTCCAGCACATAGCCGCCGGCATAGGGCCGGTTGTGCGCCGCCAGGCGCCGCGCCTCGGCCATGAAGGCAAAGCAGCTGGCCATCAGCATGCCGTGGCAGGCCGCGCCAAACCGGTCACCCAGCACGAATTCGGGCGGTGCCTGTCCGCTGCGCCAGCCCAGCGGCGGCATCGAGTGAAGATCGATCAGCAGCGCCGCGCCCCACCGCTCGCGCAGGCGCAGCAGCGTGGCCGACAGGCATTCGTGATAGGGGCTGTGGATCTGCTCGATTCGCGCGGCAAGGTCCGCCTCTTCGTGCCGGCGCTTCCACAGCTCTCCCAGCCCCGGCAGGCGGCGCGGAATGAGGCCCAGCCCGCTGCGGGCGCGAAAGCCGGGAGCATAGCTGCCAAGGCTACGCATCCCCCGCCCCGCAAACATGTCCCAGTCGACATCCTCGACCGCGCGGTTGAGGTCGATCATCGCGCGCGGCGCCTGGGCCACCAGCAGCGCCGCGCCGGTCGCCCGGGCCACGGCCTCGCCCAACCGGTCGGCATAGCGGTCTTCCAACCGCAGCGCGGCGTAGCCAGGGTGGCGCATCCGTTCCAGCACCTGCCCGGGATAGGCGCGCCCGCCGTGGGGCACCGCAATCAGCACCGGCACCGCAGACGGCTCTGGTGCGGCCAGCGTGAATGCCGGGGTTCCGTGTGCCCCGGGGATGCTTCCTCCGGACACGCGCCCCGAATCGCCGTTGCTGCCGTGATCCGCTGCCATGGCCAAAGCCTGACGCGAATGCGGGGCTGTGTCAAAGTCGGTCAGGTGCGAATCGGGGCGGGATTGTTAACCGCCCCGGGTGTAGGAGGCGGCTTCCCGGCGCTGCGATCTTCTGCCCGCACGCCGCCACCAACCGGGAATGGACCAGAACGCGATGATCCGCATCCTGCTTGCCGAAGATGAAGAAGCCATGCGCACCTACCTGGCGCGCGCCCTGCAGAACGCGGGTTATGAGGTAGTCGCCGTGGACCGGGGCACTGCGGCGCTGCCGCTGCTTTACGACCAGCATTTCGACCTGCTGCTGTCCGACATCGTCATGCCGGAAATGGATGGAATCGAACTGGCCCAGCGCTGCGCCGAGGTCAGCCCGGCCACCAAGGTGATGTTCATCACCGGCTTCGCGGCCGTGACGCTGAAGGCCAGCCGCGAGGCGCCGCAGGCACGGATCCTGTCCAAGCCCTTCCATTTGCGCGACCTGGTGATGGAGGTCGAAAGGATTTTTGGCCAACAGGCGCAGGCAACCGTTTGAGGGGCTTGCCAACCACGGGGAGCCTCGCTAATGGCGGCCCCCTGCCCGGGGCGACGGCCTCGGGCAGAACCTGAATGGTGCGGGCGTATAGCTCAGTGGTAGAGCACTATGTTGACATCGTAGGGGTCGCAAGTTCAATCCTTGCTACGCCCACCATTCAAGAACGCTAAAAAAAGCCCCGGGAAACCGGGGCTTTTTTGCATCTGGCTCCCCTTCCGCCTGCGGGTGGGGTCGGGGGAGGGAATGCTCCCCCGAACGTCCGAAAGGCGCGGCGCGCTGTAACAGGCCCTCCCCCTGCCCCTCCCGCAGGCGGGAGGGGGGATTGAGGAGCGGCTCGCTGCGCTTGCCGCGTCTGCCTTACTTGCCCTGCCAGTTCGGCTTGCGCTTTTCGGCAAAGGCGGCGGCGCCTTCGCGGGCATCTTCGCTGGCGAAGACCGGCATGACGATCTCGGCCTGCTTGGCCCACATCTCGGCATCCGACCACGTGTGCGATTCGCGGATCACCTTCTTCGAGGCGATCAGGGCGAGCGGGCCGTTTTCGGCCACCGCGCGCGCCAGGGCCTTGGCGCCTTCCAGCGCCGGACCATCGACCACGCGGTTGACGAAGCCCAGTTCATAGGCGCGCTTGGCGTCGATGAAGTCGCCGGTCAGCGCCAGTTCCATGGCGATGCGCGGCGGGATCTGGCGCGGCAGCTTGATCAGGCCGCCGGCGGCGGCGGCCAGGCTGCGCTTGGCTTCGGGAATGCCGAACTTGGCGCCCGAGTTGGCCACGATCAGATCGCAGCTCATCGCCAGTTCCATGCCGCCGGCCAGCGCATAGCCATCGATCGCGCCGATCACCGGCTTGGCCGGGGTCCACTCGGTCATGCCGCCAAAGCCGCGACCCTCGATGCTGGGACGCTCCCCGCGCAGGAAGCCCTTGAGGTCCATGCCCGAACAGAAGGTGCCGCCAGCGCCGGTCAGGATCGCGCAGCGCAGGTCGCTTTCGGCATCGAGCCGGTCGAGCGCGGCAGCGATGCCTTCGGCCTGGGCCTTGTTCATCGCGTTCTTCGCCTCGGGACGGTTCATCGTGATGATCAGGACGCCGTCTTCGACTTCGGTCAGGACTTCGGGTGCTTCGCTCATGGACAGTTCCTCTCGGGAGCAGGTTTAATCGGTCGGTTAAAGGTCTAGGCCGCGAGGCGCCGGCCTGTCCACCCTGAAACGACGCCCACGCCGAACTTGCGCCCCTCCTGAACTTGCACACCGGGAAGGCTCTGCTAAGGGGACCGGGAATTTTTCCGAACAACTCCCCAGGGAAAGACAAGCGCACGATGGGCAAGATCAAGGTAGCTAACCCGGTCGTCGAACTCGACGGCGACGAAATGACCCGCATCATCTGGCAGTGGATCCGTGAGCGGCTGATCCTGCCCTATCTCGACATCGACCTGAAGTACTACGACCTTTCGGTCGAAAAGCGCGACGAGACCAGCGACCGCATCACGGTCGATGCCGCCAATGCCATCAAGCAGTACGGCGTGGGCGTGAAGTGCGCCACGATCACCCCGGACGAAGCCCGCGTCGAGGAATTCGGCCTCAAGAAGATGTGGAAGTCGCCCAACGGCACGATCCGCAACATCCTGGGCGGCGTGGTGTTCCGCGAACCGATCGTGATGCAGAACGTCCCCCGCCTGATCCCGGGCTGGACCGATCCGATCGTGGTTGGCCGTCATGCCTTTGGCGACCAGTACAAGGCGACCGATTTCGTCGTCCCCGGCCCCGGCAAGCTGCGCCTCGTCTGGGAAGGCGACAACGGCGAGAAGATCGACGAGGAAGTGTTCCAGTTTCCCAGCGGCGGCGTCGCCATGGCGATGTACAACCTGGACGATTCGATCCGCGATTTCGCCCGCGCCAGCTTCAACTACGGCCTGGGCCTGGGCTGGCCGGTGTACCTGTCGACCAAGAACACCATCCTCAAGGCCTATGACGGCCGCTTCAAGGATCTGTTCGCCGAAGTGTTCGAAACCGAAGGCTTCAAGGAGAAGTTCGACGCCGCCGGGATCGTCTACGAACACCGCCTGATCGACGACATGGTCGCGTCGGCGCTCAAGTGGTCGGGCGAGTTCGTCTGGGCCTGCAAGAACTATGACGGCGACGTGCAGTCGGATCAGGTTGCCCAGGGCTTCGGCAGCCTCGGCCTGATGACCTCGGTGCTGATGACCCCGGACGGCAAGACCGTGGAAGCCGAAGCCGCCCATGGCACCGTCACCCGCCACTACCGCCAGCATCAGCAGGGCAAGCAGACCAGCACGAACCCGATCGCCTCGATCTTCGCCTGGACCCGCGGCCTGATCTATCGCGGCAAGTTCGACAACACCCCCGATGTCGTCCGCTTCGCCGAAACGCTGGAGCGCGTCTGCATCGACACCGTGGAAAGCGGCAAGATGACCAAGGATCTCGCAATCCTGATCGGTCCGGACCAGCCCTGGCTGACCACCGAAGGCTTCTTCGAGGCGATCGTCCAGAACCTTGAAACCGAAATGACCAACTGGAAGTAAGCCTTCCGGTCAATCGCCAGGATAGGCGGCAAGACAAGCGGCGGCCCGGGTTCCCGGTGCCGCCGTTTTCTTTTGCCCGGGCCGTGACAAGCGGGCACCCCGTGCCCTACAGACCGGCTATGTCCTCAGCCGATCCGATTACTTCCACCTCGATCCTTTCCGACGCGCTGGTGGTCCTGGGGTCCGCGGGCATTGTCATTCCGCTGTTTGCGCGGTTCCGCATCACCCCGATCATCGGTTTCATCCTGGTCGGCTTGCTGGTCGGCCCGTCAGGCCTTGGTGCCTACGTTTCCGAGATGCCCTGGCTGGGCTATGTCACCATTACCGATGCCGAGCGGCTTGAACCCTTCGCCGAATTCGGGATCGTCCTGCTGCTGTTCTCGATCGGGCTGGAACTATCGTTTGGGCGCCTCTGGGCGATGCGGCGGCATGTCTTCGGCCTCGGCGCGCTTGAACTGATCGGCTGCGCGGCGCTGATCGCCGCCGGGCTGATCGCGCTGGGTAATTCACCGGCGACGGGCCTCGCACTTGGCCTTGCACTGGCGCTGTCCTCGACCGCGCTGGTGCTCAAGATCGTCGATACCAACACGCCGGTCGGCAAGGCGGCGCTGGCCATGCTGCTGTTCGAGGATATCGCGCTGGTGCCGATCATCTTCCTGCTGGGCGCGATGGGCCGGGGCAGCGAGACGCAAAGCACCGAGGAACTGCTGCGCGTGCTGGGCGAAGGCGCGGTCGTGATCATCGGCCTGCTGGTCGCGGGGCGCCTGCTGCTGCCGCGCCTGTTCGCCCAGGCCGCCCGCACCAAGAGCCCCGAGTTGTTCCTCGCCGCCAGCCTGCTGGTGGTGATCGTCGCCTCGACGCTGACCGGCGTGGTCGGCCTCTCGCCCATCGTCGGCGCCCTGATCGCGGGCCTGCTGATTGCCGAGACCGACTATCACGAAGAGGTCGAGGCGATCACCGAACCCTTCAAGGGCCTGGCGCTGGGCGTGTTTCTGATCACCGTGGGCATGGGACTGGACCTGGCCGTGGTCTGGGCGCGCCCGCTGGAGATCCTGCTGGGCGTCACCGTGATCCTGCTGGCCAAGGCGCTGGTCACCGGCCTGCTGTTGCGGCTGATGGGCGCGCGGGCCAGCACTTCGACCGAAACCGGCATCCTGATGTCGAGCCCGTCGGAAACCACCCTGATCGTGCTGGGCGCGGCGATCACCGCGCGCCTGATCAGCCGCGATGCTGCGCAATTCTGGCAGATCGTCACCGCGATCGGCCTGACTGTCACGCCGATCCTCGCAATCCTGGGGCGCTGGCTGGCGCGCCGCGTGGACGTGGCCGCGCAGACCCCGCCCCCGCCGCTCGAGCCCGAGGAACGCCGCGCGATCGTCGTCGGCTGCGGCCGGGTCGGCCGGCTCGTGTCGCGGATGCTGGCGACCCACGACATTCCTTATGTCGCGATCGATTCCGATGCCGACCAGGTCCGGCTTGCGCAGGAGGCGGGCCTGAACACCATGTTCGGCGATGTCGCGCGCGGCGATGCCCTGCGCCGGATCGGCGCCGACCACGCGGCCGCCGTGATCCTGACCATGGACGAGCCCGTCGCCGCCCAGCGCCTGGTGCGCAAGCTGCGCGCGGCCTATGCCGACCTGCCGATCATCGCCCGCGCGCGTGACGTGCGCCACGCCGCCGCGCTGTACCGCGCCGGGGCCAGCCACGCGGTCCCCGAAGCGCTGGAAAGCTCGCTCCAGCTGTCAGAGGCGGTGCTGGTGGACCTGGGTGTGCCGATGGGACTGGTGATCGCCTCGATCCACGAAAAGCGCGACGAATTCCGCGAACAGATCATGGAAGAAGGCGGACTGGAGGCCAAACCGCAGCTCAAGAGCGGCTCCTTGCGGGAACACGGCGCCCGCTGATCCGGTTCGCTCTCCCCGCAAAGGAGAGCCAGCCATGAAGCACAACGACCCGCACCAGCCACAGGAAGATCAGTCCCCCGCCCGCCAGACCGGCGAGGACAAGGGCCGGATCAAGCGCGCCCAGCAAACCGACGCCACCATGGCCGGAAAAGACCTGCCGCGCGGCAGCGAACCCGAAACCCACGCGCGCAGGGGCTGACCGCTCCAGGCGCAGTGGATGGTGCGCGTCTCACGTCGTCCCGGGCTTGACCCAAGACCGCTGGCCGCGAGCGCGGTGCCTTCGGAACTGCCAGCGATCCCGGCATTCGCCGGGATGACGGTCAGCCCGCCAGCGCGGACTTAACGGCGGCAATCGCGTCTGCCGCCTTGTCGCCGTCCGGACCGCCGCCCTGGGCCATGTCGGCGCGGCCGCCGCCGCCCTTGCCGCCCAGCGCCTCGACGCCGGCGCGAACCAGGTCGACCGCGCTGACCTTTTCGGTCAGATCATCGGTCACCGCCGCCGCGATGCTGGCGCGCCCATCGTTGACCGCAACGATCACCGCCACGCCCGAACCCAGCCGCTGCTTGGCCTGGTCGAGCAGGCCGCGCAGTTCCTTGGGATCGAGCCCGTCCAGCACCTGACCAGAGAACTTCACCCCGCCCACGTCCTCGTCCGCCGGACCGGTGGCAGCGCCGCCGCCGCCCAGCGCAAGCGCCTTCTTCGCCTCGGCCAGTTCGCGTTCCAGCTTGCGGCGCTCGTCCAGCAGCGCGGCAACGCGGGTCTCTACCTCGTCAGGGGTGGTGCGCAGCAGGCTGGCCGCGCCCTTGAGCGCGTCCTCGCGGGCAACCAGCCACTGGCGCGCGCCTTCGCCGGTCAGCGCCTCGATCCGGCGCACGCCAGAGCTGACCGCGCTTTCGGAAACTATCCGCATCAAGCCGATGTCGCCCGTGGCGCGCACGTGGGTGCCGCCGCACAGTTCGACCGAATAATTGCGGCCTTCACTGCTGCGGCCCATCGACAGGACGCGCACTTCGTCGCCGTACTTTTCGCCGAACAGCGCCATGGCCCCGGCTTCGATCGCATCGTCCGGGCTCATCAGCCGGGTCACGACCGCTTCGTTGGCGCGGATTTCGGCGTTCACTTCGGCTTCGATCGCGGCGATATCTTCAGCGCTCAGGGCCGTGGGGTGCGAGAAGTCGAACCGCAGGCGATCGGCCGCGACGAGCGAACCCTTCTGGGTGACATGCGCGCCGAGGCGGTTGCGCAGCGCGGCATGGACCAGGTGCGTGGCCGAGTGGTTGGCGCGGATCGCATCGCGCCGCGCCACATCGACATCGAGGTAGACAGTGTCGCCAATGCTGACCGTCCCGCTTTCCACCGTGCCGCGCATCGCGTGCAGCCGGCCAAGCGGCTTCGCGGTATCGGCGATC
>Ga0116141_10001867_pt1 | contig 18211 bp, 15 predicted proteins | sample AD_UKC097_MetaG_FD_89744 | JGI IMG/M metagenome (GOLD analysis project Ga0116141, IMG submission 89744) | Active sludge microbial communities of municipal wastewater-treating anaerobic digesters from USA - AD_UKC097_MetaG | ecosystem: Engineered > Bioreactor > Anaerobic > Digestate | place: USA...
ACTTTGGCGGCGGCCTGTATGAAATTGAAGCAGCGCATTTTCTCGCGCACGAATGGGCGCATGAAGCCGACGATATTCTCTGGCGGCGAACCAAGGCCGGGCTGCATATGACACTGGGGCAACGTACTCGGTTCACCGATTGGCTGGCTTGCTCATCGCGCTAAATTGCCACCCCGTGCCTGGCAATATTGCACCAACGATTATTGCACTGCCCTGGCTATCGCACGGAAGCTATTCAGCCCAGCTTCCAGGTTCTCGATGATTTCGCCTGCCAGCACATCGGGCTCTGGCAGATTATCCAGATCGGCCAAACTCTTGTCCTTCAACCAAAAAATATCCAGGCTCGTTTTGTCACGTGCCATGATTTGCTCAATGCTGAACCTGCGCCAGCGCCCCTCTGGATTGCTTTGCTCACCCCATAACTCCTTGCGCTGATGGCGACTCAGCGGGTTATAGCAGGCAATGAATTCCGCCAGGTCGTCAAAGCGCAGCGGTTTCTTTTTCAGCGTGTGGTGAATGTTGGTACGGTAGTCGTAAAACCAGACCTCCTTCGTCCATGCGTCTTTGCTCGCTTCATGGTTATCGAAAAACAACACATTCGCCTTCACCCCGTTGGCGTAAAAGATGCCGGTGGGTAGGCGCAAGATAGTGTGCAAATCGGTGGTTTCCAGCAGCTTCTTCCTTACCGTTTCGCCCGCGCCGCCCTCGAACAGCACATTGTCTGGCACCACCACTGCCGCTCGGCCCGTGGTTTTAAGCATGGTACGGATGTGCTGCACAAAGTTGAGCTGCTTGTTGGAAGTGGTCGCCCAGAAATCTTGCCGGTTGTAGGTTAGATCATCCTTCTCCTGCTCGCCTTCATCATTGGTAAAGCTCATTGAGCTTTTCTTGCCAAAAGGGGGATTTGCCAGCACGTAGTCAAAGCGCTTTCCGCTGTCAGCCACCAGCGCATCGTTTGGCGACACCATGCTCTCGCCATCAATCTCGCCGATGTTGTGCAAAAACATGTTCATCAACGCCAAGCGACGTGTGCCCGCCACAATTTCGTTGCCGTAAAAAGTCTCGTGCTTGAGAAAGGATTTCTGGCTCTTGTCCATCGAGTGCGCAGTCACCAAAAAATCATAAGCCGCCAAAAAGAAACCGCCCGTGCCACAGGCCGGATCAGCAATGGTCTTGCTTGGCTCAGGCCGCACACATTCCACCATCACCCGAATCAAGGCACGCGGCGTGAAGTATTGCCCCGCGCCGGACTTGGTATCTTCCGCGTTACGTTCCAGCAATCCCTCGTAGATGTCCCCCTTCACATCCGCGCCCATTGTCACCCACTCGGTCTCATTCACCATGTCGATCAGGCGGTATAGCTTGGCCGGGTCTTGAATCTTGTTTTGCGCCTTGGTGAAAATTGTGCCCAGCATGCCCGGCTTGTTGCCCAGCTCACGCAACAGCGTCACATAATGCACCTCCAGCTCCGCACCGCGCTTGGCCTTCAGACTCTGCCAGTTGTATTCAGCGGGAATGCCTACCTTGCGGTTATACGGCGGTTTGCTATATTCATCCGCCATTTTCAAAAAAATCAGATAAGTGAGCTGCTCCAGATAATCACCATAGCCCACCCCGTCGTCGCGCAACGTGGTGCAAAAACTCCAGACCTTGGAAACAATGGATGCGGTTGCGTTCATGCTTTATCCCTGAATCAAACTTGTTTATAGGCAATGAGCTTGATAATCTCAGCCGAAAAGGATGTCTCCTGCGCGAATACAAGAGACATTCGATAACTCAATGTTTTATTAAAACTTTACTCATGACTAATTGGAGCCTAAAAAGATCATTACGCTGACGTAATCGCATTGGCAATCGCCTCGCGGAATGCCCGGTGATCCACCTTGGGCACCGCCACACGAAATAGCCCGGACTGAAACTCCTGCTCGGTCTTCAAATGCTTGAACAAAGTCTCCACCCACTCGAAAGCGCGTAAACCCGTCACTGTGCCATCTTCTTCAACCCCCAGATAAATTTCGCCGCCCTGGCAATTGGCCATGCAAACCACTTCCTCGATCAAATCCTTGTCAGACAAACATTGACGGTCGCTGTTGAATTCACAGGTCAAGGACTCGTGTAAAGGGATCGTATTCATACCGTTTCTTTCCGCTTGCGCCGTGTCACCAGCGCCGACTTTTGATTGGCGCTGGTGCGCTGCGCCTTGATGCGCGCCAGCAGTGCGGCGGCGGGTTCATCATTCGGGTCTTGCGCCACCAGTTGGCCGGAGAAAGCTTTTTTCAGAATGGACTGGCGCAGGGCTTCGGCTTGTTGCAGGGCGATGGTGAGAGTTTGATCGAGTTGGTTGGCTTCAGAAAGCTTTGACTCAAGTTCTGCAACGATTTGAATTTGCTCATCGGTAGTGCAGATAGGCACGGGGATATTTTTGATGTCATCACCTGAAACCCCTGACTGCCCTGCAGTAGTGCGAATTTTCGACTCGATAAATCGGCGAGAGGCACCGGAATTCAGTGCCTTTTCCAAATACGAGATCGACATTTGTTTTGAAAAAACTCTTGTTTGCACCAATTTATCCGGAAATAGGCGTTTTTCGTCTGAGCGATATTCCGCACATACGCCGACGTAGTGCCGTGACCCATTGTATCGAGTGAAAACAAGGTCGCCTCGCTCAAGGTAATAGGCGTCGAACTCTCCGGCTAAGTTGTCGACAAACCTGATGTCTGCCATGTCGAAGAACAGCGGGCGCACCGCACTGATTCTAAAAATTGGCGTTCCTGAATCACCTTCCGGCTTTGCCGAAATCCCATTCCTGACGATTAAGCACAGATCACCATATTTCACCCACCCCCACCCCTCCGGCAGTTCGGGCAATTCGGCCAGTTCTTCGGCGGTGAGCGGTGGCAGAGATTTCGGGGCTTTGGGTTTACTGCCTTGTTTGCCGGCGGCTTCCCAGTCGGCAAGTTGTTGCTCATAGCGCTGCGTGCGCTCTTGCTGGATACGCTTGAGCACAGCATCAGCGGTTTCAAGTTTCTCCTGATTCTCCGCGCGCCACTGCGCGGTGAGCTTGCCCTCGAAGGCGTGTTTCAGTAGTGCCTGGCGATACACCTTGAGCTGTGCCTGCGCAATTTTCAGGCTCTCAACACCCGTGTCCAGTTCGGAAAAAAGCTCCTCGATTTTGGCGACGATACGGTGTTGTTCGTTGAAAGGAGGAATAGGGAAGTCGTAATTCCAGAGCAAAGCTGGATCAACGTGAGGTATGCCAACGCCCTTGGCTCGCGTGTTTATTTGCTGATATTTTGACTGCAAGAAATAGAAGGCGTAGTCATTGACCATTGATGGAAAATGAATACGAACCAATGTGCTACCAAGCGCGCCATTCATACCTTTCCCAACTAGGCCTGAACGTGAGCCGTCCCATACCATCAAAAAATCTGTTTCATAGCAAAGCCGACAACCCACGCCATCAGTCCATGTGCGAATCACATTTTCTTCAAAAGCTTGAATATCAACATAGGGAAAAGAGTGCGAAGCGGTTTCTGTTTTGGATTCGCTTTTCGGTTTCTTCCCCTTTTCGTTTTCCACAAAATCGCCAAGCTTCACTGTTACCCACGAATTCGGCAGTTCCAACATTTTTTCATCCATCTTCACGCCACCAGCGCTTGATTCAAATCCATCATCAAACCACTTCCCAATCTTCCAAGCGCAATCCCGCCACGCGACTGAACTCAGCGGTATTGTGGGTAATCAGGGTGGCATCGTGGGCGCGGGCGATGGCGGCGATCAGTGTATCGTTGGGGCCGATGGGTTTGCCTTGGTTAAGCAGATCGGCGTGAATCTGGCCGTAGTGCTCGGCACATTCGTCATCGAACGGCAAACTTCGCAGCGGTGCGAAAAAAGCTTTCAGTAACTGCAAGTTCGCTTCCGACCGCTGGCTTCTTCGCGCGCCATAGAGTAGTTCAGCCTTGACTACACTGCACAACGCGATATCGACGGGAATATGTTTGCGAAAGTGTTTCAGAACGGCTGGATGCCTTTCATTGAGCAAGTGAATGCAAACATTGGTGTCAAGCAAGTAAATCATTCAAGATCAAGCCGTTTTTCCAGGGGCAATTGCGGAGGGCGCTCCAATGGCGCCCCTTCCCATTTGCCGAAGAGATCGAAATAACCTTCCGGCCAGCCGACTGCGGCACTGGTATCTCGCTTGACCAACTCAGCCAGATACCGCGACAGACTCAAGCCGGCTTTCTCTGCGCGGCGCTGTGCTTGTTGGGCGATCTCTTCGGGGACATAACAATGCAATTGAGCCATGAGATTCTCCTTGTATATGTGCTATATGTGGATTGTAGCAAAATCAGGCGACAAGCACTTCATTCAACTCATCCAGCAGCGTGTCCATCTTTGCGCCAAACAGTTGATACATCTTGCCCAACCCGCCCTGACTATCGAACGGCGACATCTCCAGGTCGTCGCGCGCTATGTGGAAGGAATTGGCAACATGGTCGCGAATCATGCGCAGCCAGTCCATTTGGTCTTCGTTGAATTTTTCGCTGCCGCCGGAGTGGTGCTTCATCACCCAGTTCTGAAAGTTACGGCGCACGGTGTCGTCGAAGGTGGCGAGTGTGGCATCCATGCCGCAGACGCGGCGGATGAGTGCGACCAGGGCGGTCAGTTCGCTAATGGGCTGCGCGCCCTTGTAGTCATCTAGCTGGCGGTAGGCTTGCCACACGCGCAGCGGGGCGAGTTTGGGTTTGTCAGTCTTGAGCTTGTCCAACACCTGGCGAATCAAAGCGAAACTGAGCTCGCGTCTGCGGTATGGCTGGGTGAAGAAGATGGTGAGGGCTTCGATGTTGTCTTGATTGCCTCTCAGATAATCAGCAAACTCATCGGTCAAGGCTTGCGCGTTGTTGGCGGCGTCCTTATCCCATTCGGCGCGCACCAGTTCATCCAGATTGTCGTGGTCGATAGTTTGTTCTTTGTCACGGCGGATGGTTTCGATGAGCTCAACCAGCTCGCCATTGAGCACGCTTGCTGCGGCACTCACCAATTGCTGTTGCGCCAATTCGCGCTTGGCGTCACCGGGGTCGCTGCCTATGGGTTGCCCGGCAAGTTCCAGTGCTTTGGCTTCGATGTTGTCGGCATCAATCGCGGCGAAAAGTCTGCCAACGATCTGGGTGAGTTCCACGCCGCCAGCAGTATCCGTAATGCGGCGCTGCTCGTCGGTATCGAGTTGTTTGTTGAGCCGCGCCAGCCGTCCTGCGAGTGAGCTTACGGTGTCTTCATCCGCTGCGCCCATCATCACGCTCATCGCCAAGTCTTTCAAGGGCACGGTGGGTTTGGTGATAAGCGGCTGGCTGGCGGTTTTGAGTGATTTGGTGACGCCGATGGCATCGACAATCACGTAATGCGTTTTGGCGCTGACAGCAGACGGGGTGACTTTTTTCAGGTCGTCCATGTCCAGCGTGCGCGTGCCCCGGCCTTTCATCTGTTCAAAATAATTGCGACTTTTCACGTCGCGCATGAACAGCAGGCATTCCAGTGGCTTGACATCGGTGCCGGTGGCGATCATGTCGACGGTGACGGCGATACGCGGGTAATAGGCGTTGCGAAAATCCGCCAGCACTGATTTTGGGTCTTCTTCAATTTTGTAGGTAAGCTTTTTGCAGAAGGCGTTGCCTTCGCCAAACTCTTCGCGCACGGTCTGGATAATGTCGTCGGCGTGGCTGTCAGTCTTGGCGAAAATCAGGGTCTTGGGCACTTCAGTGCGGCCGGGGAAAATTTCCGGCAGCTTGTCGCGGAAGGTATGGATGATGGTGCGGATCTGGTCTGGGTTGACGATGCTGCGGTCGAGTTGTGTGGCGGAATAGGCTTCGTCTTCGTCCTGCTGTTCCCAACGCTTTTTACGAGTGAGTTTTTCTCGCTTCTCTATTTGCTGTTGTGCACTAATTTGCGCACCTTGCTGGCTGACCTGGGTTTCAATGACATAGATTTCATTGCCGACATTCACGCCATCGGCCACGGCTTTTTCGTGGCTGTAATCGCTGACCACGTTCTTCTTGAAGAAGCCATAGGTGCGGTTGTCCGGCGTGGCGGTGAGTCCGATCAGGCTGGCATCGAAATAGTCGATCACCTGCTGCCACAGGTTGTAGATGGAACGGTGGCATTCGTCGATGAAGATGAAGTCGAAGAATTCCGGCGGGACTTTTTCGTTGTAGACCACAGGCATCGGCTCTTTGCTTTGCTTGATCTCTGCCGGATTAATTTCTTCGGTAGCTTCGTCCAGCGGGGTGTCTTTGAGAATGGAATAGAGGCGCTGGATAGTGCTGATGCACACTTGGCTATCGTTGGCGACGTAAGATGACTTGAGGCGCTGCACGTTGTACAGCTCGGTGAACTTGCGGTTATCGTCCAGCGGCACGTAAGACATCATTTCTTGCTCGGCCTGTTCGCCGAGGTTTTTGGTATCCACCAGAAACAGGATGCGTTTGCCGTGCGCATGTTTGAGCAGGCGATAAATCGAGGTGATGGCGGTATAGGTCTTGCCGGCGCCCGTTGCCATCTGGATCAAGGCGCGCGGACGATCTGCCTTGAATGAGGCTTCCAGATTGGTAATGGCGATTTCCTGACAATCTCGCAAGCGCAATTCCTTGGCGGGCAGATGATTTGGGTTGAGGATAGGCAGGTGCTGCAAGCGTTCGCGCAGGCTATTGGCTTCTGCTAGCCATTCTTTGAGTGTTTCAGGACGATGAAAGTTGAAAACTTCGCGCGAACGCGGCTTGGGGTCGCGTGCATCGGTAAAGCGGGTAATGATGCCTGTGCTCTCATAGAGGAAAGGCAGCGGCTCTTCGCTATTGACCCACTTGAGCTTGGCTGCCGCGTAACCTTCAGTTTGCGGTTCATGCGCGGTGAGTCGTTGACCTTCTTCTTCGCGCTTGGCCTCAATCACGCCGACTGCCTTTTTATCCACGAACAGCACGTAGTCGGCAGGGCCAACATCAGTTTGATATTCCCGCACCGCCTGCCCCTGTCCGATATTCAAGTCGATTTTCTTGGCGGACTGAACAACCCAGCCGGCCTGCTTAAGTAGCAGGTCGATCGTGTCGCGAGCTTTCTGTTCGGGGTTTTGGTTATCGGTCATGCCAGAATCGACTTACACCATATGAGAAATTCATACGCATGATATAAGAATCAAGCGTACTGATGAGCGGTACAAACGACCGGAAGTCACCGCACCTGCCCGATCCTCTCCCGCAACCCATCCAAAACCGCCTGCTCGCCGCGCACGCTAAAGAGCGCGCCCTCCTCTTCGGCGCGTTCGGCCAGTACTTCGCAGGTGGCAAAGATGGCGCCGCGCAGTTGCTGCGCTGACCAAGGGAGAAAAAGTTCGGCCTCAATCAGATCGCGCTGAAAAAACGCGACGATGGCTTTGTGCAGTTTGGCGACATCTTCAGGATTGCGGGCGCTCATCACGATGCAATTCGGATATTTCTCGCGCAGCGCGGCTTCGCGTTCGGCTTGCGCGGCCATGTCGCCACGGTCGCCTTGGTCGCCGTGGCCGCCAACGTGATCTATTTTGTTGAAGACGCGGATGCGCGGAATGTCTTGCGCTTCGATTTCTTCCAGCACTTTGTCGGTGACTTCAAGCTGGCGCTCGAAACCGGGGTCGCTGGCGTCGATGACGTGGAGCAGGAGCGAGGCATCCAGCGCTTCATCCAGCGTGGATTTGAACGAGGCGACCAGGCCGTGGGGCAGGTTCTTGATGAAGCCCACGGTGTCGCTGACCAGCACGCGCGGCACGCTTTCGGGGTAGAGGGTGCGCACGGTGGTGTCGAGCGTGGCGAAGAGTTTGTTGGCGACCAGCACTTCGCTGCCGGTGAGCGCGCGCATCAGGGTGGATTTGCCCGCGTTGGTGTAGCCGACGAGCGCGACATTGGCGCCGCCTTGTCTGTCTTGCCGCCGCGCGCGCTGCGTCTTGCGCTCGACTTCCATCGCATCAATTTCCAGTTGCAGTTCGGCAATACGGTCGCGGATTTTGCGTTTGTCCAGCTCGGTGTGTGATTCACCCGCACCACGGCCGCCCACGCCGCTGCGCTGCCGCCCTTGCGGCCCGGCGAGCTTGGCGGCTTCGCGCAGGCGCGGCGCCATGTAGCCCAGACGGGCGATTTCCACCTGCGCCTTCGCCGCGCGGGAGCGTGCGTTGCGGTGGAAGATTTCGAGGATGACCATGGTGCGGTCCATCACCTGGCAGCCGACGGCCTTTTCCAGATTGCGCGCTTGCGAGGGCGAAATTTCGTGGTCGACGAAGATGACCTCGATGGGTTGATCCAGACTCGTGGTTGCCATGGTGCTTGCCTTGGCGTTTTCCACTGTGCCATCAACTGTTGCGCGCCCATCTTCATCTAGCATCTCGTCTGAGTCGTCGTCCGAATCGTCATCTGGCTCATCATCGGAAACCCATTCGCCCTTGACGAAATAGCGAATTTCCTCCCGCTTGCCCACGCCCACATAAGCGCCCGCGTCAAAGCTGGCGCGCTTTTGGGTGAAGGTGTGAATCACGGTAAACCCAAGTGTTTTAGCCAGTTCGCGCAGCTCGGTCAGTGAGGCTTCAAATTCAACATCGCTCACACTGGGTAGTTGCACAGACGCCACGATGGCGTATTGGGGCTTTTCTTTGACTTCTTTTGGCATGTATTAGTACTTCTCTTGATTAAGCGAGGGCGAATAGTACCCTCTATGCACGGTTTTAGCCCTGTTTAAGGGCTGTTTGAACAGGATTGCTGACAGCGTTTGCGGTGCAGGTTGAATGGCGACTTAAGCTGTGCTCAACACCCCGGGCTTTGCCCTGTTTATGCACCTGAAAACATTGGAAAATCACACACTGTCTGGCTGGGCAGCTTGAGCATGCAGTGCTGAAAAAGCGGGCTAGCCAGCCAGAATGCTAGCCATGCCCTGACAGCAGGCGTGTGCACTTGCTCGAACCAATCCGGCGCCACGGCGGCAAACTGGCGGACAAAAGGAAATAGCGCAATATCCGTCGCACAAGGTGAATCACCACCAAGAAACATGCTGCGCTGCAAACAGCTTTCCAGCGGCAAAAGAAACTCAGCGCAGGCTTGATCTCGATGGCTGATCGGGTCTTCATTCGCATAACGCTGAGGATATTTATAGCGGTCCAGATGATGTTTGAACACGCCATCATTTTTAGCCAGCCAGGCAAGATTTTCAGTGGTTTGTGCCTTTTCCCACCAGTGTTTCGCCTGTTCCGGTTTTTGCTCTAATCCTTGCTGTGCCAGCGCCCAGCGCATGATGTCCCAGCTTTGCGCTAACACTTCGCCACTGGTCAAATGCAAAACAGGCACCGTGCCTTTGGGCGAAATGGCCAGCATGTCCGGTGGTTTTTCACGCAAGGAAACTTCCATCGCGGCAAAAGGAATACCTGCAATCAATAGCGCCATACGCGCACGCATGGCGTAAGGGCAGCGGCGATAGGTATAGAGCAAAGGCTTTGTCATGACGAAAACACCTTACTACCATTCGTCCAGAGCGTGTCGAAGGGCTTGATCCGCTTAGCGCTTTAACCGCGCAAACGCATCGGCCATGGCGCCGCCGGGTTGTGCGGGCGATGCGGGCCGTGCATTGGCAGGCTTTTTGCCATGGTCTGCGCGTTTAATCGCCGTCTCACCAGCGCCGACTTTTTCAACGCGTTGCATCCCGCTAGCAGCTTTCGCAGATGAACCCGGCTCATCGCTCATGCGCAGGGTCAGCGCAATGCGCTTTCTCACCAAATCCACTTCCAGCACTTTCACCTGCACCACATCACCCGCTTTAACCACGTCATGCGGGTCTTTGACAAACCGGTCGGCCAGCGCCGAGACATGCACCAGGCCGTCCTGATGCACGCCGATATCCACAAACGCGCCGAAGTTGGCGACGTTGGTAACCACGCCTTCGAGCCGCATGCCGGGGGTCAGGTCTTTCATGCTGTCGATGCCGTCCTTGAAGCTGGCGGTCTTGAACTCGGGACGCGGGTCGCGACCGGGTTTTTCCAGCTCCCTCAAAATATCCTGCACGGTGGGCAGGCCGAATTTTTCATCGACATATTTTTTCGCTTCGATCTTGCGCAGTTGATTGGCGTCGCCCATCAGCTCGCGCAGCGAATTTGCCTCAGTACCCCTTTTAATATCAGTCAAAATCCGCTGCACCACCGGATAGGCTTCCGGATGCACAGCAGAAGCATCCAGGGGATTGTCGCCATTCATGATGCGCAAAAACCCCGCCGCCTGCTCGAAGGTTTTATCCCCCAGACGCGGCACCTTGAGCAGCCCGGCGCGCGACTTGAAGGCGCCGTGGGCGTCGCGGTGGGCGACGATATTGCTGGCCAGCGTGGCATTCAAGCCCGAGATGCGCGTGAGCAGCGGCACGCTGGCCGTATTCACATCGATGCCAACGGCATTGACGCAATCCTCCACCACCGCATCCAGGCTCTTCGCCAGCCGGGTCTGGTTGAGGTCATGCTGATACTGGCCCACGCCGATGGATTTCGGGTCGATTTTCACGAGTTCAGCCAGCGGGTCTTGCAAACGGCGGGCGATGGAAACCGCGCCGCGCAGCGACACATCCAGCTCGGGGAATTCCTTGGCGGCCAGTTCCGAGGCGGAATACACCGAAGCGCCCGCTTCAGACACCACCACGCGGGTGAGCCCCAATTCGGGGTGGCGCTGGGCGAGCTCACCGGCGAGTTTTTCCGTTTCGCGGCTGGCTGTGCCATTGCCGATGCTGACCAACTGCACGCCGTGGCGCTGGGCCAGCTGGCGCAAGGTGGACAGCGAGCCTTCCCAGTCGCAGCGCGGCTCGTGCGGATAAATGGTGGCGGTATCCAGCAGCTTGCCCGTGGCGTCCACCACGGCGACCTTGACGCCCGTGCGGATTCCGGGGTCCAGCCCCATCACGGTTTTAGGGCCGGCCGGGGCGGCGAGCAGCAAGTCATGCAGGTTGCGGGCAAAGACGCGAATGGCCTCTTGCTCGGCGCGCTCGCGCAGTTGCAGCATCAATTCGCTTTCCAGATGCAGCGAGAGCTTGACCAGCCAAGCCCAGCGCGCGGTTTCCAGCAGCCATTTATCGCCCGCCCGGCCTTGGTCCGCAAAGCCGGCATGACGGATCACTATCGCAATGCAAGGAGAACTCTCCGGCGGCTCGCGCAGTTCGGATTCCGTCTTGATCGCCAGGCGCAGCATGTCTTCATTGCGGCCGCGAAACATCGCCAGCGCGCGATGCGAAGGCACGGTTTTGAGCGGCTCCTTGAAATCGAACCAGTCGCGAAACTTGGCGCCTTCCGTCTCCTTGCCCGCCACGACGGTCGACACCAGCAGCGCGTTATCCACCAGAAACGCACGCAGTTTTTCCAGCAGCGCCGCATCTTCACTGAAGCGTTCCATCAGAATCTGCCGCGCGCCATCCAGCGCCGCTTTCACATCCGGCACGTGCTTCTCCGGCGGCTCGGTGGCGAGGTTGAGATATTTTTCTGCCTCGGCTTCCGGGTTCAGCGCCGGGTCATTCACCAGCGCATCGGCCAAGGGTTCCAAGCCGGCTTCACGCGCCATTTGCGCCTTGGTGCGGCGCTTTGGCTTATAGGGCAGATACAAATCCTCCAGGCGCTGCTTGGTCTCGGCAGCGGCAATCTCAGCCGCCAGTTGCGGCGTGAGCTTGCCCTGCTCTTCAATGCTTTGCTGAATCGCGCTGCGGCGATCTTCAATTCACGCAAATAAGACAGGCGCTCGTCCAGAAGGCGCAGCTGCGTGTCGTCCAGATTGCCAGTGGCTTCCTTGCGGTAGCGGGCGATAAACGGCACGGTGGCGCCTTCGTCAATGAGTTGGATGGCGGCGGCCACCTGGGCTGGACGGGCGTTGAGTTCGGTGGCGATGCGTTGTTCGATGGAGGGCAACATAAGGAGCGGCGGAAAATAAAAACAGGGCGCGCACTATGCCGCAGAGCGGCGAATCTGGCAATGGCTTGACAGACTGGATTAACATCAGCGTCATTCGGCACAGACAATCTGCGCCTTTTTACCAAGGAAAATTGACATAGCAATGGACGAAATCGACTTCTACATTCATGGCGACGACATGCAGTTCGTCGAAATCGAGCTGGACCCTGACGAGGCGGCAATAGGAGAAGCGGGCAGCATGATGTACATGGAAGACGGCATCACCATGGATACCATTTTCGGCGATGGTTCAGCCAAACATAGTGGCGTGCTGGGCTCCTTGCTGGGCGCGGGCAAGCGGCTGATTACTGGCGAATCGCTGTTCACCACGGTGTATATCAACAAAGGGCAAGGCAAAAGGAAAGTGGCTTTCGCTGCGCCTTACACGGGCAAGATCATCCCGTTCGACCTGAAAAAATATGGTGGCGCGATGATCTGCCAGAAAGATGCCTTTCTGTGCGCCGCCAAAGGCGTCTCGCTCGGCATTGCATTTCAGAAGCGCCTGGGCGCAGGCTTTTTTGGCGGCGAAGGTTTCATCATGGAAAAGCTCGAAGGCGACGGCATGGCCTTTGCACATTCGGGTGGCATGGTGATCGAACGTCAGCTGGCCGCGGGCGAAACCTTGCGGGTGGATACGGGTTGCATCGTAGCCTACACGCCCGGCGTGGATTTCGATATCCAATTTGTCGGCGGTATCAAGACGGCGATGTTTGGCGGCGAAGGCTTGTTCTTTGCCGCGCTGCGCGGGCCGGGTACGGTCTGGATACAGTCCCTGCCGTTTGCGCGGCTGGCCTCGCGCATCTTTGCCGCCGCACCGCTAACCAAAGGCGGCAGCGGACGCGACGGCAATGAGGGCGGCTTGCTGGGGACGATTTTTGGCGGCAAGGATTAAGCTGCTGGATCCAGCGGCCAAAATGAACACCTACTCATTTTTACGGCATCAACACAACAACAGCGTTAGGGGTTAGCCATGGCCAGTAAAAGCAATTTTTTCAAGGATAACTTTGTATTGATTGTCGGCCTCACGCTGCCCGTGCTGCTGATGCTGATGCTGGGTTTTATGCTGGCGAGTAGTTTGCCGAATATCAACGCAGATCCGCCGCAGCATGATTTTGTATTTGCCGTTCCCACTACCGATAACAAGCTGCCTATTTCCCTGAAGCTGACGGTCGATAAGGACAACAGGCTGATTGCGCAATACACCCGTAACGTCACCCGGGAAGGTTACAGCTACAACAGCTGGAAAAAGCTTTATGTCTTTGAAGCCAAGACGCAAAAAGTACGCGAACTGCCGTTGCCCTATCCAGACAATATGGAAGAAATTAAAACTGTCCAGGCAGAAATCGTCGACGCAACAAAAACCATGAAACTTGACACCACGCTGGAGTCACCCGACGGCTATTCGCTGTCATACGATGGCTACAGCCGTAGCGGGCTGGTGGGTGATCTTTTTATCGGCAGCCGTTATAGCAGCGAGCCGCGCCTCAGAAAAGGCAGCGCCTCGGTCAAACTGATCAGCAGTAACAGCCAGGTTCCTTTTTATTACGGCAGCGTCGAATTTATTGGCTGGTCAGTCGGGAGCATTCCACCGGAAACCCAGGCAACGGGTGGCCAGCAATGAGCACCCAACAAGACGCGCTGATTGAGGTTGTCGACCTCATAAAACGCCATGATCTCCGCATTGAGGCGATCGCAGCGGCACTGGACAATGAAGGCGCCTTACAGACAGAAAAATCCGCCAGCATCCTGTCGCGGTTGTTTGGTTATATCGGCGGCATTTTTGTTTTTGCGGGCATCGTTATTTATGTCTCCATGCAATGGGATGAACTGAATGCTGTCAGCCGCATTATTCTGACGCTAGGCACGGGCTTCAGCGCTTTCATCATGGCGCTGGTGTGCATGAGCGATGAAAGATTTGAAAAGGCGGCAACGCCTCTCTTCCTGGTCGCGGTAGTTCTGGAATCCGCAGGAATCCTGGTCACCTTGAAGGAATTTTCACGCGGTGGCGACCCCGCCTACGGCCTGCTGTTTTTACATGCGGTGATGGCGATTCAGCAAAGCTGCGCTTTTTACGCCAGGCAACGCACTGTGCTCGCACTGACGACAACCTATTTTGTCGTGGGCTTTTTCTCGATTGCATTCGATCTGCTGGAAGTCAATCGGCATTTGATCGGTATCGCCATCGGCCTGTCCCTGCTCTGCGTCGGCTGGCGCATGGGTGGCTCCCGCCACAAGTCCGCCGCAGGGCTGGTTTACTTCTTTGGCTCAATACTATTTCTCGGCGCCAGTTATGACTGGCTGAGGGGCATGCACATCGACATCGTTTTCCCGGCGCTCGCTGGCGGCATGATATTTCTCTCCACGGTTGCCCGCTCGCGCACTCTGCTGTTTGTTGCCACGCTCGCGCTCATCGGCTATATCGGCAAATTCATGGCACAACATTTTGCGCATAATCTTGCGGGCCCCGTGGGGTTGATGCTCGCTGGTTTTCTGCTGATCGGGATAGGCGCCCTGGCCGTGCGCATCAACAAAAAATACATCACTGAGAAAAAATAATCTCCTGTCTCAGTTCTGACTCGTGGCAACCGGCCACTGGCAAGGCTAATTGGACATCGCCATATCTGCCTTCAATTGACGTGTTGGCCGACTTTTTCCAGCACGGGCGTTGTAACGTCAGTGGCTAATGGATCATATATCGCCAAGCCAGGCATGCTTTTCAACCAGGTCAGTTGCCGCTTGGCCAGTTGGCGGGTGGCAAAAACACCCCGGTCGCGAAATTCGGCGGGCGGGATTTGGCCTTCGATCATTTCCCATGCCTGCCGATAACCTACACAGCGCATCGAAGGCAGATCGGCATGCAGGGTGTATTTTTGTCTTAATACGTCCACCTCATTGACCAAACCCTCGGCAATCATGGCGTCAAACCGTTGGGCGATGCGGCGGTGCAATTCGCTGCGGTCTTGCGGCATGAGCGCGAGCATCAGGCTGTTGTAAGGCAACGCGGATTTCTCCTGCGTGGCGAACAAGCTATCCAGCGTCTGCCCGGTCAGGCGAGTGAGTTCGATGGCGCGCTGGATGCGCTGGGCATCGGTGGGCTTGAGACGTGCGGCAGTTTGCGGGTCGACTTTGGCCAGCTCCGCATGCAGCGCTGGCCAGCCCTGCTCGGCGGCTTGCTGGTCTATCGCCGCGCGCAATGCCGGGTCGGCATCGGGCAAATCGGCCAGGCCTTCGCGCAGGGCTTTGACGTACAGCATCGTGCCACCAACGAGTAGCGGAATGCGTCCGCGTGCGGTGATGTCAGCCATTTCGCGCAGCGCATCGGTGCGAAAACGCGCGGCAGAATAGCGTTCTTCAGGCGTAATGAGGTTGATCAGGCGATGCGGAAATTGCATCTGCATGGCGGCATCCGGCTTGGCGGTGCCGATGTCCATGTCGCGGAATACTTGTGCGGAATCGATGCTGATGATGTCGCACGGATAGCGCGTGGCGATCTCGCAGGCCAGCGCGGTTTTGCCGCTGGCAGTGGGGCCGATGAGAAAAATCGCCGGGGGATGCTGCGGGAAAGGATTGGCTGGCAAGGTATTTTTCAAGCGATTTGGTTTTCCAGACAAATGGGCTGATTGACGGACTGATTGACGAGATTGATTTATTGCCCGCGCATAAACATTTTATCCAGCGCATTCATGGGCAGCTGCACCCAGGTCGGGCGGCCGTGATTGCATTGGTCTGCTCGTTCAGTGGCTTCCATTTGCCGTAACAAGGCGTTCATTTCAGGCAAGGTGAGCTGGCGATTGGCGCGTACGGCGCCGTGACAGGCCATGGTGGAGAGCAGCGCATTCCTTTGCGCTTCCACCACGCGGCTGGCGGGTTGGTCGGCCAAATCCTGCAGCAGAGCGCGCACCAAAGCGACAATGTCGCCCCCGGCCAGCATGGCGGGCACGGCTCTGACGGCCAGTTCGCGCGGCCCGAGGCTGGCAACCGAAAAACCCAGCAGCCGCAAAGTGTCCGCTTGCTCGGTGACGGTGGCAATTTCACGCGATGTGGCGGAGAGCACCACGGGAACGAGCAAAGATTGCGTCGCGGGCGGGCCCGCTTCGATGGCGCTTTTGAGCTGCTCGTACAAAATCCGCTCGTGCGCGGCGTGCATATCAACCAGCACCAAGCCTTGGGCGTTTTCAGCCAGCACATAAATACCGCGCAACTGGGCGATGGCGTAGCCCAAGGGGTGTTCTTGATGAGCTGAATAAGTCGGTGCTGGTGAGACGGCGTCAACGGTGGTGTTAGCCGTTGGAAAACCCGTTGGCGAGGTAAAGGCCGCACGTGCAAAATCCATGTACGACTGAGCTGCCGCCTCGCCCATGCGTAGCGGCGCTTGATAGGGGGATGACGTTGCATAGGGCGAAAAGCTTAACGGCGTTGCTGCTGGGTTTACGGCCACCGTATCATTCCCCGTCCAGCCCGCACTCGCCTCGCCTGCCGTGGCAATTGGTGTTGCCAGGGTACGTTGAATGGCATGAAATACAAATTGATGAATGCCGCGCGTATCGCGAAAGCGCACTTCGGTTTTGGCCGGATGCACATTCACATCCACGCCCGCCGGATCCAGCGTTAAAAACAGCGCATAGGCCGGATGGCGCGCGCCGTGCAAAATATCTTCATAGGCTTGACGCGCGGCATGCATGAGCAATTTGTCGCGCACAAAACGGCCATTCACAAAAAAATACTGCTCGTCCCGCCCGGCGCGGGAATACGCGGGCATGGCGACCAAACCGGACAAGCGCAAGGGGCCTGCGGCCACATCCACCGCGCGTGCCTGCGGAAAAAAACCTTCGCCGATGATCTCTTTGGCGCGCCTGGAAAAGTCGGCGCTGGCAAGACGGCACTTTTCCCGTCCCTGATGCGTCAAGCTGAACGCAACGTCCGGCCGGGCCAAGGCCATGCGGCGAAACACCTCGTCGCAATGGGCAAACTCCGTGCCCTCGGTTTTCAAAAACTTGCGCCGCGCGGGCGTATTGAAGTACAAATCTGCCACCTCGATCACCGTGCCCGCTGTTAACGCCGCAGGCTCCACCGCATCGCCCTCGTCGCCCGAACGTTGCAAGCACCAGGCGTGGGCTGAATCGGCCTGACGGCTGGTCACCATCACCCGCGCCACCGCCGTGATCGACGCCAAAGCCTCGCCGCGAAAACCATAGCTGCCCACATGCTCCAAGTCTTCGAGGCTAGCAATTTTGCTCGTGGCATGACGGCTCAACGCCAGCGGCAAATCGTCTGCCGACATGCCGCAGCCGTTATCCGTCACACGCATCAAGCGCACGCCGCCTGCTTCCAGCACCACGTCAATCCTCGTGGCTCCCGCATCCAGGCTGTTTTCCAGCAATTCTTTCAAGACAGATGCCGGTCGTTCCACCACTTCACCGGCGGCGATCTGGCTGATCAGCAAATCAGGCAAGGGGCGAATTTTTGCTGGTATGGCAAGCGCTGGCTGAGGCTGGTTTTTTTCGTCAATAAATGGGGGATTCATAGCGATGAATTATAGCTTCCGCTAAAATTCAGGCATCTTCGCCAAGCCGCTTACGCTTATTTTGCTCACCATGGAAATCCTTAGCCAATTCATCGATATTTTTCTGCACATAGATAAACACCTCACGGTGCTGCTTGCACAATATGGCGTCTGGATTTACGCGATTCTTTTCGCCATCATTTTTTGTGAAACCGGCTTGGTTATCATGCCTTTTTTACCGGGTGACTCCTTGTTATTCGTTGCCGGTGCGCTAGCTGCCACAAGTGCTGCCACAGGCGACAGTTTTAATATCACCGTGCTCATGCCGCTGCTCATGCTCGCTGCCATCCTCGGGGATAACATCAATTACAGCATCGGCCGCCGGGCCGGGCAGCGCATTTTGACCTGGGGCGCAAACTCGCGCTTTTTCAACCGCCATGCTTACGATAAAACCCACGCCTTTTATGATCAACATGGCGGAAAAACGCTCATCATTGCGCGCTTCATGCCGCTGATACGCACCTTTGCGCCCTTTGTGGCAGGCGTAGCCAGGATGAACTACACCCGTTTTTTCATCTTCAATGTCATCGGCGGCGTGTTTTGGATCGGCTCCTTAACCCTCGCGGGCTATTGGTTTGGCAATCTGCCCTGGGTTAAAGCCAATTTGACCTTGGTTATTTTCGGCATCATCGGCTTATCGCTCACGCCGATGGGAATTGCCTGGTTGCGGC
>Ga0116141_10001875_pt1 | contig 18144 bp, 15 predicted proteins | sample AD_UKC097_MetaG_FD_89744 | JGI IMG/M metagenome (GOLD analysis project Ga0116141, IMG submission 89744) | Active sludge microbial communities of municipal wastewater-treating anaerobic digesters from USA - AD_UKC097_MetaG | ecosystem: Engineered > Bioreactor > Anaerobic > Digestate | place: USA...
CTTGGGCACCCATACAATGTGATACTGACAATGCCATAGCGAATGTGATAACTTGCGAAATCTGCTCACTGCTTTCTCCTTATGTCTTGATGTTGCGGCAACAACTCAAGCCAAGGGTAGCAGAGAGCGGCCTTTTTGGCCATTCCCATCCGGGACCGGCTTAGCCAGTCCCTATTACCCCGCCCGCAGGGCGGGGGTTTCTAAGTCGTACTAAATGGATCCGGCTATCCAAGAGGACTTCCGGAAAGTGAACTCCCATTGCAATCCCGCATTATGGCGATTGCCGATATTTTCGAAGCCCTGACCGCCAGAGATCGTCCCTATAAAAGGCCGATGTCTCTGTCGCGGGCAATTGAGATCATGGGTTTTATGAAAGACGGCCACCTCATCGATCCGGATGTTTTTGACCTTTTTATCCGGACTCGCATCTTCCATGATTATGCAAAAAAAGAAATGAATCCCGAACAGGTCGACATCTGAACCCTTCCGATTCCTATATGGCTTCACCTAATGTTTGGAGAAAAAGTGACGATATCCATAATGTCAAATAGATCGGAACGCAACCGGTGCCGGCTTCCGATTGTTTTTTTGGATTCACCGATCGGTTTTCATGCCCGGTTACGGGAAAAAGTCCAAAGAGTTTATTTGGAATTTTCCGGAGATGAATCATCGACCGCCATCGGAAAAAAACCGGCGCGAACTGAATAAAACGAAGGAGAGCCGATATGGGCAACAATAATATCATATTTTTGGAAAACCTGGAGTGGTTCGACAACACAGGCAAAGAACTTGTACACCGCATACCGGAAGAAGGCTCCGGAGAAATCAAATATGGCGCTCAGCTGACCATCCGGGAAAATCAGGCGGGCGTCTTCTTCTACAAGGGAAAGGCCATCGAAGCTTTCGGTGCGGGCCGCCATACGCTCAAGACCGGCAACATCCCAATTTTAACCAAAATCATCAGTGCGCCCTGGGGGCTCACCAGCCCGCTCCGGGCGGAAGTTTATTTCGTTAATATGAAAATATTCACGAACCTGAAATGGGGGACAAGAGATCCGGTTGCTTTCAAAGACTCCGAATTGGGCCTGATTCGGCTGAGAGCTTTCGGAGTGTTCAACCTACAGGTAGTTCAGCCCATCCTGTTTATCAACAGTTTGGTCGGAACACAGGGAATGTTCACGACCGCTGAGATTGAAGAATATCTGAATCGGGTGATCGTATCCAGATTCAACGATTACATGGGAGAAACCATCGACTCAATTCTGAACCTTCCGGCCAGATACAATCAACTGTCCGAAAAGCTTGCGGATCGACTGCAGGCGGATTTCAGCCGCTTCGGTCTTGGTTTGACCCATCTGTATTTGAATGCCATCACCCCTCCCCCCGAGGTTCAGCAAGCCATTGACGATCGCAGTCGCATGGAGGTTTTTAAGGATATGAACAAACTCATGCAGATGAAGGCGGCCATGGCAATGGAAAAAGCTTCGGAAGCAGATGGCGCTTCCGGAACGGGAATGGGGATGGGACTTGGGTTGATGATGCCCGCCATGTTTGCCCAGTACCTTTCCGGAACGCAACCTTCTCCCCGGGAAACGGTAACCCGTGAGTCATATTTTTGTCCGGAATGCCGTCAAAGCGTGCCGATTCAGGCAAAATTTTGCCCTCACTGCGGACATCAGCAACTTATCTTCAAACAGTGCGCCAACTGCGGAAAAAACCTGGCGCCCAATGCAAAATTTTGTTCCCGCTGCGGAAATTCGGTAGAAAATAAACTGAAACCCCGGGTCTGCGGAAAATGCGGTAATGAAAACCTTCCCGAATCCCTCTATTGCAACCAGTGCGGTGAAAAGTTCTAATCTTCTCATCAGCCATCAGTGCCCTCAGTGCGGCGCTCCGGCCATTCTGGAAGAAGCGGATCGCCTGTTTACCTGCGCGTACTGCCGGGTGAGGTCCTGCTTATTGCAGAACGACTATTTCCGGTATCTGTTTCCAGGTCCTCATTCGGAAAATAACGATCTGATTTTTTTCCCTTACTGGCGGTTCAAGGGTACCGTCTTTTCATGCGTTTCCGACGGAATCCGCCACCGATTTATCGATGTCAGTCATCAGGCCCTTCCGTCTCAATGTTTTCCGGTTTCAATCGGCCTGCGCAGTCAGGCGCTGAAAATGCAGTTTGTTTTGCCGGAATCATCCGGCCGCTTCATTCCGCCTCATTTGCCCTTTTCCAGTGTATTGCCTGTTTTCGAGGATCGCTTGAAGGCGACCCTTCCAAAGCCTGTTTTCCATCAGGCATTTATCGGCGATTCCTTCAGCCTGATTTATTCACCTTTTTTCATAAAAGACAAAGTATATGACGGTTTGCTGAATCAACCGGTTTCATCCGAACCGCCGGAGGATTTGGACGCCTGGCTTTCTTCGGCCAAACCGCCCTCGAAAAATATCCGATTCGTTCCGGCCCTGTGCCCAAGCTGCGGCTGGGACTTGGACGGTCATCGGAATTCAATGATATTCACCTGTAAGAATTGCCATTCGGTTTGGCGGACGGACAAAAATGGATTAAAAAAAATGAAATTCGCATTTATTTTTGAACCGGGAGACAATATCATTTATCTGCCTTTCTGGAGAATTACGGCCGATATCGAGGGAATCCGGCTCCAATCTTATGCGGACCTGGTCAAGCTTGCCAATCTGCCCAAAGCCTGTCAAAACAATTGGAAAGATATTCCATTCAGCTTTTGGGTTCCGGGGTTCAAAGTCCGCCCGCAGACCTTTATCCGTATTTCCCAGGATATCACCCTTGGGCAACCCAATGAAAAACTGATCCGGGAACTCCCGGATGCAGCCGTTCATCCGGTAACTCTTCCGGTTGAAGAGGCGGTTCAAAGCCTGAAAATCCATCTTGCCGGTTTTATGAAACCCCGAAAACTCCTTTCATCAATGTTAGAAGAAATAATAATAAAACCAAAAACCGACTTACTGGTTTATATACCGTTTCTTCAAACCGCTCATGAACTGATTCAGCCTCGATTTCAACTGGCGCTGAACAAGAACCAGTTGGCGTTGGCCTGGAATTTATAAACAAACAATTAAGCATTCAATCATAATGTAAAAACATATTAATTAAACAATAACATGAAGTAAATCGTTGAAAAACTCACGTCTATAATCTTTCCGCTATTGGTTTCAAAACCTTCCGTCCGGTTTACAATCAAGACGAGGCAAGGCATTTAACATCCCTGATATGCGGCGGGTTTTGAGGATTGTCTGACTCCGACATGGAGATCCGAGCAGAGAGCAGGTTCCGGAATCCGTCCCAACAGCCCTCATTTCAAACTTTCTTCACGGCTTTTCAGACCATTCCGACGGCAGGCACTCCAAGCGTTTCCAAGTCCGTAGCTTTTTATATCAATTCCATCTCATAACCCGCCTCGCGCAAAACACGGACGATTTCAGTTATATGGGAACCTCCTCGGGTTTCCAGTTCCAACTCGACACGTGTGACACATATCGGCAAATCCCTGGCATGTCGATCATGGAAGATATGAAGGACATTGGCCTTCAAACCGGCAATCCGTGTCAGCAGTTTGGCCAGGGATCCGGGAACATCTTCCAGACATATCCGAAATCGCATGATCCGCTCATGTTTTAAAAGTCCTTGATTGACAATCCGATCCAGTAGCGGACTGTCCAGATTGCCTCCACTGATCAGCAGGACCACATTGCACCCTCGAGGCACATCAAGGGAACCATTTAAAAGTGCGGCCAAAGGAACCGCTCCGGCACCTTCAGCCAGTATTTTTTTTCGTTCCAGCAACAACAGAATCGCCGCGGCGATCGGTTCTTCCTCTACCAGAACCAGTTGATCGACGGTTTTTTCCATGATACCAAAATTTATTTCACCTACCTGTTTGACGGTGATGCCATCGGCGAGAGAAGGCTTCGATTTCACTTCCGTGACCTTCCCCGCCTTTCTCGATTCATAAGCAGAAGGACAGGCAGATGCTTGAATTCCGATAATTTTCACCCCCGGTTTAATGTCTTTTGCAACCGACGCAACTCCTGAAATGAGACCGCCGCCTCCGACAGGCACCAGAATCATATCCGTGGCGCTTAAATCCTCCAGAATTTCCAACCCGATTGTCCCCTGTCCCGCGATAATATCCGGATCATCATACGGATGGATAAAAATCTTTCCTTCCCGGGCAATCTCGCGGGCTCTTTCAAGGCTTTCCTTCAGGCTTCGGCCGGCAAGGATCACCTGCCCGCCGTAATTTCGTGTTGCTTCCTGCTTGCTGATGGAAGCCCATTCCGGCATCACGATCGTTGCAGAAACTCCTGCTTCCCTGGCGGCAAGGGCAACTCCCTGGGCGTGATTTCCAGCGGATGCCGCCACAACACCCCCTGCGCCGATTTCCTCGAAGCGCATGCGCATCTTGTAAGTAGCGCCTCTGATCTTAAAAGAGCCGGTCTTCTGCAGGTTTTCAAGTTTGAGATAGATTTCCGCACCGAACATATGACTGAGCGTAGGAGAATAAACCAGCGGGGTCCGAATAACGTTTCCCTCGAGCAGCTTTGCGGCTTGTTTGAACGTTTCCATAGAAATCATATGAAACCTCTTCGGTATTTCCTTTACGGCAAAAAAATCTCCGGTATCGCCGGGACTCATTTGTTTTGCACTCCGCCCGGACGGCCGTTCTCCCCGATCCTGTCGAAAAAAACGCATGGATCGAGGCCTTGCCGCATTTTTTAGAAATTCGGCTTAAAGCCATACCAGGAGATCTTCCGGCTCTCTCAGCAAAATCCTTGCACCGCCGCCAACCAATTCATCAGCCGAACGAAATCCCCACAGAACCCCCACCGCGTACATGCCGGAAGATACGGAAGTTTTCATATCGATCCGCGTATCGCCCATATAGAGAAAATCCCGCGGCGGCAGGTTCAATTGTTCGGCAATATGAAGGGCCGCCCATGGATCCGGTTTTTTGGGTATATTCGGACGGGCGCCCAGAACCATTTCAAAATGCCAATCGGACAGAAGCAATGATACCATTTTTCGAGTGAAATCGTCGGGTTTGTTGGAAAGAATCGTCATTTTCAGACCCCTTCCGGCAAATCCGTCAAGCAGTTCGGGAATACCTTTGTAGGGCCGGGTTTTTACAGCACATCGCCCGGAATATTCTTCTTTCATGGCCATGAGACAACGATTGACGGTACTTTCATCCCGGCGACTTTCCGGAAGTGCTCTTTGTACGAGCATCTGCATCCCATTTCCGACAAACATTTTGTAGGCATTCAGATCGTGCTCGGGAAATTCAAAATGACGCAAAACAAAATTCATGGAATCTGCAAGGTCTTCAACAGAATCCAAAAGTGTTCCATCCAAATCGAAAATAACGGCCTTAAATCTCATTCGACATTCCATGAATCATGCAGCCTTCAGCCGAAATGGAACAGGAGGCGTTTATAAAGAATGGCTATCAGCCGTTTTTCTTGTTTTTTTCAGTCCGGAGCATCGTGGTTGAAAAATCAAACAATTCGGGCTGCCAGTATCTTTTGTATGCCAGGCATGTGTGTCTCCGGTTGCAGTTTTCTCTGCAGGCCCTCGGATTTTTGCGAACCAGGCCATTTTTTTTCGGACACCAGATATATTTTGTATTTTCCATCCGTTTGAAGTTCCGCTGAATTTTCTGTTTTGATTGCCGAGCCCATCCGATTCCGTCGCTCCTTCATCAATCAGCGGGAGATCGCCTCATCGGTATTTATTTTTCGGGAGATCTTTGACTCATACCCATCCCCTGGCGGATTTTCTAAGAAAATGGTTTGCGTGTCAAAATAAAAACAACTTGTCCGAAAAATTGTTGACCCATTCTTCCCGAATTCACCTTTCCCGCTTTTGGCTTTTCTGAAATTTGTTTTGACAATCTGCCGCTTGGTTTTTATGATTATACATAAAATTTAAACGGATCGGTCACAAAGTGTAATCATGCAGCCGCAAATTGAATCCTTCCTGGATGCCCTCAGAAAAAGCGCTCTTTCCCTTGGAGCATCGGATGCCGGGATCATCCCAACAACCATCATCCCCGTTGATTCGCAGGTCCTGGAGCTTTGCAGGAATCCCGTCTGCGAAAACTACCGGAACTGCGCCAATTGCCCTCCCCTGGTCATGTCTCCCCGGCAATTCGGAGATCTCGTCCGCCGTTATGAAAAGGCCTTGATTTTTAAGCTGGACGTTTCTCCGGAGGTGCTTGTATCGGAAGCCAGTACCGAAGTCTTTAAACAGATTTATAAAATAACCATTCGTTTGGAGGAACTGGCGGTTCAAGCCGGGTATACCCGATCAAAGGGATACGCCGCAAGTTCCTGCAAGTCCGTCTTCTGCCGAAATGTGAAATGCCGGGCCCTGGAGAGGGGAAGGACCTGCCGGTATCCATCCCTGGTTCGGCCCTCCATTCAGGCCCTTGGAGTAAACGTATTCAAACTGGTTCAAGAAGTCGGATGGAAAATCTATCCGATCACAAAGGACATCAATCCCTTGGATATTCCCAGCGGTATGGTGGCGGGACTGGTTCTTGTGGGCGCTTGATGGCTTTTGATTGAAGTCTCCGCTGTAAGCCGCGGCTAATGCGCCGGACGGCGATCCAAATACCGGCAAAGCGTTTCCGTGTTCAGAATATGGGCAAATCCGTAAGCGAGGTTTTTAAGAGAAGCCAAGTGAAGTTCTTCATTTGTCGCGGCGGTAGCGTCCGATATAAAAAATATCCGGTAATCGCGAACAAATCCGTCTCTTGCCGTGGTTTCACAGCAACAATTTGTCAGGACTCCCGTAATGATGAGGTCCTCAATCTTCAGGTTTTCCAGAATACCAGTCAGACCGGTCTCGAAAAATGCGCTATAGCGGTTTTTGTCCAGAATTGTGTCTTTCGCCTTTGGGGAGAGCACATCCAGGAGTTTCCATTCATCGGATCCATACTCAATACAATCTCCCCACCACTTGGCAAGCATCCCACCGTCTCTCAAAATATTCCGGTGCCCATGCCGGGTGAAAATAACCGGAATTCCATTTTGACGGCATGCGTCAATAATGCTCCGAACATTTGGCAGAATCGGAGCGGAAATCGATAGAAAAAATTGCTGCATATCGATTACCAGAAGTGCACATTTTTCCGGATCGGGCCGACCGCAGCGGAAATTGTAGTTAGCAATTTTTTTGAGTAAATCCGAAGACATTTGCAGAATATGGTTCCTTCTCGATTATCCGGAACGCTCAGCGAAATCGTTCAAGAAAATGTCCAAGCGCCGGTGCTTTTTTGAATTTCCTTTTCATAGAATGCTTCCATGCGGATGTGCCTGAATTGCCTATGACAACATCTTTCAGTGACCGGCAAGGCCTTCAACTTATAATAAATGGACGGCGCAGGTCAACAGCGGCGTTCATAGCTTGTTTTTATAATGCAGTGATGTGAAACGTTTTTCTACAATTGACATGGAGGGATACCTATGAGTAAAGTTGCTGTAATAATTACAGATATGTTTGAAGATTCGGAATATACGGAACCGGCGAAAGCCTTTACGAAGGCCGGCCACCAGCTTGTACACATCGGATTGAAAGCAGGAAGCATCGTAAAAGGTAAAAAAAATCAAACGCCGGTTCAAATCGACAAAGCGGTAAGGAATGTCATCGCAAGGGATTTTGATGCGCTTCTGATTCCAGGCGGCTACTCTCCGGATAAACTGAGAGTTGATGAAAGGGCTGTGCAATTTGCAAAAGAATTTGTAGAAAGCGGCAAACCGGTTTTTGTCATCTGCCACGCGGCCCAGCTTTTAATCAGCGCCGATGTAATCCGGGGACGAAAAATCACGGGATGGAAATCCATTATCCAGGATATTAAAAATGCGGGGGCCGAATTTATCGACCAGGCGGTCGTGGAAGATGGCAATTTAATTTCAAGCCGTGATCCTGGCGACTTGCCTTTATTTATCAAAGCTTCACTTGAACGTATGAAATAAAACAAAAGGCCAAGCCGTTTTTCGGCGACAACGGCCCGGGAAACCGGTCATGATAAGGGAAGCCATGCTGTATGAAGCATTTGAGGATAAAACGGTGCATTGCTATCTCTGCAATCACCACTGAAAGATATCCCCTTCCGGATCGGTCTATGCGGGGTCGGACAAAACATCGAGGGAAAGTTGCACACTCACGCTTACGGCAAAACAATTGCCGCCGATGTCGATCCGATCGAAAAAACCTCTTTATCATTTTTTGCCGGTGACAACGTCCTTTTCAATCGCTACGATAGGGTGTAATTTCCATTGTGATTTCTGTCAGAACCGGTAAATTTCCCAAATTTCATAGACCGCACAGATCGATCTGCGGGGCTGGGAACTCCTCCCGGCGGATATTGTTCGCAGCGCAAGGCCTCATAGTTGCAGAAGTATTTCATATACTTATACACCGAACCTGCCATTTTTTTGAATACGCCTGCGTAACAGCTAAAATTGCATCCAACCAGGGGATTTCCAACGTCTTTGTTACCAACAGTTTCATGACTTCCGAGGCGACTCCGCCGGCGGTACGAAAGAAAGCCTATTCTTTGGGACAGGCCGATGGACTCCTCCACATTTATATCGGAAACATCGACGGAGACCCTTTGTCCACACTATAGAAAGACGCTTATCCGCAGAAAAGGTTACCGGGTCTCAGAAAATAATGTAAAAGATGATAGGTGCGGGTATTGCGGAAAACCGGTGGCCGGTGTTTTTTGACAGATTTAACATGGTGTTGAAAAACAAGAATCAGGCCGTCAGGCAAGGCGCGCGGCGAAGCGACAAGCGCAGCATATTCAAACATATGTGAGCATTGGAGAGAGCCGTGCAACGCTGAATGGCGGCCTCAGGCGCAGTGTTTCAACACCCTGTTAAAGGATCGGAGTTTTCTGAAGCATCATCGCGTCCAAAAATATCTTGCCGGATTGAACCGCAACAGTGCGTATTTCCAATGGCGCGTAGAAAAGTTCGGCGAATGCATATCAAAAAATCAAGCATTCTTACCACTGCCATTTCGCGCAACATTCACGGGTCCATGAAAACGACAAAGACATCAAGGTTTAGTCAGATCCTTGAAAAATACTCGATTTCATTCAAGCAAAAGGAAGGCGATTGTTTTTAACTGCTTATATATATTGTAGATTGATAGAATTAACCTTGATTTCGGCTCAGTAAACGGACAAAAAAGAGCGTTAGGCAAACCTTCATCAAAAAAAACCCCGTCCGCTCTATTTTCATCACGGAAAGTAGCGGTTTAGCCCTCCTTCTCACCCTGTTCCTTTTTCTCCTGCGAAGGGATTCGAATGGAGAGGACCGGGCAATGGGCGACCCGAATGACCTTCTCTGCGACCGAACCGAACACCAATCGTCGCCAACCACTCAATCCATGGGTGGCGATCACAATGACATCCACCTTTTCATCATCTGCCATGCGGACGATTTCATTCGCGGGATCCCCCAGAATCACCTCTGTCCGCGCCTGGACCTTTTTGGGAACTTTTTCCTCAACGAGGTCCCGAAGCATGTTTTTGGCATAAACTTCCAGTTCCTGCTGATAGGAAGGCAGATTAATCACCGTAGAGCCCGGAGAAACCGGTATGATCGGGATTGGAGTTACAACGTGGATCAGTATAAGTTCGGAAGCGAAATGCAAAGCCAACTCACTGGCTTCTTTTATCGCTTCACAAGAAGGTTCACTGAAATCCGTCGGGCAGAGAATTTTCTTAAGCGGCAGCATGATCGTTTTTCCTTATTCTAATATTTTGTAGTTTATTTGACCGAAAACCCCTCTGGTTTTCATCCTTAATCAGCCTTTTTGCCGAATTTCCGTATCGATCTTCGCCATTACCTGCGCGGCATGCCCGAGTACGTCTCCGGGCAATGGCTTGATTTTCCCGGTCCCGGGCAAAAATTCAGATTTCCGGATTGAAACCGCGCCGATATGCACTCATCCATTTAAAAATTAATTGTGGATGGACACAAGTCCATCCGTCATGTTTATGAATCATCCAGGCAAATCTCTACTCATCGAGTTCTATTTTGAGAGAGAGAAATTCCAGCATGTCTTTAAGCGTAACAACGCCCACCAAACGCCCCCCATCAACCACCATGAGACGGCTGGCTCCTGCCCGCTTCATGGCCGAAAGTGCTTTGACGGCGTCCATCTCCGGCCCGACGGCGTTTTCCGGAGAACATTTGACCGCCACATCTCCAACCGTTTTTCGGCCCCAATCGCCGCGATCGATTTCCTTCACATGCCGGGTCGTGATGCAGCCGACAAGCCGGTCACCGTCCACGACCGGAAACAGTTTGAAATGAAAGCGGTAAATATAATCCTCCACGAATCGCTCAATCGTAACGGCAGGCGATACCGTAACAGGATCCGGGTTCATGAAACGTTTGACGGTCTCGCCTTCAAGGGCCTTGCGAGTGATCAGCTGTTGATAAGACATCCGCGCGGCGCCCTGCATAAACATGCCGATGAGAAAAACCCACATTCCGCCGATGAAATTTCCATAGATAATCTGCAGAAATCCATAGAAAATCAAAAGAAATCCGAAACCGGATCCGATTTGCGATGAAATACGGGTGGCCCACCGAAGGTTCCCTCTCAACCCCCACAGGATCGACCGAAGAACGCGTCCGCCATCCAGCGGAAAAGCCGGAACAAGATTGAAGCCTGCCAATATACCGTTAATTGCGCCCAGGTAGCCGATCACTCCGTTAATCGGTTTCGGCCATTGACTTTGAACGCCGAACAAATAAATCCCGTAAAAAACCATACCGATTGCAATGCTTGACAGGGGACCCACAATCGCGATCATGAATTCCGCCCTGGCACTCGGAGGTTCTTCGACCATTTCTGCGACCCCTCCAAAAATGAAAAGGGTAATTCCTTTTATCGGCAGACCGTATTTTCTCGCAACAAGGGAATGAGTAAATTCATGAACAATGATTGAAGCAAAAAGGCCCAATGCCCCGACAATTCCCATGAGCAAATAGGTTTGAGTTGACAGGTTTTGATATCGTAAAGGGAAAAACCCTGTTGAAAGGGACCATGCCACGAGGATCGCGATGATGATCCAGCTCAAGTCGATTCCCACTTCAAATCCAAGGAGTTTGAATAATTTAATGCGTTTCCCAAACATCTGGAACCTTCACCTCTTTGGATGATCCTGCCGTAAGTTAAAACAAAACCGAAAGGCTGAATTTCTCTATAATTCGTGGGTTATGCAAAAAAACAACCCCCGGTAACGGGCGATTTTTTTATGCGATCGAACTGAGAAGCGGATCATTCTAAGTTCCGGTGCAGCCGCCCCACAGCCCTCCATCACAATTCTCGGATCCGCATCGGCTTCTTGGAATCACCGGCCGACGTATCGGCCGGCATTTCGTTTTCATCTTTACATGTTGATATGCCAAGCAGAGAACTGACCGGACACCAGGCAATAGTCGCAGTCAATAAAGGAAGCATGCCGACGGCTCCCCACCAGGTATCGAAATAAACCCCTGCCCCCATTATCATCAATCCGATGATTATACGAATAATCCGTTCCGTTCTTCCGACATTGCATTTCATAATTCGGTTCCTGTTTGGAGTTTCCTTGCATCTTCGGGTATACGGAAAAACCTTGCCCGCCTCCACCCGTATCGGCGCGGCCGCTCCGGAGATCCCGACAAATCGGCAAGGAAAATGGCCTCCTTTCATTTTTTCATATGAATTCTATCATCCTTTCAATACGTTGGCAAGGTTTTGGGCAGCAAAATTCCAATTCACCAGCTTCTCCAGAAACGCATCAATATAGGCCATCCGCTGGTTCTGATAATCCAAATAGTAGGCATGTTCCCAGACATCGATCGTAAGAAGTGGGACCAGCCCGTGAACCAGGGGCGTATCCGCATTCGATGTCTTTATCACTTTCAGCGAATTCTCATGCGTGACCAGCCAAGCCCAGCCGCTGCCGAACTGAGTCGCCGCGGCATTCGCAAGTTCACGTTTCAGGTTGTCCAGGCCGCCGAAATCCTCGTTTATCTTTTTCGCAAACATCCCGCTCGGAGTCTGAGCCTCCGGACTCATGCTGTTCCAGTAAAAGGTATGGTTCCAGACCTGAGCCGCATTGTTGAAAATCGCGGTTTTGTCCGGATTACCTGCCGTCGACCGGATAATCTTTTCAAGCGGATACCCCTCCATTTCGGTTCCTTTAATCAGCCGGTTGACATTGTCCACATAACCCTGATGGTGCTTGCCATAGTGAAAAGAGATCGTTCGGCTGGAAATATAAGGTGCCAGCGCATCCTGGGGATAGGGAAGAGGCGGGAGTTTTATTTCCGATGCAGTTTCAGCAAAGGCGGGAAAACCTGCAATGCCGCTCGAAAAAACGACGGAGCCGATCAAAGAGCAAACCAAAAATTCACGACGGTTCATGCCGGCAAAATCAAACTTTTCTTTCATGGAAGTTCCTCCTCCTATGACGGATTATAAAAATCTGAAAATGTCGGATATATCAATTACTTTAAAGCTAATTTTTTAAAGATAAATAAGGTTAATACTGTATTCACCGGTTTGAATTGCTGTATTTCCAGGCCGGATTGCCTGCCGGTTTCCTTACTCCGGTTTTCCCGACCGAGAAATCGCCCATCTACCCTTGTAAAAAATAGATATCGTTTATTTCCTGGTTATAAACGATCCATTTCAGATGGACCGTTTATGTGTGTAGACAATCGATCACCATGTTGACCGGCTCGGATGATTCAAGTAATATGATCTCCGATCAAGATCATTCGGGAGAACATCGATGACGAATCGGAAAATGAAATTTTTATGGATCAGCTGCGGTACAGCCGGCATTTTCCTTCTCCTGACGATTCTAATTTTTTTTCTACCCAAGCTCCTCAACCTTGAAGCCGTAAAAGCAAAAATCAGGACCGACATTTCACGAAACGTTGGAGGACGGGTGGAATTCCAGCGGATTGATCTCTCCGTTTTTCCGCGTCCTCTGGCGATCATTCATCAAATGAGTCTATCGATCCCGGATAAATTCAGCTGCAACGTAAAGTTTCTGAAAGCTTATCCTAAAATATTTTCGCTGTTTACGGGTCGAATACAAATCGCGGAAATCCGTCTGGAGGCCCCGGACATTCGCATCGAACTTACAGACCAGACCGGTGAAAACCGGAAAAACACGTGGATCGGCGGGTTTGAGGAAATCGAAAAAAAAACCGCCTCTTGGCTGGTTCTCGCGGCATCAAAAACACCCGGACTGACCATCAGGGTCAATCAGGGCAAACTGGATCTTGTTAAAAAAGATCAGCCGGTTCTCTGGTTTCGGAATGTCCATGCTCGACTCTCTCTTCCATCGAACAAACTGAGGGCTCGCCTGACCTGTCAATCCAATGCCTGGAAAAAAATATCCTTGGAAGGACAACTGGAACCCATGGAATTGAAAAGCAACGGAAAGATTCGGGTGACACGTCTCCAACCCCAGGTGATAATGGATTCCTTATTCCCCACCGTCACGCCTCGAGTGGGAGAATCGAAAGTCGATCTGAATCTTGACTTTTCCACACAAGGACCCGGTACCGTTCATGCGACGTTGCACGGTTCCATTCCGTCGCTGACGTTAATTCAAAAAGAAGAAAAATCCGTCGTAAGGGGCAAAAATCTTAAAGGGATTTTCGATTTGAGGGAAAACAGGGTGAACATTTCATTGCCTGAGATGGAACTGGATTATCCCCGGCTCAATCTTTCCGGCAACCTCTCTTTGGATCGGGATTTTCCCAGGATCCGTCTGGAAGTGAAAGGTAGAAATATCGATGTTGATTCAACACGGCAAACCGTTCTTGCGCTGTTAGGAAATTTCCGCATCGTTCAGGAAATTTTTGAAATTATAAAAGGAGGCGAAATTCCAGACATCGTATTCAATGCCCAGGGGAATTCGGCGGATGAACTGAGAAAGATCGAAAACCTCCGGATTAAGGGAAACATTCGTGAAGGTAAACTCGATGTCCCAGGACTGCAACTGAGCCTGCAAAACGTCCATGGGGAAGCATCCATTTTTAATGGTATTCTTAACGGAAAGAATCTTGAAGGACAAATGGGAAACAGCCGGGCACATCATGGAACATTGCGGTTAGGCCTTGCCGGCAACGATGCGCCATTCCGACTGGAAACGGCGATAAACGCCGACCTGGCCCAACTTCCGCCGATTCTCAAACGCCTGGTAGACAATCAAACCTTTCTGGAAGAACTGGCGCTTATTGAGGATCTCGAGGGGAAAGGCGAAGGAAGACTGGAGGTGAAAAAAAGTCAAGATCGGATTAATACAAATGTCGCGGTTCGAAAGTTTAACCTGAGCACCTGCTATCAGCGGATTTTTTGGCCCCTGGAAATCGATCAGGGAACATTTTCCTACGATGAAAACCGGATCAGTGCTGCAAATTTAGTCGGAAGGCTTGGAAAGTCATCATTTTCAAAGCTTTCCGTGTGGTTGGACCGGAAAGAAAACAACGATTTAAAAGTCCTGTCCGGAAAAGCAACGGTTTCCCTGGAAGAAATTCATCCCTGGCTTTCATCTTTCGAAAGGATCAAAGATCATTTGCTGCCTTTTCGAATCGTGCAGGGAACCCTGAATTTGAAAAACCTGGAATTAACCGGACCGTCTTCAAGTCCCAAAGATTGGCAGTTTCAAATCACCGGGGAAATGAAAAATCTCTTTATTGATTCATCGTTCTTCAGGTTTCCTTTAACCGTGGCCCACGGCGGTTTTCAGATGATTCCGGCAAAACTGTCCTTCACGGATGCATCCATGCGCATTCTGGATAGCTCCATCATGGTATCGGGCCACCTGAACTACCATAGGGAAGGCCTCCGCCAAATTGAATCGGCTTTATCGGGCGATTTGGGACCGGAATCCATCGAGTATATCTCCAATACGATCGGACTGTCGCATGAACTAAGGCTCCTGCCGCCGCTCACCATTTCAAATGCAAAATTGCTTTGGGATACAAACGCCGAAACATCTTTTTCTGGAAATATGGAAGCGGAAGACGGGCCGATGCTCTCCATCGATATCACTCGGAACCCGGAAAAGCTGACCATACGGAATCTGCTTATCCGGGATGAAAAATCACGCGCAACCCTTAACCTGGTTTTGACAGACAAGGCGTTTGATCTCGGCTTTACCGGAAACTTGAAAAAATCGACCCTGGAAACCTTGTTGAAAAAAAATCGGTTCCTCGGTGGATGGATCGAGGGGGATTTCCGCCTGCGCGTTCTTATGGATCAACTCACGGCCTCCCTTGCTCAGGGAACACTTCAGGGAGCAGACCTTTATCTACCCTGGAAATTTAAAGAACCGCTGGAAATAAGCCGTTTTTCATTGGAATCCGAGAAAAACGAAATTAAACTGAACCGCCTCGTCATTGCCATGGAGCAAAGCATTTTCACTCTGGAAGGAAATGCGAGTTTATCCGGGCAAGCGATTTTTCTCGATCTGGACCTTTTCTGCGATCATTTCGACTGGGACAACGGCAAAAAATTCACGGAGACTGTCGAACGGACAGGAGATGGGGATCGCACCAAAACATCTTTCTGGAAATTGCCCCTGGAAGGTGTCCTGAGAACTCGTTTCGACTCGTTTCGATACGAAGGTTTTACGTGGACTCCCTTTGGCGCCGACATTTTTTTTAGCGGAAACGAGATACGCCTCGAAACCAAAAAAGCGGAGCTTTGCGGCATAAACACGCCGGGAATTCTGAAAATATCCCCTGGAAAAATCCAGTTGGATTTTAAACCGGTTGCCGAAAACAGTGACCTGGATTCCGCCCTGAACTGCCTCTGGAACAGAAAGGACCTGGCGCACGGCAATTTTAACTTTGAAGGCCACGTCTTTACACAGGCTCAGAAGGAAGTGTTGATTCAAAATCTTCAGGGGGAAATGGAACTCGCCGGAGAAAACGGCCGCATATACCGATTCGGATTGTTGGCAAAAATTTTCGCGCTGCTGAATGTAACCGAGATTATCAGCGGAAATCTGCCGGACCTTTCCAAGGAGGGATTTGCATACAACTTTTTAAATATCAAAGCCGACCTCCGCAACGGCAGGCTCGGACTGAAAGAAGCGGTCATCGATAGCCCTTCACTGGAGGTGGTCTTTAAGGGTGACGTCGATCTGACGGATAAAGAATTGGATCTCACGGTTCTGATCGCCCCCTTTCGAACGGTCGATCGAATCATCAAACATATCCCTCTACTGAAAGACGTCCTTCAGGGAAACCTCATCGCCATCCCTGTCCGGGTTACCGGTAATTGGGAAGATCCAAGAATCACCCCGCTTTCTCCATCCGCGGTCACTTCAGAAGTCCTTGGAATCATGAAACGGACTCTCAAGCTTCCGGTTAAAATCATTCAACCGTTGATTAAAGAATGATATTTCATTCCTCTGAGGAGGCATGTAGAAAAGAATCGACCCACTAGTAGATGTCGCGTTTTTTTATGGAAGCTCTCAGCCTTTTCATCCGTTCGCTCCTCTCGTGAGCCGGCATTTTGAAGGCCGTATAGATCGCATCGGCCATTCCTTCCTGATCGTATGGGTTTACGATCAATGCGCCTTTGCGCATTTGCGACGCCGCACCTGCAAACTCGCTGAGTATCAAAACGCAGTTTTCCTCCAGGCTCGAGGCGCAGTATTCTTTGGCGATGAGATTCATACCGTCTTTCAGCGGCGTGATGAGGGCAATTTCGGCGGTTCGGTAATACGCCGCCAATTCCGAACGTTCCAAACTGCGAAAAAGGTAATGTATGGGAACCCATCCGAAGCGGGTAAACTGACCGTTGATCTCGCTTACCAGTCGTTCGATTTCCCTTTTCAAAGCCCGGTATTCAGGTATTTCATGCCTGCTGGGTACAACCACCTGGACGAGAACCACTTTTTCAATAAGTTCCGGATAGCGTTGCAAAGCGTTTCGGAAAGCCTTGAGCCTTTCCGGTATTCCCTTTGTATAATCCAACCGATCAACGCCAAGAATAATTTGCGCCTTCGGAACCCGTTCATGAATATGCCAGGCTCGATCGGCGACTTTCCGAGAGGAAGCAAGCGATCGGAACTCATCAAAGTCTATGCTGATCGGAAAGGCGCCCACTTTCACATTCCGGCCATCCACCCTCAATACGGCAATTTGCCCCTTGGTATGAACCGGGAGGTTTTTCATGATTGCGTGAACGCACTGAAAGAAATTACGACGATCTCTCATGGTCTGGAAACCGATCAGATCATAGTGCAACAAATCATCCAGAAGCTGCTTCCTCCAAGGAAGCTTCATAAAAATATCGGGCGGCGGAAACGGTATATGCAGAAAAAAACCGATTTCGCCGTCGGTTCCGAGATTGCGAAGCTGACGAGCCGAACTCATGAGATGATAGTCATGAATCCATATGTAATCATTACCGACCACCTGATCCTGAATTACCTGAGCAAACTTTCGGTTTACTTCCTGATAGTATGGCCAATAGGTGGGATCGAAATTGCAGCGGCTTGGGAGATCATGGAATTGGGGCCAAATAATCTCGTTTGAAAATCCAAAATAGTATTTATCGATTTCTTTCGATGTCAACGCAACCGGTTTCAGACTGAAGCCGGATTCATGAGACGCATGATTCAGAGCAGTTTCCAGTTCCTGCGCGGAAGCTTCTTGCGTTCCAGGCCATCCGATCCACAAACCGCCTCTTTGTTTTAAAACCGGCGAAAGGGCGGTAATCAATCCTCCGGCACCCGGCTCCGCTTCCCATTTCCCGTCTATTTTCTTCAGCACGACAGGAAGGCGGTTGGAGGCGATAATCAGACGAGAATTCGGCAGTTCGCCTCGAGTGTCATTTTTTATTTCTTCCATTTTTTCCGGCCCTTCCTTATTCGCTTTCAACATACCGTTTGAAACCATATTTTTATGGAAAAATCCGATCAATGCATCGAAACCACGAGTGGGCGTCGCAGCATTTTTTCGTAAAGATCGATGTAACGGCGCGCCGTGACGGCATGGTTGAAAGAGGCGCTGCATTGTTTCATGACCCGCCGAATCTGCTCCTCCTTTACCTTCAAGGGAAAA
>Ga0116141_10001879_pt1 | contig 18126 bp, 15 predicted proteins | sample AD_UKC097_MetaG_FD_89744 | JGI IMG/M metagenome (GOLD analysis project Ga0116141, IMG submission 89744) | Active sludge microbial communities of municipal wastewater-treating anaerobic digesters from USA - AD_UKC097_MetaG | ecosystem: Engineered > Bioreactor > Anaerobic > Digestate | place: USA...
AGGATTTCAGCGACGCGTCGAAGCAAGTTTTCGTCTTCATCGATCGGAGCTTCATTAAGTTCCTCAGCCGAAATGCCAGCTAAGGCTGCCGCAATCTTCTCGGCAATGCGATCCGCGACCTGTCGCGCCGGATCATGTTGGACGTGCGCGTAGATCGCCGTCGATCGCATGTTCGAATGACCGAGGATCGCGCCGGCGAAGGCCAAGGCTTCGCCCGAGGAAACGGTCGTGGAGCCCATCGTGTGGCGTAGCGTATGCGGAGACACGCCGGGAAGATTGGCCTTGTCGATCGCTTTCTTCCAAGGCGTCTTGTACCCTTGGAAGAAACCTTCGCCGGTGTCGGCCGGGAAGACAAACTCCGAGTTTTCTGTCCGCTGGATCTGGCGGAGTATGGCGAAGACGGCCATGCCCATCGGGCGCACCGATTTGCCGGTTTTCGATTCCGCAAAACACAGGCATCCATTGTCGAAGTCGATCTCGGACCATTTCAGGCTGGCGATCTCATCGCGTCGGCAGCCGGTCAAAGTCCATAGCCGCATGATGTGCAACGCCTTCTGGTTGACGCCATCCGCTTCGAGTTCACGGAGCGCAGCGCCAAACCGGGCGACTTCGTCGAGAGTGAGATAACGCTCCTTGCGATTGTCTGACTTGTTAACTGCGGCCGTGTCGCATGGATTCTTCTCGAGAATCTCGCGCCGCCTGGCGAAGCTGAAGACAGCCGACAAATCTCTGAAAACTTTCCGCGCGGCACCGCTGCCGCCGCGCACCACGATGCGCTTGCGCGGGCCAATCTTTTCGTCGCACGCCGTGTTGCCAGCCTCGACGTCGCGAAAGAACCGCTCAATGTCACCAGCGTTGACCTCGGAGACGCGGCGATGGCCAAGTAACGGCACGACGTGATGGCGCAGGCGCGCAATAGTATACTGCTTCGTGCGGACCTGCATGGGCTGGCCTTGGCGCTTGCCCCGCTGGATATAGCAGCCTTCGCTCTCATATAGATCGATCAGTTCAGCGATCCGCATCTCGGCTCGCTTGGCCTTGAGTATCGCTGCCGGATCGTTGCCTGTCGCAACACCGCCCAAGATCTTCTTTGCCTCCCGTCGTGCCTCTTCGGGAGTAAGTGCACCATATCGGCCTATCGTGATCTTGCGCTGTGGCGCGCGGCGTCCACCGCCCTCGGCGCGATACTTCGCCATGAATGTCTTTGCGCCGCTTGGCTCGATACGCAAACCGAACCCTTTTACGTCGCTATCCCAGATGTGGTAGCGTTTGGCAGCTGGAAGTGCCGCGTCAACGACACGTTTTGTGAGGTTCAAAGTGGCGGATTTACTCATGTTTCAGGCCATTTTTCGTGCACCACCCGTGCACCACCGTGATGCGTTTTCGGGGCTGTTTCTAGAGTTTAGTGGCGTAGGGAAGAACGATCAAGTGATTGTTTTATCGCGATTTATCGTAGATCAGCGCGTCCTGGCGTAGCCTCTCATAACTTTGCCAAGGTTGGGGTCGAGGGTTCGAATCCCTTCGCCCGCTCCAGTTTTTCAAGCATCAGTCTGAATTGCAGCGCCGGATGGTAGGGCCAGGCCACCACCGAGCCGCAAGGCTTGCCCTTTCGGCGGCCAAGGCGGGTGCGGTGCGCTGGTGGCGGGGCCTGATCTTTGCGACAGCTTTCGAATCGTCCGATCCGGTGTAACCCTGCCCGTCATGATGCCTCCCCGCTCCTTCCGCCCGTTTTGTCGTTCGGCAGCCCTGCCGCTGCTGCTCGCCGCCGCCCCCGCGCTGGCTGACGGGGACGGGGGCGAGATCGTCGTTACCGGGCAGGGGCTCGATCCCTCCACGCTGCTCGAGGCCTATTCGGCCAGCGAGCTGCGGCGCGACCGGACCGCCGCTTCGGCCTCGGGCCGGATCGAGGACGCGCTGGCGAGCCTGGCGGGCTTCCAGCAGTTTCGCCGTTCGGACAGCCGCTCGGCCAATCCCACCGCGCAGGGGGTGACGCTGCGGGGGCTGGGGGGCAATGCCTCCAGCCGGACGCTGGTCCTGCTGGACGGGGTGCCGGTGAGCGATCCGTTCTTCGGCCACGTGCCTTTCTCCGCCTTGCCGATGGAACGGCTGGAGCGGGCCACCCTGCTGCGCGGCGGCGGGTCGGGCGCGTTCGGCGCGGGCGCGGTGGCGGGAACGCTGGACCTTGCCAGCGCCAACCCCGCGGGCCTGCCGCTGGGCGAAGCGAGCCTTGCCGTGAATGACCGCGGCGAGAGCGAGATCGGCGCTTCCATCGCGCCCCGGCTGGGCCAGGGTTTCGCCGTGATCAGCGGGCGCTGGGACCGGGGGCAGGGGTTCTGGACGACGCCGGTTTCGCAGCGCGTGCCCGCCAGCGTCCGGGCGCGGTTCGATAGCTGGTCGACTTCGCTGCGCGGCGTGGTGCCGCTGGGCGGCGATCTGGAGCTTCAGGCCCGCGCCCTGCTGTTCGATGATCACCGGACCCTGCGCTTTGCCGGGGCGGACAGCACCTCCAGCGGGCAGGACGCCTCGCTGCGGCTGGTGGGGCGCGGGGCCTGGCAGTTCGATCTGCTGGGTTATGTGCAGGCACGTGACTTCACCAATGTGGTGATCAGCTCGACCAGCTTCCGCAAGACGCTGGACCAGCGCGCTACCCCCTCCACTGGCCTCGGCGGCAAGCTGGAGCTGCGCCCGCCGGTCGATGCGGCCCATTCGCTGCGCCTGGGGATCGACTGGCGCCGGGCCAGCGGCGAGCTGAGCGAGGTTGCCTACAACGCGAATACCGGCGCCGTCACTGCGCGGCGCAGTGCGGGCGGGACCAACGATGACCTGGGTTTCTATGCCGAGCATGACCGGACGCTTGGGCCGCTGCGTCTGACCGCATCGGCCCGGCTGGACCGCTGGTCGGTCAGGGACGGGCGCTTCACCGAGGCCAATGCCGCCGGCGCGGTCACGACCGACAACCGGTTTGCCGATCGCTCGGGCTGGACCGGCAGCCTGCGCGGGGGCGCGCTGCTTGACGTAGGGGCAGGCCTGACGCTGCGGGCCTCGGCCTACAGCGGGCTGCGCCAGCCGACGCTCAACGAGCTTTACCGCCCCTTCGTGGTCTTCCCGGTCACCACCCGCGCCAATGCCACCCTTGGGAACGAACGGCTGCGCGGGTTCGAAGCGGGGGTCGACTGGCGCCCCGCGCCCGGCGTGCAGCTGGACCTGACCGCCTATGACAACCGCGTCAGGCAAGCGATCGCCAATGTTACCATCGCCGCGAACCTGCGCGAGCGGCGCAACATCGATGCGGTTCGCGCGCGGGGGATCGAAGCTGCGGCCCGCGTGACGCTGGGCGCCCTGGAGTGGGACGGGGCACTATCCTGGACCGACGCGCGGATGGAAGGCAGCGGGGCTTCGGCCGCCCTCACCGGCAAGCGCCCGGCGCAGGTGCCGGAATGGGCGGCCAGCACCACTCTGGCCTGGCGCTGGGGGCAGGGCGGCCTGCTGGCCGGCACGGTGCGCCACACCTCGGCCCAGTTCGAGGACGATCTGGGCATCGACGCGCTGCCCGCCGCGACCACGCTGGACCTGTGGGCCAATGTCCCGCTGAGCGGGCGCGCCAGCCTGATCCTGCGGGCCGAGAACGTGACCGATGCTGAGGTCTGGACCCGCAATCAGGGCGGCTCGATCGACCTTGGCGCGCCGCGCACCCTGTGGGCGGGATTGCGCTTTTCAATCGGGCGCTGACTGGCCTAGGATCGGCGGCGAAACGCAGACCCGGAGAGCATGCAGATGGCCACCCAGCTCAACCCAGCCAGCCACCACGGCGGGCGCAATGTCGATTGCAGTGATGAAGAGTGGCAGGCGCGCCAGCAGCTTGCGGCCTGCTACCGCATCTTCGATCACCTCGGCTGGTCGGAATCGATCTACAATCACATCTCGGTCAAGGTTCCGGGCGAGGAAGGGGCCTTCCTGATCAACCCTTACGGCCTGCTCTATTCCGAAGTCTGCGCCTCCAACCTGGTCAAGATCGACATCGACGGGAACACGCTGGATGGCAGCCCCTATCCCGTGAACAAGGCGGGCTTCGTCCAGCATTCGCTGTTCCACCGCAACATTCCCTGGGCCCACGCCATCGTCCACACCCACACCACCGCGACCATGGCGGTGTGCAGCCTTGAAGGCGGGCTCCAGCCGGTCAATTTCTACGCCTGCAACTTTGCCGGGCGGATCGCCTACCACGATTTTGAAGGCATCACGGTGCGCAGCGAAGAGGGCGAGCGGCTGCTCCAGAACCTTGGCGACAAGCGGGTGCTGATGCTGCGCAACCATGGCCCGGTGATTCTGGGTCGTTCTCTGCCCGAAGTGTTCATCCTCCACTGGTCGCTCCAGCGCGCCTGCGAGATCCAGCTGGCGACCATGGCGGCGGGCAAGCCGATCGTGGTGCCGGACGAGGTGGTGGCCGTGCATCACCGCGATCTCGCCCAGGCGAACGTTCCGGGCCACGTCCCGGGCGGCGCCGATTTCGAGGCCTGGGTGCGGCGGATCGACAAGATCGACCGTAGCTGGCGCGACTAGGTGCGACCATGCCTCGCCTGACTGTCAACGACCGCGCGGTCGAGATCCGGCTCGATCCGCAGACCCCCTTGCTGTGGGGCCTGCGCGATGCCGCGAACCTGACCGGCACCAAATATGGCTGCGGTAGCGGCGATTGCGGCGCCTGCATGGTGCTGGTCGACGGGCAGGCGCTGCGTTCCTGCCTGATCACCCTGGGCGAGGCGGAAGGGCGGGTGGTGACCACCATCGAGGGCCTTTCGCCCGATCGGTCGCACCCGGTGCAGCAGGCGCTGGTGGCGGAACAGGCGATCCAGTGCGGGTTCTGCACCCCGGGCATCGCCATGTCCGCCGCCGCGCTGCTGGCGCGCAATGCCGATCCTTCGGCGGAAGAGATCAAGGCCGCCGTGCCCAACCTGTGCCGCTGCGGTGTCTACCCGCGTCTCGTCCGCGCGATCCAGCGCGCCGGGCGGATGATGCGCCGGGTCGAGACGATCAGCGCCGCCCCCGCGCCGGGCCTGACCCCGCAGGACGCCGCGCGCACGGTCCCGGCGATGAAGGGGGAGTAGGGGGAGCGCGCCGCATTGCCTCGTTACGGCCTGGCCTCCTCACGCTGCTTTCGCTTCTCGCGCCACCTTTGCCTTCCCTGTCACCCTGAACTTGTTCCAGGGTCCATTCCTCGGCTTGTCTCGCAGGCGCCGGTCAAGCACTGCCGCCAGGGCATGCCCCGGCCCCGCAAGGCCGCGCTTTTCGGCACCATGGACCCTGAAACAAGTTCAGGGTGACGGATCATGGCGGGGCAGGAGCTGCGGCAGCGAGTTTCGGCGGGGCAAGGTTGGGCGTTAGTCCCCCCTTACAGCTTCATCCGCATGGTCAGCCGCGCGTTCAGCGGCTTGCCGGTGGAGATGTTGTTGTCGGTGTGGGCGCTGGGGAAATAGTCGGCGTCGGTCAGGTTCTCGACATTGACCTGCAGCTCGACCCGGTCCGACACCTCGTAGAACACCGCCGCGTCGACGCGGGTGAAGGCGGGCAGGCGCACCGCGTTGCTGATCGTCGCGAACTGGCTCGACTGGTGCAGCACGCCCAGCGCCACGCCCAGCTTGTCCGTGATGTCATAGCGCGCGAAGGCCGAAGCCTGATGGCGCGGCAGCTGGGCCAGCGGGCGGCCCGCCGGAGCAGCCGTGGTGGTGGTGCGGATCTCGCCGTCCTGCAGGGCATAGCCCAGCGTCACTTGCAACTGCGGCGTGATCTGGCCGACCAGCGCGGCCTCGAACCCCCGGGCGCGGCTCGATCCCGACAGCACGGTGTTGCCGGTGATCGGATCGCTGGCGCGGGTGTTCTTGCGGTCAAGCTGGTAGAGCGCGGCGGTCAGCGCCAGCCGGTCGGTCAGGTCCCACTTCGCGCCCACTTCCAGGTTGCGGAACTCTTCCGGGGCCAGCGTCGCGGTGGTCGCGTCCAGCACGGTGAACTGGTCGCCCGACTGGGGCAGGAAGCTTTTGGCGAAGCTGGCGTAGAACGACAGGTTCTCCTGCGGCTTGACGATCAGGCCCAGGCGCGGGGACCACTTGCCGTCCTCGCGCGATGCGCCGAACTGGTTGATCCGGTTGGTGGAGCTGATCCGGAAATTGTCATAGCGCAGGCCCGCGACCAGCTTGACGTGATCGCCAAGGTCGATCTGGTCCTGCACATAGGCTGAAAGGGTGCGCACGTCCGAGCGGCTGGAGCGGCTGATGGGGCCGAACCGCGCGGCCGGCACGATCAGGACCTGCGCCAGCGGCACGGTGACGCGGCTGGCCGTGCCGAAGAACGCCTCGCTGCGCAGCGCATCGGTGTCCTGCGCGCCCGCCTCGAAGCCCACCAGCAGCTGGTGGCCAAGGCCCCCGGTCTCGCCCTTCCAGACGAGGTTGCCCTGGACTACCCAGTTGGTGCGCGTGGTGGTGGAATCGTAGCCTTCCAGCTCGACCGCCGCCGCCGTGGCGCCGCGCGCATAGATGTTGCCGTAATACTTGTCGTAGCTGGCGTACTGGGCGGAAAGGTCGGCCTTGAGGTTCTCGCCGAATTCGTGATCGAGCCGCAGGCGGGCGATGTGCGCGGTCGTTTCGCTGTGGTTGAGCCCGGGTACGCCGAAGAAGGTGTCGTCGAAGCCCTTCAGCGGCAGGCCGCCGAGCGAAGGCACGCCGCGATCGGTGGTGCGGCGGTCCTCGGCATATTCGTAGCTGGCGGTCAGGCGGGTCGCCTCGCCCAGCTTGAGGCCGAGCGTGGGATTGAGGCCAAGGAAGTGGCCGCTGTAGAAATCGCGGTGGCTGGCGAAATCCTCCCAGGTCGCGTTGAGCCGCACCGCCGCGCTGTCCGACAGGACGCGGTCCACGTCTGCGGCCAGCGACCAGGCGCCCAGCGTGTCGACGCCGGCGCTGAAATCGGCGCGGTTTCGGCTGAACTCAGGGGCCTTGCTGACCCGGTTGATCACCCCGCCTCCGCCGCCGCGCCCGAAGATCAGGGCATTGGCGCCCTTCAGCACCTCGACCCGCTCGATGTTGTAGAGCGCGCGGTAATATTGCGCATCGTCGCGCAGGCCATCGAGGAAGAAGTCGGCGGTGGTGTTCTGGCCGCGCAGGCTCACCTGGTCGCGGTGGCCCTCGCCCTGGCCCAGCACGACGCCCGGAACATAGCGCAGGGCATCGCCCAGCTGCTCCAGCCCCTGATCGTCGAGCTGTTCGCGGCTCAGCACCGAAACGCTCTGCGGCACGTCGATCAGCGCGGTTTCGGTCTTGGTGGCGGTGCGGGTCTTCTCGATATCGTAGCCGTCGGCGCGGCCATAGACGATGATCGCCGGAGCCTCGTCCTCGGCCCGCGCGGCCTGGGCGCCGGCCAGTGCGGAAGCGGCGGCGGCACAGGACCAGGCAATGCGGCTGAAACGGAAGCGAGCGGACATGAAGACCCTTATTGAGAATGAATTGCAATAACGAGACTGCCGCTAATGCGAATTGATCGCATTGACAAGGATCAAAATTGCCCCGGGCGCGATTTGCGGTAAGGGAGCGGCACCAAACCTTGGAAAGGCAGGGCTATGAAGGCGACCATCTGGCACAATCCCGCATGCGGCACTTCGCGCAAGACGCTGGCGATCCTTGAAGAAACGCCGGGAGTGGAAGTGAGCGTGGTGGAATACCTGGTCGGGCCGCCCAGCGCGGAAAAGCTCGCCCAGCTCTACCGCGATGCGGGGATGACGCCGCAGCAGGGGCTGCGCCTGCGCGGGACCGATGCCGAGGAGCGCGGTCTTCCCCAGGCGGACGATGCCACGGTGCTCGCGGCGATGGCGGCTGATCCCAGGCTGATCGAACGTCCGCTGGTGGAGACTGACAAGGGCGTGCGGCTGTGCCGCCCGCAGGACAAGGTCCACGATATCCTTTGAGCTGTGCGGGGGCCTAGCGCTGCTGTCCCAGCAGCACCTCGTCACGCGACATCGTGCGCAGGCCCAGCACGATCACGCCGAGGCACAGCAGCTCGATCGCGGCAAAGCCGATCCACGGCGAATGGCCATAGAGCCAGACCCCGATGGCGGGCGCGAAGATATAGGCCGCGCCGTTGACCGAGGCGACGATCCCGGCGGACTGGCCCTGCTCTGCCCGGCTGACCGCCAGCGAGGCGCCCGAGGTGAAGCCCGGGCGGAACATCCCGAAGCCCAACGAGGCCAGGATCATGCCCAGTGCGATCGAGTGGATATCGCCCGCGACCGACAGCATGGCCGTGCCCAGCGCGGCCAGGCCCATGCCCCACAGGCACGAGGTGCGCGGCCCCATCCGGAAGAACGGGATGATCCCCCACTGCGCCAGCAGCGTCGCCGCCGCCCCGGCCATCAGCACCAGCCCGGTCGGGCCTGCCCCGGCCGAGGGCGTGGCGCGCAGGCCCAGCCGGTCGAGGATCAGGAAGCCGATGATCCCCATCACCGCCGCCTGGGCATGACCGCCCAGCAGCCCGGCAACCAGCCATGGCCGCATCCGCCGGTCGCCCCAGGCGATCTTTGCGGCCACCGCGCCCGAGGCGCCGCCGCCCTGCTCATCGTCCTCATCCTCGTCCGATGCGGACGTGGGGCGGCTGCGCGAATCGGAATTGGCGCTGAAGGGGGCGGCCATTACCTGCCCGCGCGCCGCGAAAGCGGGCGTATCGTCGGGCAGCCAGATCCTGAGCGCGGCCAGCACGATCACCGCGATCAGGGTAAAGGCGATGAACGGGCCGACCAGGCCCACCCCCGGCATGATGAAATAGGGCGCCAGTGCCGGGCCGACCACGGTGCCGAGGCCAAAGCTGGACGAGATCAGCGACAGCGCCTGGGTCCGCTCCGCCCGGCTGGTGCGGCTGGCGACATAGGCCTGGACTGCGGGCGGCGCGGCCGAGCCGAACCCACCGTAGAGCGAGCGGAACAGCGCGAACAGCAGCAGCGTGCCGATCGCTCCCAGCCAGCCGTTCAGCCCCAGCCACAGCGCCAGCCCGCACAGCCCGAAGCTGGAGATGAAGCCCACCAGGCCGATCGCCATCATCGCCTTGCGCCCGCGCCGGTCGCTGCGCCGCGCCCACATCGGCGCGCAGGTCATCCACAGCAGCGCCGACCAAGTGTAGGCCAGGCTGATCCAGACGTCCTCCACCTTCAGCGCGGTGCCGATCGAGGGCATGACCGATTGCATCGCGGTATTGCCCGCCGCCGTCACGAGCATGACAGTAAACAGCAGCGCCACCCGCGCCCGGGGCAGGCTGGCCGTGGTGCCGGGGGTGATCGCCGCGGGGGGTGGATCGCTTCGGGACATCAGCCTGTCGCTAACCTGCTCCCTCGCGCCTTGCAATGGCCGGGTAAATTTGTGAAGGACCGGGCTTATCCCCTAGTCAGGACCCGATCCCGCGCATGACCAGCACAGAGCTTGCCCAACAACCCCTGTCGCAGCGGGTCAAACGGAGCATCATGCGCAGAATGGGGCCGTGGGGGGTGTTCCTGCAGGGGTTCCTGGAACATCCGGTGATGGTCGGGTCGATCATCCCGTCCTCGCGCTTCACCATCGCCAAGATGCTGGCCCCGGTGAAATGGAACGAATGCAAGCTGTTCGTCGAATACGGCCCCGGCGTCGGCACCTTCTGCCGCCCGGTGCTGGAACGCCTGCCGCGCGACGGGCAACTGATCGTGATCGACACCAACCCGCTTTACATCGACTATCTGAAGGCAACGATCAGCGACAGCCGGTTCACGCCCGTGCTGGGCTCTGCTGCCGACGTGGAACAGATCGTCCGCGCCCACGGGCACGACCATGCGGACTATGTGCTGTCCGGCCTGCCGTTCTCGACCCTGCCGGACGGCATCGGCCCGGCGATCGCCGCCGCCACTCACCGCGTGCTGCGCCCGGGCGGGGCTTTCCTGGTCTACCAGTTCTCGGCCAAGGCGCGCGATTTCATGGCGCGCCACTTCACCCATATCGACGCCGGGTTCGAACCGCTCAACGTCCTGCCCTGCAAGCTGTTCTGGGGCTGGAAGGACTGAGCGCAGCCTGTCAGCCTTGAGACAAATCGGCGCTCAGGAAAAGGTTTCTTCCGGCGCCGCGCTGCCGCCCAACTGGCGGTGGATCGCCGACAGGCTGGCGACGAGGTAGAGCGAGAATATCGCCCCCACCACCGCGCCGACCACCGCATTGGCGATCTGCGCTGCCTGCGGCCCCGCCACCAGCGCCAGGACGATGCCGATCATCGCACCGGCGACAGCGATGATGAAGAACACTGCGATCGCCAGCAGCGCGACATAGAGCAGGATTCGCCCGGCATTTTCGCGCGTCAGTTGCCACGAGCGGCGGATCACCTCGAAGGGATTGCGCTTGCGCTCCACCGCGATCACCGGAAGCGTCAGCATCATCCTGAGGCCCACCCAGATGCCCAGGGCAACCAGCACGCCGACCAGCACGCCGGCGACGACCGGCGATCCGGAAATCCCGCCCAGCGCAATCGCCATGCCCAGTGCCAGGCTGGCGACCATCACCAGCAGGATCTGCACCGCCAGGAACGGCAGCAGTCCGGCCAGCCCTTCGCGCAGCGCCTCGCCCACGGTTGCCTGACCGGCGCGGGCCAGCAGGGCCAGCACCGCGACCTGGCCCACGGTCTGGATCAGGGTCATGCCCAGGAACCACGGCGCCGCACCGACATAGAATTCGCGCATCATCGCCATCAGTTGCTTCACGTCCGCCCCGGCGGGCGGTTCGGGCTGGGGCATGAACAGGCTGAAGGCCAGGCTGGGCAGCAGGAAGAACACGCCCGCCAGCACGGCCAGCACTTCCCGGTTGGCCGTGACCATTGCATTGGCATCGCGCCAGACCAGACCGCCATCAAGCTTCATCGCGTTACCCTTTTCATGCATGCGGCCCTTGATAAGCACAGCGATTGGCGCCACGCAACGCGGGCGATGACTTCCCCGCTGCCCGACACCATCGAATTGCGCCAGTCCCGCGCCCTCGTCCCCTATCGCGAGGCGCTGGAGGAAATGACCCTGCGCAACGCGGCGATTGCCGCGGGCGAGGCGCAGGAACTGGTCTGGCTGTTGGAACACCCGCCGGTCTACACCGCCGGGACCAGCGCGGCTGTGGCTGAGTTGCTCGATCCCCGCTTCGAAGTGGTCGAGGCCGGGCGCGGCGGACGCTATACCTATCACGGCCCGGGCCAGCGGATCGGCTATGTCCTGCTCGATCTGAAACGCCGCGCGCGCGACGTGCGCGGGTTCGTCCACGCGCTGGAAGGCTGGGTAATCGCCACGCTGGGTGATTTCGGGGTGGAGAGCTGGCGGGCCGAGGGCCGGATCGGCATCTGGACCCGCGACATCGACGGACGCGAGGCCAAGATCGGCGCGATCGGCGTGCGCATCCGCCGCTGGGTGACGATGCACGGTTTCTCGGTCAACCTGTCGCCCGACCTGGCGCATTTCGGCGGGATCGTGCCATGCGGGATCGAGGAATTCGGAGTGACCAGCCTGGCCCGGCTGGGGCGCGAGGTTGATTCCGCCACCTGGGATCGGGCATTGCTGGCCCGCGCGGGGGAATTCCTCGCCATGCTCGACAAGCCCTGTCCGCCGGAGACCGACCGATGAAGCGCCTGGCATTTGCAGTTTCCCTCGCCTCGTTCGCTCTGCTGGCGGGCTGCGGCGACCAGAAGAAGGACAAGACCGCAGGCACCGCCGGGGGCGAGATCCTGCCGGGATCGACCAGCGACGCGATGCTGCCGCTCGATACGGTCCGTTCCCAGCCGCCGCTGGCGCCCAGGGTCGAAGGATCGGGGAAGGCCGATGACAAGGCAAGCGACGAACCGGCCGGTGATGCGACCGAGCAGGCACCCGCCGAAACCCCGGCGCCTGCTGCGGAGACGCCTGCGCAATAGGCGCGTCCGTTGTTAGACGGGTTCACGCGGAGACGCGGAGACGCAGAGAAGGTCGATCGCACCGGAGGCGCTTCAATCACCGCTCAGCCGCGCGGCTGGCAAGAGGATTGCTGGAAGGGCGGCTTCGCCGCCAGCTCTGTCTCTCTGCGTGAACCAATCCCGCCTACTCTTCGATCCCCAGCACGCGCTGCGCCAGTTTGAGGTGCGGACGGTCGATCATTCGCCCGTCGATCTGCAGGGCGCCCGCGTCGGGATTGGCGGTGAAGGCGGCGACGATCGCGCGGGCTTCGGCCAGTTCCTCGTCACTGGGGGTGAAGGCCTGGTTGATCACTTCGACCTGCGCCGGATGGATCGCCAGCATTCCGGAGAAGCCATCGGCGCGGGCCTCCTCCGCCGCGCGCTTCAGGCCCTTGGCGTCGCCGAAATCGGCGTGGAGCGTGTCGATCGCCATGACGCCGCGCGCGTGGGCGGTCAGCAGGCACTGGGTGCGGGCGAAGCGGAAGGCATCGGTCCAGCGGCCATCGGCATCGCGCTTGCGGGTCGCGCCGATCGCGGCGGAGAGGTCTTCCGCCCCCCAGGTCAGCCCGGCAAGGCGCGGCAGCGAGGCGGTGGCATAGGCCGGGATGGTCAGCGCGGCGGAAGCCGTCTCGCTGACCAGCGGCAGGATCCGGGTCGTGCCGGCGGGAATCCCGCTCTTCTGCTCTAGCTCGTAAAGCTCGGCTGCCAGCTGCTGGACCGATTCCGGCCCGGCCGACTTGGGCAGCATCACCCCGTCCGGCGCGCCGGGCAGCACGGCCAGCAGGTCGTCGCGCCACATCGGCGTGTCGAGCGCGTTGATCCGCACCCAGCGGGCCATCCGGCGGTCCTGCGTCACCTGGCGGCGGTGCGCGGCCAGCCATTCGCAGGACAGCTCGCGCGCCCGCGCCTTGTTGCCGGGCGACACCGAATCCTCCAGGTCGACGATGATCGCATCGGCCCCGGTGGCATAAGCCTTGCCGAGCTTCTTTTCGCTGTCGCCGGGAACGAACAGCCAGCTGCGCAGTGCCATGGTCGCGTTCCCCTCAGGCTTCGACCATGGCGGGATAGTCGATATAGCCCTGCGGTCCGGGCAGATACCAGCTGGCCGGCACGTTGACGTTGGGCGCCCATTCGGCACCGGTGCGGATGCGCTCCGCAAGGTCGGGGTTGGAGATATAGGGGCGGCCAAAGCTCACCGCCTCGCACTTCCCCGCCTCGACATCGGCGCAGGCCTGCTGTGCGGTGTAGTCGGAATTGAGCACCACCGGGCCGGTATAGATCTTGCGGATGTTCTCGCTCTGCTTCGGCACGTCGGTGCAGCCGAAGGTGCCGTCCGGCCCGGGCTGGCGCAGTTCGAGGAAGCTGACGCCCAGTTCCTCCAGCACCCAGGCAGCCGCGCCGAAAGTGGCGGGCGGATTGTCGTCGTCGCACCCTTGCGTCTCGCCGTTGGGGGAAAGGCGCACGGAGACGCGGTCCTTGCCCCAGACCTCGATCAGCCGCTCCAGGATCTCGCGCATGAAGCGGGTGCGGTTTTCCGGGCAGCCGCCATAGTCATCATCGCGCAGGTTGGTGCCGGAACGCAGGAACTGGTCGACCAGGTAGCCGTTGGCGGCGTGCAGCTGCACCCCGTCGAACCCGGCGATCTTCGCCCGCTCTGCCGCCGCGCCGTAATCGTCGACGATCCGGGCGATGTCGTCCAGCGTTGCGGGGCGGGCCATCTCGAACGGCTTGCGGCCCAGCGGCGTGTGGGCGAAATCGGGGGCGATCGTGGCGCTGGCCGAAACAGGGGCCTCGCCGCCCAGGAAGTCCGGATGGACCAGGCGGCCCATGTGCCACAGCTGCATCACGATCCGCCCGTCCGCGCCGTGGACCGCCTCGGTCACGGCCTTCCAGCCATCGGTCTGCGCGTCGTTCCAGATGCCGGGAGCGGCGGCCCAGCCCGCGCCTTCGACGCTGATGCCCACGGCTTCGCTGATGATCAGGCCGGCACCGGCGCGCTGGCGGTAGTATTCGGCCATGATCGCGCTGGGCACGGCGCCGGGATCGGAGCGGCCGCGCGTCAACGGAGCCATCAGGATGCGGTTGGGCGCTTGAATCGCGCCCAGCGAGATCGGCTGGAACAAGGCGTCGTGCATGGCGGTGGAGACCTTCTTCAATTCGGTTTTGCAACTGGCTGCCACCGGCTAAGCGAAGGCCATGACGAATGCAACGGCGATGGAACGCACCGCGCGCGGCGGCGACTGGAACGGCTGGCACCTGGCCGCGCTGCTGGGCGGCAATGCCGCGCTGGCGCTGGGGCCGATGTGGGTGCGGCTGGCCGACAGCGGCCCGGTTTCGGCCGGGTTCTGGCGCCTTGCGCTGGCCGTGCCGTTCTTTGCCCTGCTCGCCCGCAGCAACCGCCAGCCGTTGACGGGATTCGGTCCGAAGATCCTGCTGGCGGTGCTGGTGGGGGGCGTGTTCTTCGCCGCCGACCTGTCGAGCTGGCACCTCGGGATCGAGCTGACGCGGCTCGGCAATGCCACGCTGTTCGGCAATTCAGGCTCGATCCTGATCGTCGCCTGGGGCCTGCTTGCGCTGCGCCGGATGCCGCGCCGCAACGAATGGCTGGCCTTTGGCGCGGCCATCGCCGGGTCCGCGATCCTGCTGGGGCGCAGCCTCCAGATCGACCATACCACGCTGATCGGCGACCTGCTGTGCCTGCTCGCCGGGTTCCTCTACACCTTCTACATCCTGATCGCCCAGCGCGCGCGGGAGACACTGGGGGGCTGGGCGCTGCTGTTCTGGTCAAGCCTCGCGGGCCTGCCGGTGATGGCCGGTTTTGCCGTGCTGCTGGGCGAACCGTTCTGGCCGCATAACTGGGGCCCGGTGATCGCGTTGTCGATCACCAGCCAGCTGATCGGGCAGGGCCTGCTGGTCTATGCCCTGCGCCATTTCTCGCCGCTGGTGGTGGGCCTTGCCCTGCTGACCCAGCCGGCCATGGCCGTCGCGGCGGGCTGGCTGGTGTTCGACGAGCGGCTGGGCCTGGCCGATTTCGCGGGCATGGCGCTGGTCGCGGTGGGGCTGGTGCTGGCGCGCTCGACGGAGCGCTGAAGGCAGGCTAGCCTCCCGCGATAGAACAGGGAGATTCCGTCCATGCTCCGCCTCGCTTCCCTTGCGGCGCTGCCGCTTGCCGCCCTTGCGCTGGCCGCGCCCGCCGCCGCCGCGCCCAAGGCCAGGCCGCCGGCCGCGCCAGCCGCGATCCCCGCCGACCTGCAGTTCAAGGCGCTGGGCGATGCCTATATCGCGGCGGTGGAGCGGCTTTCGCCGGTCGAGGCGACCGCGCTTGGCCTCCACGCCTCCGATGCACGCCTGCCTGATATCACCCCCGCCGGACGCCATGCCCGCCAGCGCGAATGGCAGCGCCTGCTCGCGCGGATCGGCCAGATCGATCCCGCAAAGCTCAGCCGCAACCAGCAGGTCGACCGGGCGGTGCTGGCCAACGAGCTGCGTTACCGGCTGTGGGGCGACCTGACCCTGCAGGAATGGGCCTGGAACCCGCAGGTCTACAACGATGCGGCGGCAAGCTCGCTCTACACGCTGGCCGCGCGCGATTTCGCCCCGTGGGACGTGCGGCTGAAGGCGGCGACCGCGCGGATGGAGGCGCTGCCGGCCTTCCTTGCGCAGAGCCGCACCCAGCTGATCGCCGCGCGGGTGCCGAAGATCTTTGCCGAGACGGTGTCCAAGCAGAACGGCGGGATCGTCGAGATTGCCGAGACGATGCTGGCGCCCCACGCAGACAGCCTGAACGCTGCCGACCGCGCGCGGTTCGATGCCGCGCTGGCCGGGTTGAAACAGGCCGTGGCCGAGCAGCAGGCCTGGCTCGACACCGTGCTGGTCCCGCAGGCGAAGGGCGATTTCCGGCTGGGCACCCGGCTCTACGACCAGAAGATGAAATTCGCGCTGGTTTCGGACATCACCCGGCCCGAGTTGAAGGCCCGCGCGCTGAAGGCCAAGGCCGACATCCGCGCCGAGATGTACGCCCTGTCCCGTCAGGTCCTGGCGGGACGCGCCGATGCGCCGCCGCTGCCGGACAATCCCACGGCCGCGCAGCAGCAGGCGGGGATCGAGGCCGCGCTGGCCTTGTCCTATGCCAGGCGCCCGCCGCGCGCCCAGCTGGAGCAGCGCGCCCGCGAAACCCTGGCCGAGGCGACCGCCTTCGTTGCGGAAAACGGCCTGATCCGGATGGGCGACGGCCCGGTCAAGGTCATCACCATGCCCAAGTTCCAGCAGGGCAACGCGGTCGCCTACAACGACCCGCCGGGACCGTTCGAGAAGCACCTGCAGAACTTCTACGCCGTCTCCCCGATCCCCGAGGACTGGAGCGACGCGCAGGCCGACAGCTTCCTGTCGGAATACAACGACTACATGATCCACGACCTGTCGATCCACGAGGCGATGCCGGGGCATTACCTCCAGCTTGATCATTCCAACCGCACCGACAATCCGCTGCGGGCGATGCTGTGGTCCGGCCCGTTCGTGGAGGGCTGGGCGGTCTACGCCGAAGGGGTGATGAAGGACGCGGATTACCTCGGCGGTGATCCGCTGTTCAAGCTGACCGTGCTGAAGATGCGGCTGCGTTCGGTCACCAACACGCTGCTCGACATCGGCATCCACACCGAGGGGATGCGGCGCGACCAGGCGATGGAGCTGATGATGCAGGGCGCCTTCCAGCAGGAGCGCGAGGCGGCGGGCAAATGGGTGCGCGCCAACCTTTCCTCGGTGCAGCTGCTGTCCTATTTCACCGGTTACGAGGAACACCGCGACCTGCGCGCCGAGGCAGAGCGCCGCTGGGGCAGGGATTTTACCCTGCGCCGCTATCACGACACCGTGCTGTCGTTCGGATCTCCGCCCGCGAAATACGTGCGGGCGCTGATGTTCGACCAGCCGGTTCGATAGGCGCTATACCACTGGCGGGTTTGGGTTTAGAGCAAAAGCATCATGCTTGAAGCCATTGCCCACCCCACCGATTTCTCGCCCGAGGGCCAGCCCGCATTCCACCACGCGCTGGGCCTGGCGCTGGCCAACCGCTGCCGGCTTGACGTGATCCACGTCGAGCAGGGCGGAGAGCACGGCGGCTGGCAGGATTTCCCGCAGGTCCGCGCCACGCTGGAGCGTTGGGGCAGGATCGCTCCGGGAACCGGGCCCGAGCAGGTTCTGGAGCAGACCGGCGTCACCGTACGCAAGGTCGGGATCCACGAAACGAACGCGGCCCAGGGTCTGGCGGACTTCCTCAAGGGGCACCGCCCCTCGCTGGTGGTCATGGCCAGCCACGGCCGCGCCGGGCTGGACCGGCTGTTCGCGGGCTCGGTCTCCTCTGATCTGGTGCAGGCGACCGGCATTCCCGCGCTGCTGCTGGGGCCGGGGGCGCGGCCCTTCGTCGATGCCGAAACCGGCGCGATCGCGCTGACCAGGGTGCTGGTCCCGATCGACCACGATCCCGCTCCGGAAACCGCGCTCGACGCGCTGGATGCGTTCAACGCGGCCCATGGCGCGGCGCTCGATCCGATCCACGTCGGCAGCGGCGGCCCGGTGATCCCGCACATGGCCGTGCGGGAACTGACGGGTTCGGTGGTCGAGACGATCCTGGCCGAAGCCGAGGGCGCCCAGCTGATCGCCATGCCCACGCGCGGCCGCCACGGCCTGCTCGACGCCCTGCGCGGCAGCACGACCGAGCGGGTTCTGGTCGATGCCAAGGTGCCGGTGCTGGCCCTGCCGGTGCGCGCGTAGGATCAGGCTTGGGCCGGGACTTCCAGCCCTGCGCCTACCTGATGGCCAGCCGCCGCAACGGGACGGTCTACGCCGGGTGACCTCCGATCTGGTCCGGCGGGTGTGGCAGCACCGCGAAGGGCAGGGCGGGTTTGCCGCGCCTTATGATTGCAGGGTGCCCCGCGGCAATCCAGAGGCGGTTTAAACCGCTCCTGGATTGCTTCGCTACGCTCGCAATGAACGAAGTGTTGGGAAGGAGGGGGGTTACCTTGCCCCCAGGTCGCCCTTGCCCACCGTCCCGCCAGCCATTTCCAGCATCCGGTCGAGGCTCTTCTTCGCCGCCAACCGCAGGGTCTCCTCGATGTGGATCTGGGGCTTCAGGTCACGCAGCGCGAGGTAGAGCTTTTCCAGCGTGTTGAGCGCCATGTA